>Ga0210409_10007650_pt1 | contig 11105 bp, 10 predicted proteins | sample IncBWH17MmetaG_FD_161649 | JGI IMG/M metagenome (GOLD analysis project Ga0210409, IMG submission 161649) | Forest soil microbial communities from Barre Woods Harvard Forest LTER site, Petersham, Massachusetts, United States - Inc-BW-H-17-M | ecosystem: Environmental > Terrestrial > Soil >...
TCGACCTTGCTTCCCGGGAGGTCCGAGAAATTGAGCACTTCGCCGGAATACAACATGGCTTCGGTGAGAGCAGCGAGTTCAGAGCGCGACATACCGCGCAACCACACGGCCATCAACCAGGCGGCCATCTGATAATCGGGAATATCGCCGCGCGTGTAGCCGGCGACCAGAAAATCGATTTCGTCGCGGGAATGTTCCCCGGAATCACGTTTTTTTCGGATCAAATCGACGGCGCGCATGCGTGTGTGAGGGTCGCGGGAGCGTAACACGTTCGGGAAGGCAGAGGCTAGGGGCAGCGTGGCGATGACAATAGTTCTGGCGACGTGCGCCTTCTTGCGTTGTCGTTGCGGCCTTGCAGTTCTGTGGTGCGAGCATGGCGACGGCGCAGAGCACGGCACTTCCGAAAGCGCGCGGTTTGAAAAATGAAAACTGGCGACTAAGACCTTGCTCGCAGGTAGAAGCCGTAGATCAGCAAACCCAATCCGCTGAGGAATACGGTAGGGGCGAGGTAGGTTGTGACAATCGGGGAAATCCCAATCGGTACCTTGAAACTGCTATAGCCGCCGGCGAAGTACTGAATGACGCCTCCCAGCAACATATAGAGGAGTCCGCGACGGATCTGCAATCGTCCGCCGGTGCGCGGGCGCGCAGACAATTGCACGCGAGGAACGTCTTCGCGACAATGCGGGCAACGACTGAGATGGACGAGCATGGATTTCCCACAGAATACGCAAGGGCGCGTTTGCAGCGCTTGATTCTGCAGAGAAACGGCCATATCGAACGGAAAACCTCAATATTGAGCGTAGAACCAGGGTCCGGCGGCGTCAAGGCGAGCGCCCTCATTGAGTAAACATCGGCCGTCTTCTGAGGTAAAAAAAGCCGTTACCCCCGACAGAACAATCCGTCCGGATACCTTCTATTGTTTTCCCATAGGGAGTGTGCCATGCTTGCTGCTATGGGTTACCCATAGGAGAGCGATGAGCGAGAAGAAAGATGTTTGGCAGGGCACACTGGCGTTGATGGTGCTGAAGACCTTGCATACCCTGGGACCGCTGCACGGCTATGGCATCGCGCGGCGTATCGAGCAGACCAGCGGCGATCTGTTGGCCGTCAACTACGGAACGCTATATCCGGCGCTATTAAAACTCGAGCAGGAAGGCTACATCAGCTCCGAATGGGGCGTTTCGGACAACAATCGCAAGGCGAAATATTACAAACTCACACGCGCGGGCAAGAAGCAATTGGAGCGGGAAGCACGCGAGTGGGAGCAGACCAAGGCAATTGTGGCGCGGTTCCTGACACCCGGCGAGGAAGTCACATGATATGGCCGTACTCGCGTGACCTGGGTGTGGCCGAAACATTTGCGAGACCGAGGCGGGAAGGGGAACACTCATGAGGGGATTGCGGGCCTGGTTTTGGCGGTTTGCCGGCTTATTTCGCAAAGAGCGGCAGGACCGCGAGTTCGACGCTGAGATGGAAAGCCATCTCCAAATGCATATTGAGGATAACCTGCGCCGTGGAATGAGCGCAGACGAAGCGCGCCGGCAAGCTCTGATCAGGCTGGGTGGTGTCGAGCCAACTAAGGAAATTTACCGAGAGCGCCAAGGTCTGCCGGTGCTCGAAACGGGATTGCAGGACCTACGATATGCGGCGCGCGCTCTGCGCAAGAATCCGGGCTTCACCATTATTGCGGTGCTCACGCTCGCGCTCGGGATCGGAGCTAACACGGCCATCTTCAGCATGGTGAACGCGCTGCTCCTGCATCCTTACAGTTTTCCGGATCTCGATCGCCTCGTGTTGGTGTGGGAGAACCGCGGTATCGATGAGGGCGTGGACGCCAGGTCCATCGCTCCACAGGATGCGGCCGATTTGTTTAACGAAGCGCCCGTCTTCGATGCCCTGACTACTTATCGTTGTGGCAATTTTAACTTGAACGCTGAAGGGAATGTGCAGCCTCTGCTGGGATGCCGCGTTTCCGCAAACTTCTTTGCGGTCCTCGGCGTGAATCCTGCGGTAGGGCGCGTATTCAATTCCGCAGAAGAGCAGCCGGGTACCGACCAAGTTGCTGTTGTGAGCTACGGTTTTTGGCAGCGGCGCTTCGGAGAGGACGCTACACTCCTCGGCAAAGCAATCCAGATGAACGGAAAGAAATACACGGTGGTCGGCATCATGTCCCGCGGGTTTCACTATCCAGTGTCAACGGAATTATGGGTTCCTTTGGCTCTCAGCCCTGCCGAGAAGGTCGACCGTACGAAGCTCTCGCTCGAATCCCTAGGCAGGCTAAAAGCCGGCGTCAGTGTCGCGCAAGCCCGCATCGCCACCGATTCTGTAGCCCTCCGTCTCCAGCGGGAATATCCGGCAACCAATGCCAACCGGAGGACTGAAGTGTTGCAGCTGCGCAAGGAACTGTACCTCTATAGCCTTCCATTGTTCCTACTGTTACAGGCTGCCGCCGTTCTTGTGCTACTTCTCGCTTGCGCAAATCTGGCGAATTTGCTGTTTGCGCGAATTTTTGGGCGGCAGAAGGAAATCGCAGTGCGCACGGCGTTGGGTGCCGGGCGGTGGCGTCTGGCGCGTTTGTTCGTCACGGAGACTTTGCTGCTGTCGTGCATCGCAGGAGGCGTTGCCATAGCAGCCTCTTTCTGGAGCGTCAAGATCCTGCGCACGAGCATCGCGCCGAGCTGGACTATGTGGGTTCCGGGATGGGACGGAATTCAGGTGGATCGCGCGGTCCTGGTGTTCACCCTGCTGCTGGTCGCCGCGGTTGGGCTCCTATTCGGCCTTGCTACCGTGCTGCACTCCAACGACAAGCATCCGTACACCACCCTGAAGGAAGCCGGACGCAGCGCGATGCTCGGTAGCGCGGGCCGGGTGCGCAGCGCGTTGGTTATTGCGCAAGTGATGTTCGCTCTGGTGCTATTGGTTTGCGCCGGATTGACCGCCCAAGGATTTTTGCGGCTTGTCGATGCGTATGGCGGCTTCCAGGCGGCCAACGTGTTGCGAACAGAAATTCGCCTGCCTGAGAAATCTTATGCGGACAGTTCACAACTCGCGAGCTTATACGACCGCATCCTGCGTGGAAATGCTGCGCTGCCCGGCGCCAGCGCAGCTTCCGTAGTGACCAACAGCCCGGCGAGCAACGTCGACAACGAGACAACGTTTTTCACCATTAGAGGCCGCTCCACGCTGAAAGCCACTCAAGCGCCTTCCGCCGATTTGCAGATTTCCAGCCCCGACTATTTTTCCGTGCTGCGGATTCCTTTGGTCGCTGGCCGCGTGTATTCCTATGCGGACAACGCCGATGCTGCGCGGGTTGCAGTTGTGAGCCGAAGCATGGCCGCGCGCTACTTTCCTAAAGGCGATGAATTGGGTCAGCAGATCAAGCTTGGAGCTACGGATTCCACCGAACCCTGGATGACGATTGTCGGCGTCGTGGAGGACGTGCGGCAGAATTGGTGGAATCCCACGAATCGTCCAACAATCTACGAACCCTTTTTCCAGGCTCCGCAACGCTCGACGGTATTTCTTATGCGCGTGACCTCCAATCCGGCAGGCTATGCCGCAAGCCTACGCGACGTCGTTCGCGGGATTGATGATCAGGTCGCGCTGACGGGTGTCGGCACTCTGGAGACGGAAATAACCGACTCTATCGCGATTATCCGCATCATGGGTGTGCTGATGGCGCTGTTTGGTGGGGTGGCGCTGGCGCTGTCTTCGGTCGGGGTATACGGCGTGCTGTCGGAGAGCGTCGCCCGGCGCATACCGGAGATCGGAGTTCGCCTGGCCTTGGGAGCCGAACCGCGCGATGTAATGAAATTGGTTCTGGTGCGGTCACTGAAACTGACGGGAATTGGTTTGGCCATTGGAATCCCCGTCGCTCTTGCCGTCAATCGAGCGATGAGCAGCGCGATCTTCGGCATTGTGAGCATCAATCTCTTCCTGCTCGCGGGCTTCACGGTACTACTGCTAGTCGTGGCGCTCGCTGCCGCGTACATCCCGGCGCGACGCGCCATGCGCGTCGATCCCGTCGTCGCGCTGCGCTATGAATAATTGCTTACTTCATATCGCAGCCGCGATAATCCTGCAACGAATGCACGAGCCATGAAGTAAGGCTCGGGTGTTTTCGCTAAAGCGAGCGTAAGAAATTCAACAGGTTCTGCCGCTGCTGCTGGGTCAGGCTGCTGAAATTGTGAATCACTCCGTTTGCTTCAGAGCCGGAACTGGCATGTTGCTCAATCGCATTCAGCAAGTCACTGGTGCGCCCATCGTGAAGGAAGAAAATTCGTTGGCCCACGCCCCACAACGGGGCGGTCCGGAATTCATCTCGTCCGGCGGCGCCTTGTGACACGCCATCGGCTAGGTTGGTGCCCATGTTGTGCACTAGCAAATCTGAGAATAGGTTCGCATTAACCTGGCTCAATCCGGGCGTGATGTGGGAAGGCGCCGTTGGCAAAGCCGGAGTATGGCAAAGCGTGCATCCAACAGCCGCGAACACCTGGCGGCCACTTGCGATCGAAGATGCTCCTCCGGGAGTCGTGAGCGAGGCCGTAGGCGGAGCCAATAAACGCATGAACATGGCAAACTGGCTGGCGTCGCCCGGCACACCGCTATCCTTTGCGGCCGCTAAGTTCGTTGCGTCTTCGGGAGTAGGATTGAGTTTGCAGACTGCTGGCAGCCCGCCGTGTTGCGCTTCATCCGGGTTTGCCCGCTCGTTTGGAAATAGTTCATTGGTCACGCCCATTTCCACGTTGTAGGCTTCGCCGGAGAAAATCTCCAACGACTTGTTTTGGGCCTTCCAGCCGAACCGCGAAATCATGCCGTCATTTCCGTCGCGATTGGGATGTCCAGAGATACCCAGCTCCTGTTTTGCGAACCCGTTTGCTCGCATATTTCCTAGAATCGTCTCTTCGCTGATGTTTTCGATTAAGCCCGCGCCGAATGTGGGTGTCGGAATTCGGAAAGTTACATTATTCAAGGCGAGATGGTGCGCGAAGTCTGGCTGCTTGATCGCACAAGTTGCGGCGTCGGACCGGCCGGTAATGACAAACAGATCGTGGACGCCGCCGTCCGCCGTGGTACTCAAACCTCCGGTTGGAGTCAAAAAGAACTTGAAGCGTGCTTCACGAACGGGTCCGTCGGGCTCCACAAAAGGGGGGAGCGAATTTTGGGCGCCGCCCAGGTTGAAGACCTGCGTTTCCGGATTCGGACCGACAAACGGAAAGACCGTTGCACTGGGGCTGGTGCCGCCGACCGCCGGCTGCGAATGACAACTCGAGCACTGATTGCTGTTGAAGCGAGGCCCCAGACCGTTTTGCACCGTCTCGACTTCTTGGAAGCGGCCCAACCCGTCCGTAAAGAAATTTGATGCTCCCGGCGTTTGTACCAGCGAATCAAGCGGCTGTCCGGAATCAACGCTACCAATGCGGACGCCGGGATCGCGAACCACAAACTGCGCGGCGACGACCGTCGCAAGAAAGATAGAGACCGCCAGGAGGCCCGCCGATCGAGCGACACTGATTTTATTTCTTGAATATGGAATTCCCAGGCATACGGGGACCTTTCCGATCATTGTTCCTCCTCACGTCGGCACGCAGGCACACGAAGGCCTAATCAAATTCTTGCGGTTCGTGACGCGACGCGCGCCGACTTACAAGACAACGGAGCAGAACGCCGGGTTAGGGCGGAAGGTGGATCGAGCTCTTCACGAACTCGATGAGCCTAGCGTAGGGCTGGATATCTGTTGCGCGAGAGACTACGTCGAGTGCGAGACCGTGTCATCTGAACGTGAGGCCAGTTTTGGGACAGGACAATAGGAGTAAGGTGGTTACAGGCCTTTCTTGTTGGCGAAGAGGCAAACGCCTGACCATGGCCGATCGCGCCGCGATTTCTCATTCTCCGGAAGCAATGCGACCAATCGTAGAAAGAATGACAAGCGTTTTAGCCGGGCGGCATTTTTCAAGAGTGATTGCACCTCCACCGGTTTCCACCCGCGTGGTGTGAAGAACGCCGGTCCTTCCTCAGGGGCAAATTTAAACGGTGCTGCTTCTCGCAGCTGCGATGCCATGCGTTTCCGAAGCATACGCAGGAGTCCCGGCGAAGCGATATCGACGAGCCAGGAATGAAAACTTGCAGGCGCCGCCAGGTCCGCAGCCAGCTCGCCAACCGCTTCCGGGGTCAGATAAATCATCAAGCCTTCCGTAATGATCAGAGCTCGTTTTGCGCTCTGTCCGAGACGCGCAAATAGTTCGCGCCTTGCGCTGAGGCTCGACAGATCGAGCCGAATGCGCTCGAGGGCGCACACCGGATGCTCATCGCGCAAAACACTCTCTTTGTAATCGAGGATTTCCGGTAGATCGACTTCAACCCAGCGCAACTTAGGTGGCAGTTGCATGCGGTAGGGCCGCGAATCCAGACCGGCAGCCAGATTAACCACCAGGTCGGCGCCGCGCTGGAGCTCAGCCTTGATGAACTCATCAATCAGATATGTGCGCGTGATCATCGACCAGGAATTATCCCTACCCAGCGGCATCAATTTCGCGATTTTTTCCCCGCGCTCGCCAGCTAGCCGCCGCGCAAAGGGATCGCGAAAGATAGCGTCCGGGCGCTCTGTCTCCTGAGCACGGTAGGCTGCTACCCAGCGTGCAGTATCTGAGACATTGCGGATCAATGGTTCGGATTGCGATTGCGGCTTGACCACGGGAATGGGAACCTCAATCTTTTTCGAAGAGTCTAGTGGTTAGGCTTTGCCTACACAAGCGAACGTCCTTAAAAAGCACTTCTGTGGAACACGGGAACGGTTGCGTCACACGTTTTAAAGCGGCTGATCGTGATACGGGGGCAAGAGAGTCGCCTGCCCGGTAACGACGTGATAGCCTCCGCTCGTATAAATATACACATGCATCACACGCATTTGGCTGGCGACCTGCTGTCCCTTCAACACGGCTCGCATCGACCACGTGCTCGTGGCTACGGCCGCATCTCGATATAGCCGTACCTTAACATCCGAAGCGGTAAATGATTCATATTTGATGTCTGGCGCCTGTACGGCCGCAATAAAGGAATTCCTATCTACGATTTCACCGCGCGACAACACTGCATTGAAATCGTCGCTGTACACGCGCCGGAAAAATGTCGCATCGCCAAGCAGAACGGCGCGCGCCGTTTCCTTCTCCAAAGCAACGACTTCTTGGCGCTGCAAGTCCGCATTAGGGCGCTCGAGCATGCACGCCTCCATGCACGCGGATTTCAAAGCTTGTCGTGCATCATCTTGAGGGTGCAGGGTGGGGCTGACCGCTAGCCCAATTATTAGAAGAATCGTGATCCTTTTCATGCGGCCGAGCCTCCCTGTGAAGATAAAACCAAACTCAAAGATTTAATTTAAGTATAGAGGGCGCCAAATCCTGAGCTTCGCGCGCCGAAGCCGATGTGTGCAATCGAAAAACGAGCGAGTGTTGCTCAGTTTCGACTGCCTTCGCTAGTCAGGAATGACTTGATCGAACGTACGGACAATTTCGTCGCCGAGATTAGTCGTGTCAGTGGGTTGACGGACACAGAGCTTGGTGCGCATTCCCGCACGACGCGCCGCCTCGATTTCCCGTAAGGCATCCGAAATGAAAAGGATTTCGCTCGTCGTCCGGCGCTGTGTTTCTGCGATTCTGCTGTAGCTCTCACTGTCGGTTTTGCTACCAATTCCAGTGTCGTAGAAAGCGGAAATGTATGCGGTCAGGTCTCCGGCGCTGGTGCTGCGAAAAAGTAGTTGCTGTGCCAGCACGCTACCCGATGAATAGATACAAATCTCTCGTCCCTGCCGCCGCCATCGCTCGAACGCCTGCGGCACATCCGCATACACTTCGCCGCGAAGCTCACCGCTGGCGTAGCCTTGTTGCCAAATTTTTCCTTGCAGCGTCTTGAGGAGCGCGCATTTGCTGTCCTTAGCCATCAGCCAATGGACATATGTAATGCTGGAATGAAGCAGCGCTTCATCGGTGTCCTGATGCCATGCGGGTGACCGTGCGCCTTGTCGTTCGTCGCCTTGGTGTTGTGCAGCCAGGTCCGCCAGCATCTTCTGCGTTTCGCGATCGCTAAAATGTTCGAGAAGGAAGGCTTCCAATTTGCGGCTTGCGTAGGGGAAAAGCGTTTTATAGACAAAATCTACGGGAGTCGTCGTGCCTTCGATGTCCAGCAGTAGGCCTCGGATCTGCGAATCTTCTGCGCGCTCGGCCACGACTCACTTTGCCGGCGGCTGCGGCGGAATGTATCGCGGGCCCAAACAGACCGGCTCGTAGCCTCGATCCACGCCGCTGTGGGTGTACTGGGGCGTCCAGCCGGTAACATCCTGAAACAATCGGATGGCCCGAATGCGGCGATCGCCGCAGAGATCAAACCAGTGCAGAGTGCCTTTCGGCACGCGAATCAAATCGCCTGCTTCCACTTCGATCGCGATGATCGGCCCCTCAGCGGGATGGATGTGAAACAATCCGCGTCCCGCAATAATGTACCGGACCTCGTCTTCGTCATGGCGGTGCTCGATGTTGAACTTCGCCAGCATGCTGTCCAGTCCCGGAGTATCCGGCCTCACATCGATCACATCGGCGGTCACATATCCGCCGCGCCTCTTCAGTTCCGAAATCTGATCTTGATACGCGTGCAAAATGTCTTCCGACGACGCATCCACACCCACGCCGACAGGCTCCCATCGCTCGTAGTCGATCCCCACGCCCACGAGGTAGTCGCGGACTTCGCGCTGCTCGTGTAACGACCGGTTTTCACCCGGAATTCTCAGTACTGCCATGCATCAGCTCCAAAAATGAAAAATCAGCGCCTGGAAGCCGCGCCCGCCCGAACCAGCACTTCCATCAGGAACTCTAAAATTTCAACATGCCGCTTCGCTTCTTGCAAGCTCGAACCCCATGTATAGAGACCATGCTCGCGCAGCAGAAAGCCGTGAATCCTGTGCCTTTCTCGCAGGGTAGCCGACACCTTTGTCGCCAGTTCCTTTACGTCTTGCGAATTCTCCAGAATTGGAAGCCATTCCCGATGCTTGTGCGTGCTCACGCCTGCGAGACCCTTAAGCATTTCGTAGCCTTCCAGTGTGATTCCTCCTTGCGCAGCATGCGAACCAGAAAGCACCGTGCTCCATACGGAGTGGGTGTGCAACACCGCCTCTGCATTTAATTCGCGAACCACCGCAAGATGCAGCAATGCTTCCGCCGATGGCCTGCCATCGCCCCGCACAACTTCACCCTTTCCATCGATTTCCAGAAATTCCGCCGGACTGAGTGTGCCCTTGTCCAATCCTGTCGAAGTGATCGCCAGGCGCATTGGCTCGCGCGAAATCACCGCGCTGAAATTCCCGCTGGTCCCCAGCGCCCAGCCGCGCCCGTAGAATGCGCGCCCAGCTGCCGCCAGTTCGGTTGCCGTTTTCCGGAAATCCGCGCCGCCGCCGCTAAGTCTGCGTCGTGGCGGAACGGGTCCCGACGCTGTTTTGAGGTTCTTCATCATCGCAAGAGACTGCTAAACGTTGAGGGTGAGAGAGACGAGGTCGGCCCGTGGCGACGGCGGCACTGGCGGCAACTTCGACCGATCGACCGGCCGGTACAGTGTGTCGCGCTCCATCGGCACGCGCCCTGCGGCCCGGATCAGGCGTTCCAGTTCCTCGCGCGAAGTGAACTCCGACGTTTTTGCACCGGCATCATGGTAGATCTTTTCTTCTACCACCGTCCCATCCAGATCGTTGGCGCCGAAGCGCAGCGCGATTTGCGCGATGCTGGGTGTGAGCATGATCCAGTACGCCTTGATGTGATCAAAATTATCCAGCAGCAGACGCGCGACAGCGATGTTGCGCAGATCAGCGTACCCGGTCGGCCTCGGAATGTAGGACAACGCTGTGTTATCAGGATGAAAGGCCAGCGGAATAAAGGTCACAAACCCGTGCGTCTGGTCCTGCAATTCCCGCAGTTTCACTAAATGATCGACGCGCTCTTCTTCGGTTTCCACGTGACCGTAAAGCATGGTGGCGTTCGAGCGCAACCCGATTTCATGCGCTTGCCGCGCGATGCTCAGCCACATTTGCCCGCTCACTTTGTGGTCGCAAATGATCTTGCGCACGCGCGGATGAAAAATCTCCGCGCCGCCTCCGGGCAGCGAGTCCACTCCCGCTTCTTTCATTCTTAGCAGCGTTTCTTTGACGGATAGCTTTGCGATGCGCGCGAAGTAGCCCACCTCCACCATCGTGAACGCTTTCAGGTGCACGCTGCCGAAGCGCTGCTTCAATCCGCGAATCAGCTCCAGGAAATAATCGAAAGACAAATCCGGATGCAAGCCGCCGACAATATGGAATTCCGTGGCGCCTTCGCGCACGCCCTGCTCGGCGCGCTGATAAATTTCCTCCAGCGCAAACGTGTAAGCGCCGGGCGCGCTCGGATCGCGGCCGAACGCGCACAGCTTGCAATGCGCTACGCAAACATTGGTCGGATTGATGTGCCGGTTGACGTTGAAGTACGTGACATTGCCATGCCTTTTCTCACGTACATAGTTCGCCAGCCATCCAACCGCCAGCAAATCCGGCGATCGGTACAGCGCGATGCCGTCTTCGCCACGAAGCCGTTCTCCCGCAAGCACTCTTTCCGCAATTGGCTGCAGGCGCTGATCGATGATGGTTAATTTCGACATGTGCTTTTCTTCTGCACCATCAGGATAACGCACTCCGTCGCGCTTCGCTTTTCAAAGCATCCGAAACATTCAAACTCGCCAAACCGCCGTTGCCGCGCCCCAAAACAGCAAGAACAACAAACTAATATAACCGTTCACGGCAAAAAACGCAGCGTCCAGCTTGCTCAAATCGTTCGCCTTCACTAAAGAATGCTCATAAGCCAGCAGCGCCGCGACCACCGCGACTCCCGCCCATGCCGGCCACGGAAGCGCTAAGCTCCAAGCCAGCCACGCGAGCAGCGTCACCACACCCACGTGCATGGCTCGCGCGATCCATAACGCACGCGATATTCCGAATCGCTTCGGGACCGAGAACAAACCTGCTCGGCGGTCGTAATCCACGTCTTGGCACGCATACAGGACATCAAAGCCGCCAACCCAAAGCGTGACCGCCG
>Ga0210409_10007651_pt1 | contig 11105 bp, 2 predicted proteins | sample IncBWH17MmetaG_FD_161649 | JGI IMG/M metagenome (GOLD analysis project Ga0210409, IMG submission 161649) | Forest soil microbial communities from Barre Woods Harvard Forest LTER site, Petersham, Massachusetts, United States - Inc-BW-H-17-M | ecosystem: Environmental > Terrestrial > Soil >...
CGCCCATCCGGTGAAAAGACGACGTCGGAAATCGGCGGCGAAAAGTCCGCCCGAACGGCCCAACTGCTGTGACCTTTAAGGGTGAACAACTCCCGGCCGCTGGCGGCTTCCCACACCTTGGCCGTACCATCAAGACTGTGGGTAACGATCCGCTGGCCGTCGGAAGAAAAAGTGGCGGACAAAATGGCGGCGCTATGACCCACCAGGGCACTCAATTCCCGACCGCTTGCCGCGTCGTACACCTTGGCCGACGCCCTCAAACCAGTGACCAATCGCTGTCCATCTGGTGACAAAGCCAGAGAGGTAATCGCGTTGTTCGCCTCCACGACAGCAGAAATTTCCTGGCCGGTGATGGCATCCCAGAGCCGGGCGGTGTCCTCCCGGGATGCAGTAACAATTCGCCTGCCATCCAGCGAAAAAGCCGCGGGAAAAGTCATATAATGTTGGAAAGCAGGTCCGTGCGGCTCAAGCCGAGCGAGGGAATTGCCGGTGGGTATCTCCCATAACTTCGCCGTGCCGTCATAACTGCCGGTAATGATTTGTCGGCCGTCAGGGGAGAAAGCAACCGAAGAAATCGATTTAATATGCCCCTTGAAGGTTGCCAATTCATGCCCGCTAGCCGTGTCCCAAATCTTGGCTGTGTTATCCAGTCCCCCGCTGACAATTCTCAGACCGTCGGGCGAGAAGGCCACAGACACGACCAAGTCGCTATGCCCATTCAGTGTGTTTAGTTCTTTACCGCTTACCGCATCCCAGACTTTGAGGCTGAACTCCATTGCGGTTACGATGCGCTGGCCGTCCGGCGCAAAAGCTGCGCAGAGCGCGGGGCGCTTGAGGATGACGAGTGGCTTGCCCGTCGCTATGTCCCAAACGCTGGCCGAGGAATCACCTCCGGTGAGGATCCGTTTACCCTCGGGGGAGAAGGCCACGGAATTAATCTTGAAAGAGTCTTCATCTCTGAGGTTAATCAATTCCTTCCCACTGGCGGCGTCCCATACCTTGGCCGTGCGATCCACGGCGGCACTGACAACCCACCGCCCGTCTGGTGAAAAGGCCACGGATGTAATCGGATTCGTGTGTTCCCGAAAAGTTAGCAAAGCCTCGCCGGTAGCCGAATCCCACACTTTGGCGCTCCGGTCACCGCTACCCGTCACGATCCGCAGGCCGTCCGGAGAAAAGGCAACCGAAGTGACCATAAGGCTGTGCCCTTTGAGGCGCCGTAGTTCCTTGCCGCTGGAAACCTCCCAGATCCTGGCCGTCAACCAACCGCCGGTGACCAGCCGCCGGCCATCCGGAGACAAGGCCACAGAAGAAATCGATGAGCTGTCCCCCCTGAAAGTGATAATGTCCTGGTGGGTTTGCTGTTGCCAATAGAACCACTCAAACCCACGGTCCGGGAAGGCGCGCGTATCATCCAGCAGCTCACGGAGTCGACCGATGCTGTTCTGCACCCAGGCATGCTGAGCCAGACTCATGTTGGCCTCATAGAGGAGGAGGCGGGCTTCCGTTTCGCGAACTTCAGCTTTCTGCCGCTGTTCGTCAGCGATGCGACGTGCGGCGATCTCACCGGCGTGGGCTTTGCGTTCGCGCAGGAATGACCAAGTGGAGAAACCCAGGCCGGCGAACAAGGCCAAGGCCACGGCGCTGGTCGCTGCGAAAACCAGCTTGTTGCGGCGAACAATCTTTTGGAAGCGATACGCACTACTCGCAGGTCGGGCTACGACCGGTTCGTTCTCCAAGTGCCGCTTCAGATCGGCGGCCAGCCCGTTGGCCGTCTCGTAACGCCGGGTCCGATCCTTCTCCAGGCATTTCATCACGATCCAGTCCAGATCGCCCTTGAGCAGGTGAATGAGCTTGGGCGCGTCGCAAGCGCGCCTTTTTGCCGTGGCCGTCAACTCGTCGGGCTTGAGTGTCGCCAGCCGCGTGCTCGGGCGCATTGGCTCCTGCTCGCGAATGGTCTTGCGCATCGCATCGATACCCGACGCCATCAACTCCTTCGGGTCGAAAGGGGTGCTCCCGGCAAGCAGTTCATAGAGCAACACTCCCAGGCTGTAGATGTCGCTGCGCGTGTCGATGTCCAACCCGCTCATCTCCGCCTGCTCGGGACTCATATACGCCGGCGTCCCGATGAACTGGTGCAACTGCGTATAGGCGGTCGCGTCAGTGAGTCTCCCCTCCGTGGCCTTGGCGATGCCAAAATCAATCACTTTGGGCACCGGCACACTGTCGTGGAGCGTGACCAGGATGTTCGAGGGTTTGATGTCCCGATGGATTATCCCTTTTTGGTGGGCGTGCTGAATCGCCTGGCAGACCTTGTTAAAGAGTTCGATCCGTTCCTTGGCGCTGAGATTGGCTTGGTCACAGTAGTCGGTAATGCGGATTCCCCGCACCAGTTCCATCACGAAGTAAGGCCGGCCGGTCTCCGTCGTGCCGGCATCCAGCACCTTAGCGATATTGGGATGATCCATCATCGCCAGCGCCTGGCGTTCGGCCTCGAACCGGGCGACCACGGCCTTGGTGTCCATGCCCAGCTTAATGACCTTTAGCGCCACTCGCCGCCGGACCGGTTCGGTCTGCTCGGCGACATAGACCACGCCGCAACCGCCTTCGCCAACTTTCTCCAGCAACTTGTAGCGACCGATTATTTGCCCCACAGCTTCGTCCGGCTCATCGGTAAGCTCGAGCTTGATGGTCGGGCGGGCTTGTGGCGTCGAACCTTCCGAGGGATGCCCTGACTCGGCTGCTTCGGTGGCCAGCCAGGCGCCGGTTTGCTCATGCGCTGCCAGCAGGGCTTCGAGGCGTTGCCGCAGAACGGGATCCCCGTGGCACGCGCCATTTAGGAAGCCGGTTCGCTCGTCCCCGCTCAGTTGGGACGCTGCTTCAAAGAGGGCTTGTTCACGGGCTGGTTCAGGCTTCAGGTTGCGATTCGATTCGCTCATCTATATTATTAAGCGTATCCCGGCCCCGAAAAGTATACGGACAACTCACGAGAGGCACGAAAAGAGTAGCAGCGAGCCTCATCCGACTTGGGGTGTCCTTCGCTCTTCGGTTGATCCACCTGGTGCGGAAGCGACGATTTCCACTCGCAGCCAGGCACGGGCGTATGCCCACCACTTCTTCGCGGTCGGCACGGCAACGCCCAGAACCTCGGCCGTTTCCTCAAACGAGAGACCCACGAAGTAACGCAACTTCACCAACTCTGCCTTACGGGAGTCGACTGCCGCCAACTTTGCCAAGGATTCATCCACAGCGAGCAATTGGTCGTCCGGAGCGGGTGACGGGATGTCCAACTCATCGACGCAAAGGCGGCCCGCTCCTGCACCGCGCTTGAACGCCTGACGGCGGCGCGCACGATCCACCAGGATTCGGCGCATGGCCTCGGCCGCGGTGGCGAAGAAGTGCTGACGTCCGTTCCAGTGGCGCTCATTGGGGCCGGAGATTCTTAGCCAGGCTTCATGCACTAGGGCCGTCGGCTGAAGCGTCTGGCCTGGGGCTTCGTTGGCCATCTTGACCGCAGCCAAGCGACGCAGTTCCTCGTAAACCAGAGGCAGCAGCTTCTCAGCCGCTTGTTCATCTCCAGCATCAACCGCCTGGAGGATTTGAGTCACTTGCTCCGACACCGGTTGCATGAATGATTTCTCCGGACATCGCTTGCCCTCGAGGAGGCGAACATCAGTTCGGGGAACTATTCATATCAAACCCCAGAATCAGCCAAAGCGCAACTCGCGCGGGGAGGGCTGCCTCTTTCCGCTCATAACCAACGCCTCGTTCTGGCGCCCGAGCTGGGCGTTTTTGTTGCTGGTGGCGTAAAGCATCTGCGCAGATTCAACTCGATGAATGAGCGTGAAACGCGCAATGGCTTATCACGTTACCCTCGAGTCCGGGGCGTGCGTTCTGCTTGCATAGTGTTCGGAGTCAACACTGATATGGGATGACTTGAAGCAAGAGCGAGTGGCTCCACCGTCGGCTCTCAAGCCCCGATACTGCCTCGGCCGAATGTTTGCGTTTTACAGGGAGGTTGACCAAGGTTGCTAATCGTCTGGATTCAATCGGCACAGCCAACTATGACGTTGCTGTTTCGTTGTTTGCGTAGTGTTACGGATTGTCGTTCGTAGGTGCCAAGGTTAGGCTATGGTCCAATATGAACGCCCATTTTGCGACTTTCCTGGTCGCAACTTGCTTAAGGCGTGGCAGTTTCCCCGCAGGTTTCCGCGATGGGGTGCCGTCGGTCTCGCGCAGGGCGTGCTAATCACGGAAACCAACAAATTGCGCCCGATGCAGCCTGCGGCCTGCGAGAAGCACCAATTATTACTTTGCATGAAACTACCCACCCCAGCTAATCGCGGACTCATCCTGCTTTCCACCCTAGGCATCATGGCCAGCTCTGTCCAGGCCCAGAACTGGGTCCGCCACCAAATCACCACCGACCTAACTGCCGTGTACTGCGTGGCCGCCTCCGCCGACCTCACCCAGTTGGTGGTGGGATCGAGCGTCGCCCAGAGCAGCAGCGGCCAGGTCGGCACCGCCAACATCTACCGCTCGGCCGACGCGGGCGCGACCTGGCAGCGCACCTCGGCCCCGACCATCGATAATACCTGGACCACGATCCTTTCCTCGTCCGATGGCACCCACCTGGCGGCCCTCACCGCTGGGGGAGACCTCTACGTTTCCGTGGATTCGGGGACCAATTGGTCGCCAACACAACATGTGGTGGGCAACGTGGTTGGCTCGGCCGACGGGCTCAAGTTGCTGGCCCTGGGCTCTTGCTTTTGCGCATCCCCCAACCCCCTCTATCACTCGAGCGACGGCGGCCTGAGCTGGACCACCAGCATGATCCCGGGCACCAACACCTGGTCCCTGGCCGCCTGCTCGAGCGATGGTTTGCGGATGATCCTCTTTGGCCTCGACACCATCAACCACACCACGGCCTCGGTCTACCTCTCCACTGATTTTGGATTCACCTGGCAGAAGCTCCCCGCCCCCTTTAAGAACTGGAACGCGCTGGCCGCTTCGGCCGACACCCGGCAGCTGGTGCTGGCCAACCTCCTGCCCGAGAGCCTCTATACCTCCCAAGACTACGGGGCGAGCTGGACCGTGCTCCCCGCCGCGCCCGCCGCGCAGCTCTGGGATTGCCTGGCCTCTTCGGCCGACGGCACCCGCCTGGCGGCGGGCACCGCGGACGGTTACGGCGGCTTTTATGTCTCGTCCGACGGGGGTCTCAACTGGTCCTACGGCAATCCGCCGCAGGTGAAAGTCGGCAATAAAACGATACAAATCGGCTGGTCACGGATCGCCTCCTCGGCGGACGGGAGGCGACTGGCAGCACTGGCCAACTACTACGCCGACTCGGTCTTCATAGTCACCATGACCGACGCCTCGGCCACCATGACGGCCACCCCGCAGCGTCTGCACAACGGGGAACCGCTCTCGGTGGTGGTGAGTGTAGAAAACTCCTCCACCAACACCCTGAGCGCCGTCAAGCTGGCGGGCGGCATGGTCTACAGCGGGACAGGGGGCGTCGCCCTGACGGGCGATTTTACCACCGGAGTCTCGCTCTCCCTGGGACCGGGCCAGACGGGCTACTTCACCAATCTCTACCAGGCGACCAACAACGGCCGGCTGACCTTTTCAGCCACCGTCCAGGCCACGGAGAGCTCGGTGGGGATGATCACCTTCACCTGCTCCAGCCCCGAGGTGCTGATCGTCCCCAACGGGGATCTCCTGGTCAAGCGCGACGCCGACCCGGCCGATGCCTACGCCGGACTGGGGGTTTTCCAGAAGGTGCCCATCGCTCCGCAGGTGGTCACCAACGTCGTGGGTTCGATGAGCGAGCTCTCCCAGTTTGAGGTGCTGGTGGAGAACAACGACCCCATCGCCCAGACGTACACCCTGCAGTCCCAGGTGCTGGGCAACCTGGTGTGGAAGCAGGCCTTCGTGCTCTCCGGCGACGACCAGACCGTCCCCTTACAGGGCTACGGAGGCATCACCCTGCCTAAGATGGATCCGGGAACCTCACTGCTCCTCAAGGTGAGCGTGCAGGACACCAATGCACAACCAGGCGATATTAGCGCCGTGGGCTTCACCCTGGGACTGGCCTCCGACCCGACCCTGACACTGGACGCGGTGGGAACTGTCACCCTCCTGGTGCCCGAGATCATCGTTAACTCGACCGGCGACTCCCCCAACCAGGACCCCAACGGTTGCTGCTGCGACACCGGGCAGCTCCTCACCGATGGTAAAACCCACGAGTGCACCTTGCGGGCCGCCCTCCAAGTGGCCAACCACCAGCCGGGCAAGGATATCATCCGCTTCCAGATACCTAGCGACGACCCCGGGATCGTGGCCGGGGTGCCCACCATTATGCCGGCCACCGCCCTGCCGGTCATCACCGATGCGGTGGTGATCGACGGCTGGTCGCAGGACCCGAACGCAAACCTGCCGCCGGTGGAGCTTTCGGGAACTAACGTGCTGCGGGCACCTAAGCCTCAGCCGGGGTCCACTCTGGCGGGAATCCTGAACTGGCCCGGGGCGGCCAGCGGCCTGGAGCTGACGGCCGATAGCTGCGAGATCCGCGGCCTGGTGATCACCTATTTCCCTCTGTGCGGCATCCTGGCCCAAAATACAGCCGCCGGTACGATTATCCAGGGCTGCCATCTGGGCATCACCTCCCGGGGGACGGAGCCGGCCCCCAACGGGCTTCCGTCGGTCGGCTACCTGGGGGACCAGCCCATCTATGTGAGGGGAGCGCAGATTGCCCTGCGCTCCGCCCAGAACCTCGTCGGGGGCTCCGGGCCCAAGGACGGGAACCTGATCTCGGGCACCGTGCGGGGCATAAACAGCCGCGGAGGCAATAACATCTGGGAGCCGCAGGATTTTTTCTACACCCAGGCGCCCGGGCTATTCTTAGAGGGGGGAGCGGCCGTCGGCAACCGGATCGAGGGAAATGTGATCGGCCTGGATGTGACGGGCACGCGAGTGGCGGCCGGGCCGGACGTCGTCTATGCCATCATCCCCGCCCCCTTTGTCGGGGTGCTCCTGGATGGCGGAGCCAACGGCAATGTGATCGGGCCAAATAACATCATCAGCGGCAATTGGGATCAGATTGCCATCTTTAACTCCCAGAACAACGTCGTTCGGGCCAACTTCCTGGGGCTGGACGTGAGCGGACACAAGTCGTTTTATGTCGGCGACACCGCGGGGGTGCTGATCGGTAATGGCCCCACCAATACGGTCGGCGGCCCGCAGAGCTCCGACGGGAACGTGATTGGGGGCCAGCTGACGGGCGTGCTCATCACCGGGTCCCAAGGCAACCTGGTGCAGAATAATCTCATCGGGGTGACGCCCGCCGGCGACCATGTCCCCAATGGCTGGGGGACCGCAGTGTACTCAGGCTCGGAGGGCACCCTGGTCCGCAGCAACCAATTGGCCTTCGACGAGAAGGCGGGACTCCTCTTCGATGACGCCGCCAACGTCGTGGCCCAGGGAAACCTCATCCATGACAACAACGTGGCGGGGGTCGCGGTCTTTTTAGGCGCCATGGCCGACACCGTGGCCCAAAACCAGATCTACTCCAATGGCTGGGCGGCACTCGGTTCAGGCCTGGCACCGGCCGACGGAGTTACGCTCTTTGGCGGGAATTCGATAACCATCAACCACAACAGCATCTTCGACAACACCGGACTAGGTATCAACCTTCAAGGATACACCAAGGTCCCCCTGCAAAACAGCTTGAGCGGTTCAGGCTCCGGGCCCAATTCCCTGCTCAACTACCCGGTACTGGGCGGCCTGGGCGCCACCATCCAGGCAGGTCCCGGGAGCCTGTCCATCGGCGGCACCCTCAACGAGGCCGCCGGGGTGCACCCCTACGTGGTCGAGTATTATGCCGGCCCGTGGGCCAACCCTTCGGGATATGGCGAGGGGCGCCGTTTTCTGGGCTTCCAGATCGTCAACTCCGGGGTCGGGGGCGTCGCCGAACTCAACTACACCGACGCCGGGTCGGCCAGCCCAGGCGAGTATGTGACGGCCACTGCGACAGACGGCGCGGGCAACACCTCCGAGTTCTCCAAGGCAGCGCTCGTGCAGGGCACCACCGCGACCCCCTCGGGGATCTCCAAGCAGGTTCAGGATCAAGCCCCGGCCCCGCTGCCCGGCGGCGCCCCCAAGGCGGGACCCCAGCCCTTGGGCGGCCTCATCTCCGGCGATGGCAATGGCGACGGAATTCTGGATTCCCAGGAACTCAACGTCTGCTCCTTTCCAGGTATTACCGGCCGGTGGTGGACCCTCAACAGCCCTGCGGGCACCCAGCTTACCAATGTCTCCCCGGCCGGCCCACCCGATTTTTTAGCCACACCAACCGGGTACGACTTCCCACTGGGCTTTGCGGCTTTCACTGTCCAATCGATGGCGAGCGGGACCACCGTGGTGGTGACAAACTTCCTGCACGAAGCACAGAACCTGGATACGGTGTGGGCCTACGGGCCAACCCCGGATGAGAACCAGCCCCACTGGTATGAGTTCCTCTTCGACGGCCAGACGGGCGCGCGCCTGAGCACAACGGGCTTCACCCTCACCTTCGTGGATGGTGGCCGGGGAGATGGGGATCTGCAAGCCAACGGCCAGATCGTCGCCTTTGTCGGGCCTGCCCGCGCGATCCCGACCTCGGCTGGCCTGCAACTACTTTCGGCGGTACCCATGTCCTCTTCGGTCGTATCCGCTGCGCTGGATGCCAACGGCAACGAGGTTTTTTCCACGAACCAACTGGTCGTGTCCACCTTGACCTGGCCCGCTGGCGCCACCAATCTGGCGCTGTTCTACCAATTAGACCTAGCTGCCGTGACGACCCTTTACGCCACCAACTCCCTCCCACCGGGTCCCGACTGGCTGCCCGTCCCGGAGTCCCCCGCGGTTGTGGGCGCCCGCAACTTCCTCACCAATGCCGCTGCGGGCCCCGCCCGCTTCTACCAATTGCGTCCGTTTTAGCCGCAGCTATTGCAAAGCTTCGCGAGGTGCTTTCCGTTAATACACACGGACCGGACACCAACGCGGACAAAAAAAGAGGCCCTGCCGAGCCTTGCGGCCCAACAGAGGCTAAATGGAGGTGGGAGATCGCCAGTCTCTCTTTCCCGTGTCGACATTGGACGGCTAGCCGATATTTCATGGTTGAGCCGGGTGCGGAGGCGCTGGACAGGGCGGACAACATCTACGTAACGGACGGGAACAACAGCTCAATCCGCAAGGTGACACAGGCGGGAGTCGTCACGACCTTGGGGGGGGGACGGCGGGTACGCTTGGCAGCGCGGACGGGACGGGGAGTGCTGCGGAGTTTAATCTTCCTCGTGGCGTGGCTGTGGACGGCGCCGGCGATGTTTATGTGGGGGACTACAACAATAACCCGATTCGTACAACTGCCACTAACCTTGGTTCATCGGCGGTCTGGACCACCAATTCCCGAGCCCTGGTCGCTCCGGGCAGGTGCCGGAGGCTCCGGCGGTTTTAACCGAAGGCTTTGGAACACCAGGCCAAGCCTTCGTGCCGCGGTCCAAGAATCCCGTCCGAGTAAAATCGAACAATTAGTCGATTTTGGGCCAATCACTTCCAAACGGCGCAAATATAACCATGTAACTTCTTAGCTCCGCACCGATCTTAATCATTTCACTCTCCCCACGCCTTGCCTGCCCACTTCCCCATCGCCCCATACTTATCCTCCCACGTCGTATACATCGCCCCGACGATTCCAGGTACCTCCTTGGTGTTCGACAGCCACTCCGCTATGCCGGACCCGTCCTCATCCGAATCATAATACCCCGACAATATCTGCCGCAGCCCAAGGTCTGCGAAAAATTTGCAGTTCTTCCCCTTCAATCCGCCGTGCCAGTTCACAATGCCAACATCCTTGTCCAACCCCTTCCACGATCCCGCCAGGCTCCCGTTCACCGCGTAATAATGTTCCACCGCGTTGTGCATGGGATCGAACATATCGCTCCAGACCCAAATCTCCGCATCCGGTCGCACTTTCCGGATGATCGCCGCCGCCTGCTTCACGTTCCAGGCCAGCAATTCGCCCGGCGTCATGTGCTGATCCTGGCAGGCCGCGCACCAGTTCATTACCCGCAACTCGTCGTGCCCCATCAAATACCCCGCCGGATGCAGCAGATCATTCGCCTGCCGCACTTCGGCTTCCCAATCTGCAAAAATCTTCGGCTCGCTCAGGCAGCTGGTCAGCCTGTCCTCATAGACGATCAACGGATGATAATAGCTTACCCGCAGGCGTGCGCCTTCCTTGATCCGCGATCCTGGCGCAATCTTGATCGGCGGCTGCTCGTGATACGGCACCCACGGATGAAGTTGCGGGTCCTCAATCCGCTGATAATCCCGCCCTTCCGCATACACCGTCCCGTCGTCGCCCTTCACCATGACTGGGCAGCCCGGTCGCCGCAACACATTCACCAGCCCAATCTCCTCAATCCGCATGTCGTCCCACCACATCTTCCCATTCTTCCCGTTCCATGTCCCCAGATACACCCGCCCATTCGTGTGCCCTAACGAGTTGAAAACCACGTCGTATAGCTTCCAATCCTGAGTTCGCTCGACGTGGAACGTTTGGAAACTGATCGCTCCGCCACCGTCGGCGCTCAACACTTTCACCTCCGCATCTGCCGGCGACAGTTCCTCCGTTTTCAGCCAGAACGAAATCCGGTATTGCCGGAACGGTTTCAAGCTGATGAGCTGCGCCAGGCGGCTATGCTGGTATTGGTTCTTTGCGATATTCTCCATGCGCAGCGAGGTCTTTCCGCCATGCACTACCTCGTGATCCGCAAACGTCACCACCCCTTCGTGGTCCTGCATCGTCCAGCCCCGGAACTTGTTCCCGTTCACGTCCTCGAAATCTCCGTTTAACAACCGCGCCGTCGTATCCGGATCGAGTGTCGCGTGATAATCATGCACTACATAGAGCGCGTCCTTGACCGGTACGCCCTCGATGTAATTCCGGTCGTGCGACCCGCCCATCACAATCGCCACCAAATCGAGCCCATTCGCCTTCGCCGCCTCCTTCAGTTCCGCCGCCTTTTCTCGTGCCACGCTCCAGGAAAACCCTACCCACTTCT
>Ga0210409_10007653_pt1 | contig 11104 bp, 6 predicted proteins | sample IncBWH17MmetaG_FD_161649 | JGI IMG/M metagenome (GOLD analysis project Ga0210409, IMG submission 161649) | Forest soil microbial communities from Barre Woods Harvard Forest LTER site, Petersham, Massachusetts, United States - Inc-BW-H-17-M | ecosystem: Environmental > Terrestrial > Soil >...
CGCCATGCGTCTCGGCCATCACCTTCGTCAGCGCCGCCGTCAGCGTCGTCTTGCCATGGTCCACATGCCCGATCGTCCCCACGTTCACGTGCGGCTTGGTGCGCTCAAATTTCTCTTTCGACATACGAATGACCTCTAAAGAAAACCGCAACTGCCTACTTCAGCCACCTTACTTCTTGATAATCGTCTCAGCGATGTTGCCTGGCACTTCCATGTACTTCTCGAACTCCATCGTGAAGGTCGCGCGACCCTGACTCATGGAACGGATCGTGGTCGCGTACTGGAACATCTCCGACAGCGGCACTTCGGCCGTGACCGTCTTGCCGGCGGGGGTATCTTCCATGCCCTGAATCTGGCCACGACGCCGATTCAGGTCTCCGATCACATCACCCATGTAGTCCTCGGGTGTGACCACCTCGACCTTCATGATCGGCTCGAGAATGACCGGCTTCGCGCGCCGGAATCCATCCTTGAAGCCGAAGATCGCCGCCATGCGGAATGAGATTTCGTCCGAATCCACGTCGTGATAGGAACCGTCGAACAGCGTCACCTTGACGTCAACCACGGGATAGCCCGCCATCACGCCGGTCTCACAGGCCTCTTTCACGCCCTTCTCGACCGCCGGAATGAACTCGCGCGGCACCGAACCGCCGACGACACCGTTCTTGAATTCGTTGCCCTTGCCGGTCTCGTTCGGTTCGAGCTTGAGCCAGACGTGCCCGTACTGGCCGCGACCGCCGGATTGCTTGACGTGCTTGCCTTCGGACTCGACCGTACCGCGAATGGTTTCGCGGTAGGCTACCTGCGGCTTGCCGACATTCGCTTCGACGTTGAACTCACGCTTCATGCGATCGACGATGATCTCCAGATGCAGCTCGCCCATGCCGGCGATCAAGGTCTGCCCGGATTCCTCGTCGGTCGAGACACGGAATGACGGGTCTTCCTTGGCGAGGCGCTGCAGCGCCATACCCATCTTTTCCTGATCTGCTTTGGTCTTTGGCTCGACCGCGACCTGAATCACCGGGATCGGAATCACCATCTTTTCGAGCGTGATCACCTTTTCCAGATCGCACAGTGTGTCGCCAGTGATCACGTCCTTGAGGCCCACCGCCGCGGCGATGTCGCCAGCGCGGACTTCCTTGATCTCACTGCGCTCGTTGGCGTGCATCTGCAGCAGACGGCCGATGCGTTCCTTTCGGTCCTTGGTCGGGACGAAGACGGTATCGCCGGAGTTGAGCGTGCCGGAATACACACGGAAGAAAGTGAGATTGCCGACGAACGGATCGTTCAGGATCTTGAACGCCAGGGCTGAGAACGGCTCACTGTCGCCCGCCTTGCGAGTGATCGGCTCGCCATCCGAATCGACGCCCTTGACCGGCGGCATTTCGACCGGATTGGGCATGAACTCGATCACGGCATCCAGCAGTGCCTGCACGCCCTTGTTCTTGAAGGCGCTGCCGCACATGCAGATGACGACTTCATTCTTGATCGAGCGGGCTTTCAGGCCGCGCTTGATCTCTACATCAGTCAGCGTCTCGCCTTCCAGATACTTGGTCAGCAGCTCCTCATCGCCTTCGGCCGCTACCTCGACCATCTTGTTGTGATACTCGGTGCTCTGCGCCAGCAGTTCCGCCGGAATATCGCGATATTCGAATTTCATCCCCTGGGTTTCCATGTCCCAGTAGATGGCCTTCATCTTGATGAGGTCGATGACACCTTCGAAATTGTCCTCGGCGCCGATCGGCAACTGAATGGGTACCGGATTGGCGCGCAGACGCGAGCGGATCATCTCCACGCAGCGCAGGAAGTTGGCGCCGGCTCGATCCATCTTGTTGACGAACGCAATGCGAGGTACGCCGTAACGATTCATCTGCCGCCAGACCGTTTCGGACTGTGGCTGCACACCGGCGACCGAGTCGAACAGCGCAACGGCACTATCGAGTACGCGCAGCGAGCGCTCGACTTCGATGGTGAAATCCACGTGCCCGGGAGTATCGATGATGTTGATGCGGTGTTCGGGGAAGGTCTTGTCCATTCCCTTCCAGAAGCAGGTGGTCGCCGCCGAGGTGATCGTAATGCCACGCTCCTGCTCCTGCTCCATGTAGTCCATCACCGCCGCGCCGTCGTGCACCTCGCCGATCTTGTGCGAAACACCGGTATAAAACAGGATGCGCTCGGTCGTCGTCGTCTTGCCGGCGTCAATATGCGCCGAGATGCCGATATTCCGGTAACGCTCGATAGGCGTCGCACGTGCCACGATTTACTCCTGCTCCCTTGTGGAAAGAACCACTACCGCGCTACCAGCGGTAATGCGCGAACGCTCGGTTGGCCTCCGCCATACGGTGGGTGTCTTCGCGCTTGCGCACAGCCGCACCACGGTTTTCGGCTGCATCCAGCAGCTCGTGCGCCAGGCGAAACGCCATCGACTTCTCGCTGCGCGCACGTGCAGCCTCGATCACCCAGCGCATCGCCAGTGTCTGGCGTCGGCTGGCCCGAACTTCGACCGGTACCTGGTAGGTCGCACCACCCACGCGGCGCGACTTGACCTCGACCACCGGCTTCACGTTCTCGAGCGCCTGCGAGAGCAGTTCGATGGCTTCGGACCCCTGCCGACCGGTCTTCTCACCGATGCGCTCGATCGCGCCATAGAGAATGTGCTCGGCGGCGGACTTCTTGCCGCTGTGCATAACGACGTTCATGAACTTCGCCAGCATATCGCTGTTGAATTTCGGGTCCGGCAGGATGGTGCGAGTCGGAGCAGCGGCACGACGGGACATGATTCTTGATACCTCGTTATTTCTTGGGCCGCTTGGCGCCGTACTTGGAACGGCCCTGCTTGCGGTTACCGACACCGGCGCAGTCGAGCGTGCCGCGCACGGTGTGATAGCGCACACCTGGCAGATCCTTGACGCGACCACCGCGGATCAGCACCACCGAGTGCTCCTGCAGATTGTGCCCTTCGCCGCCGATATAGCTGCTGACCTCGTAGCCATTCGTCAGTCGCACACGCGCCACCTTGCGAAGCGCGGAGTTCGGCTTCTTGGGAGTGGTGGTGTAGACGCGGGTGCAGACGCCACGCTTCTGGGGCGATGCGCCCAGCGCCGGGACCTTGGTCTTCTCAGCACGCGAGGCGCGGGGTTGCCGAATCAATTGACCGGTAGTGGCCATTCAAACTCCAACAGTCTAGATCGACGGTAATGCGGCGTATGAGAAGCGCCGGGCCGTCCCATCGAAGGGACGGCCCGGCGCTTGGTTCACGGTTTTGCGGTCTGGCCGTGTTCAGGGGCCGACCGACAAAGGCCGGCGATTCTAGGTAGCAACACGTGTTTAGTCAACGTCTTGCTGCTCTGCGATACGTGCTTCGAGCTGCTCGGAAGCTTGCAGCCAGGTGCTTTCCACCTCACTGACGCGCTTGGCAATTGAGGCTCGGGCCTGCGCCAGTTGGACCAGGCGGGCGCGATCCGCATCGGATCGCGGATTCGCCAGTTGCTGCTCGATCCGACCACGCTCGGCCAGCAACCGGTTCAGCTCTCGCTCCAGCTCGGCAATCCGCGCACGCAGGGGTGCCAAAGCGCTGCGGAACTCGGCTTGTGCCCGCTTGCGCGCCTTGCGCGCCTCGGCGCTCTCGCGTGGCGTCTCGGCAACAGCGGGTGCCGTCGCAGTCAGTGGCGCGGGCGCTGGGGAATTCGTGCTCAGCCGGCGTGCGTAGTCCTCCAGATCGCCGTCAAACTCGCTGAGCCGCCCCTGATCGACCAGCAGCAGCCGATCGGCGACTACCCGCAGCAGGTGTCGATCATGGGACACCAGCATGACCGCCCCTTCGTAATCCTGCAGCGCCACGGCGAGCGCCTGGCGCATCTCCAGATCCAGGTGGTTGGTCGGCTCATCCAGTAGCAGCAGGTTGGGCCGCTGATAGGCCAGCAGCGCCAGCACCAATCGGGCTTTCTCCCCTCCTGAAAACGGCGCGATCGGCTCAAATACGCGGTCACCCTGAAAGCCAAACGCGCCCAGGAAGTCGCGCAGCTGCTGCTCGGTGGCTTGATCCGCCATCGACTCGCTGAGCTCGCGCAGATGCTGGCAGGGCGTGTCTTTCGCATTGAGCTGCTCGAGCTGATGCTGGGCGAAATAACCTATTTTCAAGTCACGCGCCTCGGTGCGCGTACCCACCGATGCACTTAAGGCCCCCGCCAGCAGTTTCATGACGGTGGACTTGCCGGCGCCGTTGCGGCCCAACAGCGCCACGCGATCGCCGGGTGCGATGCTCAGACTGATGCCCGACACCACGGTGCGGGCGGCGTAGCCGACCGACTGGCGCTCGAGTGCCAGCAGCGGGCGGGGCAGCTTCGTCGGCGGCGCGAACGAGAACTCGAACATCGAGTCCACGTGTGCGGGGGCGATGCGCTGCATGCGCTCGAGGGCCTTCAGTCGGCTCTGCGCCTGGCGGGCCTTCGACGCCTTGGCCCGGAATCGTTCGACGAAGGACTGCGTATGCCGAATCTCGCGTTGCTGGCGCGCATACAGTGCCGCCTGCTCGGCCAGCTCGCTCGCTCGCTGCTGCTCGAAGGCCGAGTAGTTGCCGCGATAGGCGCGCGCGTGCCCATGATCGAGATTGACGATGCGATTGGTCACCCGATCGAGGAATTCCCGATCGTGCGAAATCAGGAGCAGCGTGCCTGGGTATTCGCGCAGCCAGCCCTCGAGCCAGACGATGGCATCCAGGTCCAGGTGGTTGGTGGGCTCATCCAGCAACAGCAGATCCGAACGACACATCAGGGCCTGCGCGACATTCAGACGGACCCGCCATCCACCCGAAAAGGCGCTGACGAAGCGCTGTTCATCCGACGCGGCGAAGCCCAGTCCGTGCATCAATTGGCCGGCGCGACTGACGGCATCGTAGCCACCAATCTCCCCGTAGCGAGCATGCAGCTCTGCCAGATGTTCGCCGTCCTCTGCGGTTTCCGCCTCCTGCAATCGTAATTCCAGCTCGCGCAGTTGCGGATCGCCGTCCAGCACGAAATCGATGGCTGGCCGCTCGCTCGGCAGCAGCTCCTGCGACACGTGGGCCAGAGCGAGCTGCCGGGGCATCTCAAAGCTTCCCGCCTCCGGCGTGAGCTCGCCGCGCACCAGCGCGAGCAGGCTCGACTTGCCGCTTCCGTTCTCGCCGGTAATCCCGATCTTCTCGCCCCGAAACAGATTGAAGCTCGCGCCGGAGAACAGCACGCGCTTGCCTCGGCGCAGGGTGAGATCGGAGAAGTTCAGCATGGTGGCAGGCGCGGCAGCGTATAGACGACGCTTGTGCCCAGCAAGGCGGTGGGTGGCGCTTAAAGAAACGATTGACTAGAATTAAGATATATCTTTAAATATGTCTTAAGATATATTTTAAAAACTGTCGACTAAAACGGAACACGACACCCCTTATGCGAGCTTCTTTGGGACTCATGGGCCGCCATCGCGGCGGCCGTGGCTTTCAGGGTTTCCATCCGGGCGGATTCGGTGGGGACGGCGGCTTTGGCCACCGCGGCAGAATCCGCGGCCGAAAGATCGGTTCGGATGACCTGCAATTGCTGCTCGTGCTGCTGCTCGAGGAACGCCCTCGACATGGATACGAACTGATCAAGGCGCTTGAGCAGCGCTCCTCCGGCTTCTACTCGCCGAGCCCGGGCATGATCTATCCGGCCCTGACGTATCTCGAAGAGCTGGGCTACACCACGGTGAGCTCCGAGGCAGGCCGCAAGCTCTATGAGCTGGCGCCCGCCGGTCGCGCCTATCTCAACCAGCATCGGGCGGCCGCCGAGCTGGTGCTGGCCCAGCTCGAACAGTTCGGCAGACGCCTGTTCGCTGGCCCCGAGGCGGCCGAGCCCACGGCGCCTTCTGCCTCGCCACACCATGCACCGCGCAGGCCGCTGTCACTGGGCGTCAACACTGACGCGGTGCTGGCGCGGTTGCGCGATGAAGCCGAGCGCACCCGGCCGCCCGATGGCGGTCCGCGTCACAGCGGCATTCACGACCCCTTCCAATACGCCGAGTACGGTTTCTCGATCTCTCAGGAACAGGGCGAACTCATCTACCTGTTGTGCCGACAGATGCGAGCGCGACGCGTCATCGACTTCGCCACTTCAGTTGGAGTCTCCGCGATCTATTTCGGGGCCGCGATGCGCGACAACCAGGACGGCCTGGTGATCGGATCGGAGATCGTTCCACAGAAAGTGCGCACCGCGGAGCAGAATCTGAACCAAGCGGGTGTGGATTTCTGGGTCAATATCCGACTCGGCGATGCACGCGAAACACTGCGGGATCTGGACGAGCCGTATGACTTCGCATTGATTGATGGCTGGCCGGGCGACGGCACACGCTCACTTGCGCGGGACGTCGTCGAGATAGTGGCTCCCACTATCCGGCGCGGCGGAATGCTGATGAACGATAACGGCGAACCCGACTATCTGGAGTATGTGCGCGACCCGCGCAACGGCTTCATTTCAATCACGCTGCCGATGAAAGGCGGAACCGAGCTGTCGCTGAAGCGATGAATCCTAGAGTGCGAGATTGAGATCGAGCACCGGCAGTTTCTGTGTGTCGCCGCTCTTGGCGTACAGCGACTGCAGCATCTTGAAGTCACTCTTCTGCGGCGCACCTGCCAGCAGGTGTTCGCGAATCACCTTGAGCTGATAGCGCAGATACGGCAGCAATGACTGCAGCGGTGTGGCCTCCTGGCCAGCCGCCTCGACCAGCAGAGAATCGCAATAGGCCCGATAGTACTCGGCGTAGGCCTCTTCATAGCTGCTGAGGGCCTCGCAGAAGACCTGATCACCGAGCACCTCGCCACACAGCGAATCCGCGCACATGTAGCTGCAAGCCGAGCTGATGTACGCCGCATGCTCGCGCACCAGCGTCCGCCCGTAGTGCTGCGTGCCGAACAGCCGCTGAATCAGCACACGACGCGCCGGGCCGGTGATATGCCGGTCGCGCAGATATTCGAACGGAGCTTTACGATGCAGCGTGCTGAACGACACCTTGCGCAGTTCCACCAACTGCACCGCGGGACGCGCAGCGGCAGCAACGTCGCGCATGAAGCGCCCATGCGACTGCTCCCAGCTGCTGTAGAGCGTAACGTTCTCGAGCAAGCGGGTCGCGAGCTGCGCCTCGTCCTGTTGATCGGAGTGGACCGCACGTGCGATATGCAGCTCCGAATACTCCATCAGTCGCCCGACACTCAGGGGTCGGTGTGCTGGTCGCTGACTACCTGTCCTGGCGATCGGTGGCATGGATGTAGTTAAGTATGTTTCCCGTGAGCTGTTGGCGCTCATCCCACTCTTCTGAAATAGAGTACCGGGCGCGCGTTGTCAATGATCAGTCGACAGTTCCGGCGCTGCCAATATGTTAGCACCTGGCGACATGGCGCCGTTGCGCGCCGCCGGCAAGCGCTTGTAGGACATAGAATTCTTGTAGGACTGACACCCGCTGGCGTCTGGTACCGCCCCGGATCGGGTAGACATAACGCGGCGGCGCCGCGTAGCGATGTGACACTACGCGGCGCCGGCTTGCAGCTAAATTGCAACGAGCTTGCGGCACTAGCCGGCAGCGCTTTCCTCTTCGCCCACACCGACGTCATCCATGTCGCCAACGGCACCGCCGACATCCATGAAGCTGCGCCGGCCGCTCTCGTCCAGCTTGCGCCGACGATGTGCATGGGCCGCAAAGCCGGTGCCCGCCGGAATCAGGCGACCGACGATGACATTCTCCTTCAGGCCGCGCAGATCGTCCTTCAGTCCGCGTACCGCGGCTTCGGTCAGCACGCGAGTGGTCTCCTGGAACGAAGCCGCAGAGATGAAGGATTCCGTCGCCAGTGATGCCTTGGTGATGCCCAGCAGCACGGGCTGCAGGCTCGCCGCCTGCTTGCCATCGGTCTCGGCCCGATCATTGATGTCGAGAGCGCGCGAGCGATCGATCTGCTCGCCGCGCAGCAGCGTGGTCTCACCGGAGGTGACGACTTCGGTCTTGCGCAGCATCTGGCGAATGATCACTTCGATGTGCTTGTCATTGATCTTCACGCCCTGCAACCGGTAGACGTCCTGGATCTCGCGCACCAGATAGTTCGCCAGTGCCTCGACGCCTTGCAGTCGCAGAATGTCGTGCGGATTGGGTTCACCGTCCGCGATCACCTCACCGCGCTCGACGGTTTCACCTTCGAACACGTTCAGCTGGCGCCACTTCGGAATCAGCTCCTCGTACTTCTCGCCATCATCGCTGGTGATCACGAGGCGACGCTTGCCCTTGGTCTCCTTGCCGAAACTGACCGTGCCGCTCTTCTCCGCCAGGATCGCCGGATCCTTCGGCTTACGAGCTTCAAACAGATCCGCTACCCGCGGTAGACCGCCGGTGATGTCGCGCGTCTTCGATGATTCCTGAGGAATGCGGGCGATGATGTCCCCGACCGACACCTTGGCGCCGTCCTCCAGGTTGATGAGCGCGCCCGGTGGCAATGTGTACACCGCCGGGATATTGGTGTTGGCGAAGGTCACTTCCTTGCCCTTCGGGCCCAACAGTTTGATGGTCGGACGCAGATCCTTGCCACCGCGCTGCTTGGCGTCCATGACCACTGTGGAGGAAAGGCCGGTCACGTCGTCCACCTGGGTCGCCACCGTCATGCCATCGACGAAGTCCTGGAACTTGATGAAGCCCGCGACCTCGGTGACGACCGGGTGCGTATGCGGATCCCAGGTGGCCACAATCTGGCCGCCCAGTACCTTCGCGCCTTCCTTCGCATTGATGGTCGCGCCGTACGGAATCTTGTAGCGCTCGCGCTCCCGACCGAACTCATCGACCACGCCGATCTCGCCCGAACGCGAGACCGCGACCAGGTGCCCCTTCTCGTGCTCGACGGTCTTGATGTGATGAAACCGCAGCGTGCCCTTGTTACGGATTTCCACACTGCTGGCCGCCGCGGCGCGCGATGCGGCACCACCGATGTGAAAGGTACGCATCGTCAGCTGCGTTCCCGGCTCGCCGATCGACTGTGCGGCGATGACGCCCACCGCCTCGCCGATATTGATGAGCCGGCCACGCGCCAGATCGCGTCCGTAGCACTTGGAACATACGCCGTAACGCGTACGGCAGGTGATCGGTGAACGCACGTTGATCTGATCGACGCCTTCCTGCTCGATCAGGCGCACCAGGCCTTCATCGATGAGTGTGCTTGCCTCCACCAGCACTTCCTCGGTACCCGGCTTCTGCACATCGGTCGCGGTCACACGGCCGAGTACGCGCTCGCCAAGGCCTTCGACCACATCGCCACCCTCAACCAGCGGCGCCATCGACAGACCATTCGTGGTTCCGCAGTCCTCTTCGGTGACCACCAGGTCCTGCGCCACGTCGACCAGGCGACGGGTCAGGTAGCCCGAGTTCGCCGTCTTCAATGCGGTGTCGGCCAGACCCTTGCGGGCGCCGTGCGTCGAGATGAAGTACTGCAATACGTTCAGACCTTCGCGGAAGTTCGCCGTGATCGGCGTCTCGATGATCGAGCCGTCGGGCTTGGCCATCAGTCCGCGCATGCCGGCCAGCTGTCGGATCTGCGCCGCAGAACCACGCGCGCCCGAGTCGGCCATCATGAAGATCGAGTTGAACGACTTCTGACGATGCTGCGCACCCTTGGTGTCCGTGACCTCCTCGCTGCCGAGCTTCTCCATCATGGCCTTGGCGACCTGATCGTTGGCACGCGACCAGATATCCACCACCTTGTTATAGCGCTCGCCGTTGGTCACGAGACCGGACGCGTACTGCTCCTGGATCTCCTTCACTTCCCGATCAGCGTTCGCCACGAGCTTGGTCTTCTGCTCCGGAATGACGATGTCGTCGATACCGAACGAGACCGCCGAGCGGGTCGCATAGTGAAAGCCGGTGTACATCAGCTGGTCGGCGAAGATCACGGTCTCCTTGAGACCGAGCGCGCGATAGCACGCGTTGATGCACGCGGAAATGACCTTCTTCGTCATGTCCTGGTTGATCAGATCGAACGGCAGTCCGCGCGGCAGGATCTCCGACAGCAGCGCACGACCCACCGTGGTTTGCATCAGGCGCCGACGGGCCTTGAGCACGCCATTGTCTGGCACGTACTCACGCAGCCGCACTTTGACCTTCGCCTGCAGATCGACCGTGCGGCTCTCATAGGCGCGATGCGCTTCCTGCACGTCGGCAAAGAACATGCCCTCGCCGACCGCGCCGATCTTCTCGCGCGTCAGGTAGTACAGCCCGAGCACGACGTCCTGCGACGGGACGATGATCGGATCGCCGTTCGCCGGCGAGAGGATGTTGTTCGAGGACATCATCAGCGCGCGCGCTTCGAGTTGGGCTTCCAGCGACAGCGGCACGTGCACCGCCATCTGGTCGCCATCGAAGTCGGCGTTGAACGCGGTGCAAACCAGCGGGTGCAGCTGGATCGCCTTGCCCTCGATGAGCACCGGCTCGAACGCCTGAATGCCCAGTCGATGCAAGGTCGGTGCGCGGTTCAACAGCACCGGATGCTCACGGATGACTTCTTCCAGGATGTCCCAGACCTCGGGCCCCTCTCGCTCGACCAGGCGCTTCGCGGCCTTGATGGTCGACGCTTCGCCACGCAGTTGCAGCTTGTGGAAGATGAACGGCTTGAATAGTTCCAGCGCCATCTTCTTCGGCAGACCGCATTGGTGCAGACGCAGCGTCGGGCCTACCACGATGACTGAGCGGCCGGAGTAGTCCACGCGCTTGCCGAGCAGGTTCTGACGGAACCGGCCCTGCTTGCCCTTGATCATGTCGGCCAGCGACTTCAGCGGGCGACGGTTGGTGCCGGTGATCGCGCGTCCCCGACGGCCGTTGTCCAGCAACGCATCGACCGCTTCCTGCAGCATGCGCTTCTCGTTGCGCACGATGATGTCCGGGGCCGACAGCTCGAGCAGGCGGCGCAGACGATTGTTGCGGTTGATCACGCGGCGATACAGATCATTCAGATCCGAGGTCGCGAAGCGACCGCCATCCAGCGGCACCAGCGGACGCAGGTCCGGCGGCAGCACCGGCAGCACGGTCATCACCATCCACTCGGGCTTGTTGCCCGATTCGATGAACGACTCGCACA
>Ga0210409_10007654_pt1 | contig 11102 bp, 6 predicted proteins | sample IncBWH17MmetaG_FD_161649 | JGI IMG/M metagenome (GOLD analysis project Ga0210409, IMG submission 161649) | Forest soil microbial communities from Barre Woods Harvard Forest LTER site, Petersham, Massachusetts, United States - Inc-BW-H-17-M | ecosystem: Environmental > Terrestrial > Soil >...
ATCTTCTCTCGCATCGCCGACTGGGCTCTCGAGTTCCATCCTCTGACTCCGGAGCCGCTCGCTTTGAGCCCTTCCGCGGTGAGCGGCTACCGCACCTGCCCGCAACAATATCTCTTTAGCCGCTCATGGCGTCTCCGGGAAGGCCCTAAGGCTGTGCTCAGCTTTGGGAGCGTCATGCACACCACGATCAAGCGCTTCGTCGACCAGCTTCGCAAAGGCGTAAAGATTCCGTTCGAAGATGTCGCGCGAGTTTTCGACACCGAGTGGACTTCCGCAGGATTTGAGGATGACTATCAGGAGCAAGGCTATAAACAAGAAGGGCTTGAACAGCTGCGCGTCTTTTACACGTCGATTCTCGCGACCCCTTCGCAAGTGCTCGAACTGGAAAAAAGCTTTGAGCTTCCTCTGGCGAACAACGTCACAATCACTGGACGAATGGACCAGGTGAACTCGCTGGGCGGCAAGGACGTCGAAATCATTGACTACAAAACCGGCAAGCCCAAAAAAGACGCCGACGCGAAAAGAGACTTACAGCTCAGCCTTTACGCTCTCGCTGCAAAGGAAATTTTCGAGTGGAATCCAGTGCGCCTGGTTTTCCACTACCTTCAGAACAACCAAATCCAGGTGACCACACGGGACGCCAAACAACTCGAGGAAGCACAAGCGATCGTACTCGAAGCCGCCGACGACATCCGCGCCGGTCAATTCCCGCCAAATCCCGGCTTTGTTTGCCGCAGCTGCGCCTACAAACCGATTTGCCCCGCCTACGAAGAGACGCTAAGCGGCTAAGCGCGCTCCGCACGGTCCCAATCGAAGTAAACTGAATGCCCAATGGGTCAGTCTCCGATAAGCCGACCAGGAGTTGACCGATGCGCTTCGTTGATCCACTTTGTATGGCGAGTTTCGCACTAAAATATTAGAGTTTTGTGTCATGCACTATCTATCCTTCCTCGACAATTTGGTGCGCGATTTTCAGTACGCCTTTCGTAGCCTCTGCAAGGACCGCAGATTTGTCGGCACGGCGGTGTTTGCGCTGGCGCTGGGAATTGGCGCGGCGACAGTTGCATTCAGCACTTTCTACAATTTGTTGTTCAATGCGTTTGCGGCGAAAAACGCGAGTAGGTTGATAGTTTTGTCGGTACAGAATGCCGAATCCGGCGGACGCCCCGAGATGAATTTACAGCCCCTGGCAGGCTCGCTGTCGGACCTCGATGCGATTCGAAGCCAGAATCAAGTGTTCGAGGAGGTCATTGGATACCACCGCGGCATCGAACTGCTGAACGATGGAAAGGACAATCATCAAGTCTACGTCGCAAAAGTGACGGGAAACGCGTTTGATTTTTATGGAGTACCACCGCTGCTGGGGCGCGGAATTATTGCCGAAGATGCGAAGCCCGGGGCTCCGTCCGTTTTGGTGATGAGTTACCGGGCGTGGCTTGGAGAATTCGGCGCGGATCCGAATCTCATTGGGAAGAGCTTTCTGCTGAATGGTGAGCAAGGAACGCTCGTGGGCATCATGCCGCGGCGGTTCCAGGCGTTTGGTGCACTGCAGCAGATATGGGCCCCGATCACGGATACGCGAGGTACCAGCGGAAGCAAGAACGAGCCGTCAGTCGACACGATGATGGCGCGACTGAAGCCGGGTGTGAAGGTGGATGCGGCTTCCGCGGAGCTGGACGTTATCGTCAAGCGGCTGGCGAAGAACAAGCCTGAGGACTTTCCAAAGCATTTCACGGCGCGAGTGCAGTCCGCGACGGATTTCCTGATGGGAGCGTGGGGAATAGGAACAGCGGGCGGCCCGGAGACGGAACACTTCGACATCAAGCACATGCTTTACGATCTGCTGGCTGGAGTGCTGTTGCTGCTCCTGATTGCGTGCAGCGGCGTGGCGAATTTGCTTTTGGCGCGAGGAGCGTCGAGAGAAAAAGAGATTGCGGTGCGGACGGCGCTGGGCGCGTCGCGCGGGCGGCTAGTGCGGCAACTGCTTGTGGAGAGTGCGGTGCTGGCGATGGCGGCTTGTGCGGCAGGCTGCGTGTTCGCGTACTTCGGAATGAAGGTGGTGGCCGCGGCTGTTCCGCACAAGGGCCAAAGCGTTGGAGGGGAAGCGATCATCGGGCTGGATTCGGCGGTTTTGTTTTTCACGCTGGGCGTGACGGCGCTGACGACACTGCTTTGCGGATTGGCTCCGGCGCTGCACGTTATCCGGCGCGATGTGCAGCCGATGCTAGCCGGGAGCGGGCGCGGGACGGGCGGGGATTTCCGGCATGGGAAGTTTCGCGCAGGCTTGGTGGTTGTAGAAATAGCCCTGTCGATCGTGCTGCTGACGGGCGCGGGCCTGATGATTCGAAGCTTCTATGAGCTGACTCATATCGATTTAGGATTTAATGCCAAGAATCTGTTCTTTGCTCCAGTGGGGCTGCGGTCTGCGAGCAAGGGAGCGATGGGGCAACAGAAAGGCGACACAAGGAAAATCGTGGAGTTGGAGCGATTGAAAGCTCTGCCTGGAGTGATAGAGATCGCGGTCAACAATTCATTGCCGGGCTATAACCCGGGCAGACGGTTTGAGGCGACCGTGCCGGGCTCGACGCGTTCGGAGACGGTTGGATTTGACGGCTGCAGCGAAAACTTGATGCGGGTTTTGGAAATGCAGATGGAGAGCGGGAGATGGCTCTCAGAAAGTGAGGTGAATGCGGCGCAGCAGGTGGCAGTGATCAATCAAACGATGGCGGCGCGCTTTTTCGGCGGAGAGGATCCGCTTGGGCGGCAGTTCCAAGCGAAAGGATTTGATGAAAAGGTGCAGCCTGGGCGGGATGCGTATTTTCAAGTGATCGGAGTGGTGCGCAACATGAAGGATTACGGGCCGCAAGTGCCGGTGCTGCCGATGGCGTTTGTTCCATACACCATCAAGGGAGGCGGTCTCCTGTTCCTGAAGACGAAGGGCGATCCGGCGCTGCTGATGAATGCGGTGCGGCAGGAAGTGTGGGCGGTAAACCCCGATGCGATTTTTTCGCCACAGATGGGGCCGTACATGGATGTGTTTTATGGGCTGACGTATTCGACGCACGAGCTGGGATTGACGACGTTCACGGGAGTGGCTGGGATTGCGCTGGTGCTGGTGGTGATTGGCGTGTTCAGCGTGATGGCGTATACAGTGTCGCTGCAGACAAAGGAGATTGGAATTCGGATGGCTTTAGGTGCGCAGCAAGGGGAGATTTTGCGAATGGTGCTGCGGGAAGGATTTCTACTGCTTGCTGCGGGGATTGCCATTGGCTTATTTGCGAGTTGTGGGCTAACGCGTTTTTTGACGAGCCAGATTTGGGGAGTTTCGGCGACAGATCCGTGGACGTTTGGTGCGGTGGTGGCGCTGGTGGTGGGAGTGGGATTGGCGGCGTGTTATTTACCGGCGCGGAGGGCCACGCGGGTAGATCCGCTGGTTGCACTGAGGTATGAATAAGACAGATCGACTAACTTTAGTTTTAATCTCTCAATCCGCGCGAGTTGGCGCCACTTTGAAAGTGCCAAATATCCTAGATTAGGTCGGACCCTTCCGGTCGCTTTATCGAGACACCCTAGGTCCTGAGAAACGCGGCAATCGGAAACTGACTACCGAATGCACATCACGAGGTGACCACATGAACCGGAAATCCCTCTATCTGGTGCTCTGCGTTCTTGGATTCGCTCTTCCCTATTCCCAGTTTGTTCCATGGGTCATCGAGCACGGTCTAGACATGCGCCTGTTCGTCCAACAGCTCTTTGCCAACCGCATCGGTGGATTCTTCGGCATGGACGTTCTTGTTTCGGCGATCACTTTGATCGGTTTTATTCGCGCAGAAGGCGCGCGCCTCAAGATGAGCAGGCTGTGGCTTCCCGTCGTCTCGGTTTTGTTCGTAGGAGTTTCTCTCGGCCTTCCTTTATTTCTCTACCTTCGCGAACGCGAACTCCAGAGACGCGCTGCGGCAACTTTCTAAACGGTCCTCCAACGACCATGCATAGTTCGTACCCGGAAGAGCGGCCGCAAGTATCCGCGATCCTCTCTCTCAATAAAAAAAGGGCGCTACCCAGCGGGCAGCGCCCTAACCAACCGAATCTTCAGCAAAAAAACTTACTTCCCCTTTTTCGGGCCCTTGGCTTCGTCCTTCTTTCCCTTTTTCTTCATCGCGATGCTCCTTTCACCCGCGGCCCCCATGTGCCGCAGTCAATCGCACTTCTCGGGTCATGACGGGCGCCGCCTGCCATGCCATCTCGCTATGTATGCGAGTGCCCCGCGCCACTGTCAAGAAAATTCCGTCCCACAGCCAAAGATTTATCTTTTATTGGGAGACGCCGCCGGTGTAGTACTTGTCGCGGGTAAGGACCGTCAGCCCTTCGCGCTTCACCCGGACTTCCACGGTGTGGTAATCGTTCGTACTTTTTACGCCTCGCGGCACGTACGCCAAGGTGTACTCGTTGCGCGCTTCCTCGGTTACCCTCGAGTACAGATCCTGCAGCGATTCCTTCTTGGCCGCGTAATACACATCACCGCCGGTGGCATGCGCGTATTCGGAGAGCCGCTCGAACCTGCGGTCGTAAAACGCGCTTCCCACACCCACCGCGAACACGGAGATGCTGTGCGCCAGCACCTCCTTCACAGTGTTGTCGTACGTATTGGTGTTGTACTTCTTTCCGCCGTTGACCCCATCGCTGACAATAAAAATGATCTTCCGCCGGTTTCTCGGCCGGTCCTTCAAGAGCTCCGCCGCTCCGTACACGGCATCATCCAGCGCTTTCGTGGGCGCCGCAAGAATCTCTCGCGTGGAACCGGCAACCGAGGGCGATCCGTCGGGAGCGTGGCCATTGATGCTTGGCCCGTTGAACGGCCCGCCGGGAGACATCACATTGGTCTGGCTGTCCAGCTTGGTCCGCCTCAGCTCGACAAGGAGCTGGTCCTGGTTGCTGGTGAATCCTTTGCCAGGGTGAAAAAACTGGTCAAATTTGCAAACAAACGCCTCATCCAGATCGCTCATTCCACCCACAATAGCGTCTAGGCTGTCTTGCACTTCCTTGGCGTCTCCCTTTTTCAAATCGTTGTCGATCAGAATGACCATCGAAAGAGGGAAAGCCTCCGTCGTGAACACATCAATTCTCTGTTCCACGTTGTCGTCGAAAACGCGAAATTCGTCCTTGCCGAGATCGGGTACCAGCCGCTTGGAGCGGTCCTTCACGGTCACCGGTAGCACCACCAAGTTAGCGTTCACCGTAATCTTTGCCCGCGCATCGCTCAGCCGAGGCAAGTCCGGCGGCGGCGGGGAAGGTTCCTGGGCCGCTGGAGCAGCTTGCTGGCGTGGCCGCGCCGCGAACCCAAGCCACAAAGCTGGCGCTGCGAAGAATAGAGCACAAGTGGCACCCGCGATTTTTCGTAGACTTTTCATATCCCTCAGGCCAAACTTCCTCTCAGAGTCAGTGCTGGCACCGCCGCCGGCTCTCCCGGCGACGCATCCATCGCACCTCTTGCTAGCATCTTAACGTGGCGAAGAACCCCAGCGGACCGTTTCCGGCCGGGCATCTCTCGTCAAGGAAAGTATACATGCCTTCTCTTAAGAAACTCGCGGCACTGTGCGTGACGCCCCTGCTTGCCGCCGCCATCGCCCTGCCTGCGCTGCCGCAGGAGCCGGAAGTTCAAGGCCCCACGATCAAGGCCAATGTAAACCTGGTCAATCTCTTCGTCACCGTGCGCGACAAGAACAAGCGCATCGTCACCGACCTCAAGCAAGAAGATTTTAAGGTCACCGAAGATAATCAAGAACAGAAAATCGCGTTCTTCTCTAAAGAAGTGACGCTGCCCATCACTCTGGGGTTGCTCATGGACACGTCCGGCAGCGAGCAATATATGCTCGGCGCCATTCAGGACGGCGCGAGCAGCTTCCTGAACCGCGTTATGCGCAAGGGCGACGAAGCCATGATCATGTCCTTCGACTTGGACGTCGATCTCCTCGCCGATTTCACCGACAACCGCTCCGAGCTCAATCGCGCCATTCGCAAAGCACAAATCAACACAGGTGGTGGAGGTGGACCCATCACGCCTGGAACGATCCCGCAATCAGGATCGAAAGGCACCAATTTCTATGACGCCCTCTACCTCGCCTGCAACGAGAAACTCTCGACCGAAGCCGGCCGCAAAGCCGTCGTCGTGCTGACCGACGCCGAAGACAATGGCAGCAAGGTCCGCGTCGAAGAAGCCATCGAAGCCGCCCAGCGCACCGATACGGTCGTTCATATCCTTCTCGTCTACGACCCGCACTACGGCGCCAACGCCAGCATCGCCAAGAAAATCACCGACGAAACCGGCGGCCGCATGATCGTCGTGAACAACGAAAAGCATCTCCAGGAAGCCTTCGACCAAATCTCCGAAGAGCTCCGCAGCCAGTACACTCTCGGCTACTACCCGACAAACTCCGCCCGCGACGGCAAATTCCGCAAAATCAAAATTGACGTCACCGGCAAAGACTTGAAAGTCCTGGCCCGCAAAGGCTACTACGCTCCCAAAAACTGAGCTGTCAAAAAGGGGAAGCAGTCGTTAGAACTCCCACTGTCGCATCTCTATTCTTGTGTACAGACCTGGTACATCCCTAACAGAATAGGCCGGCGGTATTCCTGACACTCTTCTTCGATGCCAGCGCGTATCCCAGACATTTCGAGTTAAGTCTGCGCAGACCGTCTTATTTGCACATGGGCAACTGGTGACGTTGCCATGGTAACTTTGGGCTCCTATGACGGACGGGCGCATCGATATTGTGAAACGGCTCCGCGTCCCATCGCGGGGGGTTGAGGAGTATCGACGTCCCAATAAAGGATTGCGACCCCCACTACTGCGAAGGATGACGCCCCCACTGCGCCTCGCGATGTTGGTCGCCGCAGCTCTTTGCGGCAGCCGCCTTCCGGCGCAAACGAGCGCAAGCCCACCGCCCACGAATACCCCGGCCCCAGCAAACTCCTGGGACTTCAACGTGAGCATAAGTGGGTATTTGGTGCCTCGCGGGCAATCGTATTTTTCGCCGACTTTCACCGGAGACCACGACACACTCCACGTGGAGGCGCGGTACAACTACGAGGCCCAGCAGACGGGGTCGCTGTGGGTCGGTTACGACTTGAGCGTGGGGAAAAAGTTGGTATTGGAGGCCACCCCCATGATCGGCGGAGTGTTTGGAAATGTGAATGGAGTGGCGCCGGGGCTGGAATTTACGGCCACGTACAAGAAGCTACAGCTGTATAGCGCGAACGAATATGTTTTCGACACGGACACAAAAGCCGGCAATTTTTTCTACACGTGGACGCAGCTGACATACTCGCCGAAGGCATGGTTTGCGTTTGGGTACGTTACGCAACGCACGCGAGCCTACCAGACGCCGTTAGATATCCAGCGCGGCCTATTGGTGCAGTTCACACATAAGAAGGTGACCTTCGCAACGCAGATCTTCAATGTGGGCCAAGCTAATCCAACGGTGGTGCTCTCACTGGGATACAGCTTTTAGCGCGAATCTGAAAAAAAAACGACTAGAAGCTGCTGTTGCTTGATGTTCAGAATCAGCTTGCTGATGCGTGCGTTAGCTAAACATTGAAGTCAATTTACGGATTTGGTTCCGTCCGCGTTGAAGATACTTGCGAGTGCGGGTGGCTCAGAGTACGATTTCGTTCGATATTGGGGGTGGACTCTGGTCTCCTCTAAGCGGCTTCTTCTCCCTCTAGCTCTGGCCTGTGCGACCCTGTTGTGCCCTTTCCTTGTGGCAGCCCAGGATGCCGATTCCCAACCGTCAAACAAGAGCAGCAGCACGAGCCTGGTGGTTTGCAGATTTGCGCTGCATTATAACGGTTCGTTCAAAAGAGTCTCGCCAGATGAAATAGGGCAACGGCTAACGCAAAAAGGACTCCTTCCCCTCGTCGAACAGCCTTACGATCAAGCCAAACTGGATTTAGTCAAAAACGAAATCAAAAAGATATACAAAGAAAAAGGAATTGCGGTTAGTGCAGAGAGTGTTCTGAACGCAACAAGCACTCCGCGATACGTGGAAGTATTCATCGAAGTTTACAAGCAATGAGAGATTCCTGGGAGTTCTGCTAGTCGAATCTGCCTCGTTTTTAGGGCACCGGCTAAAATCAGATCAATGGGCATCTGACGCATTAGCAATCCACTTCCGGTTAACGCATAACCGGAACCGATACACCACCGAATTCTCCCTATGCATTGACCGAATTTCCGCTACCGTTTAACATCCCTCTTGCAACCCACATCATGATTAACGAAACGGTCGCCCACTATAGGATTATCCGAAAACTCGGCTCCGGCGGCATGGGTGTCGTCTATGAAGCCGAAGACACCAAGCTCGGCCGCCGCGTTGCCCTGAAATTCATTCCAGAAGCAAACGAGCAGGACAGCCAGACGCTCGAACGCTTTCTCCGCGAGGCTCGCTCTGCTTCCGCTCTGAACCATTCCGGAATTTGTACCATCCACGCCATCGAGGAGCACGGCGGGCGCACCTTCATCGCCATGGAGCTTCTCGTAGGTGAATCACTGGATAAGCTTCTCGCTGCTGGGCCATTGCCCATCACGCGGACCGTCGAATTCGGCATCCAACTCGCCGACGCCCTCGACGCCGCTCACAAAAAAGGCATCGTCCACCGCGACATCAAGCCCGCAAACATCTTCGTCTCCGAAGCCGGCGGCATCAAAATCCTCGATTTCGGCCTTGCCAAGCTCCTTCCCCGCCATTCGGACGGTCTCGCCAGCCATACTCTCGACGCGCGCGCCGACACTCTGCTCACCAGTCCCGGCATGGCCGTTGGCACGATTCAGTACATGTCCCCGGAGCAGTCCCGCGGCGAAGAAATTGACGCCCGCAGCGATCTCTTTTCCCTAGGCGCCGTCCTCTACCAGATGTTGACCGGCAAACAAGCCTTCCCCGGTTCCACCAGCGCCGTCGTTTTCGATAACATCCTGCACAATACCCCTGCAGCACCGGTGACCATCAATCCTGATGTTCCACCCGAACTTGAGCGCATCCTCAACAAAGCCCTCGAAAAAGACCGCGACATGCGCTACCAGGTCGCCGCCGAACTGCGCGCTGACCTCAAACGCCTCCAGCGCGAAATCGATTCCGGCAGCCGCCCTGCAAGTACACAAAGATCCGCAGCCCGGGTCTCGACCGTTTCCGAGCCGCCGTCCTCTCAACCTAAAGTGACGCCTTCTGGCAGCTCCGCCATCGTGGACGCCGCCAGAAAGCACAAGCTCGGCACTGGCCTCACGATTCTTGGCATCCTTGTCGTAGTTGCTGCCGCTGCCTTCGGTATCTACTCCATCGTTCTCCGCTCGCGTCACGTACCTTTCGACACCTTCTCCATCGAAAATTTAACCAACAACGGCCACATTGCTCTCGCCGCCATCTCCCCCGACGGCAAATATCTCCTTCATGTCCGCGACGAAAATGGCTTGCAGTCTTTGTGGCTCCGCCACATCGCCTCGGCCAGCAATACGCAGCTCGTTCCGCCCGCGGCCACTCGTTATGCGGGGCTTACGTTCTCCCCCGACGCTAACTATATCTATTGCGTCCGCCGCGATGAGGCTGAGCACACCCTCGCCTCTCTCTACTCTGCCCCCATGCTCGGTGGCACCCCTCGTCTGCTCATCAAGGATGTCGACAGCCCCATCACTTTTTCTCCCGACGGCCAGCGCTTTGCCTTTTTGCGCGAAGACCACGATTCTCCTACTTACGAATTGATCGTCGCCAAGAGCGATGGTTCCGCCGACCGCACGCTTTTCAAAGACGTTACTCTGGAGGGCCCAGGCAATTACAGCCCCGCATGGTCCCCGGATGGCAAGACCATCGTCATCACCGAGTCCCAGTTGGCTAAGGGCATCACCGCCGCGGTCCTCGCCGTTGACGTGGCGTCCGCTAAACTCCAGATCATTTCCCTCGCCACCAATAGAATTTTTATCTCTCCTGTCTGGATGCCGGACGGCTCTGGCCTTCTCGTCTCCGAGTTCGGTAACGTCGGCGCTTTGAATGCTCAGCTGGGCATCGTCAGCTATCCCAGAGGTGACTACCGCAGTCTCACCACGGATACGAACGCTTATTTTTTCCCGAGCGTTGCCGCCGACGGCCGCACCATCGCTGCCAACCAGTCTCAGTCCCGGTACCAGATTGAAGTTGCCGGCGTTGCCCAACCTGATGATGTCCACCCTGTCCCACTTTCCTCCAGCACCGAGGTTTGGAATTGGGATTGGACCACGGACGGCCGGATCGTCTTCATACAAGTCCCGGACATCCGCATCGTCAAGCCCGAGGGCGGCGAAACCCTCGTCTATTCGGATGCAGATCACATCTCCGATCAACTAACGTCCTGTGGCCCGCAACCCTACATCGTGTTTCGTTCCGCGGGCCGCTCCGGCAAAGTCTCGTTCAATCTTTGGAGAATGAACACCTCGGGAGCGGACTTCAAGCAACTCACCTTTGGCGCCGCGGAATCCGATCCGCTATGCTCTGCGGACGGCAAATGGGTCTATTATGTTGATTTTGGGGAAGGCAAACCCCTCAAGCGTGTCTCCATCGACGGTGGTACGCCCGAGACAGTCTTGAGCGCCGCAAACGGTGCTGCGGACATCTCCCCGGATGGCAAGACCATCGCTGGCCTGGAAGTTCGCGAACTGGATCACAAACTCGTCCTGGACCTCTATTCCATCGACGACAAGAAAGTTGCTTACCATGACATCGATCCACGCGCTTCCTCGCCCTTAAAGTTTGCGCCGGACGGCAAGTCCGTTGTCTATACCGTCCACGAAAAAGGTATTGGCAACCTCTGGATGCAGCCTCTCGATGGCTCCGCTCCCCATCAGCTCACCCATTTCACTTCCGAACGCATCGACAAGTTCCGCTTTTCCAAGGACGGCGCAAAAATCGCGATCGAGCGCGGCCACAACGAATCCGACGCCGTCATCCTCCGCGATACCATCCGCTGACGGCGCGCAGCCGAAATTGCCGCCGCCGCGCACGTCGAACGTCCCCAGGAAGTTCGTCATGGAAAATATCGGAAGTTAAAACAATCAGGGAGAAGCCGGGCCCGAAGGACTCGGT
>Ga0210409_10007655_pt1 | contig 11102 bp, 5 predicted proteins | sample IncBWH17MmetaG_FD_161649 | JGI IMG/M metagenome (GOLD analysis project Ga0210409, IMG submission 161649) | Forest soil microbial communities from Barre Woods Harvard Forest LTER site, Petersham, Massachusetts, United States - Inc-BW-H-17-M | ecosystem: Environmental > Terrestrial > Soil >...
CCTTTGGCGCTACGCACAGTTGACTTGCCTGTCCAGAAAAAATAGCGCGCGCTGGAATGAGGAGCTGCATCCAGTGCTTTGACAACCATGTCCGGCAAAACGCAATAGACGGGTACCCCCGTCTTCTCCGTGTGCAACAGAAGCTTGCTCTTTTGAATCCGGTTCACGTCAAGCTGGACTGCATCGCCGATGCGCAAACCCGAATAGCGCAACAACAAAACGAAGGCGCGAAGCCGTTGGGCGTTGCGAACGCCCGCGCTTTTCCCGTAAGGTTCGAGCGCAGTGAGAATGCGAATCATCTCCTCCCGCGTGAACGGCATCGTCGGCTTGTTTGGAACTTTTGGAGCTTTCAGTTCAGTTGCCGGATTGTCGTCAATCCATTTTCTCTTTTCGGCGAAGCGCATGAACGCCCTGAGCCGTTCTAACTTCTTGAGGCTTGTGCGCGGGCCCTCCGTCCACGTTGCGCGAAAGGTTGCAAGAGTGTCTAGGTCGAGCTGCTTAAGGAATTGCAGCTTGTACGTTTCTGCGAAACCGTCAAGCTGTCGGAAGAGTAGGCGGTACTTATACAGCGTGGCATCGTTCAGCTTCCGTGCTTCCGCGTCAGAAGTGAACTTCGCATGAGCGTCCTTAATCGTGACCTGATGTTCCTGCCGGACTATGCGGCGATTCTCAGCCTCCCATTCGCGGATCAGGTCTTGCGCACGCGACCAGTCGCGAAGCCTCAGAGACTCACGTATTTCCGTGGCTCCAAGCGTGCCATCAACCCAAATAGGGCATTGGCAGTGGCGATATTTTCGGCCCTTTGCGCGTTGCTTGCAATTCTTTCGGTGACGGCGATAAATCGTCAGCATAGTGGGGCGCTCCTACCGGACGCCGAACTTGGATGATAGACGAGAATGGACCCGTTCGAGCACAGTCTGAGGAATACGCAGCGTCACGTACCGTCTCTTGCGGCGTGGACTCCGTTCTCCGATCACGAGCACGCCCGGCTCGTTCTCGAAAAGCTCACGGACTTTATCAGGGCTCAAGTTCCACATTTCGGCGATTTCCGTAACGGCATAATGCCGCTCGATGTGCACCGAGGTCTCGATTTGGGATGGTACGGCCATTGCGCGTTAGTGACTCCTGCAGGGTCGAAAAGATCGTCGAATTGACTCGTTGGCTTGCGCAAGAGCTTCGCAAAACATTCTTCTTGCATTCAGTCGCCAATCGAGCTACGCTTACGTAAACATCGTACAGCGATGTAGGAGAGTCTGTCAACCATGATGTCGATCCTCAAGAAGAAACCCCGCCACGAGGTGATCTCGATCCGACTCAGCGAAGACCGCCTCAAGCTTCTGGAGCGCTACCAGAAGGTTCTCAGTGAACAACGAGGTCGCGAGGTGTCCTTGGGAGAGGCCGCCTTCCTCGTTATTGAGGAGCGCGTCGAAGGGATGGACCGTGAAACAGCCCGTCATGAAATGCTCAGCACGCCCACCGCTTCGCTCTATCACATTCGCAAGAAGTGGGAGTCACAGCACACTCTTTCCGCCGCCGAGTGGGATGTTCTCGCGCAATACGTGCAGATCGGCACAGAGGAAGAAGCTCAGGAGCCGCCGCTGCTTTGGCCAGCGATTCCATCCAGAGAGTCATACCTCAAGTTACTCGACGCCTTCGAAGCCGTCTATCAGAACCGGAAGAAGCATGCCTCGAAGCACGCCTGGTATTACTTCGGAAACCTTGGCGGCCACTTCACCGAGGTTCGGCTCTCCGATGATGACGCCGAACAAAGACATCAAGCTGTTCTGAAGCAAATTTCGAATCGCAAGGAGCTGCTCAAGCCGGCGGAGAAATGGCAGAACCCCGGCACAATTGGACGATGCTTCCTAGCCGCCATTAGTGATGAAGGAGTCGAGAGCACTAGACTCGATCAAGTCCTTGCCCCGTACTGGCCGACCCTCTGGGGCCTCGCCGCTCGGGGCCATTGGGTGCGACATGACCGCCAGCCCGTGCGACCAACGGGTCCAAACGAAGACGATTTTCGCCGCCGAATTATCCTGCCTGATCCGCTCAAGGTCGATGACCTGAAGCTCTCGTTTACGACGACAGCTTGCCCGGAGTTGGGCTTGTATATCGACTTTGGCCCAACACGCCGCGTGAACTATCTCATTGCTCGGTACCCCGACTTGGCCGAGTTCCAGGCCATGCTCGAAGGATGGTCGGCCAAGGGTTCGTGGAACGGCAAGCATTTCCTCACCACGCTATCCAAGGAGAAGGGGCCAACATTCACGCTCTGGCTTCGGCAGAACGATGTAGGTATCGACTTCACTGAGACTGAATGGAACGCCCTACGCGAACTTTTCCAGAAGGCGTGGGCGATCCCCGAGCTTCAGCGGTGGATACAGGAGCTGCGGTTGGAGTATGGCGAACAGGGTTGATCGTGCGAATCGATGGTTTGCGCCCAGTTTTTCGAGGAGCGGTGCCTTCGGCACCGGGAGTTGGACTGACACGTCACCCCCAAACGGGTGCCGTACAGCAACCAAGGTTCCTGTATGGGAACTTGCTGAAAATCCAATGGCTTTCGAGAAGCCACTCTATTAGAGCGCCGCGCAGCAATTTTTGGCCCCCGTATGGGAACTTGTTGAATTTATTGGGGTGAACTCCGTGCCCACCCTTCGAACCAAATCCATCAGCACCAAAGTCACCGACGAAGAATATGCCCAGTTTGAAGTCCTTGCGGGCGAGCAAACGATCAGCGAGTGGGTGCGTGATGTTCTGCTGAAAGCAGCTAAGCCCAATGCAGGCGAGCAAACAGTCCTAGCCGAAGTGTTGGCGCTGCGCACCATTCTGCTAAACGTCCACTTCGCTGTATCCCAAGGGCAAACGCTCACCGAGGAGAAGATGCAGCAACTCATCGAGCGGGCGGACCAGAACAAGTTGAGCAAGGCACGACAGCGCCTCGCGGAAGCAGCAACAGGGGGTATGCCATGAAACAGAAGTGGGGCCGAGAGGACGATGCGGGAGATTTTCCGAGCGACCGGGCGCTATGGAGTATCGGGGCGTTTTGCGTTGCTCTCATCAGTATGTTCGCTATCGCTGGTTACCGCTACATGCGGGTGTGGACACCGCTCCAACGGCATTACCTACTGACTTACGCGGGGACGCCAGTAGCAGGAGCGTTTCGGACGGATGCCCCGTACACGCTGTTGATGGTAGTAACGCGGAAGGGTGCACGACTGGCACTCGACAACGAAGTAGAGCCTTTCGTGACAGAGAAGGGCGAGAGCACATTCACGCTGACAGAAGCAGCGATGAAGACCGGCGACTTGAAGCTCGAATGGCAGCGTGCACGCTATAACAATGCGAAGCTGTATGAATTCCTGGGGCACTGGATATACCAGGATCAGACGCTCACCGATCTCGCAAAACCGGCACTGTGGGGCGGCTTAGGTGTGTTGCTTGTGAGTATCGTCGTGGCGATTCCGAAGGACGCGGCGCGGAAGAGAATACGCAAACATGGGCGTCGGCTGAAAGGCCCGGAGCTTGTGACGGCACGCGGGTTTAACCGCCGCAACCATTCAGACGGTATTGGGTTCTTACAGGAGCAGGGCTTCACGCAAAAAATATTCCACAGGAAAACTTGGCTGCGCCTGCCGCGCGAGATTGAATCGAGCCACATTCTGGTTATGGGCGATTCGGGCAAAGGCAAGAGTGCGCTTATCCGGCAAATCTTGTTGCAGATCGAGGAGCGCGGCGAGACGGCCATTGTGTACGATCCCGCGACGCCCGCCGACTACGTGCCCTACTTTCTTACTCCGTCGCGCGGTGATCTCATCCTTAACCCCTTAGATCAGCGGATGCCCTACTGGACTCCGGGGGATGAACTGAGGCAAGGGGCAGATGCCCTGACTTTGGCCGCATCGCTTTTCCCCGACCGACACAACGAAAACTCTTTCTTCGTGGAGGCCCCGCGAAAAATCTTTGCGCACTTGTTAGGGTTTCATCCGACGCCGCAAGAATTGGTGTGGTGGATGTCGCACCCGGAAGAGATCGACCGGAGAGTGAAAGGAATGGAGTACGCGGCGATGATCGACAAGGATTCGCCTCCACAGCGCAACGGCGTACTCGGCTCATTGAGCATGGTGGCGGACGCCATGAAGCTGCTGCCGAGTGAAACGGAGACGAAGCGGCGTTGGAGCACACTCGAATGGTCGAAGGAACGACGCGGCTGGCTCTTCCTGACGAGCACACCAGACACCCGGAAGTGCCTCGCGCCACTCATCAGCTTGTGGCTGGACATGCTTGTGCTGCGCCTAATGAATCAGGGCAGGATCAGTCCGCGTCCGGTGTGGTTCATTCTAGACGAACTGGCGACCTTGCAGCGGTTGCCGCAGTTGCACACCGCGATCACGGAGAACCGCAAATCCAACAATCCGGTAGTGCTGGGTTTTCAGGGACGCAGCCAGTTGGAAGTGCGCTACGGGCATGAAGCGGAAGCGATGATGTCTCAGCCCTCGACCAAAATCTTCCTATGCACGAGCGAGCCGCATGCAGCGAAATGGATTAGCGACAGCATAGGAGAACAGGAAATCGAGCGGATACGAGAAAGCCGCACAAATGAGCAGTTCCCACAATTGCGCAAATCAAAAGGCTATAACCTCGAACGCGAGATCAGGCCGCTGGTGATGGCAAGCGAGATCAGCGGCCTTGAAAAGATGCACGGTTATCTCAAGTGCGGAAATCTCGTGGCGCGGATGAGTCTCCCGTACATAGGGCTTGAGAGCAGAGAGCCGCAATACGTCGAGCGTCCGGCACAGCAACCACCCGAGGAACCGCCGAAGGTTGCGGCGGCCGCGGCCGGAGCGGGCAAGCCGTCAGGAAATGGAGGGTCGGGGCAGAAACTCGTTCCAAACGAACAGCAACAAAGTGCGGAACAGAAAATCCAACGAGAGCCAGCACGCCAGCAAAGGGACTTTTTCGAGTAGGCCAACACATGCTGACCATCTCCAAACCTCTAAGCGCAGGTCAGGCACAGTCGTATCACGCGGAAGAGTTTGGCAACGCCCGCGAGAACTATTACACCGAAGGGGAGCAGATTCGCGGGGAGTGGCACGGAAGGCTCGCCGAGCAATGGGGACTGCGCGATGAGGTCCGCGAGGAGCACTTTCAGCGGCTTAGCGAAGGGCAACATCCGATCACGGGCGAACAACTCATCCGCCACCAAGCAGCCCGAGAATACATGAACAGTCGGGGCGAGAAAGTAAGCGCGATGGAACACCGCGCAGGGTGGGACGCGACGTTTTCAGCACCGAAGAGCGTATCGTTGACCGCCCTGGTAGGTCGAGATGACCGTGTCCGAGAAGCGCATCGAGAAAGCGTTGGCGTCGCACTTGACGAGCTAGAGCGATATGTCCAGGCCCGCATCGGCGGGAGTCTTCCGGCAGAGACGACCGGCAAGTGGATAGCGGCGAAGTTCGAGCACGACAGCGCAAGACCAGTGAACGGCTATGCCGCAACGCAATTGCATTCGAATGCCGTTTTCTTCAATCTTACCGAGACCGACGACGGAGAGGCCTACGCGCTACAGCCAAGGGAACTCTATAAGACGCAGCAGTACGCGACTGCAGTGTATCGCTCGGAACTGGCCCATCGATTGAAAGAACTTGGCTACGAGATCAAGCGCGGGGAGAGCAGCCAGCCGGAAATCAAAGGCTACAGCGGAGAATACCTCACGGCGTCGAGTCCGCGCCGCCAGCAGATCGAGGAACATCTCGCAAAGGAAAATCAGCGCGGCGCGGGAGCCGCGCAGATCGCAGCGCACCAGACGCGCGAAGAGAAGCTCGAACTCTCACACGAAGCGATGCAAGAGCGGCACAAGGCAATGGCAGCGCAGTTCGGCAATCAACCGAAGCGTGTTGTCCAAGCGGCGCAGGAGCGAAGAGGACAGCTAAAGGAAGAACCCGGAGAGAAAGCCATCGGCCAGGCGCTCACCTACTCGCGAGAAAAAAATCTGGAGCGTGAAGCGGTGACCGAGGAGCGCGAGCTGCTACGGGATGCGCTGAAACGTTCAATGGGCGACGCCACGGTTGCGGAGGTTAAAGCGGAGTTCGAGAACCGCGTGCAAGCGGGCGAGTTCATCGAGACGAGCAATCGCGCGCCGGGCCGCGCGTTCACCACAGAGGAAATGATTCACTACGAGCGCGACACCATCCACGCAATGCGCGTGGGGCAGAACCAACACGCACCAATCGCGAGTTTCGAGACACGCCGAAAGATCGAGCAAGACCACTCGCATTTGAGCGAGAGCCAACGTGCGGCGGCCGACCAAATCCTATCGAGCCGCGATCAGGTCACGGCGCTGGAAGGCGTCGCCGGCGCCGGGAAAACTACTTCCTTAACCGCGATTCGTGAAGCCGCCGAGCGCGAGGGCTATAGGGTGGAAGGCTTCGCGCCAACGTCACGCGCGGCGCAGAAACTCGGAGAAGCGGGAATCGAATCGAGCACGTTACAACGGCACCTGACGCGAACCGAAGAGCCTCACGGCGGACAGAAACAGCTTTACGTTCTCGACGAGTCGAGCCTTGCGAGCACGAAGCAGATGAACGAGTTCCTGCATCGGTTAAAGGAAAGCGACCGCGTATTGCTGGTAGGTGACACGCGTCAACACGAAGCGGTCGAAGCGGGCCGGCCGTATCGGCAGTTGCAGGAAGCCGGAATTCAAATGGCGAAGCTCAATGAGATTGTGCGGCAGAAAGACCCGGCGCTTAAAGAAGTGGTGGAGCAACTCTCGCGTGGCAATGTAAGAGAAGCAATCGAGCGACTTGATACGCAGGGCCGCGTGCACGAATTCCCCGAACGCGATCAGCGGCTAAAGGAAATCGCACGCGAATACGCAGCGAAACCAGAAGGCACGCTGGTAGTGTCGCCCGATAACGAATCGCGCAGAGCAATCAATCAGGTTATCCACCGAGAAATGCAAACGCGGGGCCAGGTGGACGCAAACGAACAGAAATATCGCGTGCTCGTAGCCCGGCAAGAGATCACCGGCGTTGACCGGCAGTGGGCCGCGCAATACGAACCGGGAGACGTGGTGCGCTACACGCGAGGCAGCAAGACACACGGCATCGAAGCTGGAGAGTACGCCCGCGTCGAGCGCGCGAACGAAAAAGAAAATCTGGTGACGGTAAAACGCGAGAACGGCGAGCAGGTGAGTTACGATCCGCGCCGGTTGCACGGCGTGACGCTCTACCGTGAGATAGAGCGCGCATTCAGTCAGGGGGACCGCGTGCAGTTCACCGCGCCGAACCGAGAGCACCACATTGCGGGCCGCGACTTGGGAACCATCGAGAAGATCGATGAGTCAGGCAAGCTGCAAGTGCGCCTCGACTCGGGCCGCAGCGTCGCATTCAACATCAAAGAGAATCCGCATCTCGACTACGGTTATGCGGTGACGAGCCACAGCAGCCAGGGACAAACCGCCGACCGTGTGCTTGTCCACGTAGACACCGAACAGGCAGGAGAAAAGCTCGTCAATCGCCGGTTGGCGTATGTGGCCGTGTCGCGGGGACGTTACGACGCGCAAGTCTACACCAACGACAAAACGCGTTTGACCGAGCACCTGTCGCGCGACGTGTCCCACCGATCCGCAATCGAACCGAGCCGTGAGTCCGCAGCCTCAGCACAGAAGATCGAGCCGCCATCCGCGCGAAGCCAAGTACAGGAACACTTACAGCAAGTGGGTCACAGTATCAGCAAATAGACCAGGATTTCCTCCGCTCCCACCGCCGTCAAGGGGCACGCCCGCTACGCGGCTCCCTACGGTCGCCCTTGACCGCGGCTTCGCTTCGGGATTTCTCCTCAGCCACGAGAGGCGTGGGCCTCTCTGCGCTCAATTAGCCACAGGACGTTGACAAGCATTCGCAGCCTGTGGATGTCGCTTTTCCGAATCGCCTGCGTTTCGTGGTTTCGCGCCCGTTACGCGGTCAGGCGTCCGAGGCGGCGCGAGCCTGAGCCACATTGTTCACGCGCAGCGCGCAGACACGGAAGCGAAGCTCGACCAACTACGCGACGGTTGAAGCGCTCTCTTTGGTTTCTGATTTAGAAGCAACTTTCAGAGCACTTTCTCGAGCTGCCAGCCTTCTGTCTCACGTTTGCCCAGCACGACCCTGCCAACCGGTGCCCGATCCCGAATCGAGTACAGGAAACCCGCCTGGCGCGTCTTCAGACCTAGCCAACTCTTCGTTTCAAGAGATACCGCTAGATGATCTCCACCGGGCGACGACAGTGCTGCCTCAATCTGCGACCGTCCATCCAGGATTCGCGAAATATCCTCAACGACCCTCGCCCACAGCTCCTGTTTGTCCGATTTTCTGCGAACACCGTTCAATAGGTTCAGTAGCGGTTCCAGCCGAATTCCTCCATTGCTGGTCATGTATTCGTAGTGCGCTACCACGCGCGTGAGCTGGCACGTCCGCAAGTCGTCGGGATGGCATTTCCGGGAGCTCCAAGCGCATAGTTTGGCCTCTTTTTCGAGGCAGTGCTTTCCCGCGGCCGACACGATACCCTCGTCCGGCAGGAACCGCGCCCCAGAAATGCTGCTCGAAACCAAAAATTGCCTGAGTGCTTTCTTTCCTGTGGCTACGGATTTTTCCAGTTCGCGCGACAGTGCCCGTTTTCCGCTCACCTCACAACGCTCCAAGATGCCCGGAACCACGAGTTTACCGGTCACCTCGCACCTTTCCCCTTCTTCGGTCAGCAGCGGATGGTTTGTTTCCGAACACAGCGAAAACTCCTCAGCGTACCCCGTTTTGCCGCTCACGACTGAGCGCTGTAGGCGGTCCGCGCGATACTTCTTTCCAGATACTTGGCTCGTTGCCAGTTCGTCTTCGAGCGCCTCGATTCCCGTGAATTCACATTTTCCAAAGAACTGTGGCTCTGCCCGTTTTCCGGTGAGTCCGGATGTCTTGAGCAAAGATTTCATGACTCGTTGCTTGCTCACAGCCGACTCTTCCAGCTCGTCGCGCACAGCGCGTTTACCTGTTGCCGCGCACGTTTCCATGAACTCCGGCAACGCCACACGGCCACTTTCCTGAGATTTCTCGAGAAGATGCTTCAGTGCCGGGACGCCGCTTACCTCGCAACGTCCAAGACAGTCGAGAGGCGCCAGTTTCTGCGTTCGAGAGCAGCGCGAAAGCTCGGGTGAACGAGCCATTCGGTTCTCTGCAGGAATGACAGTGATGACACTTTCATACGGTGGTTCCGATCCAAAATCGAATGTTCCGTTGACCTGGAGCCGCCTTTGTACCGTTCCCTGTAACCCAACCAGAAACGCTTCAAGCTGCGGCGTAAAATCGTCTTCAATCTTCTTTTGCTTGCGCGGGTCGGAGCCTGCCGCTTCGAGCTCCTGCTTCCGACGATCGAGGTAGAAACGGCAAAATTCCGCTACCCCTTCGTCCTGCATCGCCTTTTGTACGACGACGGCCGGGTCGAGGCCAACGGCCTCTGGATTCTTGAGAGGGTCGGCTATGGGGCTCGCTCCCGTCACTCCTGCTGGCACCCAGTGTTCATCCGGAGGGATCGCCACATCCACCAGTCGTTCGTAGCTATCATGGCCTACTGTTGCCCGGACCCTGACGACCGCGGTACCCGCAAAGGAACGCTCTACACCTTGAACCTGCGCGCGGCGGAAATTTCCCCCGAAGGTATCGACCCACTCCCTGGCCATGGCCTCTGCGCGTGCCGCTGGTTTCTCATCCACATCCTGTACACGATGGAACGGGTTCGCCGCGATTCGAGTCGTAAGTCGACTGAACGCAGGCGTACCCGGCCGATACAGAACGGCATTCGACGCGTGGGCCTCGTTGAAGCAGATCCGATCGACTCTTCCGTCGTGTTGGCTGACGTAAACGCCTTCGGCTTCCGGACGAAAGGCGGTCCCAAGACTCGCGAGCGCCGTCAGCACAAAAACGTCCGGCTCCATCGATTTCGTGGCGCGCGGGAGGTTCGGGTAGGGAATCGTGTCGCGATCCTCGTCCATTCCCCCCAACATCGCATCGATGTTTTTCTCTTGGCTCTCGAGTTCCACCTTCGCGTCGGTAATGCTTTTCTCCGCCAGTCGCGTGGCCGCTTCGACATTCTTGCCGCCCAAAGAAGCGACCACCAGTTCCCGTATTTTCTCCGCGAAAGCGGTGCCATCGGCGCTGCCGTCTTCTTCTTCCTCGTCTACCCCGGAAGCTTCGAGAATGGCTTCGATGTCACCAATGGCATGAGCGGCCATTTGAAGTTTTTCCATCAGCCTGCCGACAATGTATTCTTCGAAGGTCCCCCGCAGGATGATGTTCACAATGCAGACGCTGGCATGTTCGGACGCCAAACGCTGAATCCTGCCAATCCGCTGTTCGACAATCATCGGATTCCACGGAAGGTCAAAATTCACCAGAACATTCGCCGCCTGCAGATTGACGCCTTCCGAGCCTGCTTCGGTCGAAACGATGGCATGAATTTCCGGTACCGGTTTTTTGAATCTTGCAATCGTTCGCTGATTGCGTTCACCGGAATCTCCGTTGATGAGACCGCACGAGATCCCGCGCTCCCCGAGAAATGCTTCGATCGTCGTTTGCGTTTCGCGGCGCGTAGTAAACACGACGACGCGCCAGCGGTCGGGCTGCTCGGCCTTCAACTGGTCAACCAACGTCCCGAGGCCCTGCAATTTCGCGGTGACCCGGATTCGCCCGACGACTTGTTCCACGCTCTCCGCGAGCCCGTCGGGAATTGTCCGGTTCCTGGCCATTTGTTTTAGCTGCGCGAGCAACGCGTGCGGGCTGCTGATGAGCGCCTGAAGGATGGAAATCTGTGACAGGCGATTGAGATTCTGGATCGGCCCGGCAATCAGTCGGATCAGTTCCAATTCTTCCGCAGAGGGATTCACCCGATGGAGTTGCACGATCCGTTCTGGGAAGTGCAGGTTCGCATCCGCGCGCCGAATTCGGGACATATAACCATAAACCACCGAACGAAACGCTTCCCGCATCTGCGGATTGAGATGCCGCGCCTCCATTCGGCTGTCGGCGATGAACGTTCGGGCGAAAATGCCCTCCGTTCCAAATGGATTCTGATGGCCCCGT
>Ga0210409_10007657_pt1 | contig 11101 bp, 6 predicted proteins | sample IncBWH17MmetaG_FD_161649 | JGI IMG/M metagenome (GOLD analysis project Ga0210409, IMG submission 161649) | Forest soil microbial communities from Barre Woods Harvard Forest LTER site, Petersham, Massachusetts, United States - Inc-BW-H-17-M | ecosystem: Environmental > Terrestrial > Soil >...
CATTTGCTGGAGGAGGGGTATTTCTATTTTGTGGTCAGTCATCGGCACCGGCCCGATTTGATCGAGGAGTACCCGCGCTTGCTGCAGCAACGGGCGGTCGAGGGCTTGATCGCCGTGGATACCGCGTGCCGCAGGGGCGTGCCAATACCGGTCGTTGCCGTGTCGGGTCATCGCGAAGTACACGGCGTGACCAACATCAAACTGGATCACGCACGCGCGGCGAAGCTAGCGATTGAACACCTTGCGCAGCTTGGACATCGCAACATTGCGATTATCAAGGGTCAAGAGTTCAGTTCGGATACGGAAATTCGGTGGGAGGCGATGCGAGGCGCTGCGAAGGTCGCTGGTGTTGAGATCAACGAACGCCTCGTCGGACAACTGGAAGGTGAATCGTCCTCGCCCGAGCTGGGCTATAAAGTCACGCGCAAACTCCTTGAAACTGCAGAGCTTTTCACAGCATTGATTGCCTTTAATGACGTATCCGCAATTGGCGCTATAAGCGCTCTGCGGGAAGCTGGCAGACAGGTGCCGCAAGATGTTTCCGTGGTCGGCTTCGACGACATTCAGAGCGCGGCGTTTCAGAATCCCGCCCTCACCACGGTGCGGCAGCCGTTGCGCCAAATGGGAGTGATTGCCGCGGAAACGCTGTTGCGACGCATCAATGCGCCCGCGAAATCGCCCTACCCAAAATCAATCACCGTTGAACCTGAACTCATCGTTCGCGCCAGCACCGCAAGCGCTGCTCACCTCTTATAATCCGCGGTTCGTGGCTGGCAGGGTCAGTCGCTGCTCCTGCATCTGGTTTCAATTGACACTGGAGAGCCCTTTGGGCAGCATGTGCTGCCTAGTGGCTGAGTTCTGCATGGCATCGCGCGAATTTCCCGCTGCTGTTTTCGTGAACCCGCGCGCGGGCGGCGGTCGCGCTCGAAGATGTTTGCCTGCCATCAAGCGAGTATTCGCCGAGCATTCGTTTCCCGCCGACTTCGTTCTTACGGAGAGCACAGAGGCGCTGGAATCGCACGCGCGCAGCGCAATCCAGGCGGGCCGACGCGTGCTGCTCGCCATGGGGGGTGACGGGACGCTGCAGGCGCTGGTAAATGCCGCGCATGGCCGCGAGGTGGTGCTCGGGATTTTGCCCACGGGTGGCGGGAATGATTTCGCGGCGGCGCTGGGACTGCCGAAGAATCCGATCGCGGCCGCAGCGGCCATACTGTCGGCCAGGCCGCGCTGGGTGGATGTGCTTTGCGCGCGTACCGCGGACGGAAGCCGGCGTTTGTACGTCGGCGGCGGTGGAGTAGGCCTCGATGCGGACGCCGCAAGTTACTCCGGAGCGTATACCCAGCTCCCCGGGCGAGTGCGTTATGTCGCCGCGGCGTTGCGAGCGCTTCGCGAATTCAAGCCTTTGCGGATTCGAGCGGAATTCCCAGGCAGCGAGCTCTCGCCCATGGAGGCGCAGGCGCTGCTCGCGGGCGTGCTCAACACACCGAGCTACGGGGCGGGGTTGAGGCTGGCGCCGGACGCGCGCATTGACGACGGGTTACTCACCGCTTTGTTCGTGCGGGACTTACGCTGGCCGCAAGTGCTCGCTGCCGTTCCCCGGCTACTCACGCGCGGCGATCTCCCGGATTCCTATGTGACGCGTTTCATTGCGTCGCGCGTGCGCTTGACCACCGATCGCGAATGCCTGTTCCACGGGGACGGCGAAATCCTGGGACCGGCGCCCGTCGAGATTGAGGTGCTGCCCCAAGCATTGCAAGTGCTCGCGCCTGTCACATCGTGAATGCGGCGAGGCAATGTCCCCGCTATTGTTTTGGCAAAGCGAACGCAACGTAAACGCCACCAGACGCCGATTTCGGATCCTTGCCCCCTCCAGCGGCGATCACTACGTACTGCCGCCCATTCACCTCGTAGGCAGCCGGAGTGGCATTGCCCGCAAACGGAAGCGTCGTCTCCCACAGGAGTTCGCCTGTGGATTTATCGAACGCGCGGAATTTCTTGTCGAAACTGGTGGCGCCGATAAAGAGCAGCCCGCCCGCGGTCACGATTGGCCCGCCATAATTTTCGGTTCCCGTATTTTTTAATCCTTGGGCGACAAGCTCCGGAAATTCGCCGAGATTGATCCGCCAGACGTACTCACCGGTGCTCAGATTAATTGCGTTGAGCGTGCCCCAGGGCGGAGCAATGGCCGGATAGTCATCGGGATCCAAAAATCTGCGGTAGCCCAAGAATCGGTATTTCATTCCCAGGGGTTCGGGCGCGATACTGCTGAGCTCCTTGCTCTCGCCATTGGAAAGGAAATCGACAAGCGCGCTCAATTGTTCCCCGGAAAGATTTGGAAAGCCCGGCATTCTGCCCTTTCCGGATTTGATCGTCGCGTTGATTTGGTCGCTCGCCAGCCGCCCGGCGATACCGACCAGCGACGGAATGGCCGGCGGGGAGCCGGTCCTCTTATCGCCGTGGCAGACGCTACACTGGCTCATGTAAGTCGCCTTCGGGTCGCGGGAGCCGGTGTTTTCCGCGAGGGCAGCCATCCACGCCATTTCGTTGGAATTAACGTAAATCGTTGCTGTTTCCGGATCGATGGCCGGGCCTCCCCATTCCGCACCGCCGTCGAATCCCGGGAAAATAACCGTGTCCTTTCCCAAGCTGAAAGGAACAAATTGTCCCTCGCTGCGGGATTTTCGGAATTGCTCGACGGCCCATTGATGAACTTCGGGCGTACGGTTGGTCAGCATATCTTCGGTGAGAAGTTGACGCGCGTAGGGCGCGGGCTTGGCGGGAAGAGGCTGTTCGGAAGCGGCAACTTCGCCAGGGATCGTACTGGCCGGATATTTGCGGTACTCGATGGGAAAGAGCGGTTTGCCGGTGGCGCGCTCGAACAGATAGACGAAACCTTGCTTGGTGGTCTGCGCCACGGCGTCCACGTCTTTTCCGTCGCGCTTCAGGGTGAACAGCACAGGCGCGGAGGGAAAATCGCGGTCCCAGAGATCATGCCTGACGCCCTGGAAGTGCCATATTCTTTCGCCCGTTTCCGCGTTCAGCGCGATGAGGGTGTTCGCGAACAAATCGTCACCGACGCGATCCGCGCCATAAAAATCAAAGGCAGCCGATCCGGTCGGGACAAAGACGATGCCGCGTTGTGGATCGAGGGCCATGCCAGCCCAATTATTCGCGGCTCCGCTGTTTTCCCTCGCGCCGGCTGGCCAGGTGTCATAACCAAATTCGCCGTCGTACGGGATGGTGTGAAACGCCCAACGGAGTTTGCCGGAGCGCACATCGTAGGCGCGCACATCGCCGGGCGGAGCCGGCAGGGTTTCGGGATTGCGTCCTCCCACGACGATCGAGTCTTTGTAGACAATTCCCGGGCTGGTCAAAGCAATCGATTGTTTTTCAGGGTCGCGTCCCAGATCCTTGCGAAGATCGATTCGTCCATTTTGACCAAAGGCAGGAATGGCCTGGCCGGTGGCGGCGTCCAGCGCGTAAACGAAATTCATGACTCCGACAAGGATTCGCCGGTCTTTTCCGCTGGACCAATAAGCCAACCCGCGGTCGGGCTGCGTGCCATTGATCCCGGAGTCAAATTTCCAAAGGAGTTTTCCGGTCGCGGCATCCACGGCAAAAATCTTTTGTGTCGGAGTGATTCCGTAAAGCACATCGCCGACGACGAGCGGGCTGGTTTGCAAACCGCCCTTTTCGCCGGTATCGAACATCCATGCCACGGCCAGCTTCTTCACGTTGCTGCGGTTGATCTGCGTCAGGGGTGAGTAGTGCATGTTTTCCGGCCCACCACCCCACGCCGGCCAATCGCGGCGCACATCTGCGTCTTTGTTTTGAGAGTGTGCCGCCGCGGAACACAGGAGTGCGCAGACCACAAGAAAAAGTAAGGAGGATTTCATCGTGCGCATCATACTCCACCAGCGTAATTTGGGCGTGCCTCAGAGGCGACGCGGGACGTGTCGACGCCCGCACCCGATTTGGTCTAGCATAGCCTGCCGTCTAGACCGCGCTGAGCAACATCGAAACACCGCGGGCGGTAAATCTTCGCAGCCGATGGCAAACCGGGCCACGATATTCACCGGAGCGTTTTCGGAGGGCAGCATGGAAGAGCAGCTCAGCCTGGAATTTCTGCGCGTGGTCGAGAACGGCGCCATCGCTGCCGCGCGCACCATGGGATTCGGTGACCGTCACAAGGCGGACGAGATGGCGGTGGAAGCCATGCGCAAGACGATGGACGCGGTGCAGATGGATGGCACCATCGTCATCGGCGAAGGGGAGCGCGACGAAGCCCCCATGCTGTACATCGGAGAAAAGGTAGGGTTAGCCACGCACGCCCCGAAAGCGCTCTTTCCGGAAGTGGACATTGCGGTGGATCCGCTCGAAGGCACCAACCTGTGCGCCACGGGCGCGGCCGGCGCGATCGCCGTGCTGGCAGCCAGCGAAAAGGGCGGCTTGCTGCACGCGCCCGATATTTACATGGAAAAAATCGTGGTGGGGCCGTCGTGCAAGGGCGCCGTCGAACTGGATGCTCCGGTGGCCGACAATCTGAAATCCATCGCCAAGCGCCTGGACCGCGACGTCGAGGATCTGGTTATCATCGTCCTCGACCGTCCGCGCCATGAAAAGCTAATCGCCGATATCCGCAAGGCGGGTGCGCGCATCCGCTTGATCGGAGACGGCGACTTGTCCGCGGGAATCTCGGCGGCGGTGGTGGGCACCAGCATTCACGCGGTGATGGGCACCGGCGGCGCTCCCGAGGGCGTGCTGACCGCGGCCGCGCTGCGCTGCTTGAACGGCCAGATACTCGCGCGATTGGTGCCCATGAAAGCGCAAGACAACGAGCGGCTGGCCAAGATGGGTGTGAAGGATCCGAAACGCATTTACGATACGGAAGACCTGGCGCCCGGCAAGAAAATGATTTTCGCGTGCTGCGGCGTTACGGACGGAAATCTGCTGAAAGGCGTGCGTTTCTTTGGCGAGGGCGTGCGCACTACCTCCATGATTCTGACTCTGGACGACCGCCAGGTGCGCTTTATCGATTCCGTGCATCTGGAGAAGAGGCCCGATGTGAAGGTCCGATTCTACTAGCGCTGGATCCGCGTCCGCGCCTATTGCTTGCCGGTCAGAGCGAGGAAAACGCGGTCATCGATGGCGACGGCGCGACCAAATACTGTCGAGCTCTTGGCGTCGGGAATTGCTACGTGGTCGCCGCTCCCACTTAGCGCCGGTCCCGCGGGCTTGCTTTGGTTCGCGGGAGAATCACCGGGCTGCAGAGAAATGCGAGTCGTCTTGGGCGTGCAGTCGCTCGCTCCCAGGCAGGTGTCGCGCACAAAAACTTGACGAAAGCCGCTGTTGGCGGTCCCAGCAGAGGCGTTCGACGCAGCGGCCGATTTGCCGCTTGCATGGCTTGGGGTGACGGCAACAAAGGCCACAAATCTTCCCGACCCGCTGAGCGAAGGCAAAATCGCCTCGGTTCCAACCAGGGCGCCCTGCGGATCGGTGGAAACAAGCTGGGTCGACGGCGCGCAGGAGGCCGGCGCGCCCAAACAGGTATCGCGCAAATAAATCTGACGTCCCGCTGGGGCTTCTGCGAGCAAATTCGTAGCCGCGGAACTAAACGCGATGTAGCGTCCGTCGGCGCTCATGGAAGGCGAGCGGCTGTCGTCGTTGCCTTCAGTTCCATCCGTCGCCGCGGAAACCAGCAAGGTCCGGGCCTGGCACGCTGCCGTGGCTCCCTGGCACGTGTCACGAACAAAAATCTGTGCGTGTTCATTTTGCGTCGCGGTATAAGCAACAAAGCGCGCGTCCGCGCTTACCGCGGGAGTTTCCTCCGCCACGCTTCGCACCTCCGCTGCAGGCCGCGCAGCACCTGCCGGACAAGAGGTGGTCGCAATGGTGAACGCCGGGCTGTTCTGGCTCGTGCCCCCTCCTCCGCTACCGGTTCCCGATCCCGGCGCCGGCGGGTTAAAGACGCTGACGTTTGCCATCCCAGCGTTGGCGACGAGCGTGTTACTCACCATCGCCTGAATCTGCGTCCCAGTGGTCGTGCCAGCGGGGGGCAGCGTCGTCTGCGTTCCACCCGCGCCCCACAAGACCTGCGAGCCCCCTGACGGATCGGAGGTCGGAAGAAAATTGCTACCCATCACCGTCAAAGTAAACGCCGCGCCGCCCGCAACGGCGCAACTCGGCGATATAGAAGACACGGCGGGCAGCGGGCTTCCCGGCGAATTGATAATGAATGCGAGTGTATTCGAGAGGCCGTTGGTCCCGGCGCCGGAATGAGGGCTCAGTGTCTGGACAAAAGCGGTCCCCGGCTTGGCCACCAGCGATGCGGGCACCGTAGCGGTTATACCTAGCACGTTGCCGTTACTGTCAGTCTGCACCTGGGTGGCAATGGTGCCGCCATTCCATTGCACGACCGTCTTGGTAACAAACGGTCCGCCAACCACGGTGAGCGTGAACTGGGGGCTTCCTGCCGCTATGTTAGCCGGCGAAAGGGAAGTGATGGTTCCTCCGGTGGGCGTTTGGAACGTGTTCCCGTAGTCATTGCAAGCTACCGCGGCGAAAATCGCCGACAGTGCGACAGCCAGTGCTGTCCAAGACCGCTTCATGAAAACTCCTTCATCGTCATGTATTACAGCGAGGGCAGGCCTCGCTTAGTGGTCCCCAGGAACCACCATCCGGGCAAGAGCCGCGTTTGCCACGCTACTGTCGGGATGTGATGCAGAATTCGCGCTACGCGTTGACCTGCCGTGCCTGTCTCGATTGTGCCCGGCATTCTGCCGCGGCATGCGCCGGCGCGCAAAAGAAGCCTCGCGCAACCCTACATCATTACCATTGCAGGCAGGACGAGGTCAATGCGCCGCATGCTCCCACAACGTTGCTTCAATCGTTACCCAAGGCTGCCAGCGAAGCCTCCGCAAGTTGCTGCACGTGCCGGCGGCACTCCGGATCGTCGAGTGCCACGCCGCTCGCTGCCCTATAGCAGTCGCGAGCCTCCTGTTTCCGGCCAAGCTTGGCGAAAAGATCGCCCTGCGCCAGTTGAAAAAGAGGGTTCGATGGATAATTCTTCACCAGCGGGCCGATTGCTTCCAGCGCGCGTTCATACTGTTGATCGTAGTTATGAAGGTTGATCGCCAGATAAAAGCGCGCTTCCGGCGACACAAGCACGCCCTCTTCAATGGCGGCTTGCAGTTGGCGGATCCCTTCTTTCTTGCTTCCTCCGGGTATACCCATAAAAAATCGCAGGACGCGCGCCGCCGCCGACAGGGTATCGACGTAGTAGTTGTACAGCCCGAGGCCCAGGTCCGCGTCGGCAAGTTCCGCGTTCATGGTGATCGCTCGTTGCAGATGTTCGCGCGCGCGCACTCCCGCTCGCGCCGTGTTGCGCCCCTCGCCGCGCAGCCCATAGAGTCGCGCAGTCAGCGCTTCGCCCGTGCCTGCGTAAAATTCCATCTCCGAGGTATCGTGCTGCGCGATTTCCTCTTCCGCGAGCGAGGAAGCTTTTGCCGCCAATTCCAGATAGCGGCGGTCCGCAGCCAACTTCGCACGGTGCCGCGGGAAGTTCATCCCGTACTTGAATTCCGCGGAAGTGCACCAGATCTTCCACCACAGCGCTTCGGCTTCCAGCAGGTATCCGATGGGATGTTCCGGGTGCTCTTGCTGCAGGCGCAAGGCCGCCTCGTGGCCGCCCTCGAGATCACCGGAATAAATGCGGTCGGCGGCCGCCAATACTTCAGGTGACACATGCAGTTTGTCCGCGCGAACTGGCGCGCACAAGAATGCCACGCCGCACAGGGAAATCGCCCACACGCAGGAAATGATTCGAACTCGCTGCACGACGAAACCATCCGGCTGTAGCTTTTGAAGCTCCGCGCCGAATGAGTTTAAGCTGTTCCACGAGCGTTGCAAAACGAAATGACCTGCATTCGCACCCTTGCTCCGCATTTGCTATTCTCGGCGGCGCAATGAATCCTCCCGAGAACGCCGCTCAACGCACAGCGCCCGCCAGTGAGCGTGGCGATCTTGAACGTGCCCTGGGTCTCAAAGAAGCCGTCGCGCTGAACATGATCGAGATGGTCGGGATCGGACCGTTCGTCGTTATCCCGCTGGTCATCAAGGCCATGGGTGGTCCGCAGTGTTTGCTGGCCTGGGCTGCGGGTGCGGCGCTCGCCTTGCTCGACGGCTTTGTTTGGTCCGAACTGGGCGCGGCCATGCCGCTGGCCGGCGGGAGCTACGTTTTCCTTCGCGAAGCCTACGGCCCCGGGCGCATGGGCCGCTTGATGTCCTTCCTGTTTGTCTGGCAGACGCTGATTCAAGCTCCTTTGAGCCTGGCTTCCGGCGCCATCGGCTTCTCTCAATACGCTTCCTACCTTTACCCGCTAGGAAAATATGGACAGAAAGCGGTCTCCGGCGCGCTCGTCATTGTGCTGGTGATCCTGCTCTATCGCCGCATTGCTTCCATCGGGAAAATCTCTCTTTTTCTCTGGGTCGGTGTTGTGGGAACGATCCTGTGGCTCATCTGGGGCGGCGCCACGCATTTCCAGCCGCGTCTCGTTTTCACTTATGCGCCGGGATCTTGGGATTTTTCCTGGTTGTTTTTCGCTACCCTCGGCTCCGCGACGGTTAACACCATCTACACCTACTGGGGTTACTACAACATTTGCCATCTCGGAGGCGAAATCCGCGATCCCGCGCGCAACATTCCGCGCGGTATCTTCATTTCCATCATCGGCATCGCCATTTTGTATCTCGCCATGCAGACCAGCATCCTAGGCGTCCTACCCTGGCAGCAAGCCCAGGATTCACCCTTTATCGTCAGTGCCTTCGTCGAAAAACTTTACGGCTCCGGGGCCGCGCGCTTCGCCACCGCCATGGTCCTCTGGATCGCATTCGCTTCGGTGTTCTCTTCGCTGCTCGGATATTCCCGCGTCCCATACTCCGCGGCGCTCGACGGAAATTTCTTCCGCGTTTTCGCCCGCGTGCATCCCAAGAAGAAGTTTCCGCACATCTCGCTCCTCTTTCTGGGCACCCTGACATTTCTCTTCGCGCTGCTCTTCAAGCTGAAGACCGTGATCGCCGCTGTTCTGGCCATGCGCCTCATCATTCAGTTCATTGGCCAGGCCGTAGGCGTCATGCTTTTGCGCCGCCGTTGGCCTCCGGAGCGCTTGCCGTTTAAGATGTGGTTGTATCCGCTGCCCGCTGTGTTGACTATCGTAGGCTGGATCTGGCTCTTTCTTCGGACCGGAAAAGCTATCTGGTGGGGGTTATTCGTGATTCTCTTGGGACTCGCTGTTTTTCTCGTGCATTCGCGCCTTCGCAAAGAATGGCCGTTCGCCGCGCCTCCCACAGAGGCCGCCCAATGAAGATTTGCCGTCCGGCACTTTCCAATGAGCTGACGCAACCGGCCGGCGTGGCACAGCCAATTCTGGCTGTGCGCCTTTTGGTCGCATGCCTATTGTTGCTTCCGATCTTTGCCTCCAGCGCCGAAGCCCAATTCCCCCCGGCCCCCGGCACCGGTCCGGGACTTCCGGAAACCGTGGAAGCCATCGAAAACGCCCGCGTAACCACGCGCATCCTCTACATCACGGCCCATCCCGACGACGAGTCCTCTTCTGTACTCACTTACCTCGCCCGCGGCCTCCATGCCGAAGTCGCGCTCCTTTCTCTCACACGCGGCGAGGGCGGGCAGAACGATCTTGGCCCAGAACAGGCCCCCCAGCTCGGTCTCATTCGCTCGCAAGAGTTGCTGGCGGCCACACGCGGTTACGGCGTCAAACTCTATTTCACTCGCGCAAAAGACTTCGGCTATTCCAAGACTCCCGAGGAGACAGAGAAAATCTGGGGCGACCAAGTCTTGCAGGACATGGTCGAGGTCATCCGCGCCTTCCGGCCAACGATTGTCATCAACGGCTGGGGCGGTGTTCATACCGGCCACGGTCATCATCAAGCCGCCGGGCTGCTCACGCCAAAAGCCGTACAGCTTGCGGCCGATCCCAATTACAAGGTCCGTGGTTTGTCCTCCGGCCAGCAAGACGCCGCATCCTGGGGCGACCGCCGCCCTATTTTGCTGCTCGATGTGGATCGCAGCGAAAAGCCGCAAGGATATCCTCTGCCGCTCGACGATATTTCGTCGCTCTACGGAAAATCCTGGCGCGAGATCGGCCTCGACGCCTTCGCCAACCATCACACCCAGGGCATCACCGGATTCTTGAACTCACCCTTTCTGCGCCGGCCCATCACGCTGAAGCGCGAAGACGGCGGTGACTTCGATCCCGCTTCGCTCAACGAACCTCTCGGGCCGCTAGATGAGGACTTTGAGGTCGGCAACCGGGGTGCTGATCCCCTCATGCGTTCCGTCGATGCTTCGCTCGTTGCCGCACGCAATGCCGCATTGCGCCTGGATTGGAAGTCTTCCGCCGATCTCCTGATTGCGGCGGCGAAAAAACTCGACCAAATTCCGCTTCCTGCCCTCTCGAGCCAGACTCCCGCTCCGGTGCAGTCCCTTTTTCGGAGCATTCACCGCAAGCGTGAAAAGATCAACGCCGCACTCGTTCTTGTCGCCGGCGTCCGGCTCGATGCCATCTCCGATCCTAGCGAACTTGTTCCAGGCGAAACGTTCACTGTCCGCGTCGACGCGCACCACCGCGATGCCATCAACGGCGACTACCGGAAGATCAGCCTCGCTCTTCCTCAGGACTGGAGCATCGTCAAAGAAGACCCCGAGCCGAACGGGGCGATTCGCTTCACGGTTTCTATCCCGCAGGCTTTGCGGTTTCCTCAAAACGATTCCGAGTGGTTGCTTTGGTCTCAGCGCATCCCGGGCAGTGCTCCGGGCCTGCCTTCTCCCGCTTTGCTTCCTGAGCCGCCGCCGCTGGTGACGGCCGTGCAGGATGTCGTGCTCGATGGCTACTCATTCACCGCCGAATCTCCGGTTACCAGTATCCGCGCGACCTCCACACGCGCGGATCGAATTGCCCCGCGAGTGGTGCCGCCGTACACGCTGGCCGTCGAGCCGACGCAAGTCATCAGCGTCCTGGCCAAGCCAGGGCCGCGAAAACCTTTCGAAGTGTTGCTTCGCGTCCACTCGTATGCTACGCAACCC
>Ga0210409_10007658_pt1 | contig 11100 bp, 10 predicted proteins | sample IncBWH17MmetaG_FD_161649 | JGI IMG/M metagenome (GOLD analysis project Ga0210409, IMG submission 161649) | Forest soil microbial communities from Barre Woods Harvard Forest LTER site, Petersham, Massachusetts, United States - Inc-BW-H-17-M | ecosystem: Environmental > Terrestrial > Soil >...
CTGCCTATGCCCAACCGCATGGTCCCAGGCGTCCACCGAAAGCGCCCCGGTGGCTTCCAAGACCGCCCCTGGGGCCTTCGTCGACGTCGAGGCCGGCAAACTCTACTTCGAAGAATGTGGCACCGGTCCCGACGCTGTCATTCTCATCCATGACGGCATTGCTCACTCGGCCGTCTGGGACGATGTTTGGCCCACCTTCTGCAAACGGTTCCACACCATCCGCTACGATCGCCGCGGCTATGGCCGCACTCGTGCCTCCGCCACTTGGTACACGGAAACGGAGGATCTCGCCGCGCTTCTTCGCAACCGGAAAGTGAGTCACGCGATTCTCGTCGGCAGTTCACACGGTGGCGAGCTCTCCATCGACTTCACGCTGCAGTATCCTGCGCTGGTCCGCCAGCTCATCCTTGTGGGCGCAGTAGTCAGCGGTTTTCCATACACCGATCATTTCCTTAATCGTGGGATGAGCAATTCCGAGCCCTTCGAGAAAAATGACGTCGCAGCCGGGCTCGCCAATTGGGCCAAGGACAAATATCTTCTCGCGCCCAGCCACGATGCCGCCAAGAAACGCCTTCTCGATTTGCTCACCGCCAATCCGCAAGACATGACGCACTCGGATTTCGCGCGACCCACGCAGCCGGCTCTCTATCGCCTGAAGGAAATTCGCGTTCCGACTCTCATCCTTGCCGGAGACGCGGACATTCCGGATGTGCACGCCCATGCCGGCGCCATTGAAGCCGGCATCACCGGTTCCAAACGAGTAGTCATCACCGAGGCGGGCCATCTGATGTATCTGGAAAAACCGGAAGAATTCAGCCGCACGGTTATCACATTTATCGACTCAAACGACCGGTAGGCAAATCCCGTCGCAGAAGACTGGAATGACCGGAGAAGCAGAACAATTTGTGCGGACTGGCACCGCACGGCCAATTGCTCCTTTGACTCATCCTGCCCGGCGGCATAGAATTTCGCGCGCTAGAGAGCGACGCACCAATCAGCGCTCAAATGGGAGAACAACCGCATGAAAAAGAATTTGCGTCTTTGTGCAGCAGGGATTTGTCTGTGGGTGGGACAGGCCGCGCCACTTGCGGCGCAGGCGCCGGAGAGGGAAGCGAAAGCTCCAGAAGCGAAGGTTGCTGACAAGTGCGACGCGGCCACGTCGAAAGAAGAATCCTCCGCGACCGATCACACCATTAAGATCGGGAGCCAAACCATTCCCTACAAAGCCACCGCCAGCACCACGCTGCTCAAGAACGAAAAAGGCGAGTCCACGGGGTTGCTGTACTCCGCAGCCTACACTCGCAGCGACGTGAAGGACTTGAACACTCGCCCCATCTCCTTCCTCTACAACGGCGGACCGGGCTCCGCGACCATGTGGCTGCACATGGGCGCGTTCGGACCACGCCGCGTGCACACCGTTGACGGCACGTTCACGCCTCCCGCGCCCTACAAGCTCGTGGACAATCCCGAAAGTTTGCTCGACAAAACCGATCTGGTCTTCATTGATGCCATGGGTACGGGCTACAGCCACGCCGTCTGCAAGGCGGAGAACAAGGATTTCTACGGCATTGACGAGGACGTGGAAGCCTTTGCGCAGTTTATCGTCACCTACCTGAGCCGCAACGACCGCTGGAATTCTCCAAAATTCCTGATCGGAGAAAGCTACGGCACGTTCCGCTCGGCGGCGCTCGGCAATTATCTGCAAGCGCGTGACACCGTGCACTTGAACGGCATCGTCCTGATTTCCTCGGTCCTCGATCTTGCCTCGCTCACCTTTGCGCCTGGCGATGACCGGCCATTTATTTTTTATCTGCCCAGCTATGCGGCCACGGCGTGGTACCACAAAATGCTGAAGGATCGACCAGCCGATCTGCCTGGATTCATCGAAGAAGCGCGCAAGTTTGCTCAGGGTGAGTACGCGGCGGCGCTATTCAAGGGCGGCGAACTCTCCGCCGGTGAAAAGGCCGCTGTGGCAAAGAAGGTTTCTTCCTTCACCGGCCTGAGCGAAGACTATTTGATCAAGGCCGATCTGCGTGTCAATCTGAGCCAGTTCCGCGCGGAATTGCAGCGCAGCTCCCGGTTGACCACCGGGCGCATTGACGCGCGCTTTACCGGCTACACCTACGATTTGCTCGAGGAAAACGCGCAAGGCGATCCCCAGGGGCCCGCGGTGGGAGGGGCGTTCACTGCGCTGATCAATTCCTACAATCACGACGAACTGAAATTCGGAAAGGACAAGATCTACCACAACACGAGCGGTGGCGGCAGTTGGAACTGGGTGAGAAAGGATGGCGGTCCGCGGCGGTTTTTCCCCGGCGCCCCGAACGTCGATCAAGACCTGGCCCAGGCTATGATCACCAACCCGCGCCTGCTGGTGCAGGTCGAGAATGGCTATTTCGATCTGGCTACACCGTTCTTCGCAACCGAATTCACCATGGAACACCTGGGGCTTCCTGAAGCGCTGCAGAAAAACATCAAAGAGGACTACTACAACGCGGGCCACATGATGTACTTGCATGACCAGGACCGCGTCAGCCTGCACAACCAGATCGCCAGCTTCGTCGATCGAGCGACGCAGCCATAGTCAATTGGAAGATAGAAAAGAGAAATACAGGAAATAGAGGGAATTTCCGCACGTCTTGGTGAAGGAAACGCTCGGATCAATAGGTCAGGGACCAGCCGACGACGGTCATCGTCAGGACCAGCAATAGCATTGCGGTGCTGACAATGCTCAGGGTTCTGCCGTGGCCGAGGAGATAATCGCGCGATTCGGGATCAACGCAGAGAAGAATGGTAACAATCAGCACCACGCCCCAGGCCAGCAGGATGGGCACACCCTGGTGCCGGCCGATCATGTCAAAAAATTGCGCAGGAGGCTGGCCCGCTGGAATCCACCAGGGCAGCAGCGGAGCAATGCCCGCCGCAAGAGAAAACGTCAGCAGCTTGCGCGTGAACCAGCCTTTGACTTTCGGCCGGGCTTCTTTCCACACAAAGTAGTCCCAGGCCAGCAACCCTAGCGCCAGCGGCACCCAGCCATACAACGCCGCCTTCTGGTTGAACCAGTACCATCCGCGAAACAAGACGCGTCCGTGGTTCGCCATGGCCAGCCGGGGCAACAAGAACAGACTGAGAACGGTGTTGCAGAGCACAGCCACAAAAATGGTCACCAGACTCATGAACTGGAACCAATACCGCGTGGGCACTCGCTTACAGCGGGTACACACGGACTGTTTGGGCAGGAAGTTCAGTCCACAGCGGTCGCAATACACGGTTGCTCTCCCAGGCGAGGGATTCAGACCAGCGATCACCGTCAGACTACTGCGTTTGCGGTACCAAAAACTACTGGCCCGAGGGGCAGTTTTGGTATCGGTGTTATTTCTTGCACCAAAGTTTAAGGTGTGTTTTGCTCCGAAGCGCGCCGTCTCAACTCGGGACGGTTTGCACTCAACGGAACCAAGAGGCCGGGGCGCCCGCTTTGCGGCCTTCATCTGCCAGGTCATCCAATTGTTTTTGCAGATCCACTTTGTGCTGTTCCAATTGTTTCAGCTGGCCGTTCCGGTCGTTAATGTACGCGACGTTTTGATTGAATCCTGTGGTCACGTCAAATCCGCCGCTCCCGAGCTTTTTGATCTCATCCTTCTTTTGAGCAATTTGCTCGTCAGTTTGAGCGATGGCATCCAGGATTTGCCGGGCCCGCTCACGCCAGTACTGCTCGCTGTTCTCTCCCCCATCTCCGTCCGGATCCGTAGGCCGCGTGCGTCGCGCGCCTTTCCTCGGCGCATCTCCCACCACGGATACGCCGGGGCCTTTCAATCCTGATAAATCATCTTCCGTATACACCTTGCCCTTCGCTGCGGGCGGTTTTTTCTCTTTGGCTTTGCGCGCGGCTTCCGCCAGCGAATCTTGTTTTGGAGCTGGCGGGTCGATGTTTGTGGCCTGCCCCGGTGACGGAGCTTGCGCTTGCGCGGGAGGTTGCTGCGATGACGATTGTTGGGGAGAAGCAGTTTGCGCGAAAGCAGCGGCGAACGGCCAGGCCAGCGCGAGCACGCCGCATATGATTCCCCGAAGCCACCAGGTATGGGGCATCCGGAAAGCAGCCGCAGAGAATTCTTGGAGCGCCGCAGAGAGGCGGCTCACCACGCTGGGCTTCAGGGAAAAGTTCATGGGCAACTCCGCAGGCGATAACTAGACGCTACGCCCCGTCTACCGCGAGGTCAAGGTACTTGCACGCGGAGCCGGCTCGAGAGTTAAGTCGGATGTCGGGTTCTCAAATAGTGCTTCTTGCTGGGGTGCTGGCGGTTGCTCCTCCGCGACGGCGTTTGATACAGTGCCAATTCACGCGTTCGAATCAGCGAAACGCGGACGGAGCGACGAATGGAAATTCCAAAATATGCGCTCGATATTCTGGTCTGCCCTGTTTGCAAAACAAAGGTGGAATTGCTGAACGATGGGTCGGGCCTAAAGTGCGTCTCCTGCCGGCGGGTTTATCCGGTGCGCGATGAAATTCCTGTGATGCTGCCGGAAGAAGCGAAAATCGCCGAGGAATAGAAGGTCGAGCTACTGAAAATTCAAGGGAGCGCATGCCTTCTAAGACTTCCGATGACGTACCACGGTTGAAACGATGGATCCCGCGGCTGCGCGGCAAGCGCATTGGCGTGCTCGGCGACCTGATGCTGGACCGCTACCTTTGGGGAACGGCTTCGCGGCTATCGCCGGAAGCCGCCGTTCCGGTTGTCGATTTCGTGGAGCAGAGCGAATGTCTCGGCGGGGCGGGGAACGTGGCCGCGAACATCGCGGTGCTTGGTGCTCGTGTGGAAGCGTTCGGAGTTACCGGCAATGACGAGCCAGGGCGCGCTTTGCAAAAATGCTTTCGGAACTCTGGTATCGGCGAGAAGGGGATCATTGCCGACGCGAAACGCGTCACCACGGTAAAAACGAGGATTATCGCGCGGCACCAGCAAGTGGTTCGCGTGGATCACGAGCGGCGCGAGCCGCTCCGCAGCGAAATCCAGGAAAAGCTTCTGCGTTTGCTTTTTGCCGCGCTGAAGAGACTTGACGCGCTAGTGCTTTCTGATTACGACAAGGGGCTTATCACGGACGATTTCGCGGATCGCGTTCTGAGCGCGGCGCATCAATTGCACGTCCCCGTTTTCGTGAAGCCGAAGACTTCGCGACTCTACGCCTACCGGGGGGCGCGCGCTATTGTGTGCAATGCCAAGGAAGCGGGCTTCTACGTGACGCGCTCGTTAGCCGACGAGAAATCCGTGGAAGAAGCGGGTCAGGCACTCCTCGCGCACTTCGGTTGCAGTGCGGTGGTAATCACACGCGGGGAAAAAGGGATGAGCGTGTTTGAAGAAACGTCGCCACGCCATCTGCACGTTCCCGCGACGAGTTTTGAAGTGACCTACGCGCGTGTTGGGCAGGCCGGTGTGGAACGCGGTGCGACGGGTCGCCAGGTCTTTGATGTGACCGGAGCCGGAGATACAGTTCTCAGTGTACTGGCCGTTGCGGCTGCGGCCGGCGCTCCGCTCGCTGATGCTGCCATGCTCGCCAATACCGCCGCGGGCGTCGTCGTCGGCAAACTTGGCACCGCCAGCGTCAGTCCACAGGAACTCCTGCACGCGCTCGACGACATTCAAGGCTAGCCCAGCCCAGTTTTCTTGTAGAGGCGGCAAGCCGCACCCCTGCGACGTACGCTTCGGCGGTTGCCGGGGTCTTCAGTCCGGCTTTGGAAAGGGACGACTACGGCGGGAAGCTAAAGGACTTGTCGCTCGGCAGAATCCACAGTTTCACCACCCGCGTCTTGCGGCTCTTTTCCGCATCGCTGGCATCCGGCATCGGCGAATACGGGCTGATTTTCACGGTGACAGCCACGCTGGTGGACTCACGCGGCGATTGTGCGTGTTCAATGCTGTAGCTTTTCACCGGGCCATAGTAGCCCTCAGGGCCCCAGTCGGCCAGAAAATCCTTCAATGCGTAAGTCGGGCCGGGCTTCCAAAGTTGATAGGCCCGGGTCGTGTCGCCGGCGAGAAGCGCGTCGAAGAATCGCTCCGTAGCCTTCTTTTCCGGATAGTAGCGGAAGGTAAACCACAGCGCGACAATCGCAACCACTGCGAGTGCCGCGACCGTGAAGGCCATGGCCCGCGACTTATCCGGTTTATCGGCAGGCGGATCGAGAAGTGACATTCGGTAGTCTCCTGCCCCGCGAGCGTCGGAATCAAACTTGCCGCTCGATCAGCGCCATCCCAGCGCCGCCGATCAGCAGGAAAATTTTACCAGACTCGGCGCATGCGAGTAAAAGGCGCTACACCGAATTGTTTGCAGCAGGCCAATGCCCAGTAGCGCGATTGTCTGGCCACCGGGAACGTTGAAACCGACTCACGCGTCGAGAGCGCCGCCTGAGCCGGCCGGGAGCTCGATCTGGTATTTGGTACGGGCTTTTTCGGCGTGCTGTTCCAGGGCTAGCTCGATCAGCTTGTCGATGAGTTCGCGGAAAGGAATACCGCTGGCTTCCCAGAGTTTCGGGTACATGCTGATGGAAGTGAAGCCGGGGATGGTGTTCACTTCGTTCAGATAGATTTTGCCGCCTGTTTTTTCCAGGAAGAAATCGACGCGGGCCATGCCGCTCAATTCCAGAGCGCGAAAAGCATCAACCGCGTACTTCTGGATTTTTTCGACTTGCGCGGGCTTGAGATCGGCGGGAATCAGGAGTTGCGTGCCTTCTTCGAGATATTTCGCAGCGTAATCGTAGAATTCACGGTGCGGAACGATCTCGCCCGGCACAGAGGCTTTGGGATTGTGATTGCCGAGGACGGACACTTCGATTTCGCGGGCGGTGACGGATTCCTCGACCAGAATTTTCATGGCAAACTCGGAGGCCAGATCGAGCGCGGGAGCAAGTTCAGCGTGCGAGTGGACTTTGGTCATGCCCACACTAGAGCCGAGCGTGGCGGGCTTTACGAAAACGGGATAACGAAATTTCAGTTCGATGGCGCCCTGAGTTCCCTGGGGATTGGCCTCCCAGTCGTGGCGGTGGACGGTGATCCAAGGCACGACAGGAATCTTCTCGACCTGTAGCAGACGCTTGGCGACGTCCTTGTCCATGCCGATTGCAGAGCCGAGGACGCCCGCGCCCACGAACGGCAATCCGGCGAGATCGAGCAACCCCTGGATCGTGCCGTCTTCGCCAAACGTGCCGTGCATCACGGGGAAAACGACGTCAATGCGCTGGCCGCCGCCACTGCCGTCCAATTTCACCAGAGCGGCGTCGGTCGGGTCGGCGGTCATCATGACGCGCTGGCCACCTTTCAGGACTTCCGGCAACATTTTCTGCGCGCCAGCGCCGATGAGCCAGTGGCCTTCCTTGGTAATGCCGATGGGGACAGCTTCGTACTTGTCAGGGTCGAGGCCACGAATCACGGATGCCGCCGAAGCGAGAGAAACTTCGTGTTCGCCGGAACGGCCGCCGAAAAGGATGCCAATGCGGAGTCTTTTCTTGTTGTCAGGGGTCATGGGAGTCTTCAGTTTAAAGTGCTGAGTTTTTAGTTATAGATGAAAAAGGGGAAATGGTGGTGTGGTTGTTTTTTACACGGTTCCGAACAAGCAACGCTGGGCGGCAAAGAGGCGAGAAATCTGGAGGCGGGGTCAGGAGGGGCGCTGCACCATGGCGGCGACGCGCTTGGGGGCCGTGAGGAGATAACTTCCGAGGAGTAGTTCGCGGACCTCGCTCCAATCGATTTTGCCGAGGTCGAGGCGCAGCGCGACCCAGCCCCGTGAACCGATGTAGGCGGGCAGGTAGTAGCGCTTCGGTTGGGCGGCCGCCAAGGCGGTGTTTTCTCCTGGAAGGACTTTGCAAGCGATGGCAACGATGCCGTCACCGTGATGGTTGTTCAGAAAGTAGGCAAAGGTTTTTTTGCGGACAAAAAATGACGCGTGGGACCCGTGGATTTCGCGCTCTGCTTCCGGGAAGGCGAAAGCCAGCTTCGTCAAGCGTGCAAGACACGGGCTAATGTTCGAACTCTCGGCCACATTGCCTTCTCCGGAAGACCCAGACAGAAGTCTGTCCCACCCGCGAGCTTCGTGCAAGTGGGCTACATTTTTGCGGGTGTGGCTGCCGGCATCCTGTTGTTTCGCGGGACGGGAAGTTTGCCATCGGCGGCGGCGGTCAGGGCGATGAATTGGGGATCCTCGCGGAGCGAAGCGAAAACGGCATCAACGCGGGCTTCCATCATTTCCTTGGAGCGAACCGCTTCGTAGCGCTCGTATTGGAAGAAATGGCGCTTGAGCAGGTCCAGAGCTTTCTGTTTCTGGCCAAGCTGGGCATAGATGGCGGCCAGATTGTAAGAAGCCGGGAGAAGGGCTTCGTTTTCCGTGGCGATTTTCAGAGCTTCCTCGCCATGACCGTTGCCTGCGAGAAAGGCGGCGGCGAAAATGAGATTGTAAGGATCGGCCGGGTCAAGCTTGGTGGCTTCGCGGGTGTAATAGTCGGCCTTCGAGGCGTCGCCTTCGGAATTCCAATAGACGGCAAGGTTTCGATAGGCAAGCGCGATTGGATATTCGCGGACTGAATCTTCCATCAGGTGCAAGCCCTTGAGAAATTCGCCTTCGTGGATGGTCATCTTGCCGAGCCCGTGCAACGCAACAGCGTGGGACAACGGATCAGCGGGCATGGCGAGGATGGCTTCGAAGGTCTGGCGAGCTTTGTCCCAATCGCCGAGGTGATGGCGGTAGAGTTCGCCGAGATAGCGGAGCGGTGCGGGATCGGCGGGATCCATACGGCGGGCTTCGCTGTAGAGGCGCTCGGCCACTTCGTATTTCTCGTTCATTTCCGCGTTGAGCCCGCGCTTCATGACGGACTCGATCGCGGCGCTTTTTCGGTGATCCATGACCGGGGCGTCAAAGAGCCTTACTGAAGCATCCACGCCGAGCTTTTTCAATTCTTTCGCAGCGTCCTTGGCCTTGCCGGGGAAGAGGCATTTTTCCTCCAGCACGGAACGATATATCGGAATCGCGCCATCTTTGTCGCCGGATTTGGCTTTTTCCTTTGCGGCTTTGAGTTGTTGCTTGATGCTGTCTTCGCGCTGTTTCATTTCCGATTCGACGAGCCTTTCCACCTGGTCGACCTTGAGAAAGCCCTTCGTGTTTTCCAGCTTGTTGATCACGGTGCCGTCGGATTTGGCAAGGACCACGACAGGCAGTTTTTCACCGGTGAGGAATTTGTGCCCGAGCGCAGTACCTGCATCAGCGACGCCCATCGTGACGCACTGTGAAGCGTAGAGCGAGAGGCTGCGCGAGTTGCGAAGACTGGAACGCTGAAATTCTTCGCCAGACGAGGGGAACCAGTAGACGACAAGTCCGCCGGCCGTAAGCGTATCGTCCGGTTTGACCAGCTTCCAGGGGACCTGGTAGACCTGCTCGTCGCCCATTCCGCCAGGGCCGCCGCTTCTCATTCCTCCGGTGCCGCCGCCACCGCCACCGCCACAGGTGGCCCAATCGGGAGCAGGCAGCAGTAGCAGAACCATGAAAAGGGCGGTCAACCGCAAGATTTGTGTTTTCATTACATTCTCCTCAGGCTCCCGAAGCAATCGCGACTCCTAGACTGGCTCCTCGACCGGGAGGAGCCGTTCGTTGCCTGCTTGGATGCATACTCAGGACGGAAACGCTGTACAGCTCAGTCCTTTCAGAACGGGAAATACGAGCATACCGTCGGAGACTCGCAGGGCGGCGAGAATATTCCGTTATGCCACATCGCACTGAGCGCCGCCCGTCAAATGCGGCTGCAAAGTCGCGATAGTCCAAGTTAGAGGATTTTCTGGCCGAGGCCGGAGAGGACGAGTTCAACGCCGAGAAGAGCCGTACGATTGTGCTCGTCGAGAATGGGATTGATCTCGACGACTTCGAGGGAAACCATGGATTCGGTGTCCGCGATCATTTCCATGGCGAGATGGGCTTCACGGTAAGTGACGCCGCCGCGGACGGGAGTCCCCACGCCGGGAGCGTCGGCGGGATCGACAAAGTCCATGTCGAGGCTGACGGCGATGCCGGCCGTATCATCCAAGGCGTACTTGAGGGCGTCGGACATAACTTCGCGCATACCGCGCTCGTCAATGTCGCGCATGGTGAAAACGTGGATGCCGGATTTCTTGACGATTTTGCGCTCTTGAGCGTCGAGATCGCGCGCGCCGACAATGACGATATTGCCGGGTTCGGCTTTGGGCTTGAAGCCGAGAAGATCAACGAGTTCCGGGGCGCCGTAGCCCATGATGGCGGCGAGCGGCATGCCGTGGACGTTCCCCGAAGGAGAAGATTCGGGCGTATTCATATCGCCGTGGGCGTCCAGCCAGAGGTAGCCGATTTGCTTTTTATCTTTGCGGAAGAAACTTGCGACGCCGGCCGCCACGCCTGCGGCGATGGAGTGATCACCGCCGAGAACGAGAGGTAGAAAACCTTCCGTCAAGGATTTTTCTGCAGCGGCTGCAACATCACCGCAAGTTTCGGCAATTTCCTGCAAATACTTGGCGCGCTTTTCGCCCACGGGCATCTCTTCCGGTTGCTTGACGGAAAGATTGCCGATGTCCTCGACCTGGAGGCCCAGCTTCTTGATGCTGGATTGGAGCCCTGCACCGCGCAGGGCAGAAGGGCCCATATCCACGCCGCGGCGGCTTTGGCCGAGGTCCATGGGGACGCCGATGATGCGAACTTTTTGGGCCATGTGAAGCTCCGTGACTGGTGCTTGATGAACAGTCGAGCCGGTGGCGCAGCGGCAGATTCTGCCGCAAATCCAGGCCAATCCTCGACTCAACAGAATGCAGGAACTGCGGGAAAGTGCCCTAGCTACCCCGCTCTAAGGATACACGCGATAAATCATGCGAGGGAAGGGGATGACCTCGCGAATGTGTTCGGCGCCGCAAATCCAGGCAACCGTACGTTCAAGGCCCATCCCGAACCCGGAGTGCGGAACGCTGCCATAACGGCGCAGGTCGAGATACCACCGGAAAGACTCTTCGGGCAGGTTGTGTTCGCGAAGACGCTTCAGGAGCAAGTCGTAGTCGTGGATGCGCTGGCTGCCGCCGATGATTTCGCCGTAGCCTTCCGGAGCGA
>Ga0210409_10007659_pt1 | contig 11099 bp, 9 predicted proteins | sample IncBWH17MmetaG_FD_161649 | JGI IMG/M metagenome (GOLD analysis project Ga0210409, IMG submission 161649) | Forest soil microbial communities from Barre Woods Harvard Forest LTER site, Petersham, Massachusetts, United States - Inc-BW-H-17-M | ecosystem: Environmental > Terrestrial > Soil >...
CCATCGCTCGTTTCCTTCTGGCTCCTGACTCCTGACTTCTGTCTCCTCCTTCTCATTTTTTCCTCTTCCTCCATCGCAATTTGCGTTATATTTTTTTCAGTGCACCCTAGTCTAGAACTCCAGGGCCTGGCGAAGCGGTACCCCGGCCACCTGGCGGTCGACGGAATTTCTCTCCAGATCCGCAAGGGCGGCTTTTTTTCGCTCCTGGGACCGTCCGGCTGCGGGAAAACCACGACACTCCGCATGGTCGCGGGTTTTGAGGAGCCGACGGCCGGCCAGGTCTGGTTGAACGGCGTGCTGGTCAACGGCCGCCGCCCTTACGAGCGCAATGTCAGCACGGTGTTTCAGAGTTACGCCCTGTTTCCACACCTCACGGCGCAGGAGAACGTTGAGTTCGGTTTGCGCGAGCGAGGCGTCCAGGATCGGGCGCAGCGTGTGACTGAGGCACTCGATATGATGCAGTTGACCGGCAAAGCGGCTCGTTACCCCTCCCAGCTTTCAGGTGGCGAGCGCCAGCGTGTGGCGCTAGCCCGGTCGCTGGTGCTTCAGCCCGAGGTACTGCTCCTGGACGAGCCTTTGGCCGCCCTCGATCCCAAGCTCCGGCACGAGATGCGGGTCGAACTGAAGGAGCTGCAGCGGCGGGTCGGCGTCACTTTCCTTTTCGTCACTCACGACCAGGGAGAGGCCATGTCCATGTCGGATTCCATCGCCGTCATGAACCAGGGTCGCGTGGAGCAGATCGGCACGCCCGAAGAGGTCTACTTGCGCCCCGCCACCCGGTTTGTCGCCGGATTCCTGGGCGCCGTGAACTGGATCGATGGGATCGGCGTGCGCCCCGAGACCACAAGGCTGTCACGCACCGGCCCAGTGAACGGCTACGCGTCCATGCCCGCCACAATAACGCGCACGGTTTTCCTCGGCGACTGCATTCAGGTGGCGGCGCGCCTAGGTACGGGCGAAGAGGCCATCGCCCAGGTTCCGCGCCAGGACATGAATGGCGGCTACCACATAGGAGAACCCGTCCACGTCTGGTGGACCCACGGCGACGAAATGCGATTCTGAGAGGAAACGGGCGGCCGTACCCTTTTTGCCCTTGGGTCCGTGGTTTCCATGGCGAGTCGAGTATTCTCGGGTATGGTTACTTCAGCAGTAGCCGCGATTTCGATGCCGTCGCCGGCGAAGTGCTGGGCGTTAGTCGCGGTAGTGGCATTCGCCACAGTCAGGGGTTTGTCCCAGAGCGGCGCTGGGACAACCCCACCGCCGTACGCCCCCGCCTATTATTTCGGGACACAAGGGGACCCACCGGAGCTTGTAGTATTTCCGCCTGCTCGGAGTCCAGTGGTCATTCGGTTGCCGTCACCGGATTTGCCGCGGGCTTTGGCCTTCACGCCGGACGGCAGAGCAATTTTCACGACGATCAACACGATCAAATCCCCGCGGACGCCCGGTCACCCCGCGCGCTTGGGGCCGCCCCGCCTGATCCGGATCGACCTCAGTCCGGTCCAAGTGAGCACTGTGGCAGATTTTGTTGGGCTCGATAGTGTTTCCGGGCTGGTAATAATGCCAAGTGGGGACCGGATTCTGTTCACAGGCAGAAGCTGGAACGGTAATGTTGTATCAAATCTTTTCGAAATTGGGTCCTCCGGCGGGGACTTCAAAGTGCTTCTCCCGAGGTTTGGTGCGGTAGATGGCGTTTCACCAGACGGGAGTAAGGTTCTAGCCCAGCTTGTCGACGGTCTCGCCATTATCGATATTGCAACCGGGGCGGCCGTTCCGCTTGGAAAGGGGCTCTGGAAAGGTGCCTGGTCTCCCGACGGCAGATGGATCGCGGCATTGCAGCTCGATCCCGAAAGCGAACAGCCGCGCCCTCGCCTATCGAGGACCATTCTGATTGACGCCCACGATTTTTCACAACGGCGGGATATGGGCGGTGAGAGCGACGTAGAAGTCTGCTGGTCACCGGACTCCAGGTACCTGCTGTATAGCGAAACACAGCGATTTTGTTCGGGCACGGGCGTATCCCTGCTCACGATGGACATTGAAAGTGGAAAGAGGGCAACCGTTAAGGAGTCCAAGTGTATCGTGAAAGGTAGACAGAAAATCGGCTGGGTATCACTCGATGTAGTGACCGAGGGTGGCAGCGTCCAGCGTTAAGCTAGTGAGAACTCCATTTACCAACCGTTCCGCTGATACCACAATCGGAAGGTGATGAGCATTTATGCGCACGCGCTGGCCCCTCGTCTTGAAGTGCTCATGCACAATGGCTTTATTTGTCAGCACTCTCCAATCCTTCGGGCAGGCAACGGATAGACAGCCTAAAACAGGCTCGGGCCGGATGACCGCGAAGGAATTGTTGTCCTGGCTGCCAGACGACACAGAAACCGTCATTGCAGCAAACGGCCCTTTCGCGTTCCCGGATTTCGCTGGCCTCGAATGGAACGATTCGGAACAGCAACTACCGCTCGCCGAGTTGGAGGCACGGATGCGAAGTCTGCCCCTAGGCCTATTTGACCTGAAGAACGGCGGGCTCGCGAAGGGCCTGAAAGGCAAAGAAGTGACTCTTGCAGTGGAAGGCTCTCGCCACTTCAGACCTCCCGCCGCCCTCGGGGGTATGCGATACGAGGGTTGCGAAATAATAGTCTTTAACCCCGCCATCACTCTTGATCGCGCCTCGTTCATGAGGAATGCGACGGCCACGGCAGTCCGCTCTGAAAATATAGCGGGCCTGAAAGTCACCGTTTTCGAAGAGCCGCAGGAAGATAACGTCTGGACCACATTCGTTGGTTTTCCCCGCGATAACACAGTGCTGGTCGCTACGAACGCGGATTATTTACGCACCGTATTGCTGCGAATGGCCCATGCGTCTGAGCCCAGGGCCTTGCCCGGAGACCTTGCTGAGTGGAAGTACGTCAACACTGGCACGCCAGTTTGGGGGTTGCGGCACTACCAGAGGCTCAACGCGGATTTGGACCCGACGTCGCCATTCTCAGGACAACATGCCGCGAACGTTCCCGATGACTCGGCCGTTGGTCTGGGTTTCTGGTTCGAGCCCGCTGGAAGGATGGCTCACGTGATTTACATGTCCGCAAGCAAGGACGCTCGTCAAGTCCTTCAGTCTTATCTCGGCTTGGCAGACGCAGAGTCGGCATCGCCCAGAGAATTGCAGATCCGTTTGCGCGAGCTGGCTCCGAGTGTGGTCGAAGGCTCAGTAGAGTTGTCGCCTGCGGAAGTGTTCTCGCGATTCTTATTTGGTTTGCTTGCTATGCTTGGTCGCGCGGTCTATCTGTAATGTAAAGGTCGGCACTTGTGAACGTGGATAGGACGCACAGGGGCTCAAGGCCGCATCATTTGCTCGTCAGTTCTGAAGCTACTGGACCGGAATCCCGGGTTTCGGCAGGATCTCATCGAGTGTCAGTTTCCCGTCGTGATTTCGATCGAGCGTCCTGAGCGCCGCGGGAGCGTTCTCCATCTCGCTCGCGGAGATTTCTCCGTCATGATCCGCATCGAGGGTGGCGAGCACCGGATGGTAACGCACAAACGCCAGATTTGTGCGCTTCACCGACTGCGAGTCGGCGTACGGCAAAACGGGACCACCGCACTCTTCGGCAGTCAGTTTCCCGTCGTGATTCTTGTCCAGGCTCCGGAGCGCCGCGGCGGCATTGGCGATCTCCGCGGCGGAAATAACCCGATCGTGATCCGCATCCATCGCAGCGAGCACTGGAATCGCGCGGAAATAGACTGCGGCGTAGCCGCCGGTTGACACACCAGCCGGGCCTTTGGAGGTACCCGGCGCGATGAGGAGAATGTCCGGCCGCACCCTCAGAAACCACACCAGACGGGACCAGACTTCGCTAAGGCGCTGGCCTGCAGGGCTCACGTCGACCGTGACAGCGGCCGCCTGCCTGCCCAACAGCACCACCAGCGCGCCGTCACTCGAAGAAACCATCGACTTACCAAATGCCAAAAAGCCCGCTTCGCCGGTTTCAATAACCTGCGACTGGGCGGTATCGCGTTCCGCGCCGGGCGGCATGCGAAATATGCGATGGTTCACACCATATTCGAAGGCCGCGGTTGCCGCACCGAAAAAGGCCAGCGATAATATGCTTCCCTGGATCAGCGCACCGCGACGCGGCGCGTAGTCCTCGCAGGTGTAAAACGTTGGCACACCGTCGAAGGCAGGTGAAGGCGAGGTGGCCAGCTGTTCCAGGATTTCAGGTCGCCGGGTGCGCAGCCGCACCGCGCCGAGCGCCAAGCCGGTGAATTCCCGAATACAGAAAGCGGCCGCATAGGGAGTACCGCGGCTCCAGGCGCGCGCCCGAGCTAGCTGGAAGACATCGGCCATCTCCCGGCCGAACGTCGAACGGTAGGCGGCCGGGTAGAGATGGAGCAGCCAGCGATAGAGCCGGATCGTCATAGTCAGGCCTCCTTCGCGGAGATGCGCAAGCTAGCCAGGCGCGTCAGTTGTTTCATCCGGGCCACCTCCGCCTGCAGATGCGTCCGGCCCTTGGCAGTCAGTCGGTAGGCCTGGCGTTCCCGCAAAGCCTCCTGCTCTTCAAACCGTTCAATCCAACGGTCGTCCAGCAGCCGCCCCAGCGCGCCGTAGAGCGTGCCGGTGCTGAGGACCACCCGGCCGTCGCTCATCTCTTCGACATCCTTGAGAATCGAGTAGCCGTGGCGGGGCTGTTCCGCCAAGCTCAGAAGAATCAGTAAAACCGGCTCGCTCAGGGGATTTGTGGAACTCGATGTGATCTTCATGCGTGTCTCTGTTACTCCTCTCGTAATGCCGTGGCCGGGTCAAGGTCCGCCGCGCGGCGCGCCGGCGCCCAAGATGCCACGACAGCGACCAGGAAAAAGAGCGCTGTCATGGCGGCGAAGGTGTCTGGGTCGGTGGCGGTGACCCCTAAGAGCATGCTGGTCATCACGCGCGTCAGCCCTAGGGCGGCGGCCAAACCAAGTCCGATACCTGCCGCAGTCAACACTAGTCCTTGCACCATAACCAGCTTGAAGATGCCCATGGGCGCCGCCCCTAGGGCCATCCGGACGCCGATCTCGGCAGTTCGCTGGCGCACGGCGCTCGATAAAACAGCGTAAAGTCCTACCCCGGCGAGCACTGCCGCAAAAGCCGCGAAAATCCCGATGAGCAGGAGCTGAAAGCGGGTTTCCGCCCCGGCCCGATCCACGATTGTGTCCATCGTCTGCATTTCCGTGATGGCTAACCGGCCTGGGGCAAGTCCGGAGATGGCGGCGCGCACCGCGGGCGCGTATGTGGCGGGATCGCCAGCCACTCGAAGCGCCCAGTTCCGGGAAATGCCGATTCCATAGAAACCATCGGTCAGGTAGATCTGCGCGAGTCCCGGTTCGGCAAGAGATACCTGCCGCTGGTGCGCGACGACGCCGATCACCTCCAACCATGGCGGATCTATGAACGGTATGACGATTCGCTTTCCGATCGCGGACTGGTTCGGGAACGCTTTCGCAGCTAGAAACTGGTCAACCACCGCTACGTTGCGGCCTGGAGCATTGTCGCCCTCCGTGAAAGTGCGCCCTGCGATGAGCCGCGTGCGAAGGGTTTCGAAATAACCGGGGAGGACGTACCCCACCTCGGCCGTCTGTCGCCTGGCGGGATCGGCGAAGGTCTCTTCCGTTCCCCATGGAGCGCCCATGAAGGGAGCACGGTTCTTGAGCGGGAATAAAGCCGAACCGCCCACGCTTTGAACGCCCGGTATGGCGCGCAACCGATCCCGCAGCTCGCGCAGAAAGGCCAGCCGCCGCTCCGGCTCGTCAAACCCTCGCGCATCACCCACTGCCAGGAAAGTCAGCAGGCCGTGCGGTTCGTAGCCGGGATTTATCCGGCGCAATTCGAGGAAGCTGCGAAACATCAGGCCAGACCCGACCAGCAGTACGAAGGACAATGCAACCTCAGCAATCACTACGGTATGGCGTAATACACTGCCGGGCGCCAGTCCGGCGGTGCGGCCTCCCGTGCGGAGAACTTGCATAACGCCCGGTCCGGCGACATGCCAGCCCGGTAGCACGCCGAAGATCGCTGCTTCTGCCAGTCCGGCCAGGGCCGCGAATCCGAGAACAGACCAGTCGATGGCAACCGTCTCCATCCTGGGAACATTCTCGGGCACGATAACGAGCAGTTCGCGGAGACTGAGCCAGGCGAAACCGACGCCGAGCAGCGTTCCGAGTCCCGAGAGCAGCAGGGCCTCCGCCAGCATCTGTCGCGTCAGACGTCCCCAGCCAGCGCCGAGCGCCGCGCGTACTGCAAGTTCACGTGCTCGCACCGACATTCGAACCAGCAGGAGATTCGCAACATTGGCGCAGGCAATGAGCAGCAGGAAAATCACCGCACCCATGAGGGCCAGAATCGCGGGCCGCACTTCGGCTACCAGGGACTGATGCCACGGCGCCAGCCGCACATGAAGATCAGGAACTCCCCAGTCCGCCGCAACCCGATCCACCTGCGCCTGTGCACGCTCCAGCGTCACGCCGGCTTTCAGCCTTCCAATCACGCGGAGCATCCCAAGGCCGCGATTCGCTGGGTCGTAGCCTCGGTTGTTGGCTATCCAGACATCCGGGCTGGGCTCCGCGGCGAAGAGGCCCGGCAGGAACAGTTTGAAACCAGGCGCCAGCACACCCACCACCTGCGGACGAGGACGGCTGGCGCCAAGCATCTCACGGCCGAGAACAGCGGGGTTCGCGCCATAACGCCGCTGCCAATACTCGTCGCTCAAAATCGCCACTGTGCCCTGCGGTGGAGGAAAGATGGGCTCGGGATCGGCCTGGGGCCGGCCGTCAGCTTCCGTGAAATCGCGCCCGAGCACGATGGCGCCGCCCAGCATTCCTAAGAAGTTCGACGTCACCTGCGCCTTGCTGATCCGCTCGGCACTACCGTCTTCGCGGGGAACGACCGCGCGGTAAACCATGATCGCGCTCGTTTCTTCGAATGCGGTTTTTGTTCCGTCTCGCAAATCGATGTAGCAGGCGTTCGAAAGAAGGGGCTCCGCCAGTACCAGCCGATCCGGAGTCTTGTAGGGAAGCGGCCGCAAGAGCACGGCATGGGTGACGCTGAAGATTGCGGTACTCGCTCCGATGCCGAGTCCAATGGTTACCGCCGCGGCGAGCGCAAAGAGCGGACTTTTTCGCAGCAACCGTCCCGCGTATCTGAGGTCATTGACCGCGTCAGCAAGTAAGCTCACAACGGTCTCTTCCGGTTTCATATATGCTTCGCGACGACATGTCGCCCAACGCCATAATGCGCCCTGGGCCGTTCGTTCGTCAAGCGCTTTGTTGCCGCTTCCGTTCCGAGAGTCGTATAGTCAATCACTGACGGAAATGAGTCTCAGACGTTACCCACTGGTGATTGAGCCAACAAGCACTGGCTACTCCGCGTTCTCGCCGGATGTGCCGGGTTGTGCGGCGGTTGGAGATTCCGCGGAAGAGACCCGCCGGAACTTCCAGGATGCGTTGAATGCTCACTTCGCGGCCATGCGCGAGATTGGGGAACCGATCCCGGAACCCCGAGCATTGGTCGATTACGTAGACGTTGGGGCCTGACTTCGGCACTTCGAACGGACCTCTCCGGCTCAGACTCCTCTTATAGGCTCACGCCTGCGTAACAAGACCCTGTTGCCCATTCCCCACCATCGTCGTATAGTCAACTTTCTGGAAACTGACCGCCGCTAACCCATGACCCGCCTTCGCTTCTGGTTTCTCCTGCCGGCACGGGTTTGGTTTGCCGTCCTCTTTTTCGCCCCTCTCGCCATCATTTGCGCGTATAGCCTGCTCACGCGCGGCGTGTATGGCGGCGTGGAGCAGCCCTGGACATGGGAAAGCTACCGGCGGATGTTCGACCCGCTCTACGGCGCCATTCTGCTTCGTTCCGTTGTGCTATCCGCTGCCGCAACCGCCATCTGCATCGTTCTGGCGTTTCCCTTGGCGCTGTTCATCTCGCGCGCTACGCGTTACAAGAACCTCTATCTGCAGCTGGTGATGCTTCCGTTCTGGACCAGTTTCCTGGTGCGGACTTACGCCTGGATGTTCCTTCTGCGCGATACCGGCCTGGTCAATACGACGCTCATCGGCCTGGGCTTGCTTCGCCAGCCTCTGCCGCTTCTTTACAACGACGCCGCCGTGCTGCTCGGGCTGGTTTATGCGTTTCTGCCATTCATGGTTCTGCCGCTGTACGCGACGCTCGAGCGCATGGACCCGGCGCTATTGGAAGCAGCCGCGGACCTGGGCGCGCGTCCACGGGCGGCTTTCTTCCGCGTGATTGTTCCGCTCGCCAAGCCGGGCATCTGGGCGGGTGTAGCGCTGGTCTTCATCCCCTGCCTTGGCGCTTACCTCACACCCGATCTGCTGGGCGGCGGCAAATCCGTGATGATCGGCAACCTGGTGCAGAACCAGTTCACCAACGCGCGCGATTGGCCATTCGGCTCGGCGGCGTCGCTTACGCTGATGCTGCTTACGCTCGCGGCGCTTGCCGTCTTCTACCGCCGCGGGCCGAAGGATCTGCTGTGAAGCGCGGCCTCGCTCTCTACGCCGCGGGCGCATACTTATTTCTCCACTTGCCGCTGATTACTTTGGTGGTCTTTAGTTTCAATGCCTCGCGCTTTACGCTCTGGGAAGGGTTGTCTCTTCGCTGGTATCAAACGCTGTTCTCCGACGCCGAAATGGCCGACGCGGCCTGGAACAGCGCGATTATCGCCGTCGTTTCCACCGTGATCTCGACCGTCGCCGGCACGCTTACTGCGTACGGATTGTGGAAACGAGGCTCGCGGCTGCTCTCGGGGTCGCTATACCTGTCACTCGTGACGCCTGAGATTGTCACTGGTATTTCGCTTCTGGCTTTCTTTCAGTGGGTGTTCCGATGGCTGGGCTGGCACCTGGGGCTGTTCACCGTGATCCTGGCGCACGTGTCTTTCTCCATCGCGTACGTCGCCATCGTGGTGGCCGCGCGCTTACGTACGTTCGACCCGGCGCTCGAAGAGGCTGCCATGGACCTGGGCGCCACTGAGTGGAGAGCATTCTGGCGCGTGACGCTGCCGGCGCTTACACCCGGAATCGTCGCGGCCGCACTGCTTGCCTTGACCATCTCGTTCGACGATTACGTCATCACCAGCCTGGTCGCGGGCGTCGATTCCACCACCCTGCCTATGGTCATTTACGCCCTGGCCCGCCGCGGCGCGAATCCTTCCATCAACGCCATCTCGGCACTGATCGTGGTGATTTTCGGGGCGCTCATCCTGATCTCCGAGCGCTTGAGGGAAGCGTGAAGCGCCGGCATTTCCTCTTCGGCGCACTCGCCTCTACCACTGCCTGCCGCCGCGATCGGCGTCCGCGCCTGAACGTCTACAACTGGTCGGCCTACGTCGCACCCGACACGATTCCCAACTTTGAGAAAGAGTTCGGGGTGCGGGTTCGCTACGTCACCTACGAGAGCAACGAGGAAATGCTCGCCCAGGTGATTTCCGGAAACTCCGGCTGGGACATCGTGTTTCCCACGCACAACCGCGTTCCGCCCATGTCCGCGATGGGTTTGCTTGCACCGCTCGACCGCAGCCGCCTCCGGAACCTAGGCAATCTCGATCCACAGTTCCAATCACCCTCCTGGGACCGGGAGTTGCAATGGTGCATGCCTTACATGTGGTTCGGCACGGGCATCGCCTTTAACCGTTCGGTTGTCCCGCCTCCTAGCGCCTGGTCCGACCTCTGGAGCCCGCGGTTCAAGGGCCGGCTCACCATGCTCGACGATCCCGAAGACGTCATCGGCGCGAGCTTGAAGAAAATCGGCTTACCGTTTGGTTCGACGGACCCGGACGAGATACGCCGCGCGGAGCACGAACTGTTCCAGCAAAAACCGCTCGTCCGCGCCTACCTCAATGCCGAAGTGCGCGACCAGCTCGTTTCAGGCGACGTGCTAGTGGCGCAGCTGTGGTCGACCACCGCTGCCCAAGCCCTGGATGTCGCGCCTTCGCTTGATTTTGCTTTCCCGTCGGAGGGTTTCCCGCTGTACTGCGATTGCGCCGTCATACTGCGCGAGAGCCGCCGCCGCGAGCTGGCTCACGAGTTTCTGAATTATTTGCTGCGGCCCCCGGTCTCCGCCGCCATCGCGCAAACCACTTTGACGGCCACTGCCAACGCCGCCGGACAAGCTCTGTTGCCCGAAAAGCTGAGGAACAGCGCCGCGCTCTACCCGCCCCCTGCTGTGATGCAACGGGGCGAGTGGCCCGGAACCCTGCCGGCCGCTGCTCAGAGGCTGCGCGACCGGATTTGGACCGAGGTGAAGGCGGCGTGACCTAATCTAGTGGCACCGCTCCCTTTGGAACACACGGGTCGAGCCGGAGGATAGTTCCTTGAAAATGGATTGTAACCTCGAGCGACAGTGAGAGTATTAATTGAAATGAGACATGCGCTCCGTATTCTTGGCCGCGAGAAAGCATTCGCCGCGTTTGCAATTCTGACTCTGGCGCTGGGAATCGGCGCGGTTACGACGATATTCTCCGTGGTAGAAGGTGTGTTGCTGAAACCGCTTGCATATAAGGAGCCCGGCCGGCTCTTTGCGGCTGCGGAGTCAGCACCGCAACTGTCTTCGATGCACCCGAGACTCCCTGTGAACGCGGCTCACTTCCGTTCGTGGCAGGAACAGTGCCAATCCTGTGAAGCCGGTGTGCTGCTGAATCCGGCGGCATTTAATCTGACTGGTGACGGCGATCCGGAACAGATAGAGGGCGCCACCTGTACGTGGCGTCTTTTTCAGGTCTTAGGAGTCGAACCGCAACTCGGCCGGACATTTGTGGAAACCGACGATCAACCTGGCTCCAACAAGTTCGCGGTGGTTAGCGACTCATTCTGGAGGCTACGACTCCGGGCTGCTCCCAGCGCGATCGGGAAACCGATACGTCTCGACGGCGAGCCACATATCGTGGTCGGTGTGCTGCGCACGGACTTCCGCTTTCCGTCCGGGGAGCAAGTGGGCCCGTTGAATCAATTCCCGAAGCGCGCCGAGATCTTCAAGCCGATGGGGTTCAATTGGGCAAAATTGAGCCGCGTCGGGCAGTTCAACTTTGCTTCCTTGATCCGGCTGCGATCTG
>Ga0210409_10007660_pt1 | contig 11099 bp, 11 predicted proteins | sample IncBWH17MmetaG_FD_161649 | JGI IMG/M metagenome (GOLD analysis project Ga0210409, IMG submission 161649) | Forest soil microbial communities from Barre Woods Harvard Forest LTER site, Petersham, Massachusetts, United States - Inc-BW-H-17-M | ecosystem: Environmental > Terrestrial > Soil >...
CGCAACAGCTTCACCGTTTGCAGGATGCTCTTCGGAGCCTCGGTGGCCCCCGCTTTCGCAGGATCGGCCCCTCCCTCGGTCGCACCCGGTTTGTAATCTAGTGGCATGGGATCTCCTTCCCGGTCCCACTCTACGCCCAAGCGCCTAGCTCCTCCGCGTTCCCCAACAGCCAACTAGCTGATCCCAAACCAAATCGAGTCGCAAACCGATCTGTGACCGAACCTTGTCGCTGAGTTGATGTCTGACCCATGTGGGGCAGGTTGGCAACCTTCGGCGGGTTGGTAACCCGCCCCTTCGAGTTCACGTGAGTTCCTGATCTGTGTGAATCTGTGTGGCATCTGTGGCTAAAACCAAGGCGTGCGTAGGCCGATCGAGATCGCCACCACCGTGTCCTCGCATGTCACCTGACAAGTGTTAAGCTACAGGTTACAGTCCGCGCTCACCTATAGCCAGTTCGACAGAGTCCATCCTCCAACTTGCCTGAAGTCAAGCTTTCCCCTACTCTGGGAGCCATGGAAGTCCATTTCACCCCCGAGCAAGAAGCGCAGCTCGCGCAAATCGCCACCAACGCCGGCACCGACGCCGAGCGCTTGGTGAAGGATGCCGCATTGCGTCTTCTTGAGGGCGATGCCGGATTCCGCGCCATCCCTCCCGGCAGCGTGGTTGCCGAGATGCGCGCACTGCGCGCCCGCGTCAAACCCGACCCCGAAGGCTGGACCACGCGCGATTACGTCCGCTATGGTCGGCGTTAGCTGCCGACACTGGTTGTAGATGCCGCGTCTGGTTGTGGATGGCTCCATTGCCCTGGCATGGGCTTTGCCCGATGAAACCAGCGCCTATGCTGACGCGGTCTTAGCTGTCGTTGAACGGGAGGGCTTGCGGGTTCCTGAACTCTGGGCGCGGGAGATTGCGAATGGGCTCGCCGTCGCTTATATGCGCAAGCGAATCACCTCCGCCGATGAGCAGGCGTTTTTGGCCGCCTTGTCACACCTGAGTATCGAGGTTGAAGAACCCTCCGACGCCTTAACGGTGATTCGTGATGGCGCAGCAGCAGCGATGCGCTATGGCCTGACGGCTTACGATGCAGCGTATGTCGATCTTGCTTCGCGAGAGAGACTGACCCTGGCCACTTTAGACACGGCGATGCGCAAGGCCGCCGAGCAATCCGGGATTACGATTTTCCGGCAAGAGTAAGTCGGAGTCTCTACATCGTGGTGCTTCTGAAGCGACAGAAAACCCAGCTCTTCGAGCTTCCGCAGGCGCGACTGTCCGGCGAGATGGCGCTACGAATCGAAAAGGCCTTCGGCGTGAAAATGGATACACTAATGCGGATGCAATCGTCCTACGACATCGCGCAAACCCGTAAGCGCGAAAAGGAGATCAGGGTTCAACGCATTCGCCAGACCGCCCACGCCCACCTATAGCCGGTGTTCCACTTCCAGGCACAACTGGATCGCCTCCCGAATGCGCCGCCTGACCTCGTCCAGGGACCGAGCCTGCGTATGGCATCCCGCAATCTGCGGGACGGAGGCGACGTAGAAGCCTTCCTCATCGCGTTCAATAACGACATCGAACCGGCGTGCCACTGGTGTCCTCGCCTTTCATTCTAAACCGCTGCGCCAATGCTGCCCGGCGGTCGACATCCCAACCCGCGGTTCAACCCCCTGGCCTCGCCGCATTGGAAGTCAGATCAACGGCTTGGGCGTGCGCGGCCAAGTTATGGACTGGCCCGGGCTACCGGCGACAAGCGACTACCCGGCCAAGTGGATCAAATTCCGGCCTTATAGACCCGAGCGGCGTTTGTGGATGTATAATGCCGGCTACGGTCGAGTTGGCATTGACGTAATTGAGGGAATATGGGCGAAGACAAGCAAACAGCTTTAGTAAATGAAGCAATGGCCGAGGTTGAGAAGTATAGCGATTGGGGCAAGATGAATAATCTTTCTGACGTCGGCCTCACGATGGCCTCGATTATCGGGAGTATCGCTGCTGCCGTCGTTGCCGCCGCCTCCCAGAACGGCTCAGTAGCTCGCTATTGCGCAGCAGGGCTTGCAGCACTCCCAGCCGCCTGTACTTCCTACCAACGCACGGCGAAACTGAGGGAACGAGCGTCGCTGCACTTCGAATACGCGGCGGCTATTACGGCCTTGGCGACGAGGATGAAGTATGCCAAGGACCCGGACGTTGAGAAATTCGCCGCCGAGAGGGCGGGGCTCGTGATCGCGAGAGAAAAGCGATGGTCCGATACGCTGCAATCTGGCGGAGGTGCGTACCTATAAACTACGCCGGTGGCGCCGACCCAGCGCGTGAACTTCGAGCGACGGGATTGAGCCAGAAGGCTCCAGAGATCCATTTAGCCGAAACTCGGCAAACTGTGAAAGGTCCTTCGGCGTACTCCCCGTGCCGGAAACCGATCCACTGCCAACCCTACATTCATTCCCCCGTTCCTATTCACGTTGATTGACGTTAATTAACGGCTAAAAAGCTACCTTTTACCAGATCTCCTACAGCCCAGTCACAACCAATTACTCCCCTATTTCCCACACATTCCCCCCAAATCCCCCAAATTCCTTGACTCCCAGGAGTACCCTTAAGCCGGAGGCAATCATGCGCACCAAACATCAATCAGAGACCTCGCGCCAGAACGGCGCCAAATCCCACGGGCCTGTCACGCCCGAGGGCCAGGCTCAATCGTCCAAGAACGCTCTCAAGCACGGACTTACAGCGGCAGTCGTCGTACTGCCCCACGAGAACCCCGAAGAGTTCAACCAGCTCGTCAAGCACTACATCCATGACTTCCGCCCAGCGAACCAGTCCCAGCAAGACCTCGTACACACTCTAGCCGCCACGCGCTGGCGCATGAATCGCCTGGTGAGTCTCGAAACTCACTTGTTCGAACAGGAAACGATCCGCAACAAGCGGACCATCGAAAAAGAATTCACCGGCATGGACGACGCCGGCAAACTGGCGTGGACCCTGAACAAAATGGTCAACACCAGCAAGACCCCGGCCCATCTGCTGCGCTACGAAGGCCAGCTAAACCGCACCTTCGACCGCGCCCTGAAGCAACTCCGGGAGCTCCAGTCCATGCAAAGCGCCGCCCCCGCGCTAGGGAAACCGAACCGCGACAGGATTGGAGCGGTAATCTCCAACACCCCAACCCACTTACCGGAACTACAAAACGAACCCGGCGAAGAGCCGTCTTCGCCCCTTAATCGCCCCAAATCACCCCCCTTCAGATGAGCAAAATCCAGAAGAAGGAGACGAAATCCTAGCCGCCTAACTCCACCACCTCAATCAGACCGCCACCCCATACATGAAACGTATGCCCGTCCGCCATCAGTGTGAAATCTGTGTGACATCCGTGGCCAAGTCCCGTTTTCCTCGCCCTAACGTGCGAAACTAGAAGTTCCCCTCCCGATGTCCACACCTTCCATCCGCAACGTCGCTATCATTGCCCACGTCGACCACGGCAAGACCACCCTCGTCGATGCCATGCTCCGCCAGAGCGGCATCTTTCGAGCCAACGAACAAGTCGCCGACCGTGTCATGGACTCCAACGACCTGGAGCGCGAGCGCGGCATCACCATTCTGGCCAAAGCCACCGGCGTGCGCTACGGTGGCGTCAAGATAAATATCGTCGATACGCCCGGCCACAGCGATTTCGGCGGCGAAGTCGAGCGCGCTTTGAAGCTGGTGGACGGAGTCATGCTGCTAGTGGACGCCAGCGAAGGGCCGCTACCGCAGACCCGCTACGTGCTGATGAAGGCGCTGGAAGCGCGGCTCCCGCAGATCGTGGTGATCAACAAGATAGACCGGCCCGACGCGCGCATTCCGGAAGTGCTCGACGAGATTTACGACTTGTTTATCGATCTGGATGCCGCCGAGGATCAGCTCAACTTCCCCGTCATCTACACCAACGCCCGCGAAGGCATCGCCAAGACCGATCCCAATGGTCCGGGCGATAATCTGAAACCGCTGTTTGAAGCCATCCTGGCGCACATCCCGATTCCCCAAGGCGAAGCCGATGGCGTGCTGCAACTCCAGGTGGGGAACCTCGATTACAGCGATTACCTGGGGCGCTTGGCCATAGGCCGCGTGTTCAACGGAACGCTGCATTACGGGGACGAAGTCGCCATCGCCAAGCTGGATGGATCGTTTCACAAGACCAAGATCACCAAGCTGTATTCGTTCGAAGGATTGAAGCGGGTGGACGAAACCATCGGCCGCCCCGGCGACCTGCTGGCGATTGCGGGCGTGGAGGGCATCACCATCGGCGAGACCGTAACCAGCGTCGAGACGCCCGCCCCGCTGCCGGCGATTCAGATCGACGAGCCCACCATCGCCATGACGTTCACGATCAATACGTCGCCGTTCGCCGGCCGTGAAGGGACATATGTGACCTCGCGCAATCTGCGCGACCGCCTGGACAAGGAGCTGCTGACCAACGTCTCTATCAAAGTCGAGGAAGCCGGCGGGCCGGACGCCTTCAAAGTGATGGGCCGTGGCGAGCTCCAACTCGCCATCCTGATCGAAATGATGCGGCGCGAAGGCTACGAGTTGGCGGTCGGCAAACCGGAGATCATTACCCGGACCATCAATGGAGTGCTGTCCGAGCCACAGGAGTTGCTGGTGATCGATTGCCCAGAAGCGTTCATCGGCGTGGTGATCGAAAAGTTGGGCTCGCGCAAAGGCAAGATGGAAAAGATGGTGAACCATGGCTCGGGCCGCGTGCGCCTGGAATTCCTGGTGCCTTCGCGAGGGTTGATCGGGCTGCGCAGCGAGATGCTGACCGACACCAAGGGCACCGCGATTATGAACTCGCTGTTCCATGGATACATCGAATGGCAGGGCGAAATTCCGACGCGACCCACCGGTTCGCTGGTCGCCGACCGTGCCGGCAAGACCACCGGTTACGCGCTGTTCAACCTACAGGAGCGCGGCGAGATGTTCGTTTCGCCGGTCACCGAGGTTTATGAGGGGATGATCGTGGGCGAGAATGCGCGCGACACAGACTTAGACGTGAACATCGTCAAGGAAAAGAAGCTGACGAACATGCGCGCGTCCTCAGCCGACGAAGCCATCCGCCTGGTGCCTCCGCGACTGCTGAATCTGGAACAGGCCATCGAGTTCATCCGCGACGACGAACTGGTGGAAGTGACGCCGCAGTCCATCCGCCTGCGCAAGAAAGTCCTCAAGGCGAACCAACGCTAGTCTGAGAGCTCGAGCATTAAAAACCGCTCGCCGGACAAATCAACTAGGTACCTTTTTGTTTTATTATAACTTATTTAGTATCAGTAGTTTACGTTGATTTATAGGGTTTCCGTTGCTGACAAACCAACCCCTGCCGTGGGATACTGTGTCACAACTGCATGTCACTGGTGAGCGAGGCAATTGCCCGTTATCACAAACTGATCGAGAGCGAGCCCTATATCGACCTGGGCTGGGCCCAGGAGTTACAGGACCGCATCAAGGCCCAAAAACTCGATGGGCGTCCCGTCTCGCCCGTGCTGCGTCCGCATTTTCTTACTAATCGGGATTACGCGGTGCTGGAGCGGGCCACCGGCGTCCTGCAGTCGGCGATTGAACGGGTCCTGCAAATGGCTCTGGCCAACCCCACCTTGATGGGCCGTCTCCAGCTGCTCCCGGCCGAGCGCATGATGGCGGCCGTGGATCCGGGCTACAAGGCGGTGGCGGTCACCAGTCTGCTCGACAGCGCCGTGAACGATGGCTCATTGCACGTCACGGGGTATCGCGCCGACGTTCCCGCGGGCGTGCTCTACGGCGAAGCACTGGCGGACGTGTATTACGACTGCCCGCCGATGAAAGAGTTCCGCAAGAAGTACAAGCTCAAGAAACTGGGCGGAACCAAGCCGCTGCTCTCCGCGATCCTCAAGGCCTACAAGGAGTCCGGCGGCAAACAGAAGAAGCCGCGCATTGCGATCGTCGAGTTCCGGCAGCCGTTCCAGTCCGCGGCCAGCAGCGAGTATTCTCCGCTGGCGGAGTTTCTTTCGCGCGAGGGTTACCCCACCGAAGTAGTCGCGCCGGAGCAACTCGAATACCGCAATCACGAACTGCGGCGCGGCGATTTCCTGATCGACATCGTGTACCGGCGCATCAATTTGCAGGAATTCCTGGTGCGCTACGACTTGAACCACGCATTGGTGCGCGCCTACAAGGATCGCGCCGTGTGCATGGTCAACAGCTTTCGCGCCGAGATGGGCTCCAAACGCGCCTTGCTGGATCTGCTCACTGATGAGCAGGTCACCGCGGGCTTCCCGGCCGCAGAGCGCAAAGCGATCAAGGAACTGGTGCCCTGGACTCGCTTAGTCCAGCCGGTGAAGACCACCCACAAGAATCATGCGGTGGACCTGCCCGACTTCGTCCTGAAGCATCGCGCCAAGCTGGTGCTGAAACCCAATGACGATTCCGCGGGCCAGCACGCCGTTCGCGGGATCGAGGTGGACGACGTAGCTTGGGAAAAGGCCCTGCGGCTGGCCATGCGCTCGCCTTCGGTGGTGCAGGAAGTGGTGGAACCGGCGCACGCCGTGTTCCCGCTGATGCAATTCGGCAGCCTGATGATGAAAGACATGGTGGTGCACGTGCATCCGCACGCGTTCCTGGGTCAGGCGCACGGCGCCTCGAGCTGGCTGAGCGTGGCGGGTACCCCGGGCTTCTCCACGTTGACCGGTCTGGCTCCGACGTTCCTGCTCGAAGGCAAGTGATCCAGGCCGGGTTTCTTACCTGATCGTTAAGATACCGTTATGGGGCGAGTTACGGTTTCCTCCAAAGGCCAAATCACGATCCCGAAAAGGGTACGCGACGCGCTGAATCTTTCCCAGGGCACCAAGCTGAACCTGGAAGTGCGCGGTCACAGGATCGTGCTTTCCAAGGATCCTGCGTGGAAGAGGCTCGCAGGCGCCGGAGCGGGACTCGGACTCCTTGAAGCCTACATAGCCGACAAGCAGGAAGATCGCGAGCGCGAGAACTCGCGTTCTTGAAGAACTGGAGACCGGTAGGGCTTACTGAGGTGTCGCCACCTTCACCTTGGCGTGCAAATTCGCCACGCCTGCGGTGTAGCGGTCGTCGGTGACGGTGATCGCTACGGCGTCATCAAGCCAATCGTGGGCCGTGCCGTCCGGATCGTGTGAGGCCATGGTGATGGTATAGGCCTGCGGACACAGGTCGCACAGGAAGGAAAACGCCACCATGACTGAGTCGCCCGGTTTGCGCGGGCCGATGGCTATTTGCTCCAGCTCAGTGTTCGTCCCGTAGACTTCAAATCCGATCTGCGTGCGGATCAGCAGGCCCAGCACGGGATTCTCCACGGCTTCCTGAAAGCTCACCGTGGCGCACACGCTGACCATCTCGCCGCTCTTCCACACGATGGTGGGTTTGCCGTCCTCACCCAGTGTCTCGATGGACTGGATCTCAGCGCGGCCGTCGCCATGGCGGAATGCGGGCGCCAGGCGGGCCGGAATGGTTTCGCCCCAGGCGCGAACGCGCTCCGTGACATGGCGGCGGTATTTCTTGAGAGTCTCCTTGGGGTCGCCCTTGGCGGCCATGGCGCCAGCGTCCAGCCACCACACTTCGTCGCACAACATTTCGAGAAGCGCGGCTTCGTGCGACGCCAGTAGCACCGTGGTGCCCGCGCGCCGCAGACGATCCAGTCCGGTGAGCGTGCGCGCCCGCACCACGGCGTCCTGGGTCGCCAGCGCTTGATCCAGAGCGAGGACCGCGGCGGGCGCCAGATTCAACGAGTCTCCGAGGGCGACGAACCGGCGTTCAGCGCTCGCCACGATCTCGCCTTCGGCGGGCGGGAGCGCTCCGCCGGCGATCTTCAGCAACTCTGTTACGCCCGATCCCTTCTCGCCGATCACCCCGATGATCACGCCCGATGGAGCCACGGCGCTGAAGTTGGTCAACGGAGCATGGGAGACACTGCGGAACTCGATGGACATCAGAACCAGGATACTCGACGCGCGCGCGGCGGCGTCTACGGCGAAACAATTAGGGCTGCTTAGGATCGTCCTCGCATTGGTTCCGCTGCACCGTATTGGCGGCCAGGGAAACTCCCGGCCCGGCCGCGATGCAGCGGGTGCGCATTTTGTGGCCGCCGATCCGGTTGTCGCGGATCATGTTGCCGCGGGTTTCCTCCAGGCGTGCTACGCCTCGCCCCAGGTAGATTCCCGTTTCGAGCACCTTGGGTTCGTCAGCTTTGTAGATGCAGCCGAACTTCGAGGCACTCTCATTGCATCCGGCCAGGTTCAGACGGCGGAACTGATTTCCGGTGATGGTGTGCCCGGAGCCCATCACGAACAGTCCGCCGAATTTGGCTCCATCGATGACGTTGCCGGTGATCTCAATGTGATCGCTGCGGACGTCCGGATCGGTGTTGTTCATCACCATGCCGAAGTGCCCGTAGACGTAATCCTGGGCGCGCTTGCGGTTGGTGCAGCGGTTATCGCGCACCACGCCGTCGTGGAATCCGTCCAGGTCGATGCACTTGCCGTTGACTTCCTCGAAGGAATTGCGGGCGTACTCGGAATGGTCCACGTTGCCCGCGGTGTCCATGGCGACCGGCGTGCCTCCGTGTTCGACGTCGACCAGTTCCACAGGGTATCCGACATTCACGCCGCTGTTATCCTCGACGCGCATTCGGGTGACGTGGGCGGCTTCGAGGGCGTCGCGGCCGATGGTATCGAAATGGTTCTTCGCGAAGACGCCATCGGAGAGGCGCGGCGATGTGCGCAGCGAGTGCGTCCACAGGCCGTTACCAGCAATCCGGGTGAAGGTGCAGTCACGCACGTCGAAATCCTTGGAGCCTTCTTCGATCAGGATTCCTCCGCTCAGATTATTGCGGCCTTGCGGGCTGCGCGAGCCGGAATCTTCGATCGTCAGGTTGTGGATGCGAATCCCGAAAGAGCGGCTGACGAGCACGGGGAAGTTGACTACGTTCGTCAGTTGAATCGCGCCGATTTCGAGACCTTCCACGCGGTCGGCGAGGATGCCGTTCAGCGGATACCAGACGCGGAAGGCGTTCTCGGGCGGGGCCATTTCCATGGGGCGCGCTAAGACGCCGCGGTTGCCGTCGATACGGAAATCGTGAAGGCGGATGTTGCGGGCGCTGTCGATGACCAGTAGGGCGCGGCCGGTGAATCCTGGCGCTGCTTCTAGGGTGGTGCTTGCGCCGGAGAGCTCCAGGTCATGTGCGCTGGGAGCTAGGGTTAGCTCGGACGTGACCTCGATGGTTCCTGGGGGGAGTTGGATGCGGCCGGTTACTGTCGAGGCTAACGTCTTGCGCAGGCGTTGTTCCGGGGTTCCGCGGCATCCGGTTAGTGCGATCGCCAGGGGGATTAATACGCGTAAGAATGTGGGGCAGGATGCCATCCTGCACGCTGGTTGGGAACCGGCGCTGGCCGGCGTGGTCAAAGCGTCGGAAGGCGGGTTGGCAACCCGCCGCAGGTTGGCAACCTGCCCCACATCAAGGCATCCAGTGTGCAGTGCATCAGGGCTGGGTCCAGTCTGTCGTGCATCAAGGCTGGGTCCACTGTGCAGTGCGTCAAGGCTTGTTGGTCCACTCACCGATCCAGTCCAAGAACTGGTGATACCACAACACGCTGTTCTGCGGCTTCTGGATCCAGTGGCCTTCGTCGGGGAACAGCAGGAGCTTCGACGGCACCTTTTGCATTTGCAAAGCCGTGAACAGTTGCAAGCCCTGTCCCACGGGCACGCGGTAATCCTGCTCGCCGTGGATGACCAGCGTCGGGGTCTTGAAGTCCTTCACGAAATAGCTGGGCGACCACCGCTCGTACATCTCGGGGTTGTCCCACGGCATGCCTTTGAACTCCCACTGCACGAACCACAGCTCCTCGGTTTCCCCGGCCATGCTGCGCAGATCGTACACGCCCGCGTGCGTCACCAGGGCCTTGAAGCGGCGGGTGTGGCCCAGCAGCCAGTCGGTCATATAGCCGCCGTAGGAACCGCCGGCCGCCGCCATGCGGTCCGAGTCGACGTACGGCAGCACGGATACCTGATCCACCACCGCCATGATGTCGTCGAACACCTTGCCGCCCCAGTCGCCGTTGATGTCGTCGATGAACTTCTGCCCGTACCCGACCGAGCCGCGCGGATTGGGCATCACCACCACGTATCCAGCGCCCGCGAATACCTGCGCGTTCCAGCGATAGGTCCAGCTCTCGCCCCAAGCCCCTTGCGGTCCGCCGTGTAGCAGGAACAGCACCGGGTACTTGCGCTGCGCGCTGAAGTTGGGAGGTTTCACGATGAAGGCGTGCACGCGGGCCTTTTCCGCACCTTCGGCGTAAATCTCTTCGAGCGGTGTGAGCGCCGAGCGCGCCAGCACGGAATCGTTCAAGTGCGTCAGCGCCAATCCAGTGCCGCCGTTGGAGGACACGCGGTACAGTTCCGTGGGCCGCGAGCCGCTCTCCTCGCTGTAGATCATGGTGCGTCCGTCGGAGGTGAACTGGACGTCGTCGAGACTCGAAGCGCCGGAGATGATGGTGCGCGATCCACCTCCGGTCACCGGGATCATTTGCAGGCCGGTGCGCCCGCGGTCTTCGACGGTGAAGAACAGCCGCGTGGAATCAGGAGCCCAGGTCACGCTGCCCACCCAGCGGTCCAGGCTTTCCGTGAGGTTGGTGGTGCGGCCGCTGGCGCGATCGAGCACCATCAGGCGCCAGCGATCGCTTTCGTAGCCCGCGCGGGCTTGCGAGTGGAACGCAAGATACTTTCCGTCGGGCGAATACAGCGGCCCGTTGTCGCCACCCGGGCCGGTGGTGATCTTCTTCAAATCGCCGCCCTCGATCGGCGCCACGTAGATATCCGAGTTCGTGCTAGTGGCCTGGTTCTCATCGACGTTCATGGTGATGGCCACTTCGGTGGAATCCGGCGAGATGGCGTAGTCGTCAGAACCGCCCAGTGAAAACGGCGGCGCCTGGCGCGGGCCCGGCGTCAGATCCTTCATGCCTTTGCCGTCCGTGCCCATCACCATCACGTGCTGGCGGCGCGGACCTTGCCACTGGGTCCAGTGACGGTAGAGCAGGGAAGTGTACTGGCGGGCCTGAACCTTACTCTTCGAA
>Ga0210409_10007661_pt1 | contig 11099 bp, 12 predicted proteins | sample IncBWH17MmetaG_FD_161649 | JGI IMG/M metagenome (GOLD analysis project Ga0210409, IMG submission 161649) | Forest soil microbial communities from Barre Woods Harvard Forest LTER site, Petersham, Massachusetts, United States - Inc-BW-H-17-M | ecosystem: Environmental > Terrestrial > Soil >...
CCATATGCCGCGGCACCGGGGGCATCGCCCGGCGCACCAGGAGCGCGTTGTAATAGCCCACAATCCGCGCGCGGACGGAATTCTTCGTATCGCCCGGCTCGGGATGAAACGGCGCATAGCGCTGCGCATCGCCGGACACGTCAAACCACCACCATGCGCCAGCACGGGAGGAACGTTCGCCTTCCACAGAGCAGCGGTACGTCCGGCCACCCTCTTCAAATTCGAACGTTCCAACGAACATGTGGATTCCTGTGCTGTGGGCTGGCGCAGCGCTGGTGCGCGGCATACTGACGGCGGCGCTTCGGCCGGCATCATTAGTGGGTAACGAAATATAGCCGGAGTGCGATCCGCCTGCACTCCCGGGGCGTGAGGTGCGTCTAATCCCGCCGCAACATCTCCATCGGCTGGATCTTTGACGCCCTGAGCGCCGGAATGCCTATGGCGGCGAGCGCGGCGGCCAGCAGAATGCCAGTCGCCAGTGACAGCGAGAGCGGCTCGAGCGCTTTCATGTGCGTTAGCTCCTTCTCGGCGTACCGCGCGCCGAGCCAGACCACTGGCAGGCCGGCGAGTACGCCGACCACCACCAGCTTGACGCCGTCGCGCAATACCATGACCGCGACCGCGCGTGGTACGGCGCCGAGCGCGAGACGGATGCCGATCTCGCCACGGCGCCGCGAAGTCTGATACGCCATCACACCGTACAGGCCGACGACGGAAAGCAGCAGGGCCAGGATCCCGAACCCATTGCACAACGTCGCGAACATCCGCTCGCGTTCGAGTCCGCTCTGTATCTGCTCGTCCATCGTGACGAGGTCGACCAGCGGCAAGTCGGGATCGATCTTGCCCATCGCCCGTCGGATGGCCGGCACCACCGCGTACGGCGCATGCGTGGTCCGGATCGCGACCGTGACCTCGGGTCGGACGTCCGTGGTGTCCATCGGCAACCAGAGCGTAGGCTGCCAGTCGATGAGGGATGTCCTCGCCATCGATCGCACGATGCCGATGATCGTGAGCGATGTCGAGGTACGACCATGGAGGCCGTTGTCGAAGTCCAGCGTGTGACCCAGCACGCTGCGCCCACCCAATCGGCGCGCTAGATCCTCGCTGATCACGGCGACTTTGGCCCCGCTCCCCACCTCGGCCCACGTGAACACGCGCCCCGCGAGGATAGGCGAGAACAGCGGCAGAAAGCCCGGCGTCACGTGATCGTACTGCGCGACGAGCGAGTCGGGCGAGCCCGCGAGCTGCACGCGTGCGGCCCCCCAGTTGTAGTTGGACAGTGGCCGCCGCGATCCGATACCAACCGCCGCCACACCAGGCGTGCTCGCGAGTCGCTGCTCGACCGTGAGATAGAACGGCAGCAGTCGCTGAGGCGCGTACCCCGACGTGCTCGGACGCATCCCGAATATGATCAGGTTGCGCTGGTCGAACCCGGGATCGACCGATCGGAGCGCCAGCAGGTTGCGCGTGAAGATCACCGCCGCCAACACGAGCACGACCGACAGTCCCATCTGACCCACGATCAAGAGTCTGCCCGTGCGTCCGGTGTGACGGGCGGTGTCCTTGATCTTCGCGGCGCGCCACGCGGGAAAGAGGCCGAATGCCAGCACCGCGAGGCCGGTCGTCGCTCCGGCCGCGCCCAGGATCCGCCAGTCGAGGGAGGCCGCGATCGGCTGGAAGCTCGGATCGACGAATCGTCCCAGGAGGTTCGCGGTCGCGTAGCCGACCGCGACACTGACCGCGCCACCGCTGAGCGCGAGCAGGGCGCTCTCCGTCATGAGCTGCCGCATGAGACGCGCTCTGCTGCAGCCGAGGGCAAGCCGCATCGCGATTTCGCGTTGTCGCGCGACGGCGCGTGCGAGCAACAGACCCATGATATTCGCGCACGCGAGACCCAACAGCAGCGCGGCCAGGCCGCCGATCACCAGCAGCGGATGCTGAAAGTCGCTCCAGAGAAAACTCAACCCGCGGCTCCCCGGCTCGAGACGAATCGACGGCTCGGTGCCCGGGGTCTTCACCTGTCCGGACCACGTCGCGCGGTACAGCGTCGACATGACGGGTTGGATCTGCGCATCGGTGACGCCGCTCGCGCGCCGCGCGACCATCTCGATGCCCCAGAACCGATCGTTGGTCAGCGCCCCGGGGACGGGGTCCATCCATTCCGCATGATGCAGCGGCACATAGATGGCGCTCGCATCGCCGGGGTTGAGTCCCCCGAATCCCGGCTCGGTGACCCCGATGATGATGTATGGTGCGTTGTTGATGAGGAGTGGCTGGCCGACGACTGCTGGGTTCGCGCCGAGCTCGCGATCCCAGAAGCGGTGCGACAGGACAACCGTAGCCGGTGCGCCGGCGCGATCGTCATCGGGGGTGAAGAGCCGACCCAGCCGCGCGTGCACTTGCAGCACCGTGAAAAACTCGCCACTCACCGGACGCTCGGGCGCCACCGTGGGATGGCCATGGTACGAGAGACTGACCCCGTCGGCCAACGTGAATGCCGCCACGGACGCGCGGCCAGCCACGCCATCGCGTATGGCCTGGAACGTTCGATACGAGAAGTAGTCGGCGATGTTGATGCCGTTGACGCTGTCTGCAAAGTCCCCGGCCTGGTAGTCCATCAGGCCGATGGGTGACCCGTGACTCTGCCACTGCACCAGCGTGAGCTGCTTGGGAGATGGCACCGGGAGGTCACGCCACAGCACGGTGTCCATGAGCGACAGGATGGCGGTGTTGGCGCCGATGCCGAGCGCGAGCGACAACACGACGGCCAGCGTGACGACGGGAGTCTTGCCCAGGACGCGCGCGCCGAACACTATGTCCTGCCACACGCTGTGCAGCCACGTGGACCACCACTCGTCGCGCACCTCTTCTTTGATGTGCGTGGCCTTGCCGAACGTCCGAGCGGCGAGTCGCCGAGCCTCGTCCGGCGAGTACCCTTGGCGCTCGTACGCCGCCGTCAGCTCATGCAAATGGTGCGCGATCTCGCGCTCGAGATCGGCCTCCGCGCGCTTCCGCATCAGACCTGCAGTACCAGCGCCACCGCCCCGGCGTACCGCCGCCACTCGGCCGTCTCCTCCTGGAGCTGCTTTCGCCCGGCCGCGGTGAGCGCGTAGTACTTGGCCATCGGCCCGCTGTCAGACTGGCGCCACTCCGCCTTGATCAGCCGCTTGCGCTCGAGACGGTGCAGGGCCGGGTACAGCGACCCTTGCCGCACCTGGAGCGCCTCTCGCGACACGAGCAGAATGCGCTGCGCGATGCCGTAGCCGTGAATCGGCCCCTGGGCGACGGTCCCGAGAATCAACAGCTCGAGCGTGCCTTGGATCAGGTCCATGCCGCTAGTACGATGGTCGATCTAGGTAGAATGTCAAGGTACGTGCTCCACAGTAGCGCTCGGCCCGCCGGGGCGGCATATTATGGGCGCATGTTTCGCCTTCTCGCGTGGCTGGTAGCGATCGTTCCCGTCGCGCTCCGCGCGCAGCAGGCGGGGGTCGATCTCGGCAATCCCGATGTCGCGGCCGTCGCGAAACTCGCCGATTCCGTCGCCCGCGCGATCGACGCCGGCGATCTCAATCGTATTGCAGACCTCTACAGCCCCGCGGCGGCGTACCTCGCCGAGGGCGAGCCCATCATCGATCGCAACGTCGGCAAGGCCGTCGCGAATCGCTGGCGCAAGCTCCTCGGCTCCAATCGCGCGCACATGACGATTCGCGTCGAGGAGATCGATGTCTCAGGCGACCTCGCGTACGATCGCATCAGCTACACCGTTGCGATCACGCCGAGGGTCGTGAGCCTTCTCCCGGGCCAAACGGGAACGCCGAGTCAGGTGCTGCGTACCGGACGCGCCCTCGAGATCCTCCGCAAGGAAGATGGGACCTGGAAGTACTATCGCGTCATGACCAACAGTTCGTCGGGCGACGAGTAGCCAGCGTGCTCACGTGGACGTGAGCGCCACCATTGGGCTCACGCGCGTCGTCCCGAACGCTGGTACGCTCGCCGCGGCCAACGCCGCCAGGGCGAACGCCAACGCGGCGCCGACGAACACACCGGGGTCGTGAGGACTCACGCCGACGAACAGTCCGGCCAGCGCGCGCGAGAGCCACCACGCGGCAACCGACCCTAACGCGATCCCACTCACCGTCAGTGCGAGCGCACGCCGCAGGACATCGCCCAGCACGTGTGCCCGAGTGGCGCCGAGCGCGAGCCGCACCCCGATCTCGCGACGTCGCTGGCGGACGATGTAGGTGAGCACGCTATAGATGCCGATCATACCGAGCACGAGCGCGACGAAGGCAAACATCGAGGCGAGAAAGCTCGAGAACCGGGTGGTGCCCACCGATTCCGCCATCCGCGCATCCATGGTCTCAACCTCCGAGACCGGGACGGTGGGATCGAGTCGGAAGATGGCCTGCTTGACGGCCGCGGTCTGCGCCGCCGGATCCCCTGCAGTGCGCACGGTAACGGCAACGAAGGGGCCCGGCGACTGCGCAAAAGGCCGATAGAGGTCTGGCAGATCCTCGTTGACTAGTAGTCCGGCCTGCCTGACGGACGCCACAACGCCAACGATTTCCACCGTGTCAGGCGAATTCCAGAGCGCGAGCCGCTGACCGACCGGATCTCGGCCGTGGAAGAAGCGCTGCGCCAGCAACTCATCGACGACCGCGACTTTCACCGCCCTCGCATCATCGGTCGGGAGCACCCCCCGTCCGCGTTGCACGACGATGCCCATGGTCCGAAAGTAGTCCGGCGTCGCGACCATTCTAACGGCGACGCTCCGGTGGCTCGGATCGACCGGTGGATCACCGACGATCGCAAATCCATCCTTCCACGCGGCACCGTTCGGCCCGGGTACGAGATCGCTGGCACTCGCGGCGTGGACCCCGGGTAGGGCGGCGAGCTGCTCGACCACGCTGCTGACGAACGCGGCCTGTCGCTCAGGTGTCGGATACCGCTCCTCCGGCAGATCGATTCGCGCCGTCAACACGCCTTCCGGCCGGAATCCCGGATCCGTCCGCGCAATGTGGTCGAAGCTCTTGACCAGCAATCCGGCTCCCGTCAGGAGCACGAGGGCGACCGCGAGTTGCAGGACTACAAGTCCATCCTGCAACCGTCGATGCTGTACCGAGCCGGTGCCGCGCCCTCCCTCTTTCAGTGCGCCGGCCAGATTCCCGCGCGACGCTCGCCACGCCGGCAGCACGCCGAAGATGAGCACCGTCGCGATCGAGGTGAAGGCGCAGAAGGCGACGACCCGGCCGTCGACACCAATGTCGCTGAGTCGTGGGAGCGTCCGTGGCGCCAGCGCGCGCAAGACTCTGACGCCGACGCTCGCCACCGCGACGCCGAGCGCGCCGGCGCACAGGCCGAGGGTGAGTGCCTCGGCCAACAGCTCGCGCACCAGTCGCCCGCGCGTCGCGCCGAGTGCGGTGCGGAGCGCCAGCTCGCGATCGCGGGCCAGGTACCGCACGAGAAAGAGATTGGCCAGGTTCGCGGCGCCGATCAGGAGCACGCAGGCGGCCGCCGACAGCAGCATGATCAGTGCGGGCTTGACGTCGCCGACGAGCTGGTCTAGCAGCGGGACGGTCAGGACCGACCAGCCCTTGTTCGTCTTGGGATATGACTGCGCCAACCGTCCGGCGATCACGTCCAGCTCATGCCGCGCGGTCTCCGGCTCGATCCCCGGCTTCAAGCGACCATAGACGAACAGCCAGTGCCCTGAGCGAATGATGTCAGCGCTCTTGAAGCTCAGCCGCGCCCACAGTTCGGCAGGCTCGGGAATGCCTGGCGGCATCACGCCGACGATCGTGTACGGTTGCTCGTCCATCATCACCTTTTGTCCGAGGACGGACGAGGCTCCTCCGTAACGGCGCTGCCAGTATCCGTAACTGACAACGACCTCCGCAGGACCAGCGGAGTCCTCCGCCAGGACGCGTCCCAGCACCGGGGTGATCCCCAAGGCGGCGAAATAATTCGGCGTAACCTCGAGACCAAATACGCGCTCTGGCTCGTGCTGCCCCGTCACGGTGTACGCCGCATAGTCGACCGCAGCGAGGGCGCTGAATGCGCTGTTCTGCGCTCGGTAGTCCAGGTAGTCCGCTGGCGACACGGTGAACTTCGGAAGGTGCATCGTCGGATTGCGCTCGAAGATCGCCAACACGCGGTCCGGACGCCGGTACGGAAATGCCTTGAGCAGTACGCCATCGACAACGCTGAACACGGACGCCGTCGCACCGATGGCGATCGCCATCGTCAGGGTCGCGGCGATCGTGAACCCCGGACTACCCCTCAGACGACGGATGGCCGTTCGCATGAGCCTACTCCAATTTGAGAGCGGTTGCCGGATCGACCCGCCGGGTCGCGGCGAAACCCGCGCAGCGCGAAAGCGATGTCTCGCCTGATTCGGTCCATACCCACAGTGTATTTGTGGGCTGGACCGAACGTTGGCAACTAGATCACCCCGCGTTCTCTGAGCAGCGGTCGACCGTGATGACCCCGTGATCATCCTCGGACGCCGTCAGACCGCCGGAGGATCGCTCCGAATGCTGCCGTTTACCGCCTACATGTCTATTGGCACGTCGCACACCGAATAGGGACGCGTCAACGTCGCTCTGTCGGGAATAGTCGACGTTCGAGTGGCGACGGGGTTGGCTTGTCCGGACGATAATTCACGAGGAGTAAGGTCAGCGCCAACGCCGTCACGTTGATTCCGACAAATCCATCGACTCCAGGCGCCAAGGCTTCGTTGATCGCCGATCCGACATCAAACTGGAAACGAAGACCGTTGCTCGCCCCCCAAGTCAGCGCGGCTACGCACGAGACACCTGATCGCACCAAGTAGGCCCATTGGGTCGTGCCAACCGCCAGAATCTGAATCGCATTGACAGCCACACCAACGCCGTCGCTCCATCGGATGCGCCGAACTAGGGCCACACCAGATCCGATGACCACGATGTTGAAGAGCATGTTGGCCATCGCGTGTGCCGGTCCAGCCATGGAATTGATAATCCCCAGAGCACCGGCTGCAATCTGATACGCGCCGATGATTTGGCGCTCGGTCCCACGGCGGGCGTCGCTCGCGGGGACGCAGCCAGGGTTGGCCACTCTGTGCCTTCAATCGCAGCAAAACGATTAGCACGACAATCGGCACGAAGTTGATGCCGAAATCTGTTTGAGCACCGTCGGGGAGTTTCCCCAAAAACAGGGTCAGCGTCGCGCGCAGCTCGAGGACCAAGTGCGGAGAGCCACCCGTCGGCTCTACCAACGTCGCGCCTGGACCGAGCAGCAACTCGAGCGTGAGAGGGAGCGAGACGATTCTCACGATCTGTAGCAGCTGGAGGATGCACGATGCGACGAATCACGGCGGTTCGCCCTTCCACAAGGTCACGCCGGCTAGAATCGCCGCTACGACCGCGACGGCGATAACCTTGAGGATGAGTGGCGGACGCCACGCAGAACTATCTGGCAAGGCAGGGTCGCTGGGCTCGGTCATAGCGCTCCCAGTGGGATATTGCGCACCGTATAGAATCCACCTATCTTTCTACCTTCTACCAGCGACTATGTGAGTATGCCCGCCATGGCCCTCAGCATTAAGAATCCGGAAGCCGATCGACTGGCCCGCGAGCTCGCCGCGATCACTGGCGAGAGCTTGAGTGATGCGGTCGTCGCGGCGCTGCGCGAACGCCTGGCTCGTACGGCCGGCCGGCGCCGCGCATCTTCGTTGCGCAACGACATCCAACGGATCCAGGATCGCATCGCTCGCCTCCCGGTGCTCGATCGCCGTACCGACGACGAGATCGTCGGTTACGACGAGCATGGCCTCCCGAAGTAAGAGAGTTCGATGGTCATCGATACGTCGGCGGTTGTCGCAATTCTGCAGAGCGAACAGGAAGCCCCACGTCTCACCGCGGCGCTGGACGCCGATCCGGTGCGGCGCATCTCAGCCGCCACGCTCGTTGAGACGGGGATCGTCATGCTGAGCCGATATGGCGAGCACGGCGAACGCGAGGTCGATCTACTCGTCCAGCGCGCCGCGATCGATGTAATACCCGTCAGCCCGGAACACGCGGAGCTCGCCCGAGGCGCGTATCGTCAGTACGGCAAGGGGCGTCACTCCGCGGGGCTCAACCTGGGCGACTGTTTTTCCTACGCGTTGGCCGCGTCACTCGACGAACCGCTCCTGTTCGTCGGCAACGATTTCTCCAAAACAGACATCCGGGTGGCGTGATCACCGTAGAATGAACGGAGTGAGATCACCGACTGATTCGTCAATCAGCGGAATGCTCTTGATCACTTCCTTCACCGCCTCCTCGGGAAATCCCGATTCGAGCGTGAACTGGTAGCCCGCGAACGCATCCCGGTTGTCGTCGAGGCCCCAGAAGAAGAAGTTGTGATACGAGAACCGCAGCATCTGCTGCATCAATCCATTCGGGTCGTGCACCCGATTGACGTTGATGTGATGGCCATAGTACTGGGGGTACACGCGCAACCAGATCGTCGCCTGACGCGTGACGTAGATATAGATCTCCAGCCGCGACGCCCAGTGGAGCCCCTTGTCGTAGAAGCCATCCAGGGCGAACGGATCGCCCGCCCGATACCAGCGGATCTGCCGCGCCGGTTCGTAGGCGGCGATCACCGCCTTGAGCTTCTCCAACGTGACCGCCTGCACCGAATCCCCGGCTGACTGGGCGGCCAGCGGCTGCAGCGCGCTAGCTGCAAGCGCAAGCGCGCATCCGTACCAGATCACATTGGCTCGCATACCGTCATGACGAGCAGCCTGCTCAGGGCGTTGCCGCGAGCTCCTGGACGATTCGCCGAAACACCCGCGAGCGCGTCGACCGATCATCGGTCCGCGCGATGAGGTGGGTCTCGAGCGGAATCGCGACGTCCGTGAGCGCCACGTACCGGAGCGTCGGCGGCAGTGCCGGGCGCGCCGTCGTCGGGAGGAGGGCCCACCCGTACCCGCTACTCACGAGCGCAAACGCCGTCGCGGAATTGGCGTCGACCTGGCCGATCGCCGGCACGAGGCGCGGCGTGAACCCTACCTGCTGGAACGCACTGAAAATCCGATCGAACATGGTCGGATGCACGGCGCGATCATACCAGAGGAACTCGTACGGCTCGAGATCGAACACGGAGATCCGGCGGCGGCGCGCCAGCCGGTGCGCGCGGGCGACGATCACGCCAGCCATCGCATCCTCGGTCACCGTTTCGACGGTCACCCCGGCGCTCGCCGGCAGCATGGCATATCCGAGCCCCAAGTCGATCGCCCGCGCCAACGTCGCCTCGGCCATCGCGATCGATGCCATCGACTCGAGGTGGACGGCCACGTTGGGCGCCGCCCTCCGGTATCGCTCGAGCGCGGTCCTGATCCATGCCGGGCGCAACTCGGGATTGACGACACCGACGACGAGTGGTCCCTCCGTACTGTCTCGAGCGTCTCTCGCCCGCGCGATCGCGGCCGTCGCTTCGCTCAGCGTCCGCCGCGCGCCGTTGAGGAACCGCTGGCCGCCCCGCGTGAGCCGCACGCCCTTTGCGCTGCGCAGGAATAGCGTGATGCCGAGCTCATGCTCGAGGTCGCGGATCGTACGGCTCAAAGCCGGCTGCGCGACACGGAGCTTCTGCGCCGCGCGACGAATGCTGTGCGTGTCGGCGACCGCGATAAACGCCCGAAGGTGACGGATTTCCACGAGGGCTTTCTTCGATGATCGGAGATGGAGTCTGCCCATTATCATCTCCGAGGCCTTCGCGCGCAAATGTCAGGGCGCCGAGTCGACGTGAAACTCGATCGCGTAGTCCACGTGACCGCCGAGGTGTGAGCTCGTGATGTGCACGACCATGCGGAGCCGGCGTGCCTCATCCTCGAGCACATACTGATAGGCGCTGCCACCGCTGCCGGCATCGCAGAACTGCGTGAGCGTGTCGGCGACGACCGTCTCTCGGGCCTGACAGACATCGCCATTGCCGTCGTCCCAGCGCACGGTCATGCCATTTCTGAGAAGCGTCATGGCCTTGCCGGAGTCTTGCTGCGTACCGATCGAGTCCGGCGTGATCATCACTCGCAACACGCCCGGGAGTGTGTTGGTCTCCAATAACCGCCGGCGAGCGATGCGGCGGGGCGTGGGCAGCATACCATGGACTCCGCGCTCCACCGCCTGCTTGATAAACTGTACCTGACCCGTGTCCGGCGCGTAGGCATAGACTGCCGGACGGTCGAACAACGACTGAGCCTCTGCGCTGCCGCTGGCGAGCGCGATCGGGAGGGTCCACCAGAGGGGGGCCATTTTCATGTCTGCCGCTCGCGCCCAAGCCAGGTCAGGGTTTACGGAGTGACCGGCGGCTGCGCCGCTATCGTGCGTTGCACCTTGGCCGCCTGATCCGATGAAAGTGTCGTCTTGAGGACGGTTCCACCATAAGCCGCGGAACTTCTCGGCGACGGCCTGCGGATCCATACTGCGAATCACGGCGAACACGGCGGAATTGCCCGGCTGGATGACGCCGCCGACCTGTTTGACGAAATCGTCCGGGACGCCGTACTTGCTCTTCCAGTCCGTCGCGTCCTCATCGCCCGCCGCCGCGCCGATCGTGCCGAGACCCAAAGCTCCCGCGCCGACCGCTGCGGCGGCCACCGCGGCGCTGACGCCGGCAGTGAACGGAGCAGCGACGAGCGCGCCGAGCATTCCTCCAAATAGCCCGCCCAGATCCCGCCTAGACAGCGACCGCATCGTCCAACGCGATCGTCCACTCGTCGTCTAGCCCTTGCAGCTGTTCCAGCACCTCCGATGCCCGGTGCTTGCCCTGGAACTGCACGACGATCAGGTCTTTCATGATCTGGCCCCTCCGACAGCACTGCGTACCGCGCTGGTGACGTCGCGTTGCGCGGATTTGAGCTTTGCCGCGCCGATCAGCATGAGAATGCCTCCGACGATCGCGAACGCCGAGATGAGTCCGATGATCGCGGCAAGAGTCGCGGGCTGATAGATCAACGCGAGAACGCCGGCGGCGACACTGAGCACGCCGAACGCCATCGCCCAACCCCACGGGAGCTCCGCGGATCGCTGCTGGAACGCGGCGTAGATCGCGACGAATCCCGTCAGCGTGAGCCACCA
>Ga0210409_10007663_pt1 | contig 11097 bp, 11 predicted proteins | sample IncBWH17MmetaG_FD_161649 | JGI IMG/M metagenome (GOLD analysis project Ga0210409, IMG submission 161649) | Forest soil microbial communities from Barre Woods Harvard Forest LTER site, Petersham, Massachusetts, United States - Inc-BW-H-17-M | ecosystem: Environmental > Terrestrial > Soil >...
TCATCCGTAAGATCCGCGGGCGTAAAGACATCCTGCGGAAGGGGTGTCTCGAGGAGAAAACTTCCGCCCTTGGCGGCTGGTTTGCTGATCGTTGCGGTGGCCATCATGGTCTCCTTGTCGCGCTGCTTGTACTCGCGTGTCGGTCCGGCATCTGGGTCACACGCCTTACGGGGTGCCTCAAATACCCGTGGATGATGTCTGAAAACTTGCGGAACGTCCTATTTTACTCCTCCGAATACGAGTAGGTAAACAGCGTTAAAGTGGGGAGTTCAGGTGGCTAGAAAGACACCGAAATGTTCTTCGAGTCCCAAAGAAAATGGACAGTAAAATAGGTCTTGACAAAATAATTGGTCCATTGGAGACTACGGCTGCGTTTCCTCGGAGGGCTTGCTCAGAGCCATGCGCATCACCCGTAGCGGCGGTTGGAAAATCCCCAGCACGCGCTCTCCGCATGTCTCCGCGGCCTCATCAGGCTCTGAACTCGGCTTTGTCCGCGAGCCTGCCCAAGCAGCCATACTCCTCCATCACCCGCTCCGACTGAAGATTCTCGCCGCCCTCGCCGAACCCGATTCCGCGACGGGTGTTGCCAGGCGCATGAAACTTCCTAGACAAACGGTGAACTACCATGTCCGCGAGCTCGCCCGCGCACGCCTCCTGGCCCGCGCAGGTCGCCGCCGACGCCGCCATCTCTTCGAGCAATGCTACGTTGCCACGGCGCGCGGTTACGTTTTGTCGCCGGAATTGCTAGGGAAGCTTGCCGCTGACCCCGCGCAAGTAGCCGACACCTTTTCAGCGAAGTATTTACTTGGACTCGCCTCCAAGCTGCAATCGGAACTGGCGCGTTCCGCGGAACTAGCCGCCGCGGCCGGGAAACGGCTTGCCACTCTCTCGATCAACACCGAGCTGCGCTTCACTTCGCCAGACCAGCGTGCGGCCTTCATCGCAGAACTTCAGCGCGCGATCGTAGAAGTGGCAGGTCGTCACAGTTCACCGTTTGCCAAAGCAGATGGCTCAGCTGCGGAAGGACGGCCATTCCGCCTGGTCGTCGGCTGCTATCCGATTCCGCCTGCGAAGGATCTAGAATCCCCACCGCAAACCCTCGACACAGAAGGGAACGCGTCATGACAGACAAGCCCGAAAACAAACCGATCGAGCACATTGGCCGAATGCTCCGCGCCGAGATCCGCACGAAGGCCACGCCACAACAGGCCTACGACGCTTGGGCCGATCCCGAGAAGATCGCTCACTGGTTTCCCGATCGCGCGGAAGGAAAAGCCGAACCAGGCGCGACGATCACCTGGGTCTTCGAGAAGTTTAATTACCGAATTCCTTATGAAGTGCTGATCGCGCAGCCCGCCGAGAAATTCGCGATCCGCTGGAATCCTCCTCCGGGGATGAGTGCCGGCGTCCTCGAAGTCACGATCGCGAAAGAAGGCGGTGAAACCGTTATCAAGCTGGTGAATTCCGGCTTTCGCGAAGGTGCGGAGTGGAACGAAGAATTTGAAGGCACGGATTCCGGTTGGCGCATGGCTTTGGCCTTGCTGAAGCATTATCTCGAAAATTATTTCGGAATTTCCCGTAGCTCGTTTCTAGCTATGAAGTCGGCGGAGTTTTCTTTCGATCAGATCGTTCCCTTGCATCGCACCGCAGCCGGACTGCAGAAATGGCTGACGAAGAGCGGAGAATATGGCGAAGTGGGAGAAAGCTTTTCTCTGGAACTGCAGGAAGGCGGCAAAGCTTCTGGCCGTGTACTAGCCAAAACAAAACGGGGGACCGCGCTCAGTTGGAACGAAATTCGCGGCCTCTTGGAGCTGAAAGCCTTTTCGATGGGCCCGCAAAAAATGTTATGCGTGCGCGGCTGCGGCTGGGGACTAAGCGCAGAAAAAGCCAAAGAACTCGAAGCTCAAATGGAGCGAGCCATCGAAAGGCTTGCGGCCCTGATGGTTGTGAACAAGGCGAGCGTTTGAAAACTGTCAGACACATGGATCGTCGAGACCGGCCAGTTCGAAGGCGATGCCCTGGTCTTCCGTTCGGAGTTCTCAGCTGGCGGTTCCACGGTAAAGCTGCGCAACGTCACGCGCATTGTGAGCCCTGGAAAACTTGTGAGCGAAGAATATTTCACGGGGAAGGATGCGCCGGAAGTCTTGTTCGTCACAGTCGACGCAAAAAAGCGTTAACCGCCGCCATTACCCGAATTGTTTAGGCGGAGAGAAAAAGAGCTTCGTCTCAAACCGCGTTTTACAGCCGCTCCAAAATCCCCGCGGCTCCCATACCGCCGCCAATGCACATGGTCACCATGCCATACCGCGCGTTCCGCCGCTGCAATTCGCGCAAAATCGTGGCCGTAAGTTTCGCGCCAGTGCACCCTAGCGGATGACCGAGTGCGATTGCGCCCCCATTTGGATTCACCCGCGCAGGATCGAGTCCCGCCTGTTGTATCACCGCCAGCGCTTGCGCCGCAAACGCTTCATTCAATTCGAACACCGCGATGTCATTCAAGGTCAGTCCAGCCAGCTTCAACGCCTTGGGAATCGCCGCCACCGGTCCGATCCCAAACTCTTCCGGCAAAACGCCAGCTGTGGCATACGCCACAAAACGCGCCAGGGGTTTCAGTCCCAGCGCTTTCGCGCGTTCCTCGCTCATCACCACCGTCGCCGCGGCTCCATCGCTCATCTGCGAACTGTTTCCCGCCGTAACCGTTCCCTTGACTTGAAACGCCGGCTTCAACTTCGCCAGCGCCTCCAAGGAAGTATCCGCGCGCGGCCCTTCATCCGTTTCAAACGTAAAAGTCTGCGTCGCCGCTTTTGCCGCGGACTTTCCTTTGCCACTCCCCGAAGCGCCGCTTGAAGAAGTTCCGTTACCGTTCGCCACTGCCGTAATCTTCACTTCCACCGGCACCGTCTCTTCCTTGAAATGTCCCGCAGCAATAGCCGCTAGCGCTTTCTTGTGCGACTCTACGGAAAGCTGGTCCGCCTGCTCCCGCGTAATCCCAAATTTCCGCGCGATGTTCTCCGTCCCCAGCCCCATATTGATGTACGCATCCGGGTTGTGATCCACCAGCCACGGGTTCGGCGAAACCTTATTCCCGCCCATCGGGACCATGGTCATCGATTCCGTTCCACCCGCAACAATCACCTGCGCCGATCCTGCGCGAATCCTCTCCGCCGCAATGGCAATCGCCTGCAACCCCGAAGAACAAAACCGGTTAATCGTCATAGCCGAAGTTTCAATCGGAAGCCCTGCGCGCAGCGCCGCAATCCGCGCTACGTTCATCCCTTGTTCACCCTCCGGCATCGCGCAACCAAGAATCACATCATCAATCTCCTTGGCGTCCAATCCAGGGACGCGCGCTAGCGCTTCCTTAATCGCCAGCGCCGCCAGATCATCAGGCCGCGTCGCGCGCAACGACCCCTTAAACGCTTTTCCCACAGGTGTTCGAACGGATGAAACAATCAAGGCTTCAGGCATGGCGTACTCCTTGGCGAAGGACTGAAAAGCGCCGCAAACGCTATTGTTGGCCGCGGTCTGAGAAAAAGCAAATTAGAGTAGCGTCCCAGCGGAAGCCACCGCTAATTCAGGTGGTGCAGTAAGAACAAAGCAGACGGGCGCGATCCTTGGATCATTCAGGCACAAGGCACAGCACAGTGTGCAATTGTGAACAGACTCTTAAACGCCTCTTGTCGCATGCTGGCCGGATGAAAATTAGAGAATTAACGCCGAAACAATTGTCCTCCATCCCTTGTCCCACGTGCGGCGTACCTGTCGGAAGGCGTTGCGTACTTGCTTCAGGTGGCAAGCGCTCCTCCCCTCACGTAGACCGGCGCCTGTGTGCGGCCGATTCCGTGAAACAGAAGGAACTCAATGGGTCGCCGTTCGAACCGTTCACGCAGACTGCTGCTGCGCTGGCGTAGGCGACTCCGATGGCGGAATGGGCCATCCTGTTGAGCCCGCGAACCAGCTCCAGCTCTTCCCGACAATCTTTTCGCAATATGCGTCAATTTTGCTATCTATGTTGATCTTGGCCTGTAATTGCGCTTGAGCAACGACCTCACGCCGTCCGCGATAGTAGTGTTCCAATCAGACTCCCCGAGCATCTTTCGGACTTGAGTCGGTCCGTGCGTAGTGCAATGAGTGCCTAGAGCCTCGGAGGCATTTCCAGAGTTTGGATTCTACCTCTGCAACTTCCCCGGACATTCCTGAGGAGCGGCGCAAGATGATTGGAAAAGTGAAATGGTTCAACAATGCGAAGGGATATGGTTTCCTGGGGCGGGAGGATGGTCCGGACGTTTTCGTTCATTACTCCGCAATTCTAGGCGATGGCTATCGGAGTTTGGCCGAAGGAGATTCGGTCGAATTTGAGATCGTACAAGGCCCAAAAGGGCCTCAAGCAGCGAATGTAAAAAAACAAGACTGAGTATGTATGTGAGTGGGTCTCTTCACGTTACCCACCCCCCTGTAGAGCTAGTCGAGTTTTGAAAGTAGCACAGGCAATCCTGCCTGTGTTCTTCGTCTTCATTGCCTGACCTAAGCACCAGCCACATCCCCATCACTTTCTGATCGCCGCACCCTTTCGTGGAATAAAAATTGTCCCCGGCGGCGTAATCTTATTCACCTGCGAAAAATTTCCTTGATTCAAAGCCAGCCCAATCCTTCCCCGTGAGTCGATATACAACAGCGGCTCCCCCACCGGCACATCCATAAACGTCTTCACATAAGGCACGCTAAAAGGCTTCTTGTTCACCTGCACGATGACCTTGTCTCCAAGCGCGTAGCCAAGTTTTTTAAACTCCTCCCCCGATATGTTGCTGATCAGCGATCCGTAAGGATCATCCAAACCAATAATGTCGCCATCAATCCCGCGTTCCGAAGTGCTCGACACCTTCGGTGTGAGCTGCACCAGCTGTGGAACGACTTCTCCGGCCAACGAGAAGTCCCACCCCTCAGCCAGATGTGCTGCCGCCGGTGAAAAAATATCCCGTCCATGGAACGTCGAAGAAACCTTCGGCTGCAGCATCCATCCTGTGTTGGTAATTTCACGCGCGGAGTCCAAACCATCCCGCTCAATCACCGGCGTAATCACTCCATTGTCCGGCAACACAAAATACTGACCCTTCTTCGTTTTGACGATCACGGCCTTCCGCGACGTCCCCACTCCCGGATCCACCACTACCAAAAAAATCGTCCCCGAAGGATAGTACGGCGTCACTCCCGCCAGAAATCGCGCCGCTTCTTCAATCTGGAAGGGCGTCACTTGATGAGTGATATCCATCAACCGCACATCCGGCGCGATTCCCACAATCACGGCCTTGCACACCGCCACCGCGTCATTGGCCGTCCCAAAGTCCGTCATGAACACGATCGTCGGTCGCGCGGCCCCTCCCTGCCCGGTGCCCGTTCTCTCCGCCGGTGTCTTGCCGCATGCGCCACAAAAAACAGCCGCCGCTAAAACGAAAAGTGCGAAAAATCGAATGCGTGAAGCCATCGAGTCTCCCAAGTTAAATGAGTTTTTGTAAATTCTGTGAGACCCGTCCAGGCCTCACCTTGCCGGACGTCAAAACGCCGCACTGGACGCATCGCCCCGCCTGGTCACAGCAGGTCCATCGCAATTCGTCCATCCCTTGAACGGGAGGCAGTATACAGGAGGCCGGAAACCTCTGTCGCTTGCTTTAGCTCTTGGGCCGGATCCATTTCCCCCCAATAATGTCGTTGGGTTTCTCCGACACCTCCTTTACACTATTTGCGCTTCGTAAGAGAAGTTACGCAAGACCAAGCAGCCTGCCGCGCCCAGAGAAGGCCCAGCCGCATTGCGTACGCGAATTAAACCGGGACTAAACAAAAAAGAGGAGAACGACCGTGCTTCGAAGCTTAATCGTGGGTGTGTTTTTGGCCGTCTGCGCAACCGCTGTGCTAGCCGATCAGGTAACCCTGAAAAATGGCGACCGTCTGAGCGGAACTATCGTCAAGTCCGACGCCAAGACTCTTTTGCTCAAATCCGACTTTGCAGGCGATGTCAGCCTGCAATGGGACGCCGTCACTTCCATCGTTTCCACGCAAGCGCTGCATCTCGCGCTCAAGGACGGCCAGACCATCGTCGGCACCGTCACCACCAACGACGGCAAGTTTGAAGTCGCCACCAAGGATACCGGCTCTGTCACCGCCTCCAAGGACATCGTCGTCGGCGTCCGTGACGACGCGGAACAAAAGGCTTACGACGATCAAATCGAGCGCCTGCGCCATCCGCACCTTACCGATTTCTGGAGCGGTCTCCTGGACACCGGTCTCAGCGTTACACGAGGCAATTCGCAGTCGCTCACTTATACGCTCTCTGGCAAAGCTGCCCGTGTTACCGAGCGTGACAAAATCTCCGTCTATTCCACCGCCATTTACAGCAATAGTACCGTCAATGGCGTGAACTCCACCACCGCCCACGCCATTCGCGGCGGAATTCGCGGCGACCTGAACGTCAGCGATCGGGTCTTCATCTTCGGCTTCACCGACTTCGAATACGACCAATTCCAGGATCTCAATCTGCGCAACGTTCTCGGCGGCGGCTTCGGCTATCACGTGATCAATACAAAAACCACAATCTTGGATGTCTTTGGCGGAGGCAGTTACAACCAGGCGTTCTTTGGAGCCACCGCCGCCACCGCTACGGAGCCCGCTATGCCTTCCGTTACTCGCAAGACCGGCGAAATCGTTCTCGGCGAAACCTTCAACGCCAAACTCAGCAGTCGCACCACCGTTACCGAGCAGTTCAGCATCTACCCCAATATCTCTGAGACAGGCACCTACCGCTTCCAGTTTGACGCCACGGCTGCAACCAAGCTGAAAAACTGGCTCAGTTGGCAGGTGACCTACAGCGATCGCTATCTGAGCAATCCGCTTCCCGGCTTCAAGACGAACGACCTGCTTCTTTCCACCGGTGTGCGCTTGACATTCGGTAAGCCTGTGTTTTAAATGACCCGCGCACTTACCTTTCCTGTCCGCATCTAAGCAAAGGAGGCACCACATGATTTATTGGCTCGTTGTTGGTCTCATCGCTGGCTGGCTCGCGGGACTCGTCATGAGAGGTGGTGGCTACGGCATCATCGTGGATATCCTTCTCGGCATCGTCGGTGGCTGGCTTGGCGGCTGGCTTTTCGGCCGTCTGGGCATCTGGCCGGCCGGAGGGATGATTGGCTCGATCATCGTCGCCTTTGTTGGCGCTGTCATCCTCGTCGGGATCACCCGGATCCTGAAAAGAGCCTAACGCTTCCATCTCGAGGCGATCCGAAGCCAACTCAAGGTAAACAAATCGCGCCGCCGGAGGCGAATTCCTCCGCCGGCGCGATTTTCCTCTCAGAACTCATGGTGAATCCGACGATCACTTTACCCATCACGTTAATTCCGTATGTATTCACTGGTTAGTGAATTCTTTGCCGTGAGCAGCTGCTTGGGCGTGCCTTCGAACATGACCTGGCCGCCCTTCGTGCCGCCTTCAGGACCCATATCGATGACCCAGTCTGCATTTTTGATCACTCTCGTGTTGTGCTCGATCACAATAACGGTGTTACCGGCGTCAACGAGTCGGTTCATAATCTCCAGCAGGTGACTGAGATCCGACATGTGTAGGCCGGTTGTAGGTTCATCCAGCACGTAGATGCTGCCTTGTTTGTGCAGTTCACTCGCGAGTTTGATGCGCTGGCATTCGCCACCGGAGAGCGTGCTCAGGGGCTGCCCCAATGTCAGGTAATCGAGGCCCACGTCGCTCATGGCCTGTAGCTTGCTCGTGATCTTGTCGATTTTGAAGTATTCGAGTGCCTGCCTGACCGTCATTTCCAGCACATCGTTGATCGATTTTCCGTTGAGCTTGTGTTCCAGGACTTCCTCTTTGAAGCGTTTGCCCTCGCAGATCTCACATGGCGACTTGACCTCGCCCATCGCGGGAATCTCCGTGTAGATCACGCCCAGTCCCCGGCAGTTCTCGCAGGCGCCTTCCGAATTGAAGCTGAACAGGGAAGGGCTCACTTTGTTCGCGGCGGCGAAGGCCTTTCGCACCTCGTCCATGATGCCGGTATAGGTGCCGGGATTGGACCGGCTCGAAACGCCTACGGGGGATTGGTCGATCACAATGCAGTCCGCGTGTTGACGAAGAAAGGTCTGATGAATTAACGAGCTCTTCCCCGAACCTGCCACACCTGTGATCACCGTGAGTACGCCCTTCGGGATGTCCACGCTCACGTTCTGCAAGTTGTTGGCTTTTGCATTCTTGATTGGCAGTTTTCCACTGGGGGAACGGAAATCGCTTTTGATCGAAACAGACTGTTTCAGATATTTTCCGGTCAGCGTGTCCGCGCTTAACAGATTCTTGAACGGACCTTCGTACATGATCTGGCCGCCCTGAGTTCCCGCCTGCGGACCCACGTCGACGATATGGTCAGCCACTTTAATCACGTCAGGATCATGTTCGACGACGAGAACCGTGTTTCCTCGATCACGCAATTGTTGAAGAAGCTCATTCAAACGATGCACATCACGCGGGTGAAGACCCACGCTGGGCTCGTCGAACACATACATCACGTCCACGAGGCTGCTGCTCAGGTGTTTGACGATCTTCACGCGCTGCGATTCGCCGCCGGAGAGCGTATCGGTTTCACGATTCAAGGTGAGATATTCGAGGCCGATATCCACGAGATATTGCAGGCGCTGGATTAGCGTTTTCAAAATGGGCGCGGCTTTCGGTTCCTTGATCGTCTTGATCACACCGATCAACTGGCTCACTTCCATCGAGGCCAGCTCCGCGATGTTGTACCCGTCGATTTTGCACTTCAGCACTTCCTGGCTTAAGCGCGCGCCCTTGCACACCGTGCACGGCCCCATCGTGATCCAAGGCGTCACAAGCTTTTGTGTGCGTTCCGACATGGTCTTCACGTCGCGCGTGATGTACTTGGCGGTGAATCGGCTGATGATGCCTTCGCAGGTTATATTGAAGCTCTTGCCGCCGACCTTTGTTTTTATTTTGTAGGGTTTGCTGTAGAGGAGCAGTTCCATTTCCTTTTCGCTGAACTTCGAGACCTTCTTGTCCATGTCGAAGAGCTTCGACTGGCCGAGGAAATTCCAGTACCAACTGCCAACGGCATATTCGTGGAACAGGATCGCGCCTTCGTTCAGCGTTTTGGATTTATCGAGGAAGAGTTCCAGGTCCACGCCTACCTTGCGGCCGAGGCCATTGCAGTTCGGGCACATGCCCTTTGGGTCGTTGAAGGAAAAGACGTTCGTGTGTCCCACATGCGGTTTGCCGATGTGGGAATACAGCCGGCGCAGCACCGGGTAGATGTCGGTGATCGTGCCCATCGTCGAATGGGACCCACCGCCGAGCCGTTTCTGGTCCACGACGATCGGCATGCTCAGGTTCTCAATGGCATCGGCGTCCGGCTGGGAGTAGCGCGGCAGGAAGGTGCGGATGAACATGCTGAAATTCTCGTTCATCTGGCGTTGTGCTTCGGTGGCGACGGTGTCGAAGACGATCGACGATTTGCCGGAACCCGAGACGCCGGTGAAGATGGTGATCTTGCGTTTGGGGATGCGCAGTGAGATGTTCTTTAGGTTGTTTTCGCGCGCGCCGCGAATCTCGATGTATTCCTGAGACATGGTTTCCTCTACGGTTTGCTATTTTGGCCCAGGCGGAACATGTTGGTCGAGTTGGAAGGATATGGATGCGAGGCGCCGCTCGGAAGCAAGGAAAACGTCCCCTGTCGCCCAGTTTCCCGAGTTTCGCTGGTTAACCATAATGACCCCCCCCCGGGTTTTTTTGTAAATGCAGATTCTAAAGGAAAGCGGGTGGTTGTAAGTGGTCTAGGATGAACATTTGCAAGGGGCTTTGGAAGTGGAGCGATGGGGGCGGCGACCGATGGTAAGAGGTGGTGCAAGGACGACATGGGGAAGGGTAGCATGGATTTTACATTACTGTCAATAACTATTATCGAATGTATATCATTCGAACGTGAGACGGGGAAGTGGAGTGGGTTGAGGCGGTTGGCGCGAAATTCGGAGTTTAGTGAGACGGTGTGGTGACGAATTGTTCGGGGAACATCCCGTGTCCCCCGATTTCCCAAGGGTTGTCCACCGCCAGGTCAACTCCAGGAGACGGACAGCTCCGAATAGCCTTTCCCTTCTTCGATAGGGGTCGAGAAATGCGTCAGCACGTCCTTGGCCCCGGAAAGCTCCAAGGCTTTCTTGAAAAATCCGATAATCGTCAATCCCACGATGCGGTGCTGTTTCTGAAAGCCGACATACTTGATCAGCGCTTTGCCCTTCCCCTGCAATTGCACCTCAATCGAGACTCCCTGAAAATAAGTCGCGTGCACCGCGGCGAGGCGTTCAATCACAAATTCCGGCGAACCCACCTTCACGAACGCTTTGTAGACTCCCCGCAGCTGCCGCTCGTTAGCCGCCTCTGCGCCGCGAATGATCATCTCTTCGTTTCCACCTGCCAGCACGCGATTCTGCACTTCCAGAAAGCGCGCAAAGAGGTCGAGGGAATACCAGTTGGAAGAAACTATCTCACTTTCGATGATCTTTCGCGTCTCCGTGTCCAGCAGTCCCAGGATATTCTCAAAAGCATCGCGACTCGCGTGCGCTTTGATCTGCTCGACGGCCTCTTTGACTGCGGTTCCCTTGATCCGCACCATGCTGGCGCTCCCGGAAGGCTCGAATGAGCAAAGTCGCTCTATTTCGACGTTACTACGCTTCGTGCCACAGCATGGATGGGTTGCCCTAAGCTTAACTCACCGCAGGTTCATTTCATGCCGCTCTCGGAAACATGGGGACTGGAACGTTCAGGCTTTCTGGAGAAAATCATCACCGCGGCTCAAAGCTCGTATAACGTAGTAGAAAATGTCCCGTCTGGAACGTGTGAAGAAATTGGTTTTGAAACGAAACCAGCTGCGCGCAACGGTACGGATGCGCAATCTTCGGCGATTCTTTCCTCTGCATTTATTTCCGTTCTAACCACTGCGGCACTTCTGCTTGCTTAGCCAGCGGGCGCGGGCTGCGCTTGCATGCGGCGCAAGCCGAACCAGCGCATTAGGTTGTAAGTCAGGCAGGCCCACGTAGCTT
>Ga0210409_10007664_pt1 | contig 11096 bp, 6 predicted proteins | sample IncBWH17MmetaG_FD_161649 | JGI IMG/M metagenome (GOLD analysis project Ga0210409, IMG submission 161649) | Forest soil microbial communities from Barre Woods Harvard Forest LTER site, Petersham, Massachusetts, United States - Inc-BW-H-17-M | ecosystem: Environmental > Terrestrial > Soil >...
GTGGCGAGGCCAATTATCGCGCGGTGTGGGGATGGGCGCGGCTGGACTGGATTGGGGGGAAGTGGGAGGACCGCGATCCGGTTTCGGGGGCGCTGGTGCGCGAAGTGGTGGAGCTGCGGCGCGAGCCGAAGTATGTGCCGCACAATCGCTGGCACATCGAGCGGTGGGTGCCGGCGGAGAGCTATGGTTCTCCGGCGGAGTGGCACTCGCGGACGATTGAAATTGTGAATGGGCGGAATGTTCCGGCGCTGGGGCCGTATCCTGCGCGCGGGGATTACGAGCACTGCTTCACGCTGGAGGGGCCGCGCGGCGAGTTCGTGCAACTGACGGCGGCGGTGGCGCGGCACATCGCGCGGGCGATCGAAACCAGCCGCGGCGTTTCGCCGGCCAGGAAAAAGATAGCGCTCGAGGAGCGCACGCGGCGCGAGGAGCGCGAGTATGACGCGTGGGCTGAGAATGTGTTGTCGTGATTTGGGATTGGAGATGGTTTTGGTGGCGCAGGCTTCAGCCTGTGGGGGTTGGTGCTTGCAAGGACTAAAAGCCACAGGCTGAAGCCTGCGCTACTTCAGAGAGGGAGAAAAGTGATATGCAGAACGAAACTGCGGTGATTGCCAATATTACCGAGCAGCATTACATGGCGCAGCGGATGTACGGCACGTTTCAGATTGCGGGGCGCGGCGACGGGGACGCGTGTGCGCTGACGCGCATCACGCCGCGCACGGCGGTGATGGATTACGGCGACAAGCGCACGCTGCCGCTGGCCATCACGGCGCGCGAAATTGCCGAGGACCTTTGCCGGGAAATTAATTCCGACGCGGGGGAGCGCAGTTTTCTGGGCGTTTTTGTGTGCGCGGGGGACGCGCCCAGCGAAGCGGAGCTGCGCGGCGCGCACGAGAAGCTCGAGGAATTTTACCGCGCCCTGGTGGCTGCGGCGGACCGCGAGTGGGAACGCTCGCACTCGTTTCTGTTCATTCACGATTTGCAGAGACGCGCCGCGGCGAGGCTGGGCGTCGAAAAGGAATGGCACTACCAGGCGCGCGAGACCGAGGAGTGTCCTGGGTGCGGCGAGCGCGTCAAGCCGGGCGTCGCGGTGTGCAAATCCTGCCACGCAGTTCTCAATCGCGACAGGGCGCTGGCGCTCGGACTCATCCAGCCGCCGCCTGCCGCGGCAGAGGCTCGCATGGAGCGGCCCGTTCAGCCGAAGCGCGCATAGCCGCGGGTGGCACGGACTTCAGAGCGTGTGTAGCACTCAATTTTGAACCGGCCAGCGGCTAAACCGGCTGGGGAAAAACCTCCTTCCGAATTTTGTCATTTCGAGCGAAGCGAGGAATCGCTCTTTCTTTTCCTCGGGGCAGATCGAAGAGAGATTCCTCGCTTCGCTCGGAATGACAAAATAAACTGCTTTTTCCGCAGCCTGTCGAGGCGGGCGGATTCGGCTTACTTTTGGCGCGGCTGAAGCCGTGCCCTCCGAAGATTTGGAAGCTAGGGCGAAGGCTTTTCTATTTGCGGGGATTCATTCATTCTTATTCACCGCGCAATAAATCAACTTCGCGCAAAACTTCGGACTTCTTCCGCGGCAGGCTGAGGATGCGTGCAGAAATCCACAGGCTGAAGCCTGCGCTACTAAAAACCTTAGCGCGCAAAACTTCGGACTTCTTCCGCGGCAGGCTGAGGAAGCGTGCAGAAACCCACAGACTGAAGTCTGCGCTACTAAAAAAATTTATCGAGGATCCTTGCAAATGAACAGACTTGAAAATTATTTTTGGAGCGTGCGTCTGTGCCAGGCGCTCGCTGCGGTGTTTGCCGCGATCGCGCTACTGGCGTGCGGCGCGGACGCGCGGGCGCAGGGATCGCGCAAGGACGACATTGTGTTTAACGCGCAGGGGCGGCCCATGGGCGGCGCGACGGTGCGCGTGTGCACTTCCGCGGCCACGGGGCAGCCCTGTTCGCCGCTGGCGCTGATTTATTCCGATCCGGGATTGACGCAGGCGCTGGCGAACCCGACGACCACCGACGGGCTGGGGAATTACAATTTCTACGCTGCGCCGGGGCGCTACGAGATCGAGATCAGCGGGCCTACCATCACCACCAAGCAGATTCCCAATGTGATTCTGCCCAACGATCCGACCGCGCCCACCTTTACTACCGTCACCACCACCAGCGGCATCTCCGCGTTCTCCCTTTCGCTCACCGGAAACCTTACCGTGAACGGATCGGCGGCCGTGACTGGATCGCTCACCGTCGGCGGCGCTCCCGTGCCGTCCACAACTCAGGATAATCAGTGGACCTCCGCGCAGCGCTTCAAGGGGCCCGATCCGTGGCGCGACATTACGGCCTTCATGCCCGCGGGAGGATGCGACCACTCGGCTGTGGGCATCAACTCCAACACTTCGGGGGGCATCAATAGCGGGTCGACCGCGCTCACTCTGAGTGCGGACATGGGATTCAAGAATGGCTGCGGCATTTATGTCGCCAATGCCGGAGCTACCTCCACGCTCACCGCTCCCAGTCTCGCGGGCGCACCCGCGACGGTGATTTATGGCGGAGCGGGTTCGACCACTGTGCATTACAAAGTCGCGGCCATTGACCCGCTGCTGGGGACTTCGGCGGCCAGCACGGCGATCACGGTGTCCACGGCTCCGGCCACGCGCACCGGGATCGACATGGTGGCCATCTACTGGAACTATGACGCGGGCGCGGCGGGCTATCTGGTCTGGAGCGACGCGACCGGAAGCTACACGCCGCTGGGCTATTCGTTTCAGTGTTCGCAATTCTCTTCGGGCGGAGTTTGCGGGTATATCGACAAAGGCGCAGAGACCAACAATTTCTCGAAGTTTTCCGCGTTTCCGTTTTTCCCCTACACTCCTCCGGCGTCGGCCACGGGAGACGCGCTGATCACCACGATTGTCTCGGGAGCCGGGACAACCAGCCTGGTCCTTGCGGCTGCGGCAACCAACACGGTTGGGCCCAACGCATATGTTTATCCGGACGACCGGCCATTTCTCAATGCCGCGCTGGCTGCGGCGGCCACGGATGGAACCAGCCTGAACCGCGGACAGGTCTACATTCCGGAAGGGCTTTGGTACCTGTCCGGCGTGGATTTTCCGGCCAGCCCGGCGGGAGTCTCCATCGTTCAGACCGGAGCGATCCAGCTTTTTGGATTGCCGATCTTCGGCACCGTGGGAGGCAGCTTCACTACCTCCGGCAACGTGTCCTGGTTCGGCAACGGCGGCGCGTATTCGGCGGGGTACTGGAGCCTTTCGATGAGCGGAATATACGCGCAAGCGCAGGTAGGCGCGTTGTTCGTGGTTTACGGCAGCCCGAACAATATGGATCTGGAGCGCCTGTCCATGTCCTGCAGCGAGGACTGCGTGGTGCTGGACTCACTGGGCGCGCTGACCATGCGCGACGACGAGGTGTACCAAAACGGCGGCAGCGGCGTGGACCTGCGCATTGACGCGAATACCTATTTCAGCACCTTCGACCATGTCGATTGGAACACCTCGAATAATTCCAACACCTTGATCCCGCTGATCTGGTACACGGGCCTCACCAGTTCGTTGCAATCCGCGGTCTTTGATTTTCGCAACAACGCTTTCCGCTATCACACCATTCGCGATGACAGCATTTTTGGCGGAAACGCATTCAGCACGATTTCCATTGACGGCGTCACCAGCATCGAAAGCAACTGGGATCAGGGCCTGATTACCAGTGTGAACGGCGGACCCGGCTCGGTTTCCATCGCGGGCCAGGTCAGCGACAGCGATCCGAACACGCCGGACCAATCGTTCCTGTATGACTATGCCAATCAGGCCAGTCCCGGCGCGCAATGGAACATCACTGCGAATCAGACCGGCTTCGCGCATGTGGTGTGGGCATCGGGCTTCAACGGAAACGCGGTCCCTTGCACCGGATGGACGTTCAATAACCAGAGCACGCTGCTGAACGGGCAGTGGGGAAGCGAGGACGGAACTTCCTACGCGGGATGCGACAAGGGCGGCACCTCGCTCGGTTACGAGGTCCAGACCATGGGCGTGTTGACGGCCGGGGGAAACGATCCGGGAGCGGCCGCCCTGGAGCCCATGCTCGGGCACATTTTCCGGCGACCGATTCCCAGCGTGACGGGGACGGGGAGCGGATCGCTCTCGGCGGGAACGTATTATTTCGTGGCCACGGTTCTGGACGCGGCGGGGCGCGAAAGCGGGAAGAGCGCCGAGGTTTCGCAGCTGGTCGGCGCATCCAGTTCCATCAGCCTGTCGGTGGCCGAGGCTATTTACTTTCCAATTAGCTGTAACATCTATTATGGGACGAGCGCGGGAGGCGAGGGGCACTACTTCAACTCCACGGCCGTGACGAGCGGCACTTGCACCTTTACCTTCACGACCACCGCGGGTTCTACCGTGGCCACTCCGCCCATCGTTGGCAACGCCATGCGCTCCTGGCTCAACCAGGAGAATAACGGGAATTCCTGCCTGTTCTGCGGGCTCGGCGGCGGCCTGGGAACCGGCTGGCTCGGCTTCAACCTGACCGCGCCGCAATACTCGGCGCCCCTCACGGGCGTGCAATTTCCTTTTAATGGCGGCGTGCACAGCTATAAATTTTATTCGGCCTCGGAGACGTCGGCGCCCGCGGGAATTGCCAGCGTCGATGAGCTGTATGCCGATTCCACCGCGCACCGCTGGAAAAAAATCGAGAACAACGGCGCAGTGCAAACCGTGGGCAGCGCCGACAGTTCCGCGTGCGCCTACCAGGGCCCCGCGGCTGCGGTGACGGGGACGGGCGCGGCGGCCACGTACTACACCTGCACTCTTCCCGCCGGGGTGATGGGCGCGGGGCAGGGAATCATCATCACCGTTCTGGCCAAGCACACCACGGGCACTGCCGCGGTCACCTACACGCTTTCGTTCGGCGGGACGTCCAGCACGCCCGCGGCCCCACCGGGCGCGGCCAATCAACTCGAGCGCATCATCTACCTCGTCATGAACAACGCCGGCTCGACCAGCGCGCAGACCATCTCCACTCTGGGCCAGGACAGCAACGCCGGAACCAACTCGATCAAGCTGGACACCGCGGCCGTCAGCACGGCCTCCGCGGTGACCGTCAACTTGCAATTCAACGTGGCGTCCACCGACGCCATTACCCCGGAAATGTTTTTAGTGGAATTGAAGCAGTAAAAGTAGCGCAGGCTTCAGCCTGTGGGGGTTGGTCCCTGCAACGACAAAAACCCACACGCTGAACAGGTTGCGGAAAAAGTATTTTATTTTGTCATTCCGAGCGAAGCGAGGAATCTCTCTTCGATTTGGCGCCATGAAAAGAAGGAGAGATTCCTCGCTTCGCTCGGAATGACAATATTCTGGATGGGCTTTTTCCGCAGGCTGTTTGGCCTGCGCGGATTAGTTAGAGCATGAGTGATCTTGCCTGAACAAAACCCCACAGGCTGAAGCCTGCGCTACTTGAACCCCCAGAAGAGGACACCAATTATGCGCAAATCAGATCAACACTGCGGTCGGGCTGCGGCGGCGCTGCTGCTGGCCTTGGCCTTCTTCGCCTCTGCAACTGCGGGCGCGCAGGGCATTCCAGGCGGCACGACGCACAGCGTCACGCTCTCCTGGACGGCGCCATCGCCCGCGGGCGGTTCGGGAACGATCAGCGGGTACAACGTGTACCGCTCGCCGTCGAGTTCGCCGCAACCGGCCTACGCCAAGCTGAACACGACACTGAACGCCGGGCTGACGTATTCGGACAGCAGCGTGTCCGCGGGCGCCAGCTACACGTATTGCGTGACCACCGTGGACTCGCTGAGCGAAGAATCGGCTTGTTCCGCGCCGGCCACCGCCAATGTGCCCTCAAACCCAAACGCCCCGAGCGCTCCCCTCATCATCGTAAAGTGAGGCGAGGCGCGTGAGATGCGATTCGTGAGTCGTGAACCGTGATTCGTGATTTGAGATTCATGAGTCGTGAATCGTGAGTTGTGATTCATGAAAACCTGCGTGGCCATAGCGAATTGGAAATTGAGCGATTCGCTGTTCACGAATGTCAATTTCAAATCTCAAATTTGAAATTTCAAATCATGATTCGCGGACTGTGGGCGAAACTTCAACGTCACGGCTCGCGCGCGGTTTTCACGAAGTACGAATCACGATTCACGAATTACGAAGAACGATTCGCGACTCACAATTCACGAATCACAAATTACGATTCACGAACCACGAATCACGTGTAACAGACGAGGACCCCGTGAGCGCCTGGACAACTTTTCAAGTGTGGTGGCGCGGGCTGCTGGCCGCCGCGATTGCCGGAGGCGCCAACGGCGTCATCACCGGGTTCGCCGCCGTGGGCATCGATCCGCAGCATTTCAACCTGCAGGCCGGGCTGCGCTCCACGCTGGCCATTGCCGCCGTGAGCGCGATGATGTCCGCAATCATCGGCGTGGCCGCGTATTTGAAGCAGTCGCCGCTGCCGCAGGGGGAGTGACTGGTGATTGGTGACGCGTGACTGGTGACTAAAACCCATCTCATAAATCGTCCTTGTGGGTCGCGGCTTCAGCCGCGACATTCAGATACCTGAAAAACGAGGGCTTTAGCCCCTGACGGTCTACCGATCTTGAATGGCTTGCCATTTAGGAGACAGCTTCTGGTGACTAGCGACTGGTGAAAACCCAATGAGCAGACGCCGCACGCAGATTGTTTTGGTTTTTCCAGCAGTCACCCGTCACTAATCGCCAGTCACTAATCACCAGTCACATTTCCCTGACGCTCAGATTTCCAACTCATCCGGTCAGCACAGTTAGCACCCAAACCGCGAGGACTAAACCATGCCAGTCGTCGGAACCACCGCGTACAACACTGCCGGGCAAATCACTTCGCTGGTGCGCTCGCTTTTGAATGACGCCGCGGGGAATCTGTTCACGGATACGGTGCTGTTGCCGTACGTGAATTCGGCGTATCGCAAGACGCAGCGCGCGCTGGCCAATGTGCAGTCGGGCAGCTTTTTGAGCGACGATGTTTTGCTGGTGCTGCCGGCCGTCACGGTGGTGGACGCCTCGGCACAAGTGTCGATCACGGACGGGACGGCGCCGCCAAACCAGTTGCCGTCGGATTTGCTCGTGCCCGTGAAATTGTGGGAACGCGCCAACCTCAGCTCCGACGATTTTATCGAGATGACCGACCTCACCGGTCACGATGGCCTGCCGTCGGAGCCGCAGGCGCGGACGCTGCGCTTTTGGGAATGGCGCGCCGACGGCCTGTATTTTCTGGGCGCCAGGCAGGATACGCAACTGCGCCTGCGCTACCAAAAATCGTATCCCGACCTCTCCGACGCGACCAGCCCGGTGCTGATTCGCAATGCACAGGAGGCGCTGGCCTACGCCGCTGCCGCGATGGCTGGAGCCGCACGCGGCGCGCCGCAAGCCGAACGCTGGGACATTGCCGCGTCCGACGCGCTCGAGGACCTGGTGGTGCGCGCCACGCAGCGCGAACAGCAGACCGGCCGGCGGCGCAGGCCCTTTTCCGCCAGGGCAGGATTCGCGCCGCTGATTTAAGTGGCGCACGCTTCAGCTTGCGGGGTTTTTTTGCAATTCGCTCCACAACCGGAACGGCGTGCAAGGCCAACTCCGCGCAGGCGTAACCAGATGATCGAAAATAATCCGCGTCGTCATTCCGAGGCGCGCTGCGCGCCGAGGAATCTCTCTTTTCCTGCGTCGAAACCGAAGAGAGATTCCTCACTTTGTTCGGAATGACAAAAATTAGAATGGTCTGGTACTTGCTCCGACATTGACTTGGAGCGCGTTGGCAACAATCCACAGGCTGAAGCCTGCGCTACTTAAGACTGGAATCTGAAAAATCCACGGGCTGAAGGCTGCGCTACTTAAGACAACTAGGACAAAAATCCACAGGCTGAAGCCTGCGCTACTTAAAAAATGAGCATTGCTGGAACTATTGATGCGCCGCTGGAACTGTTTGGCGGGCTGGTGACCGATCTGGCGGCGGCCGATTTGCCGCAGGGGGTGTCGCCCGATTGCCGCGACGTCGCATTTCTGCAGGGCGCGGTGAAGACGCGGCCGGGGCTGCTGTCGGTTTACGCGCCGATCTCCGGCAACCCGACCGTGAATTACCTGAAAACCTTTACGCAGCCGAATCTGGTGAAGACGCTGCTGGCGATCGATTCGGCGGGAACGCTGTGGGGCGAAAATTCTCCCGGAGTGCTGGCGCAAATTTCGGCGGGGCTTTCTGCGAACGCCGCGGCGAGTTCCACATCGCTGTTCAGCCGCGAATATATCGCGCAGCACGACGGCAACTTCGGCGTGGACATGCCGCGCCAGTACGACGGGACAAATCTGGACCGCGTGAGCCAGATCGGTCCGGGCGCGGGCCCGGCCATGGTCGCCGATGTCATCGCCAATATTTCCGCGATTTCGCGCGCCTCCAACGTGGTGACCGTGGCCACGGCCACGGCGACGGGAATGCTTCCGACCGACCAGGTGGTCATCGCCGGCGTCACGGACACGAGCTACGACGGAGCTTTTCCCATCGCTTCGATCATTGATTCGCTGCATTTCACTTACGCGCAGACGGCGGCCAATTCGTCTTCCAGCGGCGGCACGGCCGCGCCGGCCGGCTCGATCAGCGCGGGAGCGCACCAGTGCGCCGTGATTTTCGTGACGCGGCAAGGTTACTTGACGCGGCCTTCTCCGCCCACGACGTGGACGGCGGCGGGCGGGCGGCGCGCGAACGTGACCGGCATTCCATCGGTGGCCACGCTTCCGAATATTGTTGCGCGCATTCTGGCGTTCACCGCGGCGGGCGGCGATTTGTTTTTCTACAGCACGGGCCTGGACGGCGCGCCGCAGATGCAGCTGTTTGACAACAGCGCCTCGTCGTTCGTCGTGGATTTTTCGGACACCGCGCTGCTCGCGGGCAGCGAAGCGGATTCGCTGTTCAAACTCGTCGAGCTCGGCGAATGCGCGGGCGTGATTGGCTACGCGCAGCGCCTGTTCTGGTGGGGCGAGCGCAACAAGCAGAATAATTGGGAGAACCTCACGTTTGACGGCGGATTCGGCGGCGCGGGAAACAACGTGCCGCTCGGATGGACTCCCGACGCCACATTTTTCGCGGGCGGAAGTTTTGACACCACGGGCGAAGCGGTCTGGGGCGGCGACTACGCCATCCTCGGCGACGGCGCGACGGCGACGCGCGGACTCATGACGCAGACCGCGGTTGCCGACTACAACGGCGCGCCGCGCCTGGCGGCCAACACCGGCTACTCGGCGCGCGTGCGCGTGCGCATGACCGGCGCGCTCACGCAAGGGACGCTGCACGCGCACATTTACAGCGCGTCGCTGGGAATTTCCACGCCCGGCGTTTCCGTGCCCGCCGCGCAAATCAGCGCCGGCGCGTGGAAGGAATTCATCGCGCCAATCACTCCGGCGCTCGGATTCGCCACGATTCCGTCCGACTTGCTGCTGCGCGTCTACGCCGACGGCACGCCCACGGCGGGCGCGGGATTTCTGGTCGACAACATCGAAATATTTCCCACCGCCGGGCCCTACAACACTTCGCTCGTGCGCGCGTCCTTCGCCGAGGATCCCGAAAGCTACGACGGCGTCAGCGGATTCATGAACGTTTCCGAAAACGACGGGCAGACTGTGCGCGCGGCGTTCCGTCTGCGCGAGCGCCTGTACTTTGTGAAGAACCTCTCGCTGCACGTCACTGAGGACGACGGCGTGAATGAGCCCGCGTCCTGGACGATCAACGAAGTGTCTCGCGCCGTGGGCACGCCCTCGGTCGCCGGCGTGGATGTGGGCGAGGACTGGGCGGTGATCGCCGGGCGCGCCGGCATGTACATTTTCGACGGCGGCGAGCCCATCAAAATTTCACAGGAAATTCAGCCGCTGTGGGACACCATCAACTGGGCCGCCGGACAAACGCTGTGGGTGCGCGTGGACACGCGCAACAAGCGCATCCTGTGCGGCGTTCCCACCGGCACGGCCACTTCGCCGAATTTAATTTTAGTTTTGGATTATCGCAGCCTGTCCAGTGCCGGCGAGATCGAATCGCTCGGCTCCGTCCTGTTCTCGACGCTGTCCGGAAAGCTTTACGCCGTGGGCCGCTCGCGCAAGTGGTGTCCGTGGAACATCACCGCGAATTGCTGCACGCTAGCCGAACGCTCCGACGGCACCGCGCAGGTTTTCCTGGGCAACGGCCTCGTCAGCGGCGCGGGCAACGGGAAAATTTATCAGCTTTCCGACACGCAATTTTCCGACGACGGCGCGGCCATTCATTCCTACTACACGACGTACTTTTTCCTGAGTCACGATCTCGAACAGACGTATCAAGTTCGCTCCCACCGAAAACTTTTCGCCTACCTCGCGCTGTACGCCGAAGGAGCAGGGAACTTGAACCTCTCCGCGTTTGTTGACAACGAAGCGTTCCCCACCGCGCTGACGCCGCTCCCCCTGTCGTCGCCCGGCGCAAAAGATCTGGAGCTGCCTATCAACTTGCTGGGCGAGCGCGTCGCGTTCCAGGTAAGCACAAGCACGGCAGGCGCATGGTTCAAGCTGGAGCGTTTCATCCCGTCGCTGCTGCCGGATCCGTGGTCGCCCGTGCGCGGCGGGAATTAGTAGCGCAGGCTTCAGCCTGTGGCTTTTCATCGGATCCTGGCTAGCGCGCGCAGTCTTGGTCCGCTAATGGACCCCCACAGGCTAAACAGGCTGCGGAAAAAGTAGTGTATTTTGTCATTCCGAGCGAAGCGAGGAACCTCTTTTCGATTCGGCCCCATGAAAAGAAAGAGAGATTCCTCGCTTCGCTCGGAATGACAAAAAGAGTGAGGCCCTTTTTCTGCAGCGTGTAAAGCCTGCGCTGCAAAAGTCTCGACCGCTTCCATCGGTTCAAGCGGCTTTGCGGTGTTTCGCTCGAGTGCGCGCGGCTTTGCGCGCGGCCTGGCGAAGGCCGCGGCGTCCCTTGGTATGGACCGCCTTCACGGCGGCGGCGTGCAGCGATCGTCTGCCGCGGCGCCGCGCGGCGGAACGAGCCTGGCGCGCCAGCGCCCGGTGCGTTGCTGCGGAGTGGCCTTCGCGGCGCAGCGCATTCAATATCGCG
>Ga0210409_10007665_pt1 | contig 11095 bp, 9 predicted proteins | sample IncBWH17MmetaG_FD_161649 | JGI IMG/M metagenome (GOLD analysis project Ga0210409, IMG submission 161649) | Forest soil microbial communities from Barre Woods Harvard Forest LTER site, Petersham, Massachusetts, United States - Inc-BW-H-17-M | ecosystem: Environmental > Terrestrial > Soil >...
CGCCAATTTCCGTTTGCATCCACGTCGCCCTGGTCGCCGGTGTGGAACCATCCATCGTGGTGCACGGCGGCCGTTTGTTCCGGCCGGCGCCAGTAGCCGGGGAAAATATTGGGGCCGCGGACCACGATTTCACTGTTTTCGCAGATTTTCATCTCGATGCCCGGAATGGCCGGGCCGACGCGTCCCGGCTCGACATGCCGCGGATTGTCCAAGGTGCAGATCCCCGTGGTTTCCGTGAGGCCGTAACCCTGCAAGACGGGGATTCCAAGCATCATGAAAAAGAGCTGCGTTTCGCGAGCAAGGGGAGCGGAGCCGCAAATCATCGCGCGAAGATTCGGTCCCAAGCGTTTGCGGATGGATGGAAAAATCACGAGGCCGGCCAGTCCCAGCCAGAAAAAATCCCACGTCTGCGGTGCCTTCGCATCCAGCCGGAACCATGCATCCTCCGCATGGCCGAAAACTTTCGCGATTGTCCCGCCACGCTTGCGAATATTGTCTTTGATACCCGTTCGCATTCGCTCCAGCAGCAGTGGAACGTTGAGGAAGTAGTTCGGCGCGGCGGAGCGGATATCGTCGGCGAGCTTCGTGAGGTCCATCGAAAACGTAAAGACGCTTGTCCGGGAAAGGCACGATAGCAACAGAATCCACGATGCAGCAAAACAGAGCGGCGTGTAATGAAAAACTCTGTCCGGCACATTGCGCGGCCCCATCAACTCGTCGAGGCGCGCCTTGGTGCAGGACAACATGTGATCGAGATTGCCAACCGTCAGCATCACGCCTTTGGCTTCGCCGGAGGTCCCTGACGTGTACAGAATGGCGACCGTATCCTGCGGCGAAAGGGCGGCGGGCGCGGGAAGAGCGCTCGTTGCAGTCGGTAGATGGGAGCTGAAAATTTCGTCGAACAATACAAATCGCGGCGCATCCGGCCACGCCGCCGAGATTGCACCGCGAAGCGCGGCATCGCCGCAGCAAATCAAGCCGGGGCCGGCATCGCGCAGCATCGCAGCCAATTCTCCCGCAGCTTGACGAGCGTACAGAGGAACAGCGATGAGCCCCTCCGCGATAATCGCGAGATCGAGCGCCGCCCACCGGATACTGTTCGGAGCGACCAGCGCGCAGCGGTCTCCTCTCGTAAGTCCCGAAGCGCGCAAAAAGGCTCGCGCCGTGGCGATTTGACCGAGCAAGTCCGATCCCGTCGCGGTTCGGTCGCCACCCGCATTTGCTTCAGCCAAAACCACGCGGCCGGTGCCTTCCTGCAATTTCGATAAAATGTTTTCGAGGAAGTTCATGGTGTTAAGTAGCGCAGGCTTCAGCCTGTGGGGTCTGGTACTCGTCCGGTAAAACCCACAGGCTGAAGCCTGCGCTACAAAATTCTCACTTGAACTGTCAGGCTAATCTCCGGCCGCGGCGGCCGTTGCGCCATCGTAGGAGTCGAGCAGCCTCCCGAGATTTGGGCTAAGCTGCGGCAAATACTCTTCCCAGCCGCGCACGCCTGCACGCACCGGGAATTCCGGATATTGCTGATGAACCGCGCGCTCCAGGAACACACCCATACGGCCCATGGTTTTTAAATTGCGAACGACGGAGCGTGCTATGCCGTCACGCACGGCATCCGCTTCCGCAGCCAGGCGATCCATGACGCCGGCGAGTGTTTCTCCGAGGTCCGGATCTTCCACCGTAAGGAGCAAATGTTCGTGGCCGCGCTCACGCATCAGGTTGCGAATGCGTTCATCCATCGTGACTCCCGCCGAGGGCACCAGCGAAGGCATCGAAGTGACGATGGCATGATATCGCGACGAAACCATCAGGCTGGAGCAGCGCAGAATGCTCACGATCTTATACATGTCGTAATCATCGGAGCTAAACACCGGCGCGCCGCCCAGTTGCGGAGCGAGCTCATCGCACGCCCGCGTATCCAGCCTTTCCATGGCCACAAGAATCAGAAATACGCGATGCTTGCTGCGAAACGCTTTTACGCCTTGGGCCAGCGCGGCCAAATATTTCTTATACGCGGCATCGACTGCGGAACTCGATTTGTGAAAATAAATCGTGCGATAGTGGCTTTCCTTGTATGCGCCGAGGCAGGCGTGCGCCAGAAACTTCGGCGTGGAGGGCGTCACCGGCCACCAGAATGGATTGATCGGGCAGACCGTCAGCACCGGAGTCTTCCCGTCCCACCCGGCATCGACCAGGGCTTTTCTGCCATATTCTGGCGGGTGCGGTTCGAACGTCCATGCCGTGTCCGTGCCGGCTTCGCTCGCCACGCCCAATTTGCTCAGCACTTTCTGCGATTCTTCATTTCGCGTGATGATCAAGGAACGGCGGCAATACCGGGCGCACATTTTCTCGAGCATCGGGTTCATGTAGCCCGCTTCGGCGCCATACCCAACCGACAGTTTGTTTTCGGCCGAAGCAATTCCCAGCGCGCCGATGAACATCGTGGTGAGCGCATCCGCAAATTTGCTTTTGAACATGGACCCTTCGCAAGCGATCACGCCGTGATGCGGCCTCACTTCTCGGAACAGAAACGGCGGATAGATGTCCGGAAGAAATACCTGGCGCGCATCGCCAAAATAGCCGCGGCTCCAGTCCAGATTCTGGGACATCACGCTCAGAGCAAGATTTTCCTCGCCCAGAACGCGCCGGACTTGCCGCAGCATTTCCTCGACGCGAACATCCGAGCCCGTGTTGCGCGTGCCGTTGTATCCCGCAAAGAGCAGTTTCAGTTTTTCGCCAGGTTGCCAGGGACGCCCCGCGCCAAACTTCCAAAGCGCACTGGAGAGTTCGATGTACGAACTGGTCCACGCTTCCAGGACGAGATCCATCATAGGTGAGACCCTCGCGCGGATCCCACGCCGGCCGCTGCGGCGTCTTCGCGGGCCAAACCGGCGGACCCAGGCCATGGCTCGTAGGGATAGGAGAAATGGTGATCGCGACTGAATCGCAGCAGCGGGTAACTATACTTGGAAAATGGTTCCGGTGCGCGCCCCATTTCCGCGACAACGCGCGAATTCTCGAACACCGTGTCCCAGATGAGATACGGCATAAATACTTTCAAGAGAGAAGCGCTGCGGCCAACCGTGCCTTGAGAATTCGATAACCAGTTTACGACGGAAGAGAAATTCCGCTCGAGCCCCGGCCAAAAGAGCGGCTCCATTTTTCCCGCGGATTCGGCGAGTGCGCGCGTGATCCGGCCAAACGTTTCGGAACGCGTGCCCGAAGAGAGGTGGTAGATCTCATGCTCCGGATTCGGTTTTTGATGCAGCGCCACGACGGATTCCGCGACGTAGTCGACCGGGACAATATCGATGCGATCGGTCGAGCGAAAAGGCAAAACCGGCAATCCCGCGAGAAACACGAATGCGCGGACCATATCGAATTGCGTCGTTTCGGGCCGGCGGCTGTCGCCCAGCACAATGCTCGGACGAAACACGGTTCGAGAAATATCGGGGAGCAGTTCCCGCACCAAATGCTCGCAGAATTTTTTCGTGCGCGCATACGGGTCATAGTCGGAGCGGTTCCAGTCGATGGAGGCGTCCTCGGCCACCACTTCGTGGCTGCGATGCCCCGCGACGGCGACCGTGGAAACCTGGCTGAAGCGGCGCAGCCCGTGCGCATCTTGCGCGCGGCGCGCGAGTTGCGCGACTTCGAGAGTGCCGCGCAAATTCACGTTGAGGCAGCTTTTTTCGGATTTACGGTTGAGCGAAGCCGCGCAATGAATCACCGACTCGGTCGTGCCGATCAGGTGCGTGTAGTCGGCTGTGCCCAGCCCAAAACGCGCCTCCGTGAGATCTCCGCGAAAAACGGAAATGCGGGTTTCCAGTGCGTCCTGGAACTGAGGAAAGCCCAGATGCAATTGCAGCGCGTGCCACAGGCGCTCGTTCGCCTCCTGCTCCGTCTTCGCCCGCACCAGTAGATTTAAACGATCCGTGTGACGCTCGAGCAGAAGGGAGGCGACGTGGGCGCCAATGTAGCCGGTGCAACCGGTCAGAAAGATGGCCATGGATTAGTTCTGGGTCCCCGCGCCTGACGCCGCCCCCGCGCGGGGCAGATCTTCCGGGCGTTCCGCTCCATTGCCGGGGTGCTGCAGGGAAAAAGCGCGGTGTGGACTTTCTTCCATCGGGCGCCCTTCGATGAGAGGGTAGACCCACCGGCGCAGGGCCGGGATATGAATGTTAATCCAATAATCCCACCAGTCAACCGCGGAGGGATCGTACCCGAAGGCCGCGCGCTCCTCCGGAGGAAGCGCCGCGGAAAGCAACTGTACATTTTGAGCCTCGAAAACTTGCTCGTTGTGCAGGATAAACGGTTTGTAAAGCTCGATCAGTTTTTCGACGCGAATGAGCTCGCGCTCCTGGCGGGCCAGCGGAGGTTTCTTCATCTGCAGCGCCGAAGCGGCGCGATTGATTCCTCGGACCACAGCTTTTTGCGCGGGAACGGAGAATTTCTCGTAGCGCGATTTGGAGACAGGAATCGTGTCGAACTGCATGCGCATCCAGTTCTCCAGACTCTGCTGCGAGCGATAGTGTTTGCGGTGCGCGAGGCCGGTCAATTCGATCGAGCGGCCCATGTCGCACGGATTGCTCGCGGACGTTGCGAGCTGGTAGATCGGCTCGTGACGCCGCGCGATAATCGCGGCGGCGATCAGGGTCATTCCGCGGCACACCATGTCCACGGGAATCACGTCCAGGCATTTGCGCTCATTGGTCGGCAACTGGCGAAAATACGTTCCCAGCAGGTAGGAAAGTGGCGCCGACGTGTTAATGCCTTCATTCCAGCCCCGAAATGGCTGGTCCGTGGAGGTTTCGACGATCGAGGGGCGCACGATGGCAATCGGCAGCCCGGCCCCGTGACGCACGATCACGGATTCAGCGAGCGATTTGGAAAGCGTGTACGTATTGGGCCAGCCGAGGCGCCGGGCGCGCCGAGTCCCCGCGCGCGTCAGACGATTGCGCAGCCAACGCACGCGATTTTTGCGGATGAGGTTTTCCAGCTCGGGACCCGCCGGTTCTTCACTGCCGCGATGTTTTCCGAGTGCCTGCCGCCGGAGCGCCGCTGTAATTTCCGGACTTTCGGCCCGCGCTTCGGCATGCGCCACCACTTCCTGCAAGGAGCGCCATTCGTGATCGGAGTCGAAATCCGCAATGCCGAGCGGCGTGTAATTCGGCTGTACTTCCTCGACCACTCGGCCGTCCTTCCCTCCCACCACATAGCACGTCGAGAGGTGCATCAGTGCGGCGTGGTCTGATCCGCGCAGAAATTCAATCAGATGAAGGACTGGTCCGACATTGCTGGCCAGGGCTTCTCGAAGGTCCGGATTGAAATCCGTCAGGCCGGAACTATTGACGACAAGGTCGAGATTGCCCGCAAGTTGCGCTCGTATTTCCGGAGCAATCCCCAGTCCCGGCCGGCTCGCATCGCCCTCGATCACTTCGACGCGCTCGGAGACAAATTCCGCGAACCGGTCGCCCAGCCGTTCCTGCAGTGGGCCAAATACAGGCGACTCTTCGAAAATCTTCTCAAAACGCCGCTGCGCGGTCGTCGTTCTCTGGCGGCGGATCAGCACGTAGATCTTGCCGATCTGGGGGAGTTCGTTTAAGAGCTGCGCCAGCCATACCTTGCCGATAAAACCCGTTACCCCAATCAAAAGAATGTTTTTCCCCGCGAGGGTCAGCCGGACAGACAGGGGTTGGGATTGTTTTTTCCCGTTGAATACGACCAGGGCGCGGTTATTAGCCGCCTTGGGACGCTCAGCCGGCAGAATTGCCTTCTCCAGACGCTCTGGATGGGCTGCCAGCCCGAGATTTCTCATCAGGCGGTCCGTAGGCACCCGGCCGTCGGCGCTGCGCTGGAAGGCCCAGGCTATTGGACTCCGCGGCCGAATCACAGGATCAAGCAGGCGGCCGGTCGCGATTCCATTGCGGAATTCGAGGCGGTTCGAAACCAGGCGAGAAACGCCAAGAGATTGCGCCAGGGGCCGCATCACATGGTCGAGGCCCTGGCTGACCAGCACTACATTCTCGGCGCCCTTTTCCGCCACGCAGGCCCGCAGGCGCTCAACCCCTTCCGCCTTCAGTTGCTTTTTCAGGGTGTATTCGAAATATTCCTCACCCAGCGAATCCAGACGGTCGCGCGTCACCCCGGACAAAAGCGTGTGCAGGACTCGCGTGGCAAACACCCGGTGACTCGCATATAGGAAGGGACGTACCAGCGCCAGCGCCAGCGTTCCTCCACGGCGGGCCCAGCGCCCCGCAAACGTGTGGGAATTCCAGGTGAAGTAGGCCACAGGGCGGACAGCGCCGAGCGCAACCAAGCTCCCTTCCACGCGCCAGAAGGTTAAGGCACTAAGGTCCGCCTGCGAGGGAGAGGATAGAATGCTCCCGGAAACACGGTGGCCGTTGGAACTATTTTGGGCGCTCTGATTACTCAACGGTGTGTTCCACTCCAATGATGTAAAGAAGAATCACCCAGTCTGGCCAGATTGAAGCTATCATTCTCGGCCCCTGAATCGCAAGGGCTTGCGGTTATATTATGCAAAACTGGAATCCTGTCGCGGATTATGATTACTGGCGGTCGCCATTTGCCCGGAGCTATTGACCTTGGTAAGAGGATGGCTGCCCTACCTGGGCAACAGGATCTCTTGGTTGGCTGGCCGTCACAACCCTCAAATGGGATGAAAAATCGCGTGTTCCCTTTCCAGGGAGCGGCGGTAGGACAAGTCGAAACAGCAAGCTGTCTTCAAAAGTTCATCTCTCGTTCACAGAAGTGTTTTCTTCAGGACTTAGTCTGATAACGTTTTCTACCCCTCCCAAGGATTGGAGACCCAATTTTATGAAGAAGGTTACAACGCTTGTCTTCGCGTTGGCGGTTCTAATGATATCCGGCATGATCGCCGGGCCCGCTTTCGGGCAGACTGCCATGGCCCCCTACAAATTGACCTTATTTGCCAGTGCTCCTACAGGGTCAAGTGCTCCAGATTCCATCGCGGTGCTTGACAGCCACGTCTTCGTGGGATACGGCGATGGCCACCTGCCGGACGGTTCCGACGGACTAAGTAACCAAATCGTGGAATACAAAATGGACGGGAGTGTAGTCCGCACGTACACAATGGTCGGGCACAACGACGGGCTAAAGGTCGATCCGGTCACGCATCTCGTCACTGCGAAGCATGGCCAGTCGCCCATTGATCCGAACCGGTTCGTCGGGATCCCGGGCACCAGCGGCACTAACGGCCAGTCTCCTTCTACGGTCATTGCCTCTTTGCTTCCTGACCCCGAGGTCAACCAGATCGGACCCACCGAAGACGATCTCTCGCTTCTCTGGCTTGCAGATTCCAGCCAAACCTCGAACAGGGGGCACTCCCTCGGCTTATTTTACGCGACGCCAGGCGCACCTTTGCCTCTCAGGCTTCTGCTATAGTGCGTGAAACACGCAGGCGGGATGGCCGGCAACTTCGGGAGAAGCCGTGGCGCATCGGGATCTTGAACATTTATTGGGATTGCTGGATGAAGCCTTCAACAGACCCGCATGGCACGGGCCCAACCTTCGTGGCTCGATTCGCGGTGTTACTGCGCGCGAAGCGGCGCTGCCTCCAAGGGCCGGGCACCATAATATTTGGGAAATTGTTGTTCATGCCGCCTATTGGAAATATGCGGTCAGGCGGCGCCTATCCGGGGAAAAACGCGGCTCATTTTCTCTTCCCGGGAGCAATTGGTTCAATCGCCCAATTGATCGGAGCGAAAAGGCCTGGCAAGTTGATCGGGCGCTTCTGGATAGAGAACATCAGCTGTTAATGGAAACCGTTGCGTCATTTAAGCCGCAAGATCTGGATCACCCTTCGCGCGGGAGCAAAACGTTGGCGCGTCGTCTGATTGCTGGCATCGCCTTCCACGATGTCTATCATGCCGGACAGATTCAATTGATTAAAAAACTTCTAAGGACTGAAAAAAATTCCCGCTAGGCGCCTAAGTTGACGCGATGCGGCCGATGTGAGGCGCCAGCCATCTCCGCGGACAGCCGTTCGCCGAATTCGACGCAACCAACTTTGGTTGTGCCCGGCTCGACGGTGTCGGGAGTCCGAATTCCGCTTGCGAACAGGCGGTCCACGGCAGATTCGATCCACTCGGCTTCGCGTTTCAGGCCGAAGCTTTCGCGGAGCATCATCGCGGAGGAGAGAATCATGCCCACTGGATTGGCGACATCTTTTCCGGCAAGTGTGGGCGCGGAACCGTGAATGGGTTCGTAGAGCGACGGCCCCGGGCCGCAACTCATCGACGGGATCAAGCCGATCGAGCCGGCAAGCGCCGCGCCGAGGTCGGTCAGAATGTCGCCGAACATATTCGAGGTGAGGATCACATCGAACTGCGCGGGAGCGAGCACGAGTTGCATTGCGGCGTTGTCCACGTACAGATGTTCGACCTTCACACTGGGATGATCCGCGGCCAGGCGGGTCACCGTCCTGCGCCACAGCTGCGAAGTGGTCAGGACATTGGCCTTGTCGACCGAAGCGAGTCGTCCCTTGCGCTCTTCCGCTCGCGCGAATGCGTACTGGGCGACGCGCTCCACTTCCGCGGTCGTATATACGGCTTCGTCGGTGGCGCGCTCTCCGCTCGGATCGGCGCCCACTTGATGCTTGCCGAAATAAATATCCCCGGCCAGTTCTCGGACGAAATCGATGTGAACGTCGTTCGCGCGGTCGGCCCGCAACGGTGAAAGTCCGTAGAGCGGTGGGCGAAGATCGATGGGACGCAGATTGATGTACAACCCGAGCGCCTTACGCAGAGCGAGCAGGCCGCTTTCCGGCCGCTTGCCGAGCGGAACGGCATCCCATTTGGGCCCGCCGACGGCCCCGAGCAGGATGGCGTCGGCGGCCCGGCATGCCGCGAGCGTTTCGGGGGGGAGGGGCTCGCCCGTCGCGTCAATGGCGCATCCGCCAAAAGGGAACTCGGCGAAGTTGAATTCGTGGCCGAATTCTGTGGCGCTCTCCTTCAACACGCGCACGGCGGCCCGCATGATTTCAGGTCCGATGCCGTCGCCCGGGAGGAGGACAATTTTCTTATTTTGAACGGTCATGTTTTTATCGCGGGCCGGCGCCAAAACTCTCTCCTTGCACTTGCCGTGAGGCACGAACTGAATTCGCGTCCGCCCAAGGGCAAACAGTATAGTCCGGATCGTTCCTCCTGTCAGTGTGCGGCGGCGGAGATCCCTGTAGTACTTGGTTCGCTTTCCTTCCACCGGCGTACGCGAAATTCGTACTTGACACGGAGGGCGAGACCGTATATTAGTAAACCGAATGGTTAAGTATAATCGAGGACTGGACGCCACTTTCCAAGCGCTTGCCGATCCTACGAGGCGCGCCATCGTCTCGGCCCTGGCCCACGGCCAGGCCTCCGTCACGGAGCTGGCCAGGCCTCACCGCATGAGCCTGCCGGCGGTGATGAAGCACCTGCGGGTTCTCGAGAAGGCCGGCCTCGTCACGCAACGAAAGTTCGGGCGCACGCGCCGCTGCCGGCTCGCCGCCCGGCCCTTGAAGAAAGCGGAAGCATGGATTTCCCAGTACCGCGCGTTCTGGGAAACGCAGTTCGACGCTCTGGATCGATACCTGACTCAACAGCCGACGGAGGTTTCGGAATGGCCAGGGAACAATTATCCCCAGAAACAACGCTGAAGGTGAAACGAACTTTCCAGGCGCCGCGCGAGAGAGTATTTCGCGCTTGGACCGATCCGCTGGAGTTGGGGCGCTGGTTTGCTCCCTCCGACGAATATTCCACGCTCGTGCCCGTGCTGGAATTGCAGGTTGGAGGAAAATATTGCGTGGAGATGCATCACAAGGACGGGAATGTCCACCGAGTGTCCGGAACGTATCGAGAGATCAAGCCGCCCGAAAGAATCGTGTTCACCTGGAGTTGGGGACATGACCCCGAAGTGCGCGAATCGCTGGTCACCATCGAGTTTCGCGATTTGGGACCATCGACCGAAATCCTGCTCACGCATCAGCATTTGCCGAACGCGGAACAACGCGATAAACACGAGCAAGGATGGCAGGGTTGCATCGATCAGCTCGCAAACTATTTGAACATGTAATTTCAGTGGATTTCCAAAGTTCACGAAACATCGACCCTAAATTCAAGAAACACCAAAGGAGCAACTATGGCAATCGTCGATTCAATTCTGATGGAGATTGAACAGGAAGCCAAAACCACGCAGCGCGTTCTGGACCGGGTTCCGGGCGACAAACTGACCTGGAAGCCGCACGCTAAATCCTACACTCTCGGCCAGCTCGCCATGCATATCGCCGCGGGTCAAGGCCGTTTGGCTGAGATCCTGTCCAAGGACACTCATGAAATTGGCAGCATCACACAACCGCAGCCAGCCAGCCAAAAAGAGATCCTCGAAGCGTTCTCGCAAAACACCGCCACGGCCTTGGGAACACTCAAGAAATTGAGTGATTCGCAACTGATGGCCACCTGGACGCTCACCAAGGGTGGGAAGGTGTTGCTCTCGGCGCCGAGGATCGGGGTCATCCGCTCCATACTCATGAATCATTTTTATCATCATCGCGGACAACTTTCTGTCTATCTACGGTTGCTCGACGTGCCCGTGCCCTCGATCTATGGTCCCAGCGCGGACGAAAATCCGTTCGCGTAGATTGCCTGGCGATTCCGTTTGTCGTAGGACAGCCACTCTTGGCTGTCCGCTGCAATCTCGCTACGGCTAAAGAGGACAGCCAAGAGTGGCTGTCCTACAAGAACCCGACGGATACAATACTGCGCGAAAGGAATGCACCATGAATGTGATCATCAAAGGCGAGACCCAAGAATATCGAAGGCTGCGGGACCAATTGCTCGAAGCGGAAATTGCGCTCAAGGACCAGACCGAGCGCGTGGCCGCGCTGCGCAGAAAATTGCCTGGCGGCCCGCTAGTCGAAACCGACTATGTTTTCCGCGAAGGACCGTCCGATATTCGGGACGAATCGCCCGCGAATATTCGGGATGTTCGTTTCTCGGAACTCTTCGCTCCCGGCAAGGACAGCCTGATCGTGGATCACATGATGTGGGGTCCGAATGACAAGCTTCCTTGCCCGATGTGCAACCTG
>Ga0210409_10007667_pt1 | contig 11093 bp, 13 predicted proteins | sample IncBWH17MmetaG_FD_161649 | JGI IMG/M metagenome (GOLD analysis project Ga0210409, IMG submission 161649) | Forest soil microbial communities from Barre Woods Harvard Forest LTER site, Petersham, Massachusetts, United States - Inc-BW-H-17-M | ecosystem: Environmental > Terrestrial > Soil >...
TTCGATCCCGCGACCCGTTACGACTACGAGGTGCCGCTGCCTTCCGATCTTGTTCGCGCGCTCGAATTCGACGCCAAGTTCAAGGAGCTCGATCTTGGATTAGTCGACGGCACGGTAGCCGCGCTTACTGAACGGCGCAAGATCTATCGAGTGCTGACCACCGATCGGCGCGACTTCGCCACAATTCGAGTAGGCCCGCGCTTTTTACGACCGCTCGAGCTCCTGCCGTAGCGACACTGCTCGAGGCCTAAAGTGTAAAAGGACCTTGCCGCGTCCATTCCCAAGAAGCGCTCAAACAAGTCTTGGAATTCGTGAACAACATGCTGAAAGGGCATCCCCGCTTGTGTGTGCCAAAACGTCGGCATATTGTGAGCCGTTGTTGGTCGTGAGTTGCACAATTGGTTGCACAACTGCTGCCGAACAGGAGCACTTTGTCCCGCACAGCGGCCTCCGATCCGAACATAAGCTATTGATCCGAACAACAGGGCGGTGGAACAGGCAATTTGCTAAACCGTTGGAGGGGCCAAAACTCCTACCGGGGGTTCGAATCCCCCCTCTCCGCCATAGCTGAAAAGTGCAATATGCATGCGGGTTTTTGCTTCTTGCTACTACTTTTTCCATATTCATTCCGATTTAAATTATAGTTGTGGTAACTATACGAGAATCTCCGAAATGACACGCTCTGGAAAAACCTGAGCCGCTCTGAGAGCCGTCGGGTTCCTGTTTGTAGAATCGGAAGAGTTTTTCATCGATCTGGAGACGAAAAATCATGAGCGAGACCTCCGAGGAGCTGGTTTATCTCTTTTGAAGCCAGTTGATCTGGCTGGCTTCCGGGAGCAAGTTCAACGATTTGCACCCTGATCATAGAGGAAAGTGTTGTCACTGCCGCGGCGGTTGCGGACTTCCCCGCTTCATCAGCGTCAAGCATGAGGATGACTTGATCGAAGTGGGATCCGATCAATTCGGCTTGGCGGTCGGATAGCTTCGAGCCCATGAGGGCGGCCACATTGGGATGCCCGGCCTGATGGATTTTGAAAGTGTCGAAGAAGCCTTCGACGAGGATGAGCGTGCAGTCTCGCGATTGGATGGCTCGGTGAAGATTGAACAGCACATGAGATTTGCGGAAGCCTGCGGGAAGGCGGTATTTGGGCTCCGTCTGGCCGATTGCGCGACCCGAGTAGGCGACAAGGTCGCCGTGTTCGTTGTGGATTGGGATCACAACCCGCCCACGAAGAAACCCGTTGCCGTCGTAGTAGCCAACGCCGAAATACCGAGCTGTCTGTTCACTTAGTCCACGCGATATGACGTAAGAATGTTGGTGGTCGATGTTGCGCAAGGTAAACGATAGTGGCCGATTTTCTGGCGTGTCAGGGACCGGCTCTTTGTTCTCGGGTGTGGTGAGAGGGAGAAGATGTTCTGTCACCGAACGATCGAGGCGCAGAGCGGCCTCCCGGAGCGAGCAGCGTTCCATTTCGGCGACGAAGTCGAAGACGTTCCCGCCTACGCGGCCCGAACGAGCGGCGATGCACGAAGCGGACTGACAGGACCAGGCGTTCCGAGCGAAACTGACCGAGAAGCTGTCATTGCTCCTGGTGGAAGAGTGTGTAGGGAGAGGGCATTTTCCACGGAACTCGTCCGCACCAACGCGCCGAAGACGAACGTCATAGTGCGAAAGTACCGTCTCCATGGAGACTTTCGCTTTCACGCTTTTGAAATCAACCCATTCCGCTGGCATCATTTCATTTCCTTTGTCGGCTCGATCGGAACGAGTCCGTTTTGAAGCTGTCGGGGAGTGGGACCTGCCGGAGTCGGAACGTCTGTAAGCTGTGCGAGGAGCTTTTCGAAAGCGTTCACACCATCCTCGCAGCCTCGCATGCCGTTCCTCCTAGAAAGTTCTATGCGGCCCGGTCAGGCCGAACCAACTGGCGGCAAAAGGAAGAGCAAACCGCCCGGTTCTATTCCACGTAACATACACGTCGGAATCTGAACGATTCTGGTCGCGAAGCCAGTTCTGAAACTCCGGGGCCACAAGGGTCTCGACGTTGGCAATACGCTGGGGCGTTTGGCCGCGATGCCGGTTCACGAGGAGAACCGCCACATGGTCTTCCGGTTCGTGGAGCGCGAGCATATATTCCGAGGCAGATAGCGATCTCGACTGAAATTGGACATCCAGTTTCACTGACGATCTTCTTTCGCGTACACTGGCGTGAAATCGAAGTGATCCGCATCCGGGTTGTAGCCATGCAGTTCCAAGACTTCAGAAATGAAGCGTTTCCCCGGCCTGCGTTCGACATTCACAAGAACCTCGATGGAGTCGGCAACGTTCGTCTTGATTGCGGAGTAAGGGAGTTCCACACCACTCTGCAGGACGCAACTCGTGAACCGCGCGAGACCTTGCTTCGCTGAATTTGCATGGATTGTCGAGAGCGTGCCGGCGTGGCCGGTATTCAAGAGTTGCAAGAGATCGAATGCCTCCCCGGACCGGACCTCGCCCAGGATGATTCGGTCGGGGCGGTGACGAAGCGAGGCCTTGAGAAGATCGCGGATCGATACGGCTGGGACCCCGCTTTGCTCGCGGCGCGCTTCGAACCGGACGAGATTCGTCTGGAGCAGGTGCAGTTCCGCAGTGTCTTCGATGAGGACGATCCGCTCGTCCTCGGGAATGAATCTCGCAAGCGCCGCGGCGAGCGTGGACTTTCCAGTGCCGGTGCCGCCGCAGATCAAGAGCGACTTCTTCCGCAAGACATAGTCTTCGAGACGGTTGGCAAGCTGGCGGTCAAGCGTTCCGATCCGAATGAGATCCTCGATTTCGAAGTGCCGTGAGTTGAACTTGCGAATCGTCAGCGTAATACCATTCAGGCTGCAGGGCGGAATGACGGCGGCAACACGGCTGCCGTCCGGGAGCCGCGAATCAAGAATGGGCTTCGACTCGGAAATGTCGTCTCCCAGGCGCCGGGCGATGTTCTTGACGGCAACGAGCAACGACCGCTCGCTCAGCGACACGCCTTGCACCTGTTCCAGAAATCCGCTCTTCTCGACGAAGATGCGTTCTGTTCCGTTGACCATGACCTCGCTGATCGACTCATCGAGAATCAGGTGCTCGATGGGTTTCAAAAACGGCAGGATGGCCTCAAATCCATTCATTAGAGTTCTCCGTCCGCGAGCTGGCGGAAGTAGGATTTGTTCACGTCGTTGTAGTAAGGCTTCAGGTAGCAAAACATCGGTGGCATGGGGTTCATGCCGTCGTAGGCCATCGTTACCGACTGCGCGTTACAGAGCTCCATGAAGGTCTTGGTGTCGAAACGGAGGTCGTGATGCGGGCTGTAGCTTTTGGATGCTGTGATATTTGCCTTGTGGGAAAGCGACTTGCCGGTGAGGAAGCTGACGTTCGCGTCGTGTCCGCTCTCCGACAAGTTGTAGCTGGCCTTCAGTCTGTCCTCACGTCCACAGAGCTCACTGGCGATGCGCGCGGAGAAGTCATCGGAAAGAGACAGAAAGATCTTGGTTCGAAACGTCTGCAGCAGGGTGCGCCAGGATTCCCCGGGCAGAGCCGACTTCAAGGAGCTGATGCTCTGGGTGGCGATGATTGGAATACATTTGGGCTGCCGCGAAAGGCTGAAGAACTTTTCATCGCCGGCAGGCTCGCTCTCGCCGACCGTGGCGAAATGCTGATACTCGTCACAGAGGAACAAGACCTGGCGGAAATAGCGCTCCGGATGCTTCTCCATCAGCGGCACGCGGTTGAGCACGGCGCGTTCGAAGTCGAGTTTCAACATCACGCCTAAAGCCTTGGCGAGACCCGCATTCATGGCGATCGGGAAATTTAGGGCACAGACGCGGCCATTCTCCGCAAGCCATGAGAGAGAGGGCAGCGGTCTGCCGAATTTGAAGCCCGCATTGGCCTGCGGGTCGTAGCATTCCGCGGGAGGACAAAACGTGCGTTTGACGTCGGGGTTGTCGTCGAAGAGCGAAAGAAATACGGAAATCCCCTCGACGATGGATGTCCGGAGTTTCGGCTCGATTCTTTTCCAATCCTGAAAAAACCACCGCTCAACGGCTTCCAGTTGCGCTTTTTTCTGAGCCGCAACGGGGTTCTTGCGCGAGGCATTTTCAGCCTCCCACTGGACGCGCTTGTCTTTCAATACCGCGGCGAGACCCGGCGTGAGGGGCGCACGGTAGCGGTTCGATTCCCTGTCGAGCCGGAACTGAAACGGGTGGAGGTCGCGCGGATACTTCAGATACTCTTCTTCCCAGAGCAGCACAGAATCGGCCTCGATCAGCCTGCGCTCGACCTCTTTAATTCTGCCTTCGAGCAGATCCGGGTTGATCGCACATTCGTAGACATCGAAAAGCGTGACGTAATCGAAAGCCACTTTATGAAGCAGGATGATGAACTTCACCAGGTTGGTGTATGCCTGCTGCCAGAACGGTTCCTTGCCCCGGCCGAAAAGGTTGTTCAGCAGCGAGGCGATGTTGTAGGCGAGCGCGTAGGCATCGAGGTCATTGTGAAGCGGGTTGTAACGGTACTCGGAGTCGAGGCTGATTTCGACGTAGTCGCCCGAGCGGCCGTGCCGCCTGAGGATTTCCTGTACTTTTCCGCAGAAGTCGCCTTTCACTTCCAGGATAAGTCCGCCGACGCGCCGGTCGGCATCATCGGCACGATAGGCCAAAATCTGCTCGGCGAAGGGATACATGCACGCCGCCGTTTTCCCGGAGCCCACCGCCCCCACGATGGCAATGCCCGTGAAGAGCCCTCGTTCCGGAATGACCAGCCAGCGCGGTGTTTCCGAGGGCGTTTGCTTGCGGGGACAGTGCACCTCGCCTACCACCAAAGAAAGCTCTGTCCTTCTCCTCGGATCTGAATAGAGAGGCAATCTGCCTGCCCGAATGGTGCGGGTGGCCTTGAGCGCGAAAATATAGACCGCGGAAAGCAGGATGGAAAAGCCGATGTACGGTGTCGTGTAGAGGAAGAGGGTGTAGGAGTACTTGAAAAAGAGAAAGGCGGACGACGAGCGAGTAGCCATGACGTGAAGGAAGAGATTGGCGTCCGGGAATGGCGCTCGAAAATAGAGCGTCATTCCCGTGGCGGCCGCGAGGATGCAGGCGAAGAAGTGCCTTGCGTGTAAGATTCGTTGGATCACGCTCGCGCCGCCTTTCCTGCAGCGTGATCGTCCTTCTTGTCACTGGGCGTCTGCTGTTGCTTGCGCCAGCGACGGAAGTCGGCATCTCTCCAAAGCACCATCTTGAGCGCGGAATTCACGACATGGTCAGGCGTGCTCGCGATGAACGTCGCGTACTTCTCGACAGCCACGGCGATCGGTTCCTGCAGCTCGTATTCGCGTTTCACCATCTCCGCTGGCTTATTGATGATCGACATGTGTTCTCCTTCCTTTCTTCTGTCTCTTCTGCCTAATTCGACACGGGTCCAGTTTTGTGTTTTGCCCGCGTCGAAAATCAACGGTCGCGTCCTTCGCAACCTTAGTGCTCCCAATCACTTCCGTTCACCGCGTTTCTGTATCTCTCGTCGAGAGGGGACCGTCCGTTCCGGACGAGATAGGTGTCAAAAAAGATCGTCCGTTCCGGAGTCAGCTGTGAAAACTCGAGCCGAAGTTCCCGCTCGGCAATCTGGCCTGCGGTCCACGCCTGGTAGAGATTCTCGAAGCGCTCGCCATGAAAACGCCGCCGGGCTTCATTCAGAAACTCAAAATCCGCCGCCACCGGCACAACGTATTCGTGCTTTTCCCACTTCCGGCGAATGCCGAAGTAGCGGAGGATTTCGCCGGCCACGCCGGATTCGAGCGGTTGTTTGACAGTTGCGCGGAAGCGCTCCTCGGCGCGGCGAAACTCGGTGGCTCGCGGAGCAATGTAGAGCAGACGAAAAGACTTCAAGTGGCGGAACAGGCTCTGGTAAGCCGCGAGATGCGTGACGAAACCCGAGAGGCTTCCCGTTCCGGAATCCACATAACCGAAGGTGACTACAGGCGGGGCACCGGGGAGGGGAGCCGCTAGAAAGAGCGGGAACTTATCCACGAAGTAGCGGACCCTGGGACTGGTCCCAGGGCCGCCCTCGTAAACTTTCACTGGTAGAACGTCCTTCGGAACGGCAAGAGATTCACAGAAGAGATTGACCTTCTCACTTTCTGTCTCAAGGAAGTTATGCCCTGGGTTCTCAAGGAGAAAGTCCATCTGCACGAGGCGCGTGCGGATGTAGTCGAACGAATGCCGGCGACGATTGCGGATGTTGTCTTTATTAATCGTTCTGTAGATGAGCCGGGAAAACAGATGGAAGACCGATCCTGTGCCCATGTAGTCGCGCATGGTCGCATGGCCGTGCTTCAATAATTTTTGTGCGAAAGCCACCGATCGCTTTCCACGACAGGTCCCGGTAAAGGCATTGAAGTGGCGGAGCGTGAAGTAGCCGGAGTGCGTCGCCACGACATAGAGGAAGCGCGCCTCAGACTCCGTGTAGCCCAGGGCGACGATTCGTTCGGCTTGGTCCTGGGGTATCTTCACAGGGATAAAATCTCCGCCGTCAATTCGCGCTCGTCCAAAATCCTTCTGAGTTTCGAAACGTCATCTGCATGCGCGTAAAGCGTGAATCCGGCGCCAACTTTTTCAGAAAGAGTTCTGCCGCGGTAGTGACCGGTGGCGAGTTCGAGGTCCACGCGAGCCTGTTCCCCATCGCGGGTTTGGTACTCGATTCGGACGTCCGGCACGGGAACCTTTCCCTGAAAAAGTTGGAGTCCGTGCTTCTCGGCGATAGCATGTTTGGCATCCTCGGAATTGCAGTCTTTGCCGAGCTTCCTGAGATCGCGATAGAGGTGCTTCTTCAGTTCGTAATCGAGAACGACGCGAAGGCTTCGGCCTCCCTGGCGCTCGATCTTCTCGGCTGCCTTTCGATAGAGCCGGTAGAGGTCGGCATCGTGATGGGCCTCGCGGGGCTTGGTGAATCCGCGGTGGAGGGCCTGACCTTTGGGAGCGCTGCGGGTTTCCGTGAGAAAGCGGTGACCGTTCTTGGTGAGAGTCAGCAGTTGGCGGGAGCCCATTTCCTCGTGGGGAACGGATTTTATTTCGACGAGGCCCTGACGAAAGAGGTTTTCCACGTCGGGTCTCATCCGGTCGCCGTTGCCGCCATAGGCAAATTCCGCGAGATCCTCCGTCGCCACAGCACGGAATTTCCCCAGTTCCACCATGGTCGCGATTTCGGAGTTCCGGAGGCGATAGGTTCGGCCGCGAAGTTCACAGACGGTGCGCGCTTCCGCAAGGCGGTTTGTGGCACGCTCCGGCCCGCGATCTGGCGAAGGCGATGCGCCGATCTGGGCTTGGTCGCGAGCATCATCGGTTTTGGCGTCACCGGCGTTCGGCCCGCCCGCCGCCGAAGGCACTCGCGGATCGAGATGGTCTTCGCGTTGGCAGCCTCGGGACATTTCAATCGGACTCCTCTTCCGACCATGGCACGAGCACATCGGTCTGGCCCGCGTGAAGCTGCTTGTCGAGATGCGAGAGTTTTCGCCCAGTGTCCTTGAGGAAAAACGTGCGGATAACAACGAATGCAGCAGCAAACACGTTGACGAACAGAACTGCAATGTACACAAGGATGGGCGCGGCGTATTCGTGCCAAAGAACGAGCTTGTAGGGAACGAAGAATCGCAGCTCGCCCATGAGCCAGAAGCCAAGTGCGAGCAGGATGGCGGCGGTGATGAGCAGGACGTTGGCAATCATTGGAAGCATCCGAGAAGCTCAGCCACGTTTTTTCCGTGACTCTCCGTCGTCGCTGGGAGCAGCACGCCCGGGGTGTCACGGAGCACGGTCGATGGAGAGGGCTGTGGCGCATATGGAGAAGAGGACCACAGGTGGAAGAGAGAAGAGGTGCGCGGAAGTTGGGCCAATGTTGCCCGGTGCCGGACCGGGGCCTCCTCGCTCCGAGTGGGGATCGGCGAATTCATTTGAACGCCTGGTCTTCGCGGAAATAGGTGATGGTCACGCCCAACGGGTTGATGGGGATCAGTTCGTTCGGGACGCTGGTCTTGAAGACGAATACAAAATTCGCAGTGTAGAGATCGCGCTTCAGCTCGCTGTGGTCGGCAGGCGAATAGTAAACCATGTAAAAATCCACGCGAGCGCGATACGGCGGATTTTGCATCTCTTCGAGCGCGACTTTCTTGACGTCAATATCGATCTCGGGCGCGGAGGTATTGGTGAGAAATTTCCGGATGATATCGTCCTTGCGGTAAGCGTCGAGAGTGCCATTGGCGAGCTTGCCGTCGAGGAAGAAGAGGGCCTTCGAGAAATCGTTCTGGATGGTGTAGCGGTTCCTGCGGTAGTAGAGCGAGCAGAATTGCGAGAGAAAATACTTCGCTTCGGCATCCTGGGGTTTGTATTCGAGGTTGTGGTAGTTGATGGCCTCGGCGCGGCCCAGGTCGTCGATGCGGATGACCAGCGGGCGGAAGTTTTGAAAGGTGCGGATGGTCCTCAAATCAATCAGTGCGAGGGCCACGCAAACCATGGAGAGCAGCGCCAGAGCGATCTTGAGATAGGTATTCGTGACCATGGGATCTCCGCACGATTCGAGGTAGAGGCGCTTCGCGTCATGAAATGTGCTGTCGCGATCCATCAGAACTCCCTTGCCACCGCGGCGGCGGGGGCTTCCAGCAAAGCTGCCGAGGAGCCACCGGCCGTACCGCTAAAGATATGATTCGTGAGAGCGGGAACCTTCAGGAGGGCGTAGATCGAAGCTAGAAAGGCAATAAAGAGGACCGGAAACCAGGCCAGGAGCTGGACCGTCGAAAGGGCGCCGGCGGGCGGAAGGCGCAGAGCGCCGAGGATCAGATTTCCGATCACGTACACCACTGCCGCGGCGATGACTTGATAGAAGGCGTACTGCAGGAAGCAGCGGAACCAGCCCCAGAAGAGCCACTCCATTTTTGGGACGATGAAGAACGGAATAAAGACCGGACCAACCAGCACACAAACGGCTGTGGCGATAAAGCCGTAGGCGGTGACGATCAGCGCGACGGCCTGGGCCGTCGAAAGCAGAATGATCACGAGCACATAAATCGCCGTGCCGAGAAAGTCCCCCCAGCCAGGGGAATCCATGCGGGACTGAAAGTCTGCAATCTGCGCGACGACGTTCTGGAGTTGCGCCTGGCCGATCCTGCTCGAAAGAAATTGGGCTTCGTCCGTGATGAGGTTATGGAAGCTGGTTCCCACGCCCGGAATCGGCGTGCTGTAGTAGTTCACCATGGCGAAGCCGAAACTGATGGTGAGAAGGAGACTCGCGAAGTTGTCGAAATGAAAGGGCTGCTTGCCGCTGGCGGCGGACAGGGCCGACTTTACGCCATACCAGACGATAAGGATGGTCGCGAACATGCGGAAGAGATTCTGGCCCATGGAATCGAAGAAGCCGAGGTTCTGCGTGAGCAAGTTGTTGATCGCCTGAAAAATGAACTGCAGGAAATCAGTGTGCACAGGATCGGCTCCTTCGACGTGGGCTTATGGTGTCTGCAAGCTCACGGCATGCGGAAGTTTTCGAGCGAATCGGTGATGGTGCCGGTAACCTGGGCCATATTTCCTCTAAGGCTCGCCTGACGGGAAATATCGGCGTTGATGGCACTGGTGGCGGCATCGCGTTGCTGCTTGGCGACGATGGTCTGTTGCTCCAGAAGCGACGCGAGGAGCTTGTTTGAATCCTGAAGGGTGCGAAGGGTGAGGACACCCGCCGCATTGATCTTGTTCAGAACCGAGATTTCACTGTTGAGACCGGAGTCGTTCGAGAACGAGTCCAGTTCGAGGTTTCCGATCTGCGTTTGGATATTCTGAGCGCTGCCCCGGATGGAGCCTATGGTGGCCATGGCGTTCACGTTGGCGCCGTCTGCGAGCTGGACGGACGCGTATTGGGATTGCACGCGCTCGAGCTGCGAGGCGTCCATGCCGGAGAGATGATCTGCGCTGTAGGGAAGCAACTGGGTTGTAGACCTCTGGTAACCGGTGTTGATGCTCGGAAGCAGGCCGGAGTTAATGCCGCTGATCCAAGAGCCGGTATTTCCAAACGTGTTGAGCGAAGTTACATTTCGCCACTGCGAAAACACAGCGCGGTATCGCGCCGGCATGTTCTGGACGTACTGCGCCATTCGTAAGGCGAGGCTGAGTTGAGAAGTAATCTGGGCATAGCTTTTCTGCAGCTCGATGAGGTGTTGCTGGAGCTGGTAGTACCGGAGCAACGCATTGTGGTAGTTGGTCGGGTCATACACGATTCCGCTTCCGAATTGCGCGGAAGCGCTAGCGACTCCCAGACCCACAACTACCAGAACGATCAAAAGCCTCTTTTTCATTGGACTCCTATCCTTTCGAGCCTTCACAAATCAGAAGGCATTCTGTGATGGTTGTAGTCGGGCAGAGCGAGATCGCCCGACAGGTAGACTTTGACGCGATGGCCTTCGCGGATCGTGACCGTTGGCAGAATGTTCAGGAACTTGTCCAGAATCTGCGCGGACGACTGGGCCATGCTTCCCGCAAGTCCCTGGCGCATGAGGTCGGTGCCGGATGCCGTGAGCGCGCTGCCGGTTCCGGCTTCGGCGACGGCCCCTAAAACGCCGATGGCAAGAGAGACGCCGAAGATGCGCAGGTAATGGTTGTTCACCTGATCGCGCAACCCCGTGTCGCCGGTCTGGTTGAGGCCTTTGAACTGGTCGAGGCTGATGGAAAAGCCATCGGGCATAAGAAGGCGGTGAAACGCGACGGCGAGGCGCTTTTGGCCAAGGCCGTCCACCCTCTTCGTTTCACCGACGAGCTTCGAACCCTCTGGGATCAAGAGATGCTGGCGGTCGCTCGAATAGACGCTGGTCGAGAGCAGGCACTCGACGGGGCCGGAAAACTGACCGTCGAGACGGTTGATCAGAACGGTTTCGAGGATATTGCCTTCAAACAAAACGTAGGTTTTTCCTGCCGCCGCATTGGCAGCGCCAGCCGACACGGCGGCAGGAGTTCGGATTTCCTCCTTTCGATCATCGGGTGTTTCCGCGGAATCTTTTCTTGCCGGACCGGAAAGAGATACGGGCGCGGGTGAAGTGGAATTCGGCTGCATTTCTTTCAAA
>Ga0210409_10007669_pt1 | contig 11090 bp, 9 predicted proteins | sample IncBWH17MmetaG_FD_161649 | JGI IMG/M metagenome (GOLD analysis project Ga0210409, IMG submission 161649) | Forest soil microbial communities from Barre Woods Harvard Forest LTER site, Petersham, Massachusetts, United States - Inc-BW-H-17-M | ecosystem: Environmental > Terrestrial > Soil >...
ATCTAGGCGGCGGCACGGGATCGGTCTTCAGCCTGCTGCCTCCTGAAAATGCTACTGGAAACTACGTGAAGGTAGTGCAGCGCGTGCCGGTGCGCATCGATTTCGATCGCGTCCCGGGACAGCCGTTCAACGCGGAAGGGCTGTTGAAGCCGGGCCTCTCGGTAGAACCCGATGTGAGAGTTCGATGAGCGCAGCCGGAATGGAAACTAACGCCGATGTCTGGCTGCCCAAAGGCAATCCCTGGATCATAGCGATTGCCGTCTCTCTGGCAGCGTTTATGGAGGTCCTTGATACCAGCATCGCCAACGTGGCGTTGCCGCACATCGCAGGAAATCTAGGCGCCAGCAATGACGAGAGCACCTGGGTGTTGACCAGCTATCTCGTTTCCAATGCCGTCGTTCTGCCGATCAGTGGATGGCTCGTCGCATGGCTCGGAAGAAAACGATTCTTCTTGACGTGCATTGTGTTTTTCACGATCAGTTCGTTCCTGTGCGGAATCGCGCCCAACCTTGGGCTTCTTCTCCTGTTTCGAGTTTTGCAAGGCGCGTTCGGCGGAGGCTTGCAGCCCATGGCGCAGGCCATCCTGGGCGATACATTTCGTCCTGAGAAGCGAGGGCTGGCTTTCGCCTTGTATGGAGTCACGGCCATCTGCGCTCCTGCGATTGGTCCGACGTTGGGAGGCTGGATCACCGACAATTACTCTTGGCGCTGGGTTTTCTATATCAACGTGCCGGTTGGCGCGCTGGCGTTAGCCATGGTCTATCACCTGGTCGAAGATCCACCTTACCTAGCTCGCCTGAAGAAGGGGCTTTCCGGGTTCGACTTCATCGGATTTTCTCTTCTGACTTTGGGCGTCGGTGCCCTGCAAATAGCCCTCGACAAGGGACAGGAAGAAGACTGGTTCGGATCTCATTTCATCACGACATTGATTGTGATCGCTGTCGTCGGCTTGGTTTCCTTAGCCATTTGGGAATGGTTTCAGAAAGAGCCTGTCGTTGATGTCCGTTTGTTCAAGAATTTCAATTTCGCGACCAGCAGCCTGATGTTCTTGATATTGGGTATGGCCCTATTCAGTTCCACCGTACTGATGCCGCAACTCCTGCAGACTCTTATGGGATACACAGCACAAAAGGCAGGAATGGTGCTTTCCGCGGGGGCCTTGGTAGTGCTGGTCGTGCTCCCGATCGTGGGCAAGCTGACTTCCCGATTCCAAGTGCGCCATCTGATTGCCTTTGGCTGGATGACACTGGCAGTGAGCATGTACGTGTCCTGCAAACAAATTGATCTCCTCATGAGCTTCCGCTCGGCCACCATTTTACGTGTGTGGCAGTACATTCCCGTTGCTTTTCTATTCGTACCCCTCACGCTTGCGGGATACATCGGTCTCTCAGCAGTAAAAACCAACGCGGCTGCTGGCCTCATGAATTTCATGCGGAACATCGGTCAGAGTGTAGGTACATCCGCCGTCACGACACTCATCGTCCGACGTAGCCAGTATCATCAATCGGTATTGGCGGAATACACCGCTTCCGCGCGATTTCACGCAGCTATCACGGGTTTAGCGAAGCGGCTGACGCAGGCGGGCCTGAGCGTTCACGCCGCACAACAACAAGCGCTAACTCGAATGTACGCCTTGGTCCAGGCCCAGGCTGCGGTTGTCTCTTACGTAGAGGTGTATTGGCTAATCTCGATGACCTCGGCAATCATGTGTGTCTGTTCATTTTTGCTGAAAAGAAATGAACCGGGGAAGCGTGAGAATGTCTCGGTTCACTAGAATTCAAAAAATCGGTCTGGCCAATACAATCTAGTCTCACCAGCGTTTCTATTCGTGAGCCAGGAAACTGGCGGCCTACCATCTTGCTGGCACTGCCGCTGGCACCTTGATCCAAGGAGCGGTCTTTCGACTCGCCATCGCAGTACAAATCAATAAGTTCCGCAACCCCTGAGAACCCCCCGCACTTTGGCAGGCGCACTGCACTATTCCCTGAAGTGAGAGGGCTCCGATGCGGAAAAACTCAGCGCTCGGCTCCAACGCTTGCTAAAGCAATGGGCCCGAGCGTAATCCCAAAACCGAGTTCAAGGACAAGAATGCGCATACCCATGAAGAATCGTCACGTGTCGCTGCCGAGGGCGGCGTTGATCGGCGTGCTTTTGTTAATCGCGGCTCTGAGCGCGAAAAGCCAATCGGATGTGTCCCGGTCTGGCCAGTGGCGAATTGCCGGACAGAATCTGAGCAATACATGGAGCCAGCCGGCAGAGCACTCCATCAGTCCTGCCAACGTCCATGGCCTGAGCCCGAAATGGGTGTTCACAACTGGTGGCGATGTTTCTGCTACTCCGACCGTTGATGGTAGCGCAGTCTACTTCCCCGATTGGGGAGGCAATCTCTTCGCAGTCGAGAACGACAGCGGCCGGCTTATCTGGTCGCATAAGATCTCCGATTACGATGGCGTCGATGGAGCTATCTCTGGTGTTAGCCCTGCCGTGGATGGGAACCAGGTAATCATTGGAGACACTCCGAATTCCAAGAAGGTTCACAACGGCGCGAACGTGATCTCCGTAGATCGGGAATCAGGAACACTTCGGTGGATGACCCAGGTCGACACTCATCCGGCGGCGATTATTACTGGATCTCCAGTGATATTCGACGGCGCGGTTTACCTTGGAATTTCTTCGAGCGAAGAAACTCTGGCACTGTATCCAGCATATCCGTGTTGCAGCTTCCGCGGCAGTATCGTGGCGCTCGATGCGAAGACCGGTCGGATACTTTGGAAGACGTTCGACATGCCTGACAATGGCGGACGGCCTGGAGGATACAGCGGCGGTGCGGTTTGGCAACCACCCGCGATTGATCCAAAGCGCGGTACGCTCTTCGTCGGCACTGGAAACAACTACACCGCTCCCGCAGATGTGGAAGCTTGCCAGAAAGCAACTCCTACGGCGAACTGCGCGGCTGCTGACGATTTCTTTGACACTGCTCTGGCGTTGGACTTAAAGAGCGGGCAGATCAAGTGGTCAAAGAGGCTGCAAGGTATTGATACCTTCACAGGAACCTGCGGTTTTGGAGCTGCCCGCCCAGCTCCAGGGACCCCGAACTGTCCCGTACCCGACAGCCAAGATTTCGATTTTGGAGGGGCAGGCCCCAATCTCGTGAGTAATATTGTCGGCTTTGGCCAGAAGAGCGGCATCTATTGGGCGCTCAATCCCGATGACGGCAACATCGCTTGGAGCACACTTGTTGGGCCTGGCAGTTCGCTCGGAGGCATCGAGTGGGGTACGGCGACCGACGGTCAGCGCATCTATGTCGCTATCGCGAATCGTTTCCATCTGCCTTACACCTTGGTGCCCTCGGGACAACAGATAACCTGGGGTGCATGGAGCGCTCTTGATGTTGCCACCGGGGAACATTCTTTGGCAGACCGCCGATCCCACCGTGGGCACCATCGACACGGGCTCGGTGAGCGTTGCCAACGGCGTCATGTATGCGGGTTCATATTCAGGGCAGATGTACGCGCTGGACGCGAGAACCGGAAAAATCGTCTGGAACTTCGCGAGTGGGGGCTCAGTAATCGATGGGCCATCCATAGTGGACGGCGCCCTCTATTGGGGATCCGGTTACCGAAATATCCCACCTGGAATCGGAAACAACAAAGTCTATGCCTTTACTCTGGCTGGCGCGAAGGATCGCGGCGAACACTCCGACGACCACTCCGGCGATCAGGGTAAGCAAGACTGATGACGTTGGAGTCACGGCTTTGCACCAACGACGTTCGTGTGACTTTCGGCCCCGATAAATCGCACTTACAAATTCCGTTCTAAATACAAAGGAGACTTACCGATGAAGGTGTCGCTACGCTTTACCGCCAGTGCAGTCTTAGCTCTGATCATGGGATCTGCTTGTTTTGGGCAGCACTACACGCAAACCAATCTTGTTTCCAACGAGTCAGGAGTCGCTGCTGTCACCGATCCCCAGTTGATTAATCCCTGGGGGATATCCCGCGGCTCCGGCTCCCCGTGGTGGGTTTCAGACCAAAGGACAGGTTTAAGCACGCTATACGACGGCAAAGGAGTCAAGCAGTCCCTAATCGTCACCATTCCCCCAGCAGATCCGAATAACAAGAACACTTCAACCGGCACACCCACTGGTACCATCTTCAACGGCAGTCAAACAGATTTCTTGCTATCCCCAGGCAACCCAGCCGTATTCCTCTTCTCGACGAATGATGGAACGATTGCCGGATGGAATCCGGCTGTAGCTGCGACGCTCGCTGTGTCGGTAGTCAAAACCACCGACGGATCTAACTACACGGGCCTGACCAGCGCCTTCATCAATGGTAAGCCCTTCCTGTACGCAGCTAACTTCAACAAGGGCCGTGTGGATGTTTATGACAACGCGTTTCACCTTGTAACACTGACTGGAGATCACTCCGATAAGAATGCCGGCGATGATGACGACCGGTCCTCCGAAAATTCCTTTGTGGATGAAAAACTGCCACACGACTACGTGCCTTTCAACGTGCAAGCTATCGGCAACGACATTGTGGTCACCTATGCGCTACACGAAGATGGTGCGCGATTTGAAACCGACGGCCCAGGCTTGGGCTTTGTGGACATTTACAGTTCCACGGGCCGGTTCTTGCGCCGTCTCGAACATGGTGATTGGCTGAACGCTCCGTGGGGCGTGGCTCTGGCTCCGCTTGATTTTGGACGCTTCAGCCACGACCTGCTCATCGGGCAGTTTGCAGGTGGCGGGGATAGCCAGTCGAGTGGATTCATCGCCGCCTACGACTTGGCTACCGGAAAATTTGACGGAGTGCTGCAGGATGCCAGTGGGAAGCCGATAGCCATCAATGGCGTCTGGGCCCTTAGCCCTGGAAATGTCAGCCCGAATAATAGTGATGCCGCAGCCGCACCTGCGGCGGAGGTGTACTTCACCGCCGGACCAAACCACACCACGGGAGGGCTGTTAGGTTACCTGACACCAGCCGCTGCGGAGTTAACCGAAGGGAATGACCAGTAATCGACTCGGTTAATGAAAGTGCTGTCGGGTGGAAGCATCTCCCAACGAGATGCTTTCCATCCGGCACATTTTTTTCCGACGTCATCACCTGATGTCGGCTAACCATGAGTCGCTCCGGATGCCCAGTGGCACAAGTCTTGTGCCAGTCCACGGGCTACGTGACAAACCGTAAGATCGACTCGCATCGCGTGTTCTGAAGAATTCCGAAACCTTGGACTCAAAAGGGAATAGACGTGAACCAAAGGCGAAGAATCGTTCTGTTCGCGGTGATTGTCCTGGCCGTCGCGGGCTGCCCGAAAGGCAGAACTGACTTCAACCAGGGGCGTAAAGCCCAGGACCTTCAAGATTACGATGCGGCATTTGAGTATTACCAGAAGGCCCTAAAAACCGATCCCGAGAACGCCGAGTATCAGATCAAATTCAACCAGGCTCGTTTTGATGCCGGCGAACTGCATATCAAAAACGGGTTGAGACTTCGCGAAAGGGGTGAACTCGAAAACGCTGCCAGCGAGTTTCAGAAGGCGACGTCCTTCGATCCAGCAAGCGCTGTGGCCGAGCAGGAATTTCGGAAAACAATCGCGATGATCGATGACGCGAGGCGTGCTGCAAGTGCGGCTTCCGAACCTCCGGCTGTCAGCGGCGAGCGGGACCTTGCTCAGCTTCCTCCAGAGATCAAGCCGCTTTCTCGAGCCCCGGTCAACCTAAAAATGAGCAACGACGCCAAGATCATCTTCGACACGATCGGCAAGCTTGCCGGACTTACAGTGATCTACGATCCGGATTTTCCGTCACGGCGAATTCCCGTTGACCTGGACAATGTGACGCTGGAACAGGCCCTCGACGTCGTGTCCGTAGAGAGCAAAGCCTCCTGGACGCCCATGACCGAGAACATTGTTCTCGTCTTTCCAGATCAGCCGCAAAAGCGCCGTGATTATGAAGAACAGGTTATGCGTACGTTCTATCTTTCCAACACGGTGCAGCCGCAGGACCTCACCGAAATTGTCACCGGTTTGCGCCAGCTTCTGGATCTGAAGCGCATTCAGCAACTAAACGCTCGGAATGCCATCGTCATTCGCGCAACCCCGGGCCAGCTGGCCCTCGCGGAGAAATTTATTCAGGATATGGACAAAGCCCAGCCGGAAGTCATCGTGCAAGTGTCGGTAGTTGAGGCGCGTGTGGATAAGGTGCGCAATCTGGGAATTCTGCCCGGGCAAACCGCCTCGCTTACAATCGTTCCGCCAGGAACTACTTCGGTCAGCAGCAACAATACTTCGAATAGTGGAACGAATTCAGGAACGACCACAAGTTCCTCCCCCGGCGTTCTCACGCTTCAGAATCTCTCGCACCTGAACAGTCGTGATACAAGCCTTACGCTTCCGAACTTTACTGCGAACGCCCTGGTTAACGATTCCACCACGCATATCATCCAAAACCCGGAACTTCGTTCGGTAGATGGGCAGGCGGCAAAGTTGAACATTGGCGACCGCATACCTGTGGCAACGGGAAGTTTCCAGGCCGGGGTCGGCGTGGGCTCGACGGCTGCGAGTGGCTTTGTCAGTCCCCTGGTGAACACCCAATTCCAGTACATCGATGTCGGCACGAACGTGGAAATCACGCCGCGCGTGCATCCCAATCACGAAGTCAGCCTCAAGGTTTCAGTGGAAGTTTCTGCTGTAACCAACCAGGCGAACATCGGCGGGATTCAGCAGCCGATCATCAGCCAACGTAAGGTAATTCATGAAACTCGCCTGAAGGAAGGCGAGTCCAGCATTCTCGGCGGCTTAGTTACGAAGTCAGACACCAAACAGCTTAGTGGTTGGCCGGCCTCGCGCATGTTCCGCTCCTTCGGTACTTGTTCTCAGAGGATACGAAGAACTCCGAGGATGACGAGATCCTGATCATTTTGACGCCGCATATTGTGCGCATGCCGGAATGGACGAGAGCTAATTTGAAGACGTTGTATGCCGGCTCCGAGACGAATGTGCAGGTCAGGCGCGAGAGCGAAATGCAAGGGCCACAAAGCGAGCTGCCGACGGTACCTCAGCGGATGAATGCATCACCGCCAGCCGCTCCGGCGGCGACTGCGCAAGGTCCGGCGAACGCGGCGCGATCCGGGCGGCCCGCGCAGATTCGACTTGAACCTCGGAGTCTATCTCTGCGAGTGGGACAAACCACAACAGTCGGCGTGGTGGTGGATAACGTCGACGACCTATTTTCAATTCCGTTCCTGATGCAGTACAACCCAAAGGTGATTAGCGTAGAAGAAGTGCGGCATGGCGGGTTCCTCCAGGCGGGTAACCAGGAAATCGCTATCGTGCAGGAAGTAGATAAAGAGCATGGCCAGGCGATCATTTCGGCAACGCGTCAGCCAAACACGGCAGGAGCGAGCGGCACAGGTACGATCATGGGCATCGTAATCAAGGCTCTTGCGTCCGGCACTAGCGCTTTGTCGATTGTGCAGGTGAACGCAAAGGATTCGCAGCAGCGGCCGATCCAAATTAGTGACCGGCGAAGCCAGTGTGCAAGTAAAACCGTAAATCTTCGCGCCGTTCGGTCCATTCCGAACGCAATCCCTTCAACGTGCCAGAAAACTGGCACCGTACCATGACCCTGGCAGTGCCAGTCTGGCAGTTAGATTGAACGCGTCGAGCCTCCGCTCCTCATCTCACGAGAAATCAACAAGTTCGGACGTTTCAGAAACACTTGGCCCTTTGGCGCGCGCGATGCAGTTTTCATGAGCAAGAGGCGTTTGCCATGACTCGAATACAAACCGCAAACGAACCGTCAGATGTCCGGCCACAGTCTGCTGCGAGACACACGGATCCTCGCTTCGAGATCGAAGCCTGGATGCCCAGTGAAGTCAAAGCCATCTCCCCGCTGATGGACCGGTTGATGCGACTGATCGAGGGATCCCACTGCATTTGCGGCGAGGAACGCTCCGTGGAGCTCGCCCTTGCGGAGGCTCTGAACAATGCAGTCGTTCATGGCAACCGTTTGCACCGCGAAAAGTTGGTTCAAGTTCTTTGCCGCTGTGAATTGGGAAAGGGGATTTTCCTCGTCGTCAAGGACCAAGGACAAGGATTTGACCTGAACGCCGTGCCCGATCCGACCGCGGCCGAGAACATCAACGCCGACCACGGGCGGGGCATCTGGCTGATGAAGACGGTGATGGACGAGGTCTGTTTCGAATGCGGTGGCACCGAAGTCCGCATGCGCAAGGCACCGACACGCCAGCCAGCCATGGAGTGCGAGGTGTCAACGAAATAGCTTCCCTCGGTTCGGGCGCTAACCAGGCCGCCACCGTAGCCGGCGAGCGAGTCGATTCGGCAAACGAAAGAGATTGACGTGTTGAAGATCACGAGAACGGAAACGCCAGAAGAAGAGAAATGGATTCTGCAAGGCCGCTTAGTCGGGTTGTGGGTTAGCGAACTGAGAAGAATCTGGAAAAGGACCCATCGAGCTGACGACAACCTGAAGTGCATCGTCGATCTCAATGAAGTCACGTCCATCGATAAGACGGGTGAGAGGCTCTTGCAAACGATGTCAAAACAGGGCGCGCAATTCATCGCGACCGGTGTGTACATCAAGTACGTTCTGCAACAGAGGTGTGCAAGATGAAGCTGTCAAGGAGCCGAACTATGCCCACGAAGCTCATGGACAACATCGAGAGAGAGGAAGCAGCAATTACCATTATCGACAGTCTTCCCAGAAAAGGCGACATACCCCTCGTTGCTGCCGCGAAGAAGGGAAATAGAAAAGCCTTCGAGATCCTGGTCAAACGTCACCAGCAAAGGATTTTCTTCGTTGCGCGGCGCATGACCCGCAGGCGAGAGGACGCCGAGGATGTCGTGCAGCAAAGCTTTCAAAAAGCGTTCACCCATCTGCGCACATTTGAAGGGAGGTCTGCCTTTTCCACCTGGCTGACGCGCATCACCATCACCGAAGCTCTCATGTTCTTGCGAAGAAGTCGCGGATTTCGCGAAGTGTTGATCGACGATTTAAACCGGAATGAGGAAACCACAACCGTGCTGGAGGTTCCTGACTCAAGTCCGGATCCCGAAGCTATCTATGCACAGCGAGAGTGGGTCGAAATGCTGTCCTTGGCTATGAATGAGTTGCCGGCTGGACAACGGAGGGCAATCCAGTTGCACGAGCTCGACGAGCGCTCATCGGAGGAGACCGCCCGAATCATGGGAATTTCCGTTGGCGCGTTGAAGGGCCGGATGTTTCACGGAAGGAGGAAATTGCGCGAGAGCTTGGAGCACATTGTCGAACCGGCTTCGACGTCCGCAAAGAAAACTCCACGAACGATCGGTAACACAAGACATGTCTTACAAGATCCGGTGCCCTGCAATGCGTGTGGATGAGACAGGCGCGAAAGGAGGCCCATATGGTGACGTTATTGTTTGTCGCCGTATTGGCGATTCTGATTTTTCTTTGTTTCACTGGCCCGGACGGTATTGCTGGCCCCAGGCATCCTCACTGAGTTGAGTCCGCGACAGCAGAATTGCGCCAATAGATCAGTGTCAAGGGTTGTGTGCACGCGGAGATCTCAAGAGCAATTCAACTAGGACAGGGGGACTCGGGCATGACATTGAAAGGCGGGGCAAGTCAGAATTTCGACCTTAACGAAAGCTCCTTGCGGCCTGACACAGACGATTCCGCTGCAAACCATGCACTAAATAACGACCAGATCAGGCGCCGAGCTTACGAAATTTATCAGGGGCGCGGCGGCCTGCCAGGGCATGAGCTTGAGGATTGGCTCCAGGCTGAAAGCGAATTCGAAAGTGCGGCACTCTTTATGAGAGCGGCGATAGGAGAAAAACACAGACGGTGACATCCCACACTCGAGCAAGCCACGTTCTATTAGCGAGCGGAGACAGTCGAACCACCTTCAAGCCACCTCTGACGCACAGGAAGGCCACTCTGCCAACGGTCATCCTGTTGGTAGCCCTTGCTATTTTTGCGTCAAGTTGCAATCGCGGCCGGGCAGCAACTGCGACGGCGACGCCAGAGGTCGAAGTGGCCACGGTAGAAATGCGCGATGTCCCCCTGTACAGCGAATGGGTGGCAACTTTGGACGGATACGTGAACGCCCAGATTCGACCCCAGGTCTCAGGCTACATCATCAAGCAAAACTACGTAGAAGGTTCGCTTGTTCGCAAAGGCCAAGTGTTGTTCGAAATAGACGCGAGACCCTTCTCGGCATCACTCGACCGCGCAAAGGGCGATCTTGCGCAGGCGCAAGCACAACTTGGCAAAAGCACCCTTGATGTGGAGCGCGATACACCGCTTGCAGAAGCTAAGGCCATCGCCAAAAGCCAATTAGATAACGAGGTTCAAGCCAAGCTTGGTGCCCAGGCGGCCGTCGAATCGGCTAAGGCAGCGGTGGAGCAGGCCGCACTCAACCTTGAGTGGACCAAAGTCACCTCACTGGTCGATGGAATTGCGGGGATTGCACAGGTCCAGATTGGCAACCTGGTCGGATCCAACTCGGTCTTGACTTCCGTTTCGCAAGTCGAACCCATCAAAGCTTATTTCCCGATCAGCGAACGGGAATATGTCCTCGTACAAAAGGAGAGCAATGCCCCTTCCAGCAAGCACACTATCCGTTTTTTCGGACACTCGCTCGAACTGATCCTGACCGACGGCAGTCTTTACCCTCAAAAAGGCAAAATCCTGCTGGCGGACCGGCAAGTGGATTCAACCACGGGCACGATTCGAATCGTAGCGGCTTTTCCCAATCCCGGCAACGGTCTCCGTCCCGGCCAGTATGGACGTGTGCGTGTCGAAACCGACATGAAAAAAGGCGCTCTGCTGCTACCGCAGAGCGCCGTTGCGCAGACGCAGGGAAGCTATCAGGTGGCGGTTGTCGGCAGCGATCACAAAGTGAGTATGCGCACCGTGAAGCCCGGCGCAACGGTGGGAACGATGTGGGTTATTGAAGAGGGAATGAAGCCGGGTGAGCAAGTCGTGGTCGAAGGACTGCAGCAGCTCAAGCAAGGAACTCTCGTTACGCCCAAGCCCGTACATCTATCCGGGGAAGGAAACTGAGCTATGTCGAAGTTTT
>Ga0210409_10007671_pt1 | contig 11090 bp, 11 predicted proteins | sample IncBWH17MmetaG_FD_161649 | JGI IMG/M metagenome (GOLD analysis project Ga0210409, IMG submission 161649) | Forest soil microbial communities from Barre Woods Harvard Forest LTER site, Petersham, Massachusetts, United States - Inc-BW-H-17-M | ecosystem: Environmental > Terrestrial > Soil >...
GTTTCCGCGGGCTGTGCGAAGGCAACTACGATCATTTGCCGGAGCAGGCGTTCTACATGGTCGGCACCATCGAAGAGGCGGTCGAGAAGGGCAAGAAGCTCGCGGCCGAAGCGGCTTAAGAGGCAAATGGCGAATAGGGAGTAGCGAATAGTAAGAACCGTTCGCTCGCCGACTTCGCTACTCGATATTCGCTACTCACTATTCGCAGGTTTTCCATGGCGACCTTCCACTTCGACCTCGTCTCCCCCGAAAAGCTCGCCTTCTCCGGCGAAGTCGATCAGGTTGACGTTCCCGGCGCGGAAGGCGATTTCGGCGTGCTGGCCGGACATGCGCCGGTCGTGGCGGCGATCCGACCGGGAATCCTGACCGTCACGTCGGGCGGTACCAAGGAAAAGATCATCGTGCTGGGCGGGCTTGCCGAAGTATCCGAAAAGGGCCTGACCGTGCTCGCCGACGTCGCGACCTCGATCGAAGAGCTGGATCGGGCGAGGTTCGCCGAGACGATCTCCGAGATGGAAGCCAAGCTTGCCGAAAAGGAAGGCTCCGAGCTCGATCGTGCGATCGAGCGGCTCGATCACTACAAGAACATTCAGCATCAGCTCAGCACGACCGCGCTGCATTAACGCATTTCAGTTTTAGCGGCATAATCCTTCAAGACGCGCAAGACCGCGCGCCTCAGGATCACGGTCTTGAACCCTCATCGTGAGGAGCGCGGCAACGCCGCGCGTCCCGGACCACGAGGCCAGCGCTGCGTAGAAATATTACATCCTCGCGACGAAGCGGCGAAACCCGGTTGCGCGGGCGTGCGTCTGGCGGCATTCTGCCGCCGCAGAGAATCGTCCGGGGCTGGACTTTATGAAACGCAAGATCGCGGCGATTTTTGCGGCTGATATTGCCGGTTACTCGAGGTTGGTCGCCGAGGACGAGGAGGAGACGCTGCGGCGCCTCGCGTCGTACCGCCAGGTGACGGACGACTTTATCGCCAAATCCGGCGGACGGATTTTCAATACCGCGGGCGATGCCGTACTGGCCGAGTTTCCCAGCGCGGTCGAGGCGGTGCGTTGCGCGATCGACATCCAGGAAAGCCTGCGCACGCGCAATATGGCGTATCCGCCGAGCCGGCAGATGAGCTTTCGCATCGGCATCACCATCGGCGATGTGGTCGAGCGGGACGGCGACCTGTTGGGGGACGGCGTCAACATCGCGGCACGTCTGGAGGGTCTTGCCGAGGTCGGCGGCATCTGCGTGTCGCGCGCGGTGCACGAGCAGGTCGCCAGCAAGCTGTCGGTGCAATTCGCCGACATCGGCGAGCAGGAAGTGAAGAACATCCCGACGCCGGTGCACGCCTATATGGTGGCGATGCGGCGCGAGGAGGGAACTTACGCTCCGCCCCTCGTAAAGAAGAAGCCGCCGCCTGCCGCCCACGCTCCGAGCTGGTTGTGGCCCCTGGTGGTGGCAGTCGTGTGCCTCGCCGCGATTGGCGTCGGCGGCTTCCTGTATTTCACCAAGCTCGAGATGCCGGTCGCCTCCAAAGGCTCGTTTTCGGCCGGCAATGCTCCGGCGCCATCGCCCTCACCCTCGGCAACCCCGATCCCGGCGCCCACGCCGGCGAACGCCGCGCCGCCGCCGATCCCATCAGGCGAAAAGTTTGCGCCCGACACCGTGCCGTTCGTCTCCGACCGTGCCCGCGCCATTTTGACGAACGAGTATCTGCCGGCGGCGGACTTCAAGGCCTTCGCCCTCAATCCTAGTGGCGTCAATGTCTTCGTCGCCGGCCAGCAGAACGAAGAGACGGCCAAAACCGCCGCGCTCGAGCAATGTCAGAAACGCGCCGACAGCACCACGACGCCACGAAAGTGCGAGCTTTATGCCGTCGGCAACACCCTGGTCTATCAACACGACCGCCCGGCGGTGCCGCCGCTGCCCTGGATCAGGCACGACCCGTCAATCGAGAGGCCGTTCGCTTCCAAGGATGTGCCTATTGTGCGTGAGCCCGGAAGAGTGAGGATCGAGAACGTCTATCCGTCGGCGCGAAAGAGCAAGACGCTCGCGATCGGGCCCGGGGGCGCATTCTTCTACAATGGCGGATCGGATACCGTTGAGGAATCGGCGCGCCGGATTCTGGAAACCTGCGGCGCCGTGGTCGGCGTTGCCTGCATGATCGTGGCGGCCGACGACGTCTTCGTCGTTCCGGTGCCGATGACGTTGAAGGCTATCGGCTTCTTTCGGGCCGACCGGCATCCGTCGATCGCCACCGATTCGAGAGATGATCTGGCGCGCAAACTTGCGGACGCATCATCGGGATGGAGCGCGGTCGCGGTCGGCGCCTCGGGCCGTCCGGGGGTAGGGGCGAAGGCGGCGAGCGAACAGAATGCGGTCAACGACGCGCTCGGCGACTGCGTCAAGCGTGATACCGATTGCCACGTCATCGCGATCGGCCCGTTTGCGGTCGGACCGAATTAGCAGTTGGATCGAATCGAGTTCTTGAACTATCCCCGTCATCCTGAGAATTTCGAAAAAGCCTTGGCGACACTCCGGTACACCTCGCGCCGGAACGGCACGACCAGATCGGCGACGCGGTCGAGCCGCTCCCATCGCCAGGAATCGAATTCCGCGGGCTGGCCGTTGCGCGGCGTCAGCGGGTCGATCTCCTCGTCGGCCCCTTTAAAACGCAGCGCGAACCATTTTTGGCGCTGGCCGCGGAATTTCGCCAGGCGATGCGACGGCGGCCCTTGATGAGGAAACTCGTAAGTCATCCAGCCGGTTTCGCCGAGGTAATCCGCGCTTCTGACACCGGTCTCTTCCCAGAGCTCGCGCATCGCAGCCGCGCGCAAGTCTTCGCCCTCATCGACGCCGCCTTGCGGCATCTGCCACTCGAGGCCCGGCAGGATGATTTCCGGTCCGTCGTCCCGGAAGCGGCGCCCGATCAGAACCAGGCCTGCGGCGTTGAACAGGGCGATGCCGACATTGGGGCGATAGGGTTTGTCGCTGACCGTCAAGGTCAGGTGCCCGCGAGTTTCGCAAATTCCCTCACCACGCGCTCGTAGACCGGGCGCTTGAACGGAACGATCAGTTCGGGGAGATTCTTCATCGGCTCCCAGCGCCAGCTCATGAACTCGGCCTTGTGGCCGCCGCCGGGGTTTCCGACATTGATCTCGTCATCCTTGCCGGTGAAGCGCATGGCGAACCATTTTTGCCGCTGGCCGCGATAGCGGCCCTTCCAGGTGCGGCCTGCGACCGTGCGTGGAATGTCGTAGATCAGCCAGTCCGGGACCTCGCCGAGCTTTTCGACAGAGCGGACGCTGGTTTCCTCGTAGAGCTCGCGCTTGGCGGCTTCCCAGGTGTCTTCGCCGGGATCGACGCCGCCCTGCGGCATCTGCCAGACATGGGATTCGTCGACATGCTCGATGCCGCCGGCGCGGCGGCCGATGAAGACCAGCCCGTCCTTGTTGATAAGCATCACGCCGACGCAGGTTCGGTAGGGCAGGTCCTCGTAACGCGCCATTCCGTTAAAGCCTCTTGCCGTCACCCGGACGGGCGGGACCCTGCGGGCCGAAAGCCCTGATATCTAGAGCGGAGGTGACTTTTCTTCGAATCGTTACCCCCGCTCTAACTTTCTATTTGAGCATGACCTTTTCGGAAAACCGGTGTCCACTTTTCCGGATCATGCTCTAGCTGGATTTTGATTTCAGCATCGCCGTTGTCAATGGCACAAGCATGATGCCATGGCCGTCCAGAGCCTTGAGCCAGGCGCCGATCCGCTCGATCGAGATCGGCAGCGCCGAGGCGACCCCGACCGCGATGCCGCGCTCCTTGGCGAGGCTCTCGAGCTTTGCCAGCGCCCGGTCGATTTCCGCCGAGGTCGGCACCGCGTCGATGGCGACATCGGCCTTGGCGAAGGGCAGTGCCTGGCCTGCCGCCAGCAAGGGGGCGACGCTGCGCGGCGAGGTGCCGTCGTCGAAATAGCCGAGCCCGCGCTTGGCGGCCTCGCGGATCACCGGCTGCATCACCGCATCGGTGGCGACAAAGCGCGCGCCCATGAAATTGGCGATCCCGGCATAGCCCTGGAAACGGCTGAGGTGCCAGGTTAACCGGTCAAGGTTCTGTTCGGGTCCGAGCGTCGCGAGCAGGGTCTGCGGCCCGGGATCGTTGTCGGGATAGTCGAACGGCTCCATCGGAATCTGGAGCAGGATCTCGTGGCGCTGCCCCCGCGCCCGCTCGGCGAGCTTGCCGGGGTCCGAGCCGTAGGGCGTGAACGCCAGCGTCACGGCAGGCGGCAATTTCATGATGGCGTCCGTGGTCTTGGCCGCCCCGACGCCGAGGCCGCCGATGACGATGGCGACCACCGGCACCTTCGCCGCCTTGGCGCGGTCGGCTTCCGCCGCGTAGACCGTGAACGGCTTTAGCCCGTCGGCGGCGATCGGGATCATGCCGTAGCGTGATTTCTCGAGCAGGCGCTGATCGATGCCGGCCATCATGCCAGGCATCGCACCACCCTCGGCCTTGGCGTCGGCCGCCTCGCTTCCGATCACCATTTTCTCGCGCTTGCCGCTCGAGCCGTCGATGATGGTGACTGTCTTCGGTTCGCCGCTCGCGGCCTGCTTGGCGGCCGGCTTGGCGCCCTGTTCGGCGGCAGCAGGAGACATCGCTGCGGCCTTCTCCTCGCCCTGGCCCTTCTGGCGGATCGCGACATGCGCGATCGGCTCGCCGCCGAACGGATTGTCGCCAAAGATGGCAAAACCGGCGAAGCTCGCCAGAAACAGGCCGAGCAGCACGGCCAGCGCCTGTAGTGCCGAAAATGGCAGCCGGAACCGACGTCTCGGGCGCACCGTTTTCTGTCCGAGCGGGGCGCTCAGATCGTCGGCCGTCTCAGTCATGAGCCATTTTTTCCGAATCAGCGCCGGTGACGATACCACGGCACGGCGAGGCGGCGGACCCCCCGGCGGAGCCCGTAAGGGCCCTGCTGATTCGTCAAACAAAAAGGGCGGCCCTTGAAAGGCCGCCCTTTTCGCGAACGTCGGTTATCGCTTGTTGGATCAGTTCGCCGCCTTGTTGGCGGGCTTGTCGATCGCGGCCTTGTCGCCATTGGCCGGAGCCGGGGGCGGCGTCGTGGCGCTCGACTTGATGCCATGGAGCAGGTCATTGGCCATCTTCAGCGCCTTGTCGTCCTTGGCTTCCTGCGGCACGTAGGATTGCGAACCGGTCTTCTCGTCGCCCTCGGACTTCAGATGGCCGCGCAGCGAGGCCTCGCCCTTGGTGTCGGTGCGCGACTTCAGCTCGTCAGGCACATCTTGAAGCACCTCGATGTCGGGCACGATGCCCTTGGCCTGGATCGACTTGCCCGAAGGCGTGAAATAGCGCGCGGTGGTCAACCGCAGCGCGCCGTTGCCGCTGCCGAGCGGGATGATGGTCTGCACCGAGCCCTTGCCGAACGAACGGGTGCCGACCAGGGTCGCCCGCTTGTGGTCCTGCAGCGCGCCGGCGACGATTTCGGAAGCTGAGGCCGAACCGCCATTGATCAGGACGATCACCGGCTTGCCCTTGGTCAAATCGCCCGGATGGGCGGCACGGCGCTGGGTTTCCTCGGCGTTGCGGCCGCGGGTCGAGACAATCTCGCCGCGCTCGAGGAAGGTGTCGGAAACCGTGACCGCTTCCTCCAGCAAGCCGCCGGGATTGTTGCGCAGGTCGATGATGAAGCCTTTCAGCTTGTCGCCGATCTGGTTTTGCAGATTGGCGATTTCCTTCTTCAGGCCTTCGGTGGTCTGCTCGTTGAAGGTAGTGATGCGGATGTAGCCGATATCGTCGGCCTCGACATGGGCACGCACCGAACGGACGCGGATATTGTCGCGCACCAGCGTGACGTCGATCGGATTGTCCTGGCCCTTGCGGATGATTTTCAGCCGGATCTTCGTATTGACGGGGCCGCGCATCTTCTCGACCGCCTGGTTCAGCGTAAGCCCCTGCACCGCCTCATCGTCGAGATTGGTGATGATGTCGTTGGCCATGATGCCGGCCTTCGACGCCGGCGTGTCGTCGATCGGCGAGACCACCTTGATCAACCCGTCTTCCATCGTGACTTCGATGCCAAGCCCGCCGAACTCGCCGCGGGTCTGCACCTGCATGTCGCGGAAACTCTTGGCGTCCATGTAGCTGGAATGCGGATCGAGGCCGGCCAGCATGCCCGAGATCGCGGATTCGACGAGCTTCGAGTCGTCGGGCTTCTCGACATAGTCGCTGCGCACCCGTTCGAACACATCGCCGAACAGATTGAGCTGGCGATAGGTGTCAGAGGTGGCGGCTCGCGCGCTCGATCCCATCAGCACGGCGCGCGGCTGGGTCACAAACAGCGTCAATGCCGCGCCTGTGGCCGCGCTGAGGAGGATTACTGAAGTCTTGCGCATCATCCGCGAACCTTTTCGCCTTCATTTGCGGCCCACCATGGGCCTGGATCGATTGGAGTGCCGTCCTTACGGAACTCGACATAAAGCACGGGCTGGCTCGCATTCGTCGCGAGAATGGAGGCGACCTGGGAGGTTGTCCCCATGGTCGCGACCGGCTCCCCCGTAAGCACAAACTGGCCGATGCTGACTGAAATGCGCTCCATCCCAGCGATCAGTACATGATACCCACCACCGGCGTTGAGGATCAAGAGTTGTCCATAGCTCCGGAACGGACCGGCGTAAACAACCCAACCGTCACACGGGGTTGTGACCTGTGCACCCGCCTTGGTTGCCAAAGAAATGCCTCTTTCTACGCCGCCGGCGCCGTCGGAACCACCAAAATCGCGAATCTTGGTGCCGTTAACCGGCAATGCGAATAATCCCCTGGCGGACGCAAAGGCGATCGCCGGGCTCTTGCGGGCAGGGTCCTTGAAGGCGGCGACGTTGGGCTTGCCATCAACGGTAGCGGGTGCCCCCTTGAGGGTCGCGATCGCGGCCGCCTTTGCGGCGCTCTTCAGATCCTGCTCCATTTTGGCGATCAGGCCCTGCAGGTTGTCGACTTGCCTTGAGAGCCCGATGGCCCGGGCGCCCTCGGCTTCCATGTCCTTCTCGATTGCGGCTTGTTGTCGCTGCCGCTCGTCGACGAACGCGGCGAGCCGCGTCTGGTCGTCCCGGAGCTTGTCGCGGTCGGCCGCAAGGTGGTCGCGTTCGCTCGCGATATTCTTGCGCAGCGCCACCAGTTCGGAAAGATCGTCGGCGAGCTTGGTGGCGCGGGCTCGCAATTCCGGCACCACGGATCCAAGCAGCATGGCCGTGCGCAGCGATCGTAGCGCGTCCTCAGGCCGGACCAATAACGCCGGCGGCGTGCGCCGGCCGGCGCGTTGCAGTGCCGCCAGCACCTCGACGATCTCGGAACGGCGAGAGTCGAGCGAGCCGCGAACCTGCGCTTCGCGCGAATCAAGCGTCCGCAGCCGTGCCTCGGCGTCGCCGATCCTGGTCTCGACGCTGCGCACTTGCGCCGCGACGTCGATCAACTGGGCGTTGAGCTTGCTGCGGTCCTGGCCGATCGCGGCGATGTCGCCTTTCAGCTTGGCTTGAGCTTCGGCGGCACCTTTGGCTTGCGCGCGGGCGGCTTCAAGTTCCTGCGCGCGCTGCTTGATGGTGTCCGGGGCAGGCATTGCCGCCTGCGGCGGGGGCACCGCCGCCTGCGCCATGGCCGGCAAACGGCCCGAACCAGCAAGGCCCGCGGAGACCAGCAGGATGGAGAGCGGGACCGAAGACAGCCTGCCGCGGCTGATGGTGTGGGGTTGAGAATGTCGGGTCCGCGCTAACAGCATCTAGTCCGGTTAAGTGGTGTGGCCGCCTCAGCTGCGGTGATAGGGATGGCCCGCCAAAATGGTCGCGGCCCGATAAAGCTGTTCCAGAAGCATGATGCGAACCATTTGGTGCGGCCAGGTCGCGGAGCCGAAGGCGATGCTGAGCTGGGCCTTACGCCGCAATTCGGGCGAAAGTCCGTCCGCGCCGCCGATCATGAAAATAGTGCTGCCGGCGCCCTGATCGCGCCAACGGGCGAGGGACCGGGAAAATGCGGTGCTGTCGATATTCTCGCCGCGTTCGTCGAGCGCCACCAGCACGGATTTCTCGCTTGTCGCGGTTAAGATTGCGGCGGCTTCTTCGGCGATGCGGGTCGCCGCGTCGCGGGCGCGGCTTTCGGGGATTTCATGAATCTCGAGGCCGCGAAAGCCGAGCTTGCGGCCGATATCGTCAAAGCGTTCGCGGTAGCGATCCGAAAGCTCCCGCTCCGGACCCTGCTTGAGCCGGCCGATGGCAATGACGACAAGGCGCATAACAGCATCTTCCGGCACGACGGCATGCGCGCACGCAACGCTGCGACGCGCTTTCAGCCGAACCGCTTCGGCTCGTTACTTAGATCGCCTTCGCCGCCGTCGGGCCCTGCGTCCACAATCTCTCGAGATTGTAGAATTCACGTACCTCGGGTCTGAACACGTGCACGATCACATCGCCGGAATCGATCAGCACCCAGTCGCAATTGGGCAAGCCCTCGACATGGACGCCTTTGACGCCGTTTTCCTTCAAGGCTTTCGTAACGTTTTCCGCGATCGCGCCGACGTGCCGGTTGACCCGGCCCGTAGTGACGATCATGTAGTCGGAAAATGCGGATTTGCCGCGAAGGTCGATGGTGACCGTTTCTTCCGCCTTCATATCGTCGAGGCGGGAGAGGATCATATTCAGCGTCTCGTCGGCGTCAGGTTGCGCCTTCAAGGCCGCAGCTTGGGTCGATGTTTTACGCGCGGGTTTTGGTGACGCTTTAGAAACCTTGGGTAAAACAGACTTGGACAATACAGATGTGGCCAGGGACCATTCCTTTCACTGTATCGCGAACGCCGAATCCGTGACGTCCGCCCCCTATACTACGCATGTGGGGTTAAAGGTTTCAATATTCCAGCACCCTGGATTCCATTGAACCGGTAGGCCCCGCATTCACTTTCCTGCGCCGTTTTCAGCCCTCCAGCTCCCATCCGGGTTCCGCAATCCGGTCGACGACAGGTTCATTTTCAAGCCGGTGAGGAACACCCAGGCCGGGGCACGAAAATTGGCTAGCCGGCCTGCCTCATTCTCGGGCACACGATAGCGCGCCAGTGCCCGCGCCGCGGGCGCGGCGAGGGCGCGAAAACTCTGTGGCGGACGGTCGATCACCGCGATCGGCATCTCTGATGCGATGCGCTGCCAGTTTTGCCAGCGATGGAATTGCGCGAGGTTGTCGGCGCCCATGATCCATACAAAGCGCAAGCCCGAAAAGCGGCGGCGCAAATAATTGACCGTGTCGACAGTATATCGCGTTCCAATGACGGATTCGAGACAGCTCACGTCGATGCGCGGATCGCTCGCCATCTGACGCGCGGCCTCCACGCGTTCGTCGAGTTCGTGCAAGGCGCCATTGTCCTTGAGCGGATTTCCCGGCGTCACCAGCCACCACACCCGATCCAGCTTCAGCCGCTTGATCGCGAACAGGCTGATGGCGCGATGGGCAATATGCGGCGGATTGAACGACCCGCCGAGCAGGCCGATGCGCATGCCGCTGGTATGAAGGGGGATGGTCTGGGCGACGGATAGCGTGGGAACGTGCACTTCTTTCAACGGGTGCCCCGAAGTGTGTTCACGGCCGCGTTTGCCCGGTGCCGTGGACCCGATATTTGAAGCTGGTCAATTGCTCGGCGCCGACCGGGCCGCGGGCGTGGAATTTGCCGGTGGCAATTCCGATCTCGGCGCCAAAGCCGAACTCGCCGCCATCGGCGAACTGAGTCGATGCGTTGTGCAGCACGATCGCCGAATCGACCTCGTTGAGGAATCTCTGCGCGGTCTTTTCGTCTTCGGTCACGATGGCGTCGGTATGATGCGAGCCGTGGTTATGGATATGCGCGATCGCTTCATCGACGCCGTCGACTATTCTGGCTGCGATGATCGCGTCTTCATATTCGGTGTCCCAGTCTTCATCGGAAGCGGGCTTTACCCGGCTGTCAGCACGCTGCACGGTCTCGTCGCCGCGCACCTCGCAGCCGGCATCGATCAGCATTTCGACCAGCGGCTTTAAGCTCTTTGCGCTGCCGGCGCGATCGACCAAAAGGGTCTCGGCCGCGCCGCAGACGCCCGGGCGGCGCATCTTGGCGTTCAGCACGATCGACTTCGCCATTTCGAGGTTGGCGGACTGATCGACATAGACGTGATTGACGCCTTCCAGATGCGCAAATACCGGCACCCGCGCCTCCGCCTCGACGCGGGCGACCAGGCTCTTGCCGCCGCGCGGCACGATGAGATCGACGGCGCCGTTCAAACCGGACAGCAGCAGTCCCACGGCGGCGCGATCCCGGGTCGGCACCAGCGTGATCGAGGCTTCGGGCAGGCCCGCCTCGCGCAAGCCCTGCACCAGGCAGGTGTGGATCGCGCGGCAGGAGCGGAAGCTGTCGGAGCCGCCGCGCAGGATCACCGCGTTGCCGGATTTCAGGCAGAGCACGCCGGCGTCGGCCGCGACATTGGGGCGGCTTTCGAAGATCACGGCAACCACACCGAGCGGCACCCGGACGCGCTCGATGGTCATGCCGTTCGGACGCTGCCAGCTTTCGGTGACGACGCCGATGGGATCGGGAATGTCGCGCACCGTCGCAATGCCGTCCGCCATCGCGTCGATCCGGGCCTGCGTCAGCGTCAGGCGATCGACAAAGGCAGAGGTCGCGCCGCTCGATCGGACCTCGGCGACGTCTTCGGCGTTGGCGGCGAGGATCGAAGGCGCCTGCTTGCGGATCGCGCGCTCCATCGCCTCCAGCGCGCGGTTCTTCTGTTCGGGCGAGGCAAGCGACAGCACCCGCGCCGCGGCGCGGGCGCGCCCGGCGAGCTCGTTCATCAGGGCCGGCAAATCGGCGTTGCCGTCAATGGCTTTCAGGGGCGCGGACATCTCGGAATTGACCTTGGCGGAATTGGCCTTGCGTTAACACCATGTCCTAGCACGGAAATCGAGGGCTTGGCGAGGCGCGGAAGGGGCATGGCAGGCGAGCGATGGTCGGCCATTGGCCTAGTTGTTAAGCCCACTCCTAGGCCTACTTGGCCGGGATTGCCCGAGCTGGGCCGATCACG
>Ga0210409_10007672_pt1 | contig 11088 bp, 9 predicted proteins | sample IncBWH17MmetaG_FD_161649 | JGI IMG/M metagenome (GOLD analysis project Ga0210409, IMG submission 161649) | Forest soil microbial communities from Barre Woods Harvard Forest LTER site, Petersham, Massachusetts, United States - Inc-BW-H-17-M | ecosystem: Environmental > Terrestrial > Soil >...
GCCAAACTCCCGCCAAAATGTTTCCTCGCCGCCGCCGCGAACGTCTCGTACGTCCCCTGCAAAATCCCCTGCGTCCCGATGTAAATCCAGCTTCCCGCCGTCATCTGCCCGTACATCATCAATCCCGCGCGGTCCAGCTCATGAAACCGGTCCCAATTGTTCCAGTGCCCCACCAGATTCGAATTGCACAGCAGCACCCGCGGCGCATACTCATGCGTCCGGAAAATTCCCACCGGCTTTCCCGATTGCACCAACAGCGTCTCATCCGCCTCCAGCGCCCTCAGCGACCGCACTATCGCATGAAAACATTCCCAATTTCGCGCCGCCTTCCCCGTCCCCCCATACACCACCAGCTCTTCCGGCTTCTCCGCCACCTCCGGATCAAGGTTGTTCAACAGCATCCGCAGCGCCGCCTCTTGCTGCCACCCCTTGCACGAGATCTCCATCCCCCGCGGCGCGCGATACGGCCCCTTCGACAACCCAGTCTCCGTCGCCGTCCCCGGAATCGTTGCGCTCATGAGATTTCCTCTCCGCCGCCCATACTAACCCACGCCACCCCCTTTTGCATCCGCTAGCAGGGTTCTTGGAAACCACCCAAAGAATCGTGGACGCATGCGCATTTACTTTCCCTCTCCGGTTAAACTAATCTCGTTAGCAACATGGGAACTGCGAATGCTTCAAGAAGACCTTTCCACCAACGTCTTTTGAGCCACTTTCTCACCATCGTAGTCGGCTATCTCATAGTGCTGGCACTCGTCCGCGTGTTCGAATCGCGCCTGATCTTCTTCCCGAACTATCCCGGACGCCTCGACGGCGATTGGCATCCTCGCGATCTGAATGTGGAAGACGTTTGGATCACTACCTCTGACGGTGTCAAGCTCCACGCGTGGTGGATCCCTAGAGACAAGGCGAGATTCACTTTCCTCGCCTTTCACGGTAACGCCTCCAACATGGCCAACCGCGCGCCCATCTATGAATTTCTTCGCGGCACACCTGCAAACGTATTTGCCCTGGAATACCGCGGCTACGGTCACAGCGAAGGGAGCCCGAGCGAAACTGGTGTTTACCTCGATGCCGGAGCAGCCTACGAATACCTTATAAACACAAAACGTGCCGACCCCAAGACGATCATTTCCTTCGGCCAATCCCTTGGTAGTGCCGTCGCCACTCACTTGGCAGCCCACCGCCGGGTCGCAGGTGTGGTGCTTGAAGCTCCGTTTCCATCTGCTTCTCGAGTTGCCAGTAAGTTTTTTTGGTTTCTCCCGGGTGTGAGCCTTCTTGTGCATGGGCAACTAAACACGCAAGTCTGGCTAAGGGAAGTCCACGCACCCGTTCTGATTGTCCACTGCAGTCAGGATCCCGTTATTCCTTTTCAATTCGGCCGGGAGGTATACGACGCAGCCCTTCCTCCCAAGAACTTCCTTCAAATCAATGGCTACTGCCATGAAGAATCCTCCCAAATCGGCCCAACCCAATACCGCACGGCTCTCCAGGAGTTCCTGACTAGTCTTTAGGGGGAGGGTGGCCGGGTGCCGCATCCCTTGTGATTTTCAAGGGTGCGGTTGTTGACATTTTCGGATCCGTCGGCCAGCAGTGCGTTGCAGCTTACGAGGACTTCCGCTTCCCGCCTCGCTTCCCCCGCGGCCGCACGTAGTGGAACCGCACCAAATAAATCTTCTCGCTTCGGCCGTGCTTCGCCACCTTCAGCAGATCCAGCACGCCCAGAAATCCCGACTCGCGTGCCAGCTCCGGAGTAATGTCCGGAAACCCGATCATCTCGATCGAATCGATCTCAATCGCCCCGTCTCCCATCGGGTATCGCGCGCCAACTCGCACGTGCGGATACATCCAGAACCGAACGCTGCACGTGATTTCCCCTCGCCGAACGCCCTCGCGCAGCCGCTTCGTAAACACCATGGCCTGAGCTTACTCCGTCCGGCCGCCGGCATCCGTAAGCAATGTTCTATAATCCCTGCCGTCTTCAGGAGCCTCTATGGACATCCGCTGCATCGTCACCGGCCAGAACGAATCCGGCAAATCGGTTTTCATTCGTAACTCGCCCGTCACGCCGGTAACCCTCGCTCTATTTCCGGGCTACGAATTCCATCGCCTCTGGGGAAGCGATTCCACCCCCGAGCTTCCCTCCGGCGGCACCCCGCCGGCGCATCCTCGCTATTTCCCCGCGGTACACGGTTTCCGCTTCGGGTTCTTCACCATACCGCCCGACACGACAACGCGCGTCGATCGCCTCAACACCGCCTCAGCTATCGAAGAAATCCAGCAAAAGTTGCCCGGCATGCTCGACGTCTTGGAACGCGATCATCCAGGCATGCACACCACCGACACCGTGGACTTCGACGTGGTTGTCTCCGGCGAAGTTGTTCTCGAATTGGATGGCGGAGCCGAAGTGCTCCTCAGAGCAGGGGATTGCGTGATTCAGAACGGCACGCGCCACGCCTGGCACAACCGCTCCTCAGCGAACTGCCTCATCGCCGTAACGTTACTGGGCGCGCAGCGCAAATAGAGTCCAGCATTTAGCGGTCATGGAGCAGCACGGGATCAAACGAATCCTGAGCTCTGATTCTCGTTTCGACGACTTCCCGGGAATCACCCGCCTCTCGTAAATCATCCTTTTGCAATCCCTCGGGAGCGGCAGCCTACTTTTGTGCCTCGCATGCTATGTCACTGTCTCCTCATGACGAGCATCCTACGGATTGGTACACCTCGGCGCCAAGAAGGAGGTGCGTATGTCATCCACCGTAACGGTCCCGGACATTGCACTGAAGTCGGTCCTGATTGCCTTTGATTTCTCAGAAGCCTCTCGGAAACCCCTCCACCATGCCCTCGCCATCGCCCGTCACTATGGAGCGAAATTCTATTTCGCGCATGTGGTCTCCGGTATCGGATATACCATCGCGGGACAGGAGGCCTTGAGTCTAGCCGCCGAAAGAACCCAGAGAGCTGCACAAGAACTGGAGCAGGAGCTGCTCAAAAGCGGCGCGCTGGCTGGTCTCCACTATGAGTTCATCATTCGCGAGGGCAACGTCTGGGAACAATTGGAACTTCTCATCCGGGAAAAGCAAGTGGATATGATCGTCCTGGGCACTCACGCCCGAGGTGCTCTGGCGAAGATGCTCCTCGGCTCTGTGGCGGAACAGGTCTTTCGTCATGCTGACTGTCTTGTCGACACCGTGGGTCCTGGTTCTCATGAAGATTCCCTGATCGACAAACCTCAGCCGGTTCGATCCTTTTTGTTTCCCACGGATTTCAGCCCAGCTTCTTTGCATGCTTTGCCGTACGCCATATCTCTTGCCAATCATTTCGGTTCAAAACTCGTTGTGCTCCACGTTCTCCCGGTGGCCTCGATACCCGAGGGTTTTCATTGGTCAAAGACCGGCGATCTCACCCAAATGCGGGATGAAGCCCGCAAGGCTAGCCAACGGCAGTTCGATGCACTAAATTTGTCACATACCCGGATGGCTATCCAGCCTGAATTTATGGTCGGGTACGGCATCCCTAGTGAACAAATCTTGCTCGCTTCCCACGCCCTCAAAGCCGATCTCGTCATTTTGGGCCTGCAGCGCCCTTCTCACATTGACCCAGCGTCCCACATGCCGTGGAACCTTGCTTACAAAGTCGTCTGCGAAGCACACTGCCCCGTCCTGACCATAAGGAATTGAGTCTCGCCCGGGCCCGTCGCAAATTGGTCGTGCGCTCTCGCCGCTCATGCGTGGCAGAGTGGAGCTTCTGGTTTTTTCCACCGATTTCCACAATTCTTTCGAATCTCACCCCTCTTGCAAGCCCTTTCCATTCCCCAACTTGCGTCCCACTGCATCAAATAACACACGTTCATTCGAATCACTAATAAGTAATTCTTGACAAGTATAACCATCATGCTACCTTGCTCCTATGATCGTTCGAGCCGATTTTCGACGTCACTTCGGCGGTCCGCTGACCGCCACGCCGCGTCCTCCCCTCACTCTTTCCCCCGCTTACTTGCCACTATTCCCTAAGTCCTGCCAAATCATATCGTTTGCAGACCCCCACCCTCTAACCCCTTTGGAATCATATCGTTTCAAAAAAGGGAGGGGGGAGGTGCCAGGGCCATCGCACCTCCCCGTCATCCCCGTTCACTCCGTCGTCCAAGTCAATTACCGTGTCATCCCGAGCCTGCCTGCGCAGGCGGGTGCAGCGAGGGATCTGCTTTCTCTTGCCTCTTACTTACTCTGTGTTCGCAGCGTCTCTGCGTTATCTTTTCCTGTTCCCGTCTGTCTTTACCTCGTTGCTTCTACTCGTCCTTACTTCAATCTCTCGAAAGGCTAATCCAATGTCCGCAAAACAACACTCTATCCATCAGTGCCAATACCAGGACGCCCGCGGCCGCCGCTGCCATATGTTGATCGACCAGAACCATCCCGCCAACGCTGCTGCGGCTACGCTCTGCGCCTATCACGCCAATCGCCTCAAAGCGACTGTTCCCGTCGTGGATCCGGAAATCCTCGCTGCCGAGCTTCTCACTGACATCGACAGCTTCACCACCGCCGATGAAGTGAATCTCTTCCTCGGCAATCTCGTCAGGCAACTCGCTCGCAAGCGCATCGCGCGTCGCGATGCCATCGCCCTGGCTTACATCTCGCAACTCATCCTCACCAGCCAAACCGCCATGGCCACACAGCGAGCAGAAGAACCGGACACCGGGAGCAAAGCGCTGCTCGAGGGCCTCGTTGCCGGCCTTCGCCAAAGGAGTAACGAACTTGCCTTGGGCGGCAATCCGCAATCGCCAGGCGCCGCGGAGCCCGGCAGGGAAGACCCGCAACGTGCCGCATAGAACGGTGGCCTGTCGCCGCTTTGCGCCATTCGAGGCCCTGTAGTGGCGGGTCCTTAGACCCGCTCTTCGGGCCTCCCGTTCCAGCCACGACCAACGCGCCACGCGCGAGGAACGCAGCTATCAACCGCCGCATTGCGCGGAAAAATTCGGTAGGGTAAAGTGAACCCAGGCCATGAACTACGGTACTCTTCCCTCTCGCTTCTTGAATTCCGTCGACACGTTGCCTAGCCCTCGTGCGCAAATGTTCCGCCGCGACCGCCGCTGGAATTCCATCTCTTCCCAGGAATTTCTTCGTCGCGTCGCGGGCCTCTCTACCGCATTTGTCGAACTCGGCGTCAAACCCGGAGACCGTATCGGACTTTTCTCTGCCAATCGTCCCGAATGGCACACCGCCGACTTTGCCATCACCGGCGCCGGCGGCGTCACTGTTCCGGTTTATTTCAACGAATCGCCCGACCGCATGACCTACATCTTGAAGCACTGCGGCGCGAAAGTCGTTTTCGTTGCCGGCCACCCGCAGTTGCAGAAAATTCTCGCCGTCCGCGAAAGCCTCCCCGAACTCGAGCAGATTATCGTCGCCGACGCCGGCCCTGAGCTTCCCAGCGAATGCCTCCGTTACGAAACGCTCATCGCAACTGCGGCTGCAGCGGACATTTCCTCCTATCGCCTGCGCACTTCGCACGTTCTCCCCGGCCAACTCGCTTCTTTGATCTACACCTCTGGTACCACCGGCGAGCCCAAGGGCGTCATGCTCACGCACACCAACTTCTGCTCCAATGTCACCGACGTTGGCCACGACTTCCGCCTCGATCCCGCCGAAGACGTTGCGCTTTCCTTCCTTCCTCTCGCCCACGTCTATGGCCGCACGTGCGATTACATTTACATCTTTCAAGGCGCCCCTCTGGCCTACGTCGAGTCCGTCGAAGAAGTTGCCCAGGCTCTCCTCGAAGTTCATCCCACCGTCACCGCCGCCGTCCCGCGCGTCTTTGAGAAAATTTATGTCCGCCTCGTCGAGCAAGGCTCCAAGACCACCGGCGTCAAACGGATGATCTTTGGCTGGTCCATGAAAGTGGCCAACCAGTCCGTGCATTGGCGCGCCAGCGGAGGCCACGCGAGTCTTGCGGTGAAACTGCAATGGCTGCTGGCCAACGCCCTGGTCTACAAAAAAGTTCGCGCCGGCATGGGCGGCCGCTTGCGCCTGGTTTGTTCCGGAGGCGCGCCTCTTTCCAAAGACCTCGCCGAATTTTTCTGGGCCGTCGGCATCCCCATCTACCAGGGCTACGGCCTGACGGAAACTTCTCCCATCGTTTCCAACAATTATCCGGATAATCGCGTAGGCAGCTCCGGCAAACCCATCGCCAATGTGCAGGTTCGTATCGCTGAAGATGGAGAGATTCTCGTGAAAGGGCCCTGCGTCATGCAGGGCTATTACAAGAGCCCGGACGCCACTCGCGAAGTTCTTACCCAGGACGGCTGGTTCAGCACCGGCGACATCGGTCATCTCGATGCCGACAACTATCTCTACATCACCGACCGCAAAAAAGATTTGCTGAAGACCGCCGCGGGAAAATTTGTCGCTCCCCAGCCCATCGAAAATGCTCTGAAGACCAGTCCGTACATTTTGAACGCTATCGTTGCCGGCGACCGGCGTAAATTCATCGTCGCCCTCATCGTTCCCAACGCCGCGACCGTCGCCGCCAAAGCCGCGGATCAGGGAATCAAGTTTGCTTCTAACGCCGAGCTGGCCGGCCACCCCTGGGTGCACGCCTTGATCGACTCCGAGGTCAAGCGCCTCACCGTCCATCTCGCGCAATACGAAACCATCAAGCGCTTCGCTCTTCTCCCCGAGGATTTCACTTTCGACAACGGCAGCCTCACCTTCACCCTCAAACTCAAGCGCCGCGTCGTCGAACAAAAATACCTCAATGTCATCGAATCTCTTTACGCCGACGTCGCCGAACCCCGCCCCATACTCCAGGAATGACCGCTGTCTTTGTCTCTCTTCGTCCGTTTTCTTCCGGTGCGCGCTTGCTTCCTTCCTGTTCTTCCGTACAGTTACACCTGAGAAATCGCAATGTGCAATCGCTGTGATCCAGAGCATCCTCCACTCGTAAACTGGAATCGGACTATTGAAGCCCCCCTCAATTTCCTGAACTAGTCCTTCGTATTCGCCGGAGAAATTGCAGAATTTCGCGGTAATGACCGCGATTGATAACAAACCATCTCATGGGAGCGAACACTTGAATTACCATGCTGAGTCAACTAAGAACGGTCTGAAATCGCGAACCTTGCGGTTGCTTGCGGTGGTCCTATTCTGCTTAATTGGATTCCTTTCTCTCAGCTCTTCCTTGTTCGCACAAGCTCCTATTCCGGCCGCTACCGGTCCGGCCAAAACCGATCCAGGCGGCTTCACTCCTGGCTTGACTTTGGGAACGCGATTCGAAGGCAGTTACAGCGGCGACGGCGGCGTCTACGACATTGGATCTGCTCTGGGATACAATTTCTCGCGCCACTTTGGAATTGACGCTGGCGTTCCCCTCTATTTCGTCACCACTCCTTCTTCCATCAAGAAGAATAATCCCGGCGCCGTGTCTGGTATTGGCATCGGAGCTCTTTTCACTGATCTAAGGCTAAACTATCCCAATCAGTCGCTGAACTACAGTTCCACGATCCATTTGACGGCGCCGACGGGAGATACGAAAAAGGGCTTCAGTACGGGCCACGCGACATGGAACTTCGCGAACCATTTCGACCACGCTTTCGGCGATTTCTCTCCATACCTCGATCTCGGCGTGGGTAACACGCTCATGGACACAAAGTTTTTCCATCGCCCCTTCGTCAGCTTCGGCTATAACGCTCAATTCGAAGGTGGCCTCGAGTATGACCCCGGCAAGTTCAGCTTTTCCGCCTCCGCCTACGATGTTGCACCCTGGGGGAATCAGACTGTGATCAGCCGGGTCTTCCGTTGCGGTTCAGCCGCCAAGTGCGGCGCCAGCGGCAGTTCCACGAACCGCAAGGGTTTTACCTCCTCCAACGTAACAACAGGCGCGGCCGACCTTGTTCGCGACAATGGCTTCAACGCGGGGTTCGACTACAAACCAGTCGGGTACCTGGACCTCGAATTCGACTTTAGCCGGAGTGTCCCTCTGCAACTGAATAGCTATTCATTCGGCATCGGTGTCGATCTGAGCTGGGTGATTCGGCCGCGCGTGCACTGACGTCGAATCTCTTTCCGCCGACGTCGCCGAGCCTCGGCCCCTCTTGCAGGAATAGCCTGGCTTGCGCTGGTACCAAATTGTGGGTCATTTGGATGAAACATTGCTCGCGCCACGAACATCTAATGCCGTGACGGTCCGTTTTACGCAACAAGAATAAGGAGGGTCTACGTCATGGCAGCCACGGGAACTTCTGTTGTCCGCACTTACAAGAGCAGCGTCGGCGTCCCGGAGTCAAACCGGCAGGCGATCACCGCGCTTCTCAACGCGCGTCTCGCTGACGCCGTCGATCTTTTCACACAAGTTAAATGGGCCCACTGGAACCTCAAAGGCATCAATTTCATTGCGCTCCATGAATTGTTTGATTCGGTCGCCGAACATGTGGAGGGGCAGACGGATGCCATCGCTGAGCGCATCGCCGCCCTGGGTGGCGTCGCCAATGGCACGGCCCGCGAAATTGCCGCGAAGTCCGCATTGAAGGAAGCTGACCTCACTGCCTCCGATGGCCCCGCCATGCTGAAATTTCTAGTCCACAACGTGGCGCATCATGCCAACGCTCTTCGCCAGGCCATCAATGCGAGCGAAGACCTCGGCGACAAAATTACGGCCGACCTTTTCACCTCGATAACCCGAGACCTCGACAAGGATCTCTGGTTCCTCGAGGCGCATCTGCAGTCCTGAGCTGATTTCTTGACGAATTTGTTCTGATCGCCTCGGAGGGCGCCGCCCCCGCGCCCTCCCGGCTGGAGCGGAATACCTTTGTCGGTTTTTCTCTGATTGTTGTTTGTGCCCTCTACACCCTCTATGCTCTCCGTGTCGAAAGCAGCTTTCTAATTTGTCATGCGAACCGCCAGGGTCTAAAATCTCACCGAGGTTCCCATGCCGGACAATCTGGTCATCGCAGGCCGCGCTTTCCATTCACGTCTGATTGTTGGAACGGGGAAGTACCGCAGCTTTCAGGAGATGGCCCGCGCGCACGCCGCTTCCGGAGCCGACATGGTCACCGTCGCCGTCCGCCGCGTGAATCTCACTGATCGCAGCAAAGAATCGCTGCTCGACTACATCGACCGCGAAAAAATTTTCATCCTGCCGAATACTGCTGCCTGCTACACAGCCGACGAAGCCATTCGCACCGCGCGCCTCGCCCGCGAAGTCGGCCTCTCGAATTGGGTCAAGCTCGAAGTCATCGGCGACCAGCAGACGCTTTTCCCGGACACCGAGCAACTCATCGAAGCCACGCGCGTCCTCGTCAAGGAAGGCTTTATTGTTCTGCCGTACACCAACGACGACCTCATCGCTGCCCGCAAGCTCATTGATGCTGGCGCCGCCGCCGTTATGCCTCTCGCCGCGCCCATCGGCTCCGGCCTCGGCGTGCAGAATCCCGCGAATCTCCGCATCCTCCGCGAGCGCATCACCGAAGTTCCCATGATCGTGGACGCCGGCGTTGGCTCCGCTTCCGATGCGGCCATCGCCATGGAACTCGGCGCCGACGGCGTGCTCATGAACACCGCCATCGCCGAAGCCGCCGACTCCGTCCTCATGGCCGAAGCCATGCGCGACGCCGTCATCGCCGGCCGCAAATCCTATCTCGCCGGCCGCATGCCCAAGCGCCTCTACGCCTCCGCGTCAAGTCCGGCCTCTGGCGTCGTCCGCTGATCTGCGGAAAACTGGTTCCACCCTGCGGGCCTGCAAATACAAGTGATTGTACTGGATGCGTTACACCTGGCCGGGCGGGCTAAGGCGTTTCCCTGATCCATGACGTAGGGTCTTTCCCTGACTAACCCTTTTGAAATCACTGGTTTAGAATATTCTTTCTTTCGCGAGATTTCAGTGTCATTAGTGGAAACAGTTCACAGGGCCTCCTTTAAGGAGTCCCGGATGTGAACACTATGGCGAACTCTGGCAGTGAAGTAAATGTTTCGGACTATTGGGTCGGCAATCTCGGCTTTTTGCGTTCCCAAGTCCTCAAAGAAATTCTCATCGGGCTAGCCGTCTGCGCGGCCTACTTCCTTGCCGGGAAGCTCAGCCTTCACCTCGCCTCCATACATCCGAGTGCATCTCCAGTCTGGCCGCCAACCGGCATCGCGATTGCCGCGTTGTTGGCGCTCGGTTTGCGCTTCTGGCCCGCTATCTTCATGGGAGCTTTTTTCGTCAATATCACCACTGCGGGCTCAGTCTTTACCTCTGTCGGTATTGCCACGGGCAATACCCTAGAGGCACTACTCGGCGCTTTCCTCGCCTTACGTTTCGGCAGCGGACGGCACGCGTTCGAGAGAACTTGGGACGTCCTGCGCTTCGCCCTCTATGGCGGAGTTCTGAGCGCTGCCATAGCTGCAACGTTTGGCGTGACGAGTCTTGCCCTTGGAGGTTTCGCGCCCTGGAGCCAGTACGGCCTCATCTTGCGGACCTGGTGGCTCGGAGACGCTGCTGGGGCGTTGATCTTCACTCCCTTCCTTTTGCTTTGGGGAGCGAATCTGTCCTTGAAATGGACAAAGCGTCAATACGCGGAAGCAGGCGTTTTGCTTGTCTCGCTGATAATCACGGCCGGGATTGTCTTCGGGGTTTTTTTCCAAGCGCGAGTGAGCGGCGATCCCTGGACGTTTCTTTGCACGCCGTTTCTCGTCTGGACCGCTTTTCGTTTCGGCCAACGCGAATCCTCCGCCGCCATTTGCTTGCTTTCGGCCATCGCGGTCGTGGGCACCGTACATGGGAGTGGACCCTTCGTCCGCGAAACACCAAACGATTCGCTACTTCTCCTGCAATCTTTCCTCGGCGTGATGGCGTTGACGACGCTCATCTTCGGCGCGGAAGTCTCGGAACGCCGCCGTCAGGAGGAACATGCTCGCGTTCTGGCCGTCAGCGACCCCCTCACTGGCCTCGCCAATTATCGGCTGCTCCTTGAGCGCCTCGGTTCAGAAATTAATCGTTATGGGCGCGATGGACGGCCTTTCTCAGTCCTCTTGCTCGATCTCGACGGATTAAAGAAAATCAACGATGTGCACGGTCATGTTGTGGGTAGCCTCGCACTTTGCCGCATGGCAGAGG
>Ga0210409_10007674_pt1 | contig 11086 bp, 6 predicted proteins | sample IncBWH17MmetaG_FD_161649 | JGI IMG/M metagenome (GOLD analysis project Ga0210409, IMG submission 161649) | Forest soil microbial communities from Barre Woods Harvard Forest LTER site, Petersham, Massachusetts, United States - Inc-BW-H-17-M | ecosystem: Environmental > Terrestrial > Soil >...
CAGCGAATGCTCCAAGCCGCAGATGCCTTTCCTATGAATCTCGGCTTCTTCGGTAAAGGCAATGCCAGTTTTGCCGCGGGCCTCGTCGAGCAAATCGAGGCTGGGGCGTGCGGCTTCAAGCTTCATGAAGACTGGGGTACGACTCCGAGCGCCATTGATTGCTGCCTCTCCGTCGCGGATGACATGGATGTGCAGGTTCTAATTCATACTGACACGCTGAACGAGAGCGGTTTTGTCGAAAACACAATCGCAGCCTTCAAGGGCAGAACGATTCACACCTTTCACACGGAAGGGGCTGGTGGCGGGCATGCCCCGGACATCATCAAGGTTTGCGGCGAGGCAAATGTCATCCCGTCGTCAACCGGCCCGACCCGGCCGTTCACGGTGAATACGCTTGAAGAGGCTCTCGATATGGTCATGGTTACCCATCACCTAGACCGCCGTATTCCTGAGGATGTCGCCTTTGCTGAGAGCCGGATCCGCAAAGAAACGATCGCGGCCGAGGACATTCTGCACGATCTAGGCGCGTTGTCGATCATGTCGTCGGATAGTCAAGCCATGGGCCGCGTCGGCGAAGTGATCATCCGTACATGGCAGACCGCCGACAAAATGAAGAAGCAATTTGGGCGGCTGGCTGAGGAGAAAGGTGACAACGATAATTTCAGGGCACGCCGCTATGTCTCGAAGTACACGATCAATCCTGCTATAGCGCAAGGCATTTCTGCTTATGTTGGCTCGCTTGAAGTCGGGAAGCTCGCCGATGTCTGCATCTGGGATCCGGCCTTTTTCGGTGTGAAACCCGACATGGTGCTCAAGAGCGGGACGATCGCTGCCGCCATCATGGGAGACCCCAACGCTTCTATTCCTACCCCCCAGCCGGAATATTACCGGCCAATGTTCGGTGCGTTCGGCCGCTCGGTGACGGAAAGCTCCGTCATATTCATCAGCCAAGCTGGATTGAAAAAAGCCGAGACGCTTGGGCTTGCAAAAAAGCTTCTTCCTGTCATGAACACGCGAAACATCGGCAAGCGTTCCATGATTTGGAATGACGCCGCGCCGCATATGGAAGTTGACCCAGAAACTTATGAGGTGCGGGCTGATGGCCGGCTTCTTACCTGTGAACCGGCAAAAGTGCTGCCGATGGCTCAACGTTATTTCATGTACTGATTATGACTACTCATAGCGCTTTCATTCATCGTGCTTCCACGCATCGACCCGCTGGCCAATGGCCAACGGAAAAAACAGCAGGTTCTCTCACGCTGGATTTCGACTCACGCCATCGACGCCGCATTCGCCTAACTGCAGATCAAGGCGAAGATGTCCTTCTCGATCTTGGCAAAGCGGTTGCCATGGCCGATGGAGATGGCTTGCAACTGGAAGATGGGAGGTGGCTCAGAGTTCAGGCCGCGGCCGAAACTGTTGTTGAAGTCAGGCACAAAGATCCTCATCAGCTTGTACGCCTCGCCTGGCATCTGGGAAATCGCCATTTGCCGACGGAAATTCGAGACCACGTCCTTCGCATTCGCCCGGACCATGTCATCGAGCACATGCTCCGTGGCTTCGGAGCGGATCTTGCACAAGTCCATGCCGCCTTTCAGCCCGAAGGCGGCGCCTATGGCGGACACGGCCACCATCATAACCATGATGACGAGGAGCATCATCATCATGAGTGATGAACCAACCCGTTTCGAGCCGCTTTCGCTCCTGAGGCAGCAAAGTTGGCTTTCGCCGGCATTCCCTATCGGCTCGTACAGCTATTCTCACGGCATTGAATGGGCTGTCGAAGCGAGACATATTCATAATCGCGAAAGTCTTGTCGATTGGCTGGAAGCAGATCTCTGCTATGGCTCTGGGCGAAACGAAGCGATTTTCTTCAGCGAGGCGTTCCGCTGCACGATAGACAATGATTGCGAGAAGTTATTTGCGGTTGCGGAACTGGCGGCCGCATTTCGTGGAACGTCGGAATTTGCGCTCGAATCATCACAGCAGGCCGCGGCCTGCCTCGGGACGTTGCGCCAAGTATGGCCCGATCGCGTCCTAGACTGGCTTTCGGAAAGGCTCTGCGAACGCGGTATTCCGCCTGCCCTGGCCGTCGTTCTTGGAATTCGCTCGGCAAGGCAGGCCATTCCGGTTAGCCTAGCCTTGCCCGCCTTCCTGCAGAGTTATATCGCCAACTTAGTAACCGCCGGCGTTCGACTAATCCCACTCGGTCAAACTGATGGGCAGCTTGCCATCGCCGAGCTTGAAGAAGCGGTGCTAGCCGGAAGTGTGCAAGCCTGGAAATCCAGCATTAACGATCTCGGGTCCGCCGCATTCATGGTGGATCTCGCTTCCATGTCACATGAAACGCAATATACGAGGTTATTTCGCTCATGACTAACGTTGCTAACTCAGACTCGCAAGCCCGTCCTTTGCGCGTTGGTGTCGGCGGCCCGGTTGGCTCAGGCAAAACAGCGCTGGTTGAAGCGCTTTGCAAGCGACTCCGCGACACGTACGACATTTACGCGATTACCAACGACATTTACACGAAAGAAGACCAACTCATTCTCACACGCGCGGAAGCGCTGCCTGCGGAGCGAATCATGGGCGTCGAGACAGGCGGTTGTCCTCATACGGCGATTCGCGAGGATGCTTCCATGAATCTCGCCGCGATTGAAGAGATGAACCGAAAATTTCCGCATGCAGAATTATGCTTCATCGAATCAGGGGGCGATAATCTTGCCGCGACATTCAGCCCTGAGCTGGCGGATTTGACGATCTATGTGATCGACGTCGCCGAAGGCGAGAAAATACCTCGCAAGGGCGGCCCTGGTATCACACGGTCCGACCTTCTTGTAATAAATAAGATAGATTTAGCTCCCCTAGTAGGCGCAAATCTTGGGGTGATGGAAGCGGACACGCTGAGAATGCGCGGAAAGCGACCGTTCATTTTTACGAATTTAAAGAGCGGCGAAGGTGCCGATCAGATCGCAAGCTTCATCATCGAGCAGGGCGGCTTAGCAAAGTCGGCTGCGTAGCCTACGTATTCGCAAACGGCATACGACGCCACGATGCGCGGACCGCGCACGTTGCGAAAATTTCACCACCGCTTCGTCCTGCGTGGCGGTGAAGAACAGAGCTCAGTCTTAGACACGAGACGCGAGTCATTGATGGTGTTCATACTCGTGAGAGGTTGTCAGCTTTTACATACTGACGTCGTTTTGTGGCATCGGGCGTGAGATCCCGAGCTTCTTCATTTTGGAAACTAGAGTAGTCCGCTTCAGTCCCAGCCGCTCGGCTGCCCCACCGGGTCCTCCTACAAGCCAACCTGTCGCCTGCAATGTATCCAGGATCAGGGCTCGCGTGGAATCGCTAAACGTGCCCCATACAGCATTCTGCTTCCCCGGATGTTTGTCCGGTGTCGTCAAATGAGGCAGCGCGACCGGGTTCTCGTCTGATGTCGGCAAAGGATTCGGTAGCACTCCGTTGTCCGCGCGAATCACAGCTCGTTCGATCAGGTTCTGTAGTTCCCGCACGTTACCGGGCCACGAATACGAGGTAAACGCATCCACTGTTTCCTGAGGAATACGAGTAATTCTCTTGCCCATGCGCCGGGAAAAAATCTCGACAAAATGTGAGACCAATTGTGGAATATCTTGACCGCGCTGCCGCAGCGGGGGCAGCAAGACAGGAAACACGTTCAGGCGATAGTAGAGATCACTGCGGAATTCCTTTCGCATGACCATCTGGGTGAGATCTCGATGTGTCGCCGCAACCAGACGGACGTTGATACGATGTGTCTTGCCGCTTCCCAGACGCTCGAATTCCTGCCCCTGCAAGACGCGCAGCAGCTTGGGTTGTAAGGCCAGCGGCAGATCCCCGATTTCATCCAGGAACAGAGTTCCGGTGTCGGCCATTTCGAAACGGCCAATTTTCTGGGCGATGGCTCCGGTGAAAGCGCCCTTCTCGTGCCCAAACAGTTCGCTTTCCAACAGGTCAAAGGGAATGGCCGCGCAATTCAGGCTGACGAATGGACGACGGCAGCGCGGGCTAAGATTGTGAATGGCACGAGCAATCAACTCCTTGCCCGTACCCGTCTCCCCAAGAACAAGCACGGTGGATTCGGTCGTTGCTACTCGTTCCACCTCCGCGAGTACGGATTCCAGAGCAGGGCTGTTGCCTATGATTCCATTCGTGCCCATTTCCGGCTTGCCCTCATGCGTTGAATGAAGGTCCCTGACGCCCAAACTTCTCATCGTCGAGATTTCCGGGCTTGATCTAATGCTGTCAGCATCCGGACTAAATATCTCCAATGTCATCTCCTCCTCCCGTCTTCCGGTTGGCGCCATCCCCATCCCTACGAAACCTCTCCCTGGCGACCCACTCACGTATATAAGCTGCACAATTCCTGAGCTCGACTCCGCTGGCTTCGCTGGAAGCAAGAAACCTGACAGCTTCGCGATCTACTAGAGTGACCTCCTTGAGATCGACAACAACCTTGCCCGTTTCCCACCGGAGCAATTCTCTAAGCGTGTCCACAGACTCGGCTTGCATCCGGCCACTCACGTGAAACACAACAATGTCCTCTCCACCAACAAGCCGTTCGATCATGAAGCACATTGCTTACTCCAGAGTCTTTCTTCTTGTCGATCATGCCCGTCGGCCGCAGCTTGTCACGAGCATTTGCCTTAAGAAGGCAATCTTCGGTCCATTCGTAATCGATTGGAAATAAAGGCGAGCCAGAAGGGCAGGAACGTTTTGCGTTCGCCAAATTTCGTAAATTTGGCGATTTTGATAGTTTTCGCAAGAGAGCTTAGTCGAATTTGAATTGGCTCTTGCGAATCTTCAAGGCCTTGATCCTGGAATAAAGGGTGGATGGTGGAATCCGGAGCCTGGCCGCAGCTCCTGTGGGCCCGGCAACTCGGCCTCTGCTCTCGGTCAAGGCGGCCTCGATGATTTCTCGTTCTCCGCGTGGCTCGTCCTCAACAGGCCGGGATGCTTGAACACGAGCTGTCCGTTGAGGCGATTCTTTCGAGAGCCATGATTTATCGACCGAGAAGACGTCACCGGAGCTTACAATCACCGACCTCTCAACTACGTTCTGCAGCTCCCGAATGTTGCCAGGCCATTCATAGGATTGGAGGAGTTCGAGCGTCTTCTTATCGATTGCTCGGATATTCTTGCCTGTCCGGCTGGCGTAGCGCTTAACGAAATATTCAAGCAACATCAAGATGTCGTCCTTACGCTCCCGGAGAGGTGGCACTTCGATGGGAAATACATTCAGGCGATAGAATAAGTCGAGTCGAAAGGTTCCACTGGACGTAGCCGCTCGTAGATCACGATTCGTGGCAGCGATGACACGGACATCTACCTTGATGGGCTGGGCTCCCCCGACTCGCTCGAATTCCCGTTCCTGTAGCACTCTCAAGAGCGCGATTTGGGTGTCGGGTGGAAGGTCGCCCACCTCGTCGAGGAAAATCGTTCCGCCATCTGCCAGTTCGAAACGACCGAGCCTGCGTTGCGTCGCGCCAGTGAACGCTCCCTTCTCATGACCGAATAACTCCGAGGAAATCAGCGATGGTGCAAGCGCGGCACAGTTCACGCTGACGAAGGCGCGTCCAGACCTCCGCGACCGTTTGTGGACGGCGCGCGCAATGAGTTCCTTGCCCGTCCCAGTTTCTCCGGTGATTAGAACTGTCGAGTCGGTCGGGGCAACTTTGGCGATCCGGGCGAGTACGGCCTGCAGCGCTGTTGAGGTACCCACAATTTCCTCAAACATCGAGGCTCGGTCGACTTCATCCCGCAGTGCCAGATTTTCCCGATAGAGTTGGTCCTTTAGCGCTCTGACCTCCGCCTCGGCGCATTTTTGCTCGCTCAAATCCAGCACGAAAGCGACACCCTCATTTCCACTTCCCTCGAAGATCGCGGCGCCGATCAGCACGGGCACGCGGCTGCCGTTTTTCCGGAAGTACTCCTTCTCAAACGGTTGGATGGTTCCAGTCGCCTTTGCCTCCGACATGGCCCGTTCGTCGCGGTCGCGCCATTCGGCGGGGGTCAGGTCCGTCCAGCGCACGCGACCCGTAACGAGATCTTCACGGCTGTATTGCACCATGTTGAGAAACGCTTCATTGGCCTCGATAATCTCACCTTCAGGCTTCCAGAGGACGATCCCCATGATGTTGGCGTCGACCAAGCGCCGGATCTTCGCTTCTCGTTCTTCGAGATCGCGGTAGAGACGCGTATTCTCCAGTGAGATCGCGGCTTGCGAGGCAAGCACTTTGAGTACGGCGATCCGGGCGCGAGTGAACACATGGGGGGTCAGGTTATTTTCGAGGTAGAGCACACCGATGAGTTTGGCCTGGTTAATCAATGGCAGGCAGAGAATGGAACGAGTGCGATGCTGAACGAGGTACGGATCCTCGGAAAACGGGTTCTGGGCTGAGGCATCATCGAGAATCACGCTCTCGTGGGTGCGCATGACATAACGGACGATCGACTCCGGCAGCGCGGCTGCGGTGACGGGGACTCCCGGCAGATGCACGATGACCTCGTCTCCGCTGGTCGTAGCTTCCGCCTCTATCCGCTCTTCAACACCTCGCGGAAGAATCAGCAGACCTCGCTCAGCACCCGCGTGCTCGATCGCTCTGCGCATGAGCGTATCGATCAGTTTTTCCAGAACCATCTCGCCCGAGACTGCTTGCGAGACCTTGATAACTGTAGCGAGATCCAGGAGTTCGACGGGCGACACGATCGTGCTCGTCGGACCGGGCGGCGGCTCCTCCTTCTTGAGGTCTGGATATTGCTGATCGAGTTGCTTGACCTTGCCATCGGCTCCCCAACGAAGATAGCCGTACCGGGCTTCCCGCAAATATGCATCCGCGATCTTGTCGAAACTGCGTGCGGCGTAGAAGCGCCCCGCGATCTCGTTGGCGAGCGCCTCATTGTGGAGAAAACCATTTGCGCGAGCCGAGCGGATGGCCTGGTCGTAAAAGCGCATGGCATCGAGATCACGGCCTTCAAGGCGTGCGATCTCCGCGCTCACCAGCGCCGCACGGTTTTCGAAATTCTCCGGACAATTCTCTGCCCATATTTCGAGCTGTCGGTGATGAGCGGCTAGAGCCTCGAAATGCTGCTGTATCTGGTCGGGAGGTGCGGAATCCCACAACGCCGCGCGGCACAGGCCGCCATACAAGTGATAATCCGCAAGTTCAAGATTCGATGGCGATGTCCAGAGCAGCGGCTCCGCCTTCAACGAGGCAGCGAGGGCGGAAATGTAGTCCCCGGCAAGGAACCGGGCTTGTAGTTTTCGGATCCAGTAATAGCACTCAGGTTTTGCCAGTGCCGAGTCGCTGCCCAAATGGCGCTCGAACCGAAGCTCCTCAAACTGTCCGTCGTCAAAGCAGCCGAATTCTGGCGTCAAACCACGAAGGGTCCGGATGAGGCCGAGCTGCACGGTGATGACATCAATAACGAAACCAAAGCGAGTCTTTCGCGCGAGCTCGAGGCCATTTTCGGCCTCTCGCTGCACCTCCACGAGCGGATCTCCCGCCACCAAAAGGTTCGTGTTCAGGTTGATGCCGCTGTACACTGCAAAACAGAGGTCGCCGATCTTGTTCGCGGCCTCGAACGTCCGACGTATCAGGTCGCGGCCGGCCCGGACATGTTTCGCCCACGGCATGACGTGACTTCCGAAGACCATATAGGTCCTGGCCTGGAAGCGCTTCAAGCCGCGTTTTTCGACGAGTTCGTTGCCGAGGAGACCGAATCGAAATCCAGCCTTGTAGTTGCCGAAGTGCGGTCCGGCTATCTGACCAAGCCATCCATAGGCAACACACGAACCGTCGCTGTTGCCCCGCTCGAGGCTGAGATTGACTGCCCTGCAGATGGCTAGGGAAAGAAGGTTCGCATCCGTATTTAATGCTGCCGGCAAGACCTTGGTCAATACATCCAGCGCCGCGAGGGACACCGGATCGCTCATCAACGGCAGCTCGATGAGTTCCTCGATGTCGCGGCCGCCGAGCCGTGACCAGATCTGTGCATATTCCCGTTCCACTTCCTCTTTTGCCGGATGCGGCGACCATTCCGTACCTAGATGCCGGAGGTAGTCGAGGCAGACGGCAATCGCACGGTTACTCTGGTCGAGGCTGGTGTACAGATCGATCTGCAAGCATGTGACGGTGGCTAATTCGACCGTGTTCGAGGCGCGGGATGCAAGCATAGTCAAGCGCTCTTCGGCAGCTACCAACTGGCCAGTCAGGAACTCGCATTCGGCCCGGTGCAATTCCAACCCAAAAGTGAGTTCATGCCGGCGCTCCCAAGAGTCGTCCGATATCAATGCGGCGCCAGCGATGAGATAGTTAAGCGCTGACGCGTAGGCAGTCGACGCCTTGGCGCGCTTGCCGGCGAGTAGGTTGAGCTCGGCTAGTTGCTCACGTTCGTCTCGTGAGGTGATAAGGGCCGCCCCGCGGTTGAGCTGATTGACGATCTCGAAGATCGCTTCCTCTTGCTTCTCTGGAGGCGTTTGCGTTGCGATCAGCCTCCCTATTCGGAGATGGGCCTCGGCGCGCAATTCTTGCGGGATCAAGGAATAAGCTGCTTCCTGGACACGGTCGTGGAGGAACCTATAGGAATCTTCCGCACGGAAGATGAGGCCCGCGCGGACCACCTCCCAAAGCCGCTCGTGCATCTTGTCGGTCGAGCCCTCGTAAACCATCCGCAGCGTTGTGAAGTCCGCGCTGTTGCCTAGGCAGGCAAGCTGCTGCAATGCGTTCTGGGTTCCGACCGGCAGGCGGATCAACTTCCCCACGATGAGGTCGACCACATTATCGGTGTACCCTTTGGCGTGAATGCGATTCACGTCCCAAGACCATCGCCCTTTGCCGTGATCGAAGGTGAGTAATCCCCCTTCGGCGAGCGCAGAAATAAACTGAATCGCGAAAAATGGATTGCCGGCCGTTTTAGCGTGAATGAGTTGAGCCAACGGCGCGGCTTGCTCCAGTTGGCAATGAAGGGAATCCGCAATTAACCGCCCCAAGTCTTCATAGGCCAGGGGCGCAAGTACGATGTCCTGAACGATCGCTCCTGCCTGACGGATCGCTTCGAGCTTGCGCATCAGAGGATGGGCGGAGTTGACCTCGTTGTTCCGGTAGGCTCCGATCAAAAGCAGATCCCGCACATCTGCCTGAGTCAACAGATCCTCGAGCAAATCGAGTGTTGCCGCATCGAGCCATTGCAAGTCGTCGAGGAACAGCGCGAGCGGATGTTCCGGCCGCGCGAATACGCTGATAAATCGACGGAATACCAGATGGAAGCGGCCTTGTGTGGCCTGCGGCGGAAGTTCGGGGACCGGTGGCTGTTCTCCGATGATGAGCTTCAATTCAGGAACCAGATCCACCATGAGCTGTCCGTTGGGATCTACCGCTTCACGAATGGACTCGCGCCATTTGCGCAACTCTGCTTCGTTTTTACTCAGGAGTGGACGGATAAGGCTCTGAAGGGCCTGCGCTAAAGTGGCATAAGGGATGTCGCGCTTGTACTGGTCGAACTTGCCGGATGCAAAAAGGCCACGGGGGGGAACAAGCGGTTTGTGGAGCTCATTGACGACGGAGGATTTGCCGATACCGGAGTATCCGGAAACGAGCACCAACTCTGGCCTTCCGCCGGCAACGATGCGGTCGAAGGAGGCGAGCAGAGTCTCGATCTCGGAAGCACGCCCATACAATTTCTCCGGAATCATTAGCCGGTCTGGCGTGTCGTGTTCGCCGAGCGGGAATTCGTCGATGCGGTGCTGAGTTTCCCATTCAGCAAGGCAGCGCCGAAGATCACTATCGACGCCGGCCGCTGTCTGGTAACGTTCCTCAGCAGTCTTGGCGAGCAGCTTCATGATGATTGCAGAGACAGAGCCCGGAACGTTCTTCATCCGTTCGCCGGGCGGCACCGGCTGTCTTGCGATGTGGCAGTGTACCCATTCCATCGGATCGGAAGCCGTGAAGGGAAGACTGCCGGTCACCATTTCGTAAAGCGTGATGCCGAGAGCATAGAGATCGCTCCGGGAATCGATTGAACGATTCATTCGTCCCGTCTGTTCGGGCGCCATGTAGGGGAGCGTTCCGGCGATGAACTCGGGCGGTTCGGGCGACTGGCGCTCGCGCGGAAGGCGCGAAGCGATGCCAAAGCCCGTGAGCCGGACCTCGCCGGCAGTGCAGTTAACGAGAACATTGGACGGCTTGACATCCTTGTGGATCAGACCCCGCTCGTGTAATCGGCTGAGTGCAGTTGCGAGACCAATGGCGAGGCGTAAAAATTGCGTCGTTTCCATCGGTCCTTGAATGAAGCGATTGAGAGGCTCACCAACCTGGTCCTCGAGCATAAGCACCCTCTGGTCGTTGTACTGGGATACAGCGAGGGGTCGGACTGCCCAGGTTGCGTCCAGTTCGTTCCTGAACGAATATTCGTGGTCTATCTTCTTAAGAGTTTCGAGCGCGGGGCGCATTAATGCAGGCATCAGCAGGAGAACAGATGCTGTTTCTGCTTGATTCCGGTGGTGGCCCCGGTAGAGGATGAACTCCTCATCCTTACGGAGAGGTTCGAGCGCATATTCTGAAGGCTCCACGATGTTTCTACCCGCCTCGCTAGGGCACTTCATTGATGTTGGAAGTGACCGCTGCACGTCCACAACTATAGACTTATGCTGGGGGCCCGGTTGAGCGGCTCCGGAAAATCAATCACTAGACTTTATATTGTATTCCGCGAACCAAGAGAATTTCGGACAAAGTGCAATGCCGCTTGCGCGATGGAGTCTGTAAGCGGACAGCAGCTCGTGCTGTACCTCCCTCGACCAAAAGATCACCGGAAGCGTAAGGGCCAGGCTCAGCCAAACCTTGTCCCGAAACATGCCTACGGAGTGCCCGGCGTGCTGATTGTGTCCCGATTGCTCGCCATGATCCCCGTGTATCTCGTGCGCAGCACCGGCCACCACGTAGCTACGTTTGGCGTTGGAATTTAGATGTGTTTTGCATCTCAAGCCTCTAATGAATTTCGACGTCCTACTTCCGCGACGTCGTGTGATCAGGTATTAATGCCAGAGTTCCGAAATTGACACTAAACC
>Ga0210409_10007675_pt1 | contig 11085 bp, 7 predicted proteins | sample IncBWH17MmetaG_FD_161649 | JGI IMG/M metagenome (GOLD analysis project Ga0210409, IMG submission 161649) | Forest soil microbial communities from Barre Woods Harvard Forest LTER site, Petersham, Massachusetts, United States - Inc-BW-H-17-M | ecosystem: Environmental > Terrestrial > Soil >...
GGTTGCAGCCCGTCATCGACGGGTTGCAGAGTCCGTGGGTCGAACGGCAGTTCCAGGTTCTGCTTGGAGCCTGCCAGCAGGCGCAGCGTCGCTCCGGGCCATATCTCAGTCCGGTTGCTCTTGTCGAATAGCCGCGAACCAAGGATTCCCGGAATCAGGATGACGGGCGGCGCGCGCGCCTGTTCCGTTCCGAAGGCATAGAGCCGACTCAAGTCCGGCCCCGTGTCGCTATGGCAGGCAGCGATCGACCCGGCGAGCGCCGCCGCCCAAAAGAGTCTTAAGACGACCATCACGCCCCTCGGACAGGACTCACACCCTAGCGCCGCGCCTGCGCGCAACGGCAAGCTAACACGAGGGTACCCTTCGGGATACCGAGCGACCTGTTTGGCATGTTCGCGCTGCTCTTTCACGACTACCGGGCTGAGCCCTTCCTGGCCCCTGGCATGACGTGCCTCTCGACCGGGCTGCTGCACGCCGCCCCGGCGGCGCTCCTCGGGTGGTGGTGGCTGCGCCGCGGTTGGGCCCGCCCTGGGCGCAGTTGTCGGGTGGGTGCTGCGCGCTCGCCAGAGCCTCCAATAGCCACTGGCTTCCTTGACCCTGGACTCAAGTCCAGGGTTTAGACTCTGGACATGGACCCGCTGACCATAGGCAGGCTTGCCGCTGCCGCCGGAGTACGCATTGATACCGTGCGGTTCTACGAGCGCGCCGGTCTGCTGAAGAAGCCGCAGCGCACCGCTGCCGGCTACCGGCTGTACGCTGAGGCGGATGCCGCGCGTCTGCGCTTCATCCGCCGGGCCAAGGCGCTGGGGTTCTCACTGCATGAGATCACCGAGCTGCTGCGCCTCAACGACGGCGGGGGTCGCCGTGGCGCCGTCCGAGCCCTGGCCGAGCGGCGGCTGGCGGAAATCGAACAGAAGCTCGTCGAGCTGAGCCGCATGCGTCAAACCCTGCGCCATCTGGTTCATCAATGCCACGGGAACGGAACGCTCGGCGGCTGTCCCATCATCGCGGCGGTGCTACCGACGGAGTTGAGCTCAGCGACGAATCGGCACATCGGGAGACAGAGATGAGGCATGTCAGCCACCCTCAGTTGCCCGCTGCGCATGGACTCGGCGCACGCTGCGCTCAGCACGCGGCACCGCTCGCCCACGGCCATCACGGCGGGAGCGGTTGGCACGCCGCCGCGATGGTCACGTTGCACTGCCTGACGGGATGCCTGTTGGGAGAATGGCTGGGTCTTGCCCTTGGCGTCGGGCTGTCTTTACCCGCTCGCGCTACGGTCGTTCTGGCGACCGCGCTCGCCTATGCCAGCGGCTTCGGCTTGACGCTCTGGCCACTCCTTCGCCGCGGCATGTCCTTCCTGCCGGCGTTGAGCACCGTTTTCGTCGGTGAGGCGGTGTCCATCGGCGTGATGGAGATCGCCATGAACGCAGTCGACTACTCGATGGGCGGTATGGGCGTGAAGAGTCTGTTCGTGGCTCGCTACTGGGAAGCGATTGCGGTGGCTGCGGTCGCAGGCTACCTGACAGCCTGGCCCGTCAATCTCTGGCTGCTCGGGCGCAATATGAAGAAATGTCACTGAAGGATTGCGTCAAAGCGTGCTCAGCGCGAATCCCGTCGCCGACGCGATTTCGCTCCCGCGTGCTTCACTACGCCCCGCGCAGGCTGCCGGCGGGTCCTGAGCCACGCCTCGAGCTCTGACTTGGGTACCGGACGGCTGTGCAGGTAACCCTGCGAGACGTCGCAGCCCTCGCGCAGCAGGTAATCGAACTGCGCCTGGCTCTCAACCCCCTCTGCGACCGTCGTCATGTCAAAGGCATGCGCCAGACCGATGATCGTCGAGACCAGTGTGCAGCTCTTATGATCCGCAGGCAGACGGCTGGTGAAGGAGCGGTCAATCTTGAGCGTGTCGATCGGCAGCTCGGAGAGGCGTCCGAGGGACGAAAACCCGGTCCCGAAGTCATCGATTGCCACATGTATTCCTGCGGCTCGCAGCAGCCACAGTGCGTGCACACAGGAAGAGGAGTCCCCCGACAACGCCCCTTCGGTGATCTCGAGATCGATGCCCCACGCGTTGTCGCCGGCGAGGTCGCCGACCCGGTCGAGAATCGAGCGGGCGATGTTGCGGTGACGGAGCTCGGAGGGTGAAATATTGACTGCCACGCGGATGGGGGGCAGGCCCTTGCGGCGCCACTCGCGGCAATCGGCCACAGCCTGCTCGAGCACCCAGGCACCGGTGGCCGCCAGCAGGCCGCCCGACTCGAGCAGCGGCAGGAAGGTCGCCGGTGACACCAGACCCTCTTCCGGATCCTGCCAGCGCAGCAACGCCTCCACCCCGACGACCCCGGAGGTGCTCAAGTCGATCTTCGGCTGGTAGTACAGCAGGAACTGCCGCTCTTCGAGCGCAGTGCGCAGCCGGTTTTGCATGCCGAGGCGACGCGCCAGCTCCGAATGCATCTCGATACGGTGATGGAGGTAACGCTCGCCCTGGGTCTTGGCTTCCTTGAGTGCGGCTTCCGCGTTCTGCACCAGTTGGCTCGGCTCCTTGCCATCTTCCGGGTAGCACGCCAGCCCGCTCTTGACGGTCGCGACCACCGCGCGGCCATCGACATCGAAGGGGCGCTCAAACAGCCCCGTGATATCGGCGTGCAGCGTGTGAATCTCGGACTCGGAACGTGCCGCGAGAGCATTCAGACAGGCGAAGGTTCCCCCGCCCAGGTGCGCCAATTGCTCCGTGTCCGGGAAGTGTGCCTTCAGCCGGTCGGCGACGCACTGCAGGAGACGATCGCCCGCGTGTCGCCCCATCGAGTCGTTGATGACGCTCAGGTGATCGATATCGAAGACCGTTACCGCGAGCCGCGGCAGCCGCTCCGCGCCGCGCGTCAGGAGGCGGCTCAGGCGTTCGCAGAACAGGGCGCGCTTGGCGAGGCCGGTCAGCGGCTCGAAGTAGGACAGAAACCGCACCGCATCCTGCTTGTCGAGATACTGCAGCGCGAACGACAGGTTGGCCGTGACCTCCTGGAGCAGCAACATCTCATCCTGGCCAATGACGCCGGTGGCGTTCACACCGCACAGAAACGCCCCGACCGGCGTGCCATCAATGTGCAGCGGAAGACACGCGAGCGAGCGCACACCGGCAGCCACCAGCCCTTCTCTTCCGTCGATGACGTACTCGAAGCTTGCGACGTCCTCGCACAGCACCGCCTCACCGGTACGGATGACGCGCCCCATGAGACTCGAATCGTCGGCCTCGACATGGGCGACCGGGAACTCACGCCCCGGATCGGGGAGAAACTCGTAACCGGCCCAACCCGCCGGCCGCGCCATGCGTGTGGCCGGATTGATGAGTGCCACCATCGCCACGGCGTAACCGCCTACCCGGTGCGCCACGCGACAGGTCTCCTTCAGCACTTCGTCGCGGTCCTGAATACGCATCAGCGCCGAGTTGATTCCGGACAACATCTGCAGCACCCCGCTGAGTCGGGCCACCTGCTGCTCGGCGAGCTGCGTGGTACGACGCAGCTCCGCTTCTTCCAGTGCGCGCCTCACGGCGGGAGCGAGGCGCTTCGGGTTGCTCTTCAGCACATAATCGATGGCGCCGCACTTCAGGGCCTCGATGGCGCGCTCCTCACCGATGGTGCCGGAGAGGAAGATGAAGGGAACGCCCGGCGCTTCGGCACGCGCCACCGCGAGCGCCGACATGCCGTCGAACTGGGGCAGACTGAAATCGGAGAGAATGAGGTCGGGGAGCTCGGCGCGCAGTGCCTCGCGCATGGCGTCTTCGGTTACGACGCGTCGATAATTGCAGTCGTAGCCCGCCTGCTTCAGTCGCCAGATCGCGAGGTCCGCGTCGGCGACTGAATCCTCGATGAGGAGCACACGCAGCCTGATGCCGGCGGGCTGCGTGCTTGGCTGAAGCGTACTTGGCGTGTCCATGCGAGTCTCTGTCCCCTATTAGGCCCTCAACCCCGAGTCTTTTCCGTGAGTTACATCGGACCTGCGTCACACTTCGGCCGCCAGCACCTCGGGCCTGGGCGGCAGATCGACCGTCGGGGCCGGCGGGAGCGTGAAGTAGATCGTCGTGCCCTCCTCAGGCCGGCTGTCCGCCCACACTCGACCGCCGTGCCGGCGGATGATGCGGTTCACTATCGAGAGTCCGATGCCGGTCCCCTCGAAGGCCTCCTGCGTATGCAGGCGCTGGAAAACGCCAAAGAGCTTCCCGGCGTGGCGCATGTCGAATCCCGCGCCGTTATCGCGCACGTAGTAAACGATCTCCGCACCCTGGCGCAGCGCGCCGACCTCCACGCGGGCGGGATCCCGGCGGGCGGTGAACTTGAATGCATTCGACAGCAGATTGACCAGCACCTGCTCGAGCAACGCGCGATCGGCGAAGCAATCGGGCAGCTCCCCGACCTCTACCGTGAGTCGCCGCTCGCCGAGCGGCTCCCTGAGTCGTGCCACGACCTCGAGCAGCAGCTCGCGCAGCGCTACCGGCTGACAGTCGAGCGGCTGGCGGCCGGATCGGGAGAAGTGCAGCAGATCGTTGATGAGCTGGGTCATGCGGCCCGCACCGCTCCAGATACGCTCGAGGATCCTGCGTCCTGGCTCGGGGACGCTCGACTCGTACTCGGCGCGAAACATCTCGCAGAACCCCTCGATGACCCGAAGCGGCTCGCGCAGGTCGTGCGACACCGAGTAGGAGAAGGATTCCAGGTCCTGGTTGGCGATCTCGAGCTCGCCAGTGCGCGCGCGCACCCGCTGCTCGAGCTCATCGTTCAGTCGCCGCAGCTCGGCGAGCAGCGTCGCGGTCGCGAGCGCCGACGCGGCGGTGCGCGAGAGCACGTCGAGCGCCTTGAGCTGTCCCCGGCTGATTCGCCGCGGCGCGCGAGTGGAGCTGAACCCGAGCACCCCGAACAGCTTGCCGTTGGCGATGATCGGCAGGGCCACACCTATCCTCGCATCGAACGGATGAGTGAAGGGCGTCTCGGGCGAGGCGGCCCCCTCCGGGGCTTCGAGCTCAGCGACCGCGCTCCCGACCCAGCGCCCGAGCGCATCCTCGCCCAGCGGGTGTGTGTCAAGCGTCTCGGCGGCAGATCCGGCGCTACCTGCTACACGCAGCGTCGGACTGGCCGGGTCGCGCACCAGCACATAGACCGCCGCGGCATCGCTGTGATGAGCGGCGGCAGCGAGGATTCGCTCGAATATCTCCGCCGGCCCGAGATCCTGGGTGATGGCCCGCGCCAGCTGATAGATCGACACCGACTCGCGCAGCTGAATGTTCTCGAGCTGCAGCCGCCGCATCGACAGCGCGCGGCCGAGCGCGGTCAGGATACTGTTCACTTTGAAGGGCTTCAGCACGTAGTCGTGCGCACCCTCCTTGAGCGCCGCAACCGCGGTCGGCACCGTCCCGTGCCCCGTCATGACGATGCAGGCGAGATCGCGATCGATCTCGTGGCAGGCCCTGATGAGGGTGATACCGTCGATCTCCGGCATCATCAGATCCGTCAGCAGCAGATCGAAGGGCTCCTTGCGCAGTGCCCCGAGCGCCTCGCGCCCTGAAGTAAACCCGTGCGCGCTGTAGCCCTCCTGCTGCAGCACGTCGCACAGGGCGCGCATCTGTGCCCGCTCGTCGTCGACGATGAGAAGGCGAGCGGCGCACACGGCGCTCATCCTGATTGCACCTCAGCCACTTGCGCCTCGGCCGCCGCGGTCAGCTCCGCGAGCGCCGTTCGCACCTCGGCGAGTCGCGGCGGCTTGCTCAGTACGCGGTCGACATGCGCCGGAATGTCGTTCTCCGCGAGCAGCCGTTTGCCCCAGCCGGTGAGAAGTATTACCGGTGTGTGCGCCGAAGCAGCCTTCACGGCAGCGGCCACCTTGCGCCCGTCGACGTAGGGCATGCCGAGATCAGTGATGACGACCGCAAACGGGTTGCCGCGCGCGACCGCCGTCGTAAAGGTATCGATGCCTTTCTGACCGCCCTCGGCCACCGTCACCGCGTGGCCGTCCTGCTCGAGGATGTCTCGCAGTGACTTGATCAGCATCGGATCGTCGTCCACGATCAGAATCGTCAGGCGCGCCGCCGCCGGTGGGGCGCGAAGCCCCTGAGCACTGATCACGAGGGACGCCTCGGCCACCGCGAACATGAGCCGCACGGTCGTCCCGCGGCCTGCGGCGCTGTCGATCTCGAGGTCGGCGCTGTGACGCTGCACCATGCCGTAGACCATCGCCAGACCGAGTCCCGTGCCCCGCTCGCCCTTGGTGGTGAAGAACGGCTCGAGACAGCGGCGGCGTGTCTCCTCGTCCATGCCGATGCCGGTGTCGCCCACTTCGAGGTGTACGGCCCGCGTCGCGCTACTGCCCGCGCCGCTCACGACAACCCGGGTGCGCACCGTCAGGACTCCTCCATCGGGCATCGCATCCACCGCATTGAAGATCAGATTGGTCAGCGCATCGCGTATCTCGACCTCGGAGCCCATGATGTCGGGCAGATCCTCGCAGAGCTCGGTCCGCAGCTGGATGACCACTCCTCGCTGCTGGGGCAGATCGCTCCAGCGCGCCCGCGTGAGATTGACGACCTGCTCGATCAGGCGGTTGCACGCCACCCTTGCAAGCACCAGCTCCGCCTCACGCGGCCGGTAGAACTCGCGCATGCGGGCCACTGTCTCGGCCACATCCTCGATGGCCGTCTGGATCGTCACGAGGTAGCCGCGCGCCCGCGCGCTCAACCCCGGCTCACGCTCGAGCAGCGACTCGGTGTAGAGCGCCACTGGCGAGATCGCGTTGTTGATGTCGTGGGCGATTCCGCTGGCCATCTCCCCGAGGGCCCGCAATCGCTCCTGCTGCATGATCGCCTGTTGTGACTGGCGCAGGTCGTCGTAGGCGCGCTGCAGCGCGCCGTAGAGTTGCGCCTGGTGCGCCGCGAGCCCGACGTGCTCACTCAGCTGCCTGAGGAACTCGCACTCGGCACTGCTGAAAGTCTCCGCCGAGCGCCGGGCGGCGACCAGCACGCCGAACACCCTGTTCTCGACCAGCAGCGGCGCGATCACCAGCGACCGTAGCCCCGCGCGCGCCAGCCGTTGCGGGAAAGGGCATTCGATCCGCGCAGTGTCGGGCTCGTACACCAGCTCCCCGCCCACACATCGAGCGAGGCCGTTCTGGTCGATCGGTATGGAGTCGTGCTCGGCGAGCGCGAGAGCGCCGCCGAACTGCGAGCTCCCTGCGCCGATCACTGCCACCGAGAGCACACTGGCGTTCATCTCGTACCTGCACAGGCAGCCGAAATCGAGCGGCAGCTCCTGCTCGAGCCTGGCCAGCACGACCCGAAATACGCTCGGGAGATCATGACGCTCGCCGGTGGCACGCGTAATCCTCTGCAACAGGTCCAACCGGCTCAGCTGGCTCTGCAGCTTCGCCTGGTCGCCCTCGATGCGCATCAGCATGTGATTGAAGGCATCGGTGAGCTGTCCGAATTCCTGCCCTTCGGAACTTGCCGCGCGCACCGAATAGTCGCGCCGCGCAGATACCTGCTGCGCCGTGGCAGCGAGCGCCAGCACCGGCTCGGAGATCACCCCCTGCAGGCGCCGCGAGATGAAATACGCCGCCGTGCAGCAAACGAGCATGAACGCCGCGCCGATCGCGACGAACAGCTGGAAGTGCTGGTCGATCTCCCCGAGGTCCGCCTCGATGTGCAACGTGCCGACGCGCTGGCCGCGCGCGACTACCGGCTGCCTGCCCCGCAGCACCCCGTCCTCGAACCGGTAACCATCCGGTCGCGCCGAGTCCGCGACAGGAGCGGCTGTCGCGCCATCGGGATAGGAGGCGAGCAGACGTCCGTCGTTGAGGTACAGCCGCGCCGCAATTACGTGCGGCTGCGCCCGGAACGCGGATAGCGCTTCACGCGCGTCATCCGGGTTGTCGAAAGCCAGGGCTGCCGTGCTGTTGGCCGCGATGGCCTGACCGAGAACCTCGAGGTGGCGCAGCGTCAGCTGCCGGAAGCTGAGGTATTCGTAGGCGGTGAACGCGGCCGAGGCGAGGAAAATCATTGCTCCGCAGGTGAGCAGCAGCACGGTCATCAGGGTGCGGCGGATGGGCCGCGCATGAGCTGCCATGGTTAGCTCCCCGCTCCCACGATCTCCGCGGGCCGCAGCAACTTCGAGCTGATGATCAGATTGCTCTCGGTCGCGGCCCGCAGATCGATGCGCAGTCGGATTCTGTTTTCCCGTTTGACCAGGACGATGATCACACCGTGCGGGGTCGCCGTATCCGCGTCGGTGACGGTCAGCACGCTGCGCCCCTTGAGCAGCGTGATCGCCGCTGCATCGACGTGATCCAGCTCGGCGGCCGGTATGAAGAGGATCTGACAGTCGCGGATCTCCGCGACGCTCCGATAACGCTCGACGGCCAGGGGATGCTCGTTCACCGTCTCGCCACGGACCATGTCATCGAGTGCCGCGCCGACGGGGTCCTTGCCCAGCACGCCGATCACCCACGGAGCTTTCTCGGACGGCAGCGCCCGCAGCGGCCATTCGACGAATGCGGGGAAGTGAAACAGGAACGCCGCCTTGAGCTGAAACTCGGTCGCGGTCCCCGCGCCGGTGAGGCCGGCGCCGAGCACCAGCAGCGCCAGCGCGCGTCGCAGCGGTTTCGCGGCGCCGCGGCTCAACGACTCCATATGAGCTTTCCGAACACACTGCGCTCAATCTCTTCACGGGTCGGCGACGGATAGCCGTACTCAAAGTGATGGTTGTGGAGAAGGTTGCTGCCGACCACCGCCAGCTCGAGTTGTCGGCTCACGTGCCAGGCGAGGCGTGAGTCCAGCTCGAAGTAACTCGGCACGATGCCGACCACGGGTCCCCCGGTCGGCCCGTTGTTGATGTGGAAGGCGTCCACCCAGCGCAGCGCTGCATCGAGCGATAGCTGGCGCGGCAGATCCATACTGGACCGCAACCTCAGCTGATGCTTCGGATCGGCGGTCTCATTCGTCGCACCCGTCGCGTCGACCTGTCCCGGCGTGACGCGGATGCTCTCGCGCAACAGGTCGTAGCCCAAATGCAGCTGCCACCAGTCGAGCGCCTGATAGGAGGCGCTGAGCTCCAGCCCATAGGTGTCGCCCTGCAGGTTGTTCTGAAAGAAGACCGGGTACGGGAACACGTAGGTGGCGGTTGTCGGGGTCTGCGTCGTGCTGCGCAGGTGCTGATAATCGTTGTAGAAGGTGGATAGGGACAGTGCCAGTTGGGAACCGAGCCCGGCACGGTATCCGGCCTCATAGGCGATCAGGGTCTCGGATGCAAACTGCGGGTTTCCCCGCAGGTATGAGCTCGGAAACTGAAAGGGAGGCGGGGCATTGACGAGCCCGCTCGGGACCTCGAGATCCCGATCGTAGCGCGAGGGTGTGCGTACGGCCCGCGAGACCGCTGACCACAGCAGCTGCTGCGCATCGAGGCTCCATTGCAGGCGCCCGCTCGGCTCCGCCTCATAACCGGTGTAATCGTTGTGCTCGAGCTTGGAGCCCAGCGTGAGCGCCACCCGTGGCGTCAGCTGTATCTCGTCCTGCACGAATCCGCTGTAGAACGCCTGATCGAGGACTGGCGGCACGAAACGCACCACCGACAGATCCTGGTCCGATTCGTGCGTGGCGCGATATTCAAAGCCCCACGAGAGCTTTTGCCGCAATTCCGCCGGCAAATGGTGCTGGAAGTCGAGGTCGAAGGTGTCCAGGTTGTCCATGAGGGACGCGGCCGGAAAGCCGCTGTAGAAGGGCGGCGCAGGCGGGCTCGCCGCGAACGGCTGCGCGAGATAAGCGTGATCGTAGTAGATCTGCGTGCTCAGCCAACCACCGCTCGGGACCGCGTGTGTCCAGCGGCCGAGAATGTTGCCGCCCGTCAGACCTGCTTCGCCGACGGGGCCTACAGTCTCGGATCCGTTGTAAACGTCGCCCTGCAGGGTGATCGTGTCCGGCGCGGAGGGCTGGGCATCGAGCCGAAAGCCGCCGCGGGCCATGTGCCACGCGTCCCGTGCGCTCGTGCCGGCGGTCGTCAACTGCGAGTCGTCATCGGTGTACTTGCCGTAGACGCGCAGATAGACCTGTGGCGCCAGCTCGAGGCCGTAGCGAGCGCCTGCCTGCTCGCGCACCTGGTTGCCGCCGCCCACGGCGGCATAGAGTCCCTGAGTCTGCGCGGCGCTCCGGGTCACGACGTTGATGACGCCGTTGACGGCATTGGCCCCCCACAGGGTCCCGCCGGGCCCGCTCACGACTTCGATGTGATCGATCTCCTCGAGCAGATAGTCCTGCACGTTCCAGAGGACTCCGCCGTAGAGGGGCGTGTAGACGACGCGTCCGTCGATCAGCACCAGGAGTTTGTTGGCGAGGTTGGCGTTGAAGCCGCGTGCGCTGATCGCCCAGTCGTGCGCGTTGATCTGCGCTACCTGCAGGTTGTCGGCGAGCCGCAGCGCCTCGGGCAGCGTAGTGGCTCCGGAGCGACGAATCTGCTCGGCGGTAATGACCTGAATGGCGGCCGGCGCCTGCAACAGCCTCTGCGGCTCCTTGGCCACCGAGGTGACCTCGACATTCATCAGCTCCTCGACGCTCAGCTTCTTGAGCTCGCCGGAGCTGACGCCCTCGCTCACGGGGTCGGCGTGCGCCGCCACAAGCCCCTGGATTGTCAGCAGGCCAGTCAACACGAAGGCCGCAGACGGTCTGCCGTGCCGGGTGCCGGCAGCCTGCCTGGAACGGGCGGGGGCCGCCCGCCGCCTGATTGCCCTCGACAAGGGGGTGCCTCCTGGCGCGCCGCTATCAACTGCCGGAAACTACGCAGAGAAATCCCGCCCCGCTGCGGATTACGTCACATGGCGCTGGGCGATGGCGGCACGACCCCGGAACTGTGAAACACAGCGGAACGCGCTTGGGAATTTGCCGCCGTGGGCGGGAACGCACCCCGAGCGAAGCTCGAACACTAGGGCTTCAGCCCGCGAATCTCCTTGATGCGCTTGAGGGCAGCGGCGGCTTTTGCATCCTCGGCGGCGATGCGTATCAGAATCGCTGCGCCGGTGCCCTCCCCGCGCATGATCTCGACAGCACGCACAGTA
>Ga0210409_10007679_pt1 | contig 11082 bp, 6 predicted proteins | sample IncBWH17MmetaG_FD_161649 | JGI IMG/M metagenome (GOLD analysis project Ga0210409, IMG submission 161649) | Forest soil microbial communities from Barre Woods Harvard Forest LTER site, Petersham, Massachusetts, United States - Inc-BW-H-17-M | ecosystem: Environmental > Terrestrial > Soil >...
GGTTGTCGTAGTGGATATCGGTGGGAGCCTGGCTGTCGTCCTGCGCAGCCCGCTGCTTTTCGACGGCCGCCGCTTCCTCGGGTGAGTAGAACTCCTTGATCCCAAGCTCCTTAGGACGCTCTAAAGGAGTAAACGTGGCGTTGGTCCAGAAGCCCTCAAAGCTGTGCTTGCGATCGGGCATGCGCGGAAGATGCTTGACCGTCTGCGCCGACGCCACCACGCAAAGTCCCATGAACATGAACGATCGAATGCCCATGACGAAATCATATATCATCTGTTCACGCGAGCCTACCCGATCCTCGCCATAGTACGAGCAGAAGTAAGAGTCAGCTAATTCACGGAAACCTTCGGCACCACCGGCCCAGAGGTGGGACTGGCAGTCGCACCCGCCTTCACGGTCACCGGCAGCGCCGACCCGCTCTGATGGAACCCCGGCACCCGCAAGTTGAGCTGGTACACTCCGATGAAGCCCGGGGCCAATCCGGCCCAATCCACAATCACCGCCGACTGCTTGTAGCTCGGGTTTCCGAAGTACACCTGCACCTTGTTGCTCGCAACGGCAAACGGCCTCGAAGGCGACGGCACGCCCGCGCTCACGGCCCCACCGGTGGTAGCGCCGAGCCCAACCGCGAACAGCATCAACGGCTCGTCCCGCATCGCCGGGTTATCCTGCGTAACGTAGCTCCCGTCGGCGTGGAGCAGCGCGACTTGCCCGGTCGAATCCACCAGCACCGCGGGAGCGACCGCCGAAACGGTCAGGTTCTGCGAAGCCGAAGTCGTGCGGTTGGCGATGGAGCGCACCACCAGCGGGTACGTCCCGGGCGCGGTATTGGGCGGAATCTGCGCGTTAATCTGCGCGGGGCTCACCCAGAATAACGGCAGTGGCACATTGTTCAGCGTGACGCAGGTTCCGCCCAGAACGGTCGGAAGCGGCGTCGAGCCGAACACTTCGTTGTTTCCCAGATTCTGTCCGAAGATCGAAAGCAGTCCGTTGGCGGCGATCGATTTCTGGTAGCTGGCCAGGTTCACCGCTCCACCGGCGTTGGGCAGCGGACGATTGGTAACGGCGGGCGGGTTCAGCGGCACCACGCTGAGACCGCTCACCGTGAGCACGTAAGCAGTGCCAGAGGATGCATCGACCACCATGCTGCGGCCGGGAACCGAGGCTCGCGCGGCTCCGACCACCTGGGCGGCGGGGCCTTCGAGCACACTCGCCGAGAGACCCGGAGCGCCCGTCGCAGGGTCGAACACTTGAATCACCGGAAAGGTCGTAGGCACCGCGGTTGCCGACGCAAGAGCGGGTGGAGAAAACACCGCGAAACTTGTCGCGCCGATCGCCGCCACGCCCGCGACCAAACCTGGAATCGTGCGCCCCGGCACCAGCGACAGGCTCACCGGAATGCCGTTCACGACGAAGTATTGGCCCTTGGGGCCCGCCGTCACCGCACCGACGTAACCGGTCGCCGCCGCGGGGGTGAACAACTGCCGCGTGGCGACAAAGTCGTCGACGGTCGCATCGTAGAGGTACACGATGCCGGTGCCTGTGGCCAGCAGAACGTATTCGCCGCCGGGAGTCGCCGCCATGCTGCTCGGCACCGGGATGGGACTGGGCAGGCCCGCGGCGGTTTGGCCGATCACTTTGCTGACTCCTCGCGGAGCCGCCTGGCTGCCATTCACGGACCACAGTTGCCCGTTGGTCATCAGGATCTGCAAGCCGCCCTGCGCCGCCGCGATCGTGAACGGCGTAGTCAGCGTCTGCGTGGAGTTGAACGCCAGCGGCGGATACGTGATGTTGCCCGCCACCTGAAGCTTAGCGGGATCGACGATGGTGATGGTCTCGCTCCCGGCATTGGCTACATATAGAGTGTTGCCGTCCGGAGTCAGCGCAAGAGAAAGAGGGAACTGGCCCACCTTGATCGGCGCGAGCAATTTCTGCTGCACCGCGTCAAAGACCTCCACGCGGTTCATGCCCGTGTTGGCGATGTAGACGCGCTTTCGAGCGGAGTCCCATACCAGATCGTTGAGCCCGGCGGTGAGCCCCGCCGATACCACGGTGCTGGGGCCGGTCGCTATCGGAACGATGGTGCCGGGCGCATCGGAATCGTGATTGTTCTGGAGCACCCGGATTCGATCGGGCACATTGACGGCTTGCGGCGATGCCAGTAAGAAGTCGTGCGGCGGAATCACCGTGCCCGGCCCTTTCGCCGCAGCCGGATTATAGGTGAAGGTGAGCGTCGCGCCATTCGAACCTTGCCCCGGCCTCACCGATGGAGCTAAGGCCGCGCTGCCATTGGTCGTAGCCGGTCCGGCGAACTGGAGCAGCGTCGCGGTAGCCGAAGCAGTGCCGCGTCCCGGATTGTTGATGGCGATGGTCGCAGTGCCGCCGCCGGCCACCTGGCACTGGTCGTTAGTCAACAGCACTATGTCGGAGGCAGGCTGGGCCAGGACGCTCAGCGCCACCGCGGCCAGTGGAATGGAGGTGAATCCGGAGTCGGAAAGCGCAAATGCGCTGGCTCCATCGGAGCTGACGATCAATCTGCCCGCGAGGTTTTCGGGCAACTGCAGGCCCAGCTTGATCAGCAGATTGTCAGGATCGCTCACCGTCATCTGCCCCACGGGCACGGCTCCGGGAAGCGCGGGAACCGGCGGAACGTTGTAGGCCGCATACAGGTTCTGCCCGCCAGGCCCGAACGCCGCGCCGCCTTGATTCGTTTTTGCGAGGAAGCTTGTGCTCGGATCCATCGGATACGGCGCATTGGCCAGGCTCTGGGTAGCGAGCACCTGCAACGTCGCGCCGTCCATCAGCACCGGGCCCGCCATGACGCGCGAGCCGTCGTCCGAGATCGCCACTACTGGGGAAACTCCGGCGATGGTGCGGGACCGCAGCACGGTGTGCGAGGCTGCTTCGTAGACGAACACGGTGGCGGCCGTGGCCGTGTTGGTGGCCACGTTGACGCCGGCGATAAGGGCGCCGGAGCGGCTCGCAACCAACTGCGAATGCCGCGCGAGAAACGGCCGCGCACTATCGGGCGGGAACGTGGGCACGCCGGACGTGGGCGGCGTCACCGAAAGAGCCGCCACCTGCACGGCGGCGCCGGGCGTGGGATCGTAGAGCAACAGACTATTGGCAGCGCCATTGGTGCCCGCGCCGGAGGTGGTGATCAGCACCTTGCCATCCGCGCCCACGGCCACCCCCTCGGGTTTGGCCGGCAGTGCGACGCGACCCAGCATGGTCTGCGAACTCAGATCGATCACATCCAGCGCGGCGGCGTCGTAGCAGGTGACGAACAAATACTTGCCGTCGAGCGAAAGCGCCAAGGCCAGCGGCGTCTGATCGGTGGGAATCGTAGCGATGAAGTTCTGCTTGGAGATCGAGTACACCTGCAATTGCCCTTCGACGCTTTGCGATAAGTAGACCAAACCACGAGCTTCATCGAGAGCCAAGTCGCTTGCTCCTCCCGGCAGCGTGACCACGCGCCCGATGGTCGCGCCGCAAGCCAGGGCAGGAAGTAGAGCAAGGATTGCAAATGTGATCGTGATCCTGCTTGTGCTTGTGCTGGTGCTTGTGGAGCACGCACTCGTGCGTGCCACGTCGCCACTCATGGCGACGCTTGGCCGGCTGCTTAGCGAAACAAGTGTCGCGATGAGTCGCGACATGGCACGCACGAGCGCGTGCTCCACGTCGCCAACCCGTACTGCCGAAGCACCCGCGCTCAGCATGCCCAGTCCGCTACGGCTTCTGCACCGTAACCACCACCGGATTGCTGCGCTGCGCCGTGGCCAGCGAGCGCACCTCCAGCACATTGACGCCGGGTCGAATGTTAGCCGGAATTTGCGCGCCGATCTGCGCAGGCGATGCCGTCAGCAGTGGAAGCGGCACATTGTCGACCAGAACACAGGAGCCGCCCAGCACGGTGGGGGGCGGCAGCACGTCGGCCGCGGCGCTGGATGCCAGATTCGTTCCGTTGACGACGATAAACGATCCCGGCTGGAACGTGGATGTGCCATCCGAGTTGGCGACGCCACCGGCCGCAATCTGGGGCTGCGAGCTAGGGCCGGAAATCGTAAGCGGCACCACGCTCAGCCCCGAAACCGTAAGCGCATACACGGTGCCGTCCGAGCCTACCACCATCTGACGCGACGTCATGGCCGTACGAGTAGTGCCGAACTCACTAAGAACCGGATTCTCAGGCATGCGCGCGGCCAGCGCCGTCGAACCCGAGGTCACGTCGACCGCCTCCAGCGTGGTGTGAGGATCGTCGCTGGTGGCCGCTGTAAGCGAATTGCGAACCGGCGTGCTCATGCGCAGGAAATTCGTGGTTCCCACCGGCGCGACCGCCGCAATGTTGCGCAAACCTGTACTGGTGACACCAATGGTAGGCGGTGCGCCAGGCCCCGCGGGAGGACTAATGGTGACTTGACCTGGAGCCGCCGCGCCGCCGATCGCCGTCAGAGCGGAGTTCAAGACCAGTCCATTCGCCAGGAAGAAATTGCCTTGCGCGGCGGCGCCCAGCGGTCCGTAGAAACCGATTATCGCATTGCCCAGACCGCCAATCCCCCCGCCGCCGGTGCTGTTCCCGAACAACTTCTGCGATGTGGTGTAGGCGTCGGTCAGGCCATCGAAGAGATAGGCGGTGCCGCTGGCGCCCAGCAGAATCATCTTGGACCCATCGTCGGCAGCCAGCATTGAAGGAGGTGAGGGTGTGTTCGCGATCGGCGTCTGCGCCCCGTTGGCGGCCATTCCGGTCACGGCGGTCGGAGTCCGCGGAATGGCCACATTGTTGATCGTCTCCCACAACGTGCCGTTGTTCATCACGATTTGGAGGCCGTTCAACGTGACCGCGATCCCGGCGGGCGAGACGACATTGGCGTTGCCCGCGCGCGGAATGGGCGGGAACTGCACCGAACCGGTGACTTGCTGTGCATCCAGGTCCACGGTTTGAATGGACTCGCCGCCGGCGTTGGCGACGTACAACGTGCTTCCGTCCAGGCCCATCGCGATCTGATGCGGCTGCGCGCCCACGGGAATGGGTGTTTGGAATTCCTGCTTCAGCGTGTCGAAAACTTCAATACGATTGAATCCCGTGTTGGAAATGTACAGCCGGTTACGCGTTGCATCCAGCACGACGTCGCTCAACCCCTGATAGCTGCCCGCGGTGGAGTTCACCGCCGTGGGCACGGGGAAAATCACGCCGCGCATCGTCGAGTCCCGATAGTTCATGTACACCCGTATGGTGGGCGGGACGTTGATGGCCTCCGGCGAAACCAATTGAATATTCACCGCGGCCCCGGTGTTGCCCGACCCTCCACCGGTGTAGAGATTCGTGCCCGGAGTGCGAATCACGCCGGATCGTCCGGGATCCATTGTGAATGTGATTGTGGCCGGAGCCACACCTGTAGTAGCAGTAGCGATCAGAGCCGCCGAGCCTCCGGAAATGGTCTGCGGAACGGCGAACGTCAGCGATCCTCCGCCGATATTGTTGACCGTCAGCGAGCCCTGCGCCACTCCCGGATTGCAGTCGTCCTGACGCAGCAGCACGGTGGCCGCGGAAGGCATCAGAATCGGCCGGTTATACAAGGTGGACAGCGGCAGATGGATCACGCCTGAGGCCGAAAGCGCCCAGGCGTCGCCGCCACTTTGCGTGATCACCATTTTCGCCAGGATGCTTTCCGGGAGATTGATCCCCAGATTGATCCCCAAACTGCGCGGATCGGAAATCAGCAGCGTAGCTGCCTGCGGCGCCTGCGGAGGCGTGGTCGCAGCCGCCGTGTTGAACGCGCTGTAGAGCGTAGCGCCGTCCGGCGAAAACGCGCTGCCGCCGACATTGGCCGTAACCGAGAACGCCGAAGTCATCGGGAACGGCGCCGTAGCTGTACTTTGCTGCGCAATCACCGTGAGCGTGCCGATGTCGTACAGCGTGAACCCGGCCATGAAGCGTTTGCCATCCGGCGACATGGAAAGTGTGCTGGACTGGCCCGTTACCGTGCGGCTCTGCAGAATGGTGCCGGAAGCGGGCTCATAGACATACACCACCGTGGACGCGTTGTTGTTGATGGAACTGACGCCCACGATATGCAAACCGTCCGGTGTGCGAATCAATCTCCCGTTGAACTGAGTGGTGACGCGGGTGGTGGTGGGCGCGAGCGCGGGCGGCGTGGCCGGAGGCGGCGGGAAGGGCACCGCAATCACCTGGTTCGCCGAAGCCTGCAGGCTGTCGTAGATCAAAAGAGTGTTGGCGGTGCTGGTGGTTCCCGATCCATCGGTGCAGATCACCGCGCGGCCATCCGCGCCCACCGCGACTCCCTGCGGTTTGGCCGGCAGAGCCACCGTGTTCACTCCGGAACCGAACATTCCGACGGCCAAATTGATGACCGAGAGGTTGGAGCTGTCGTGATTGGCGACGTAGAGCGTGGAATTGTCCAGCGACATGGCGGCGCCCAAAGGCGTCTGCCCGACGCCGATTGAACCCAGCATCTGCTTGCCCGCGTAGTCGTATACATCGATGCGGGAATTGGCGGAGTTCACCAGGTACAACCGCTGGCGGCTTTCATCGAGTACGATGTCCGCGGGGGTCGCGCCCAGCGGGAGCACCTCCCCGAAAGTGGCCGCCGTCTGCGCGGGCAGCGGGCGCACCAGCAACGCCACGGTCAGTAGGGACAGGTAAAACTTACGGAGTCCGTTACGAGTAGATTGCAATGCGAACCTCTAGCGGGCAAATCTCTAGCTTATGATATACGGAATCGTGGCAAGCTCAAGTACAATGTGACGAGCGGGGACATCGTCCGGTGTACGGGAAGCTCCGGGAAAATCCCGCGAGCAGGCCTTCGAATGTACTCTCCGGCAACTGCGTTGCGTCTAAGGATATCCGGCATGACTCTGATAGGCCACGGCGAGCACTGCTGGCGGAGACTGGTGGCGCTCAGCGGCGCGCTGGCCTGCTGCCTCTGTTGCGCCTGCACGCACCAGGTGGAGTCCGCTTACCGCAGCCAGCGCCGCACCGCCGTCTCAACGGTGATGACGCGGCAGATCGAGAATGCCGTCGATGCGGGCTCGGGCGACCTCGAGATGCACACTCTGCGCCAGCGCCTCGCCGCCGACGCTCACGACATGAATGCCCGCATCACGCTGGCCCGGCTGTACGCCAAGCGAGGTTATCCGGACCTGGCGCTGGAACATTACCGCATGGCGATGCTCCAGGACCCAGATTCGTTGATTGCCGTACTGGAACTAGCCAAAGCTCTTCGGCAAATGGATCAGAAGGAAGCGGCGCTCCAGGTGACGCAGTTTTATTCCATGCGCCATCCGTTAAACGGGGACGCTCAGAAAAAGGGCCTGCCAGGGCCCAGTTGGGAAGTGCCGTCTCTCGAAGGCGTGCTCGAAGACGAGTTGGGCCGCTTCGACGCGGCCGAGCAGGCCCATCGCGAGGCGCTGAAGATCGAGCCGAACCGGTCCGGCCTGCACAACAATCTCGGCTACAACCTTTTGCTGCAAAACAAGCCCAAAGAGGCGGCCGCGGAGTTTGGAGCCGCGCTGAAACTCGATCCGCGTTCTGAAATTGCCCACAACAATCTGGGTGCGGCCCTGGCATTGTTAGCGCCTCCCGGCGAGCCGTCCAAACCGCCGAAGAAAGGCAAACCCGATCCGCAGCAGGCGCTGAGCAATTGGGAGCACACCCAGGACCCAGCGGTGGCGCATAACAACCTGGCCGCCTGGCTGATCGAACAGGGCCGCTGGCCGGAGGCCCGCCTGGAGTTACAGGCGGCGCTCGAAGCGAACCCCGGGTTTGCGCCCGCCCTGGCGAATCTCCGCCTGGTTTCCGAGAGCGACGGCCAGCCCGCCACCATGAATCTGGCGGCCCGGCCCAAGCGGGTAAACTTCTGGAGGCGCGCAGCGTCTACAATACTCGGAGGCGACGCTCCGGCTCCCAAGCCGGTAGTGTCCCCGGCCCCGGCCGCCGCGCCAGTAGCCGCAACGGGTTCCGGAGACGGAGTTCAGTAAACGTAGGGCTTCTGCCTGGGATGGTTTTGTAGAAGGGAAACATTTCGTCATGAAGGAATTTTTGATCCGGTTCAGCCGGGACGAGCAAGGACAGGACCTGGTCGAGTACGCGCTCCTGGTGGCCGCCATCGGACTGGCGCTGGTGGCCACGGTGAATCAGCTTTCCACGCAGATCGTCAGCCTGTATTCCAGCATCACTCAGGGACTGGGGAGCATCGGCGCTGGCGGCCAGTAGCGCCGGCGCAGTATGGCCGTGGCCGGAACAGCCGCTCACACCGCGGCTTCGCCAACTGCAGCGGGGCTGACCTCGATGCAGCCGCCGATCGCGAATGCGGCGTCGGCGGGGCAAGCTGTGTCCGCGGAGCCGGCACGGACGCCCCTGGCATCAGTGCCCACCACACTGCGGCTCTTCCTGCCCAATTTGGCCGCGATGCTGGCGGCCGCTGCTCTCATCTATTGCCTGTTCATTTTCGGCGGCGGCGAACGCCTATTCCGCGATTCCGATTCCGGTTGGCACATCCGCAATGGCGAGTGGATTCTCGCGCACCGGGAGCTGCCGCATACCGATCGGTTTTCGTTTTCCAAATCCGGCGAACCTTGGATGGCATGGGAGTGGGGAGCGGACGCCGTAATGGGCGCGCTCCATCGCGCCGACGGTTTGCGCGGCGTGGCTTCGCTGTTCGCGGTCGTGATCGCCGCGGGCATGTGGATGTGGTGCCGCTTGAACTTTTCCGCGGGAGGCAATTTCTTCTTGGCCGCGCTGCTGGCCGCGCCGGCGATCACCACCGCGAGCCTGCACTGGCTGGCTCGTCCACATGTCTTGAGCTGGTTGTTCGCGCTAGCCGCCGTCTGGTGTGCTGAGAGCATTTCTTCCCGCGCCGAATCCGTGCGCTCAGGCCCCTGGAGTTTGCTGGCCGTCGCCCTGTTCACCGCTGTGTGGGCCAATATACACGGGAGCTTCCTGTTGGCTCCCGCGATCGCCCTGGTATACGGCGCCGCGCATTTCTCGCGACCGCTGGTGTGGGATCTGGATCGCGCGCCGGAATGGTCCAAAGCCCACTGGTTTTTGCTGGCTGCAGGGGCGGCGCTGGCCGGAAGCCTGGCCAATCCCAACGGCTGGCAGTTGCACGCGCACATCATCGCTTACCTGCGCGACGAGGAATTGACCTCGCGTGTGGCAGAATTCCAATCCTTCAATTTCCACGATCCGGACGCGATTCAGGTAACGCTGGCGATGTTGGTGGCGGCGTGTGGCGCGGTGGCCGCGCTTTCGCAGAAGAAACTGGCGCAAGCCGTGTTGATGGGTGCGCTGGTATGGGGCGGGCTGCGCTCGGCGCGCGTGATTCCCTTGACCGCGTTACTGGCTCTGCCCCTGGCGAATGGAGCGATCGCAGCGGCGCTAGGCGCGGCCCGTGGTCTGCGGCCTGCGTTAGCACATCGCCTGCGTCGCTTTCTCCAATACTCGGCTGGGTTGCGCCGGATCGACGGGCAGGTGACCGGAGCCGGGTTCCTGGCGATCGTCACGTTTTTCTCCCTGGTAGCTCTGCGCGCTCCCGCGAATACTCGGAATATCGGATTCTCGGCCACGCGTTTCCCGGTAGCCGCCGCGAGCGCCGTCGAGCAACTCCCAGCCGATGCCCGCCTCCTGGCGCCCGACAGCTACGGTGGCTATCTGATCTACCGGTTTAATGGCGCTCGGAAAGTGTACTTCGATGGCCGCAGCGATTTCTACGGCGCGGCGTTCATGAAACAATATCTGACATTGATACAGGCGCGGCCCGGATGGAGCGACATCGTGAACGCGTACGGATTCACCCACGCCTTGCTGCCCGAGGACTCAGCGCTGAAAGCCGCCCTCGAACAAGCCGGTTGGACCGCGCTACACCGGGATGAGACCGCGACGCTGCTGAAACGCCCCGGCGACGCTAGAGAACTAAAGACGCCAGGGAACTAAAAGGGGACAATGGATCGCCAAAAAATCGTTGTGATCTTCGTGGGCGCTTGGATTTCGGCCGCGCTGCTCACCTGGTTCCTCTATGCCGCTACCAAAGCGCCTCGCGCCGAAAAAACGGTGTCGATCCAGGCCGCGGCGCGCGACATACCGGCCGGCACGCGCCTGCGCAAGGTCGACCTCAAGACCGTGCGCGTTCCGGAAGCCGACGTGCCCAAGCTGGCGATCCTGGATGAGAAGCTGGCCATCGACCGGGCGCTGCTTTTGCCCGTCACCACCAACGAGCCACTGACATCCGCCAAAGTCGCCAGCGCGGGCGGAGCCGAAGGACTTCCCGCACTAATCGACGGCGGAATGCGAGCCATCGCCGTGCCCATTAATGAATCCAGCGGCGTGGCGGGACTGATTCAGCCGCGCGCTCACGTGGACGTTTTGTTCACCCGGCCGGGCTCCCTTTCGGAAGCCATCACGACCACGATTATCGAGGACGTAGTGGTGCTCGCCATGGGACGAACCACTGAGGCCACCAGCTCGGCCACCATCCCCGCTACCGGACAAGCCGCGGCGGCCGTGCGCGCGGCGCAATCCGCCACGCTGTTGGTGAACCCGGAACAAGCGCGCATGATCGAGCTCGCCAAGAATGAGGGCAAGGTCAGCCTGTCGCTGCGAAATCCGCTGGATGAATCCGCCGAAGGCGATACCAGTCCCACCACGGCGGTTTCCCTCGGCGCTACTGTCACACCCAGGACCGTGGTGAAGCCCGCGCCTCCTCCGCCCCCGCCGCCCAAGGTGATCATCGAGAAGCAGGAGCCGCCGAAACCCAAGAACGTGATCGACGTCTTCCACGGCGACAAGCATTCCCAGGAAGTTTTCAAATGATCCTAAGACGGACCAGATCAAGGTGGCCGATCGCCGCTCGCGTAGCGCTAGCCGCTGCCGTGTTGCTCGTCACCCGCGAAACCCGCGTTCGCGCGGCCGACGCCCCGGGGCAAGCCGTAGACCTCATCGTGGGCCGCGGACAGCTCATTCAGTTCGAGCGCGACATCGTGCGCGTGGCCGTCGCCGAGCCTAAGATCGCCGACGCCATCATCGTTTCACCCCGCGACGTGATGGTCACTGCCAAGGGCGCCGG
>Ga0210409_10007680_pt1 | contig 11081 bp, 9 predicted proteins | sample IncBWH17MmetaG_FD_161649 | JGI IMG/M metagenome (GOLD analysis project Ga0210409, IMG submission 161649) | Forest soil microbial communities from Barre Woods Harvard Forest LTER site, Petersham, Massachusetts, United States - Inc-BW-H-17-M | ecosystem: Environmental > Terrestrial > Soil >...
GATGTGCGAGTCATCCGGCGACCAGAACGGTTGCCGGACGTAGCCATGCACCAAATCCTGCGATTTGCCTGTGTCAAAATCGTAGAGCACGATGGTCCGGTCGGGGCCGGTCTTTGAATCGGAACGTGTATACAGAAGCTTCTTGCCGTCGTGAGAGAGCGCCAGTTCTGTGCCTGCTGGAGCGACAGTCTTTCTGACGGTGCCGCGGCTCAGGACAACCGCGCTCGCCGCATTCAGATAGGCGACGGCGACAGGGGGCTTGGAATTGGTAATGGTTGGGGCAGGGGGTTTCTTCTTGTCGGTGTCATCCGCCTCATCGGGTTGATTATTTATTTTAGGGAAAAGCTCGGTGGCGATGCGACCGCAGCCTTTCATGGAGGGAAGTTGCGCGTGATCGACAGAGGCACGGAAGGTGTATTTTCCGGACGTAGGGCGAGGTGCGGCCGTTGGGTCGGTTACGGGATCGGCGCAGGCCTCGCGCGTGAGGTGAAGTACAACGGATGCGCCGGTAGCTGAATCTTTGGCGTGATAGGTCCAGGCATCGGCTCCCGATTCGTGGCTGACTTCGGCGGGCTCCAGAGCGATCGGCGGGTAGTTGGGGCGGTCGAGCCGCTCCGGGCCCTTCAGGCCGATACGCAGGCTCCATGACGGATCGTTGCCGAAAGCGAGAAGCAGGATCGGATAGTGCGTGGATTGAGGAGCTGGCGGCCCGGCGGGTAGTTTCTTTGCAGGCGGTGCTGGTTGCGCCTGGCTGGAGGCTGGCCGCGGAGTTAGCGCAAGGCCAAGCACAGCGGCTGCAAGAGCGAGATTAGTGGCCGAGCGAATAGACAAGCGGTTCCTCCCGGACAAGGAGAATACCGTGTGAGCGCGACCGAGGCAATTGTTCGCCACAGACTTCTTACGAGGGAAGTGCGGATTCAGAACCAGCAGTAGCGCCAAGGCTTTACACGAATAAAAAGCGAAAATAATTCTTGACATAGCGAACAAAAGGCGAAATACTCCACCGTGCTTCGAGGTGGGCTATGTCTCCGGTTCTCTCCTCATCGTCGGCGGGTATTACTATCCATCGGCGCCGCGTTTCACCAACTACAGCAGGACTCTTTCCTGAATACCCTGAAGACGTAAGCCCAATGCAAGTGGTCAGCGAGCTTGCCCCGCTCGCCGGCCAACGCGACAGCATCTCGGACCGCGCGACGGCGGATTGCCCCCCGGCGTCCTTGGCCGCACACGGAACCCAAAGCCGTGCGAATGGCCCGGTCCGAAATGTTGCCGCGGTGCCACACGAACGCGCTCACGCGCGGCTGGTTGGCATTGCCCGCCTCGCAGCATGCTCTCTTCCGGCGGAAACGAAGCGGAGCTCGGCGGAGAAACCCGAATATTTTGTTTTGCCGGTGAAATCGATTCTCAATCGGTGCGATTCGAATCGCGTGCCGTTCGAATGGACTATCAATCCTTACCGCGGATGCGAGTTTGCGTGCAAATACTGCTACGCGCGCTACACGCATGAATACATGGAGCTGGACGGATCGGAATTCGAGAAGAAGATTTATGTGAAGAAGGATGCGGCGCCGTTGCTGGCGCAGGACATTTCGCGGAAGTATTCCTACAATTCGGAAAAGTCAGGCGGAGAAAGATCGGAGCATATCGCCATCGGGACGGCGACGGATCCGTACCAGCCGGCGGAACGGGAGTATGGCGTGACGCGGGCGTGCCTGGAGGAACTGGCGAAGCGCGAAGGACTGAGTATCTCGATTATCACGAAGTCGAATCAAATTGAGCGCGACATCGACGTGCTGCAGCGCATCGCGTTGCGCTCGGACCTCGCGATCGACATTACGATTACGACCTTGCGGGCCCGGCTGGCCCGTCTTTTGGAGCCGCGCGCGCCTCGGCCGGATTTGCGGCTCGCGGCGGTGAAGCAATTGCGCGAAGCGGGGCTGGCGGTCGGAGTTTCCGCCTCGCCGCTGATCCCGGGGATTACGGACCGTGACGGAGACCTGGAAGCAGTTGCGGCCGCCGCGCGAGAAGCAGGCGCTCAGTGGTTTTTCTCTGGGGTGCTGTTCCTGATGCCGGCTTCGGCGAAGCAGTTTTTGCCCTTTGTGCGGGAGAAGTTTCCGCGGCTGGCGAAGCAGTACGAACAGTGGTATGCGAAGAACGGGTACGCGCCTGAGGAGTACCGGCAGAAGGCTTCGGAACGGGTGCGGCGGATTCGCGAGAAGCTGGGTTTTGCTTCGCGGCCTTGGATTGCCACGACGCGAACTCCTCAGCGAGCGCAGATGTCGCTGGCTTGGAGTGCAGTTCCAGTAGGCCTCGGAACCGGTGACGCCACGGAGCGAATGCAATCCTGCGCCGCTGGATAGCGTGACTGGGCGTGAGGAAGACAGAATAAACAGTGAGTATTGAGAATTTTATGAAGTGCTGAGCTTTGCTCCCACTTTTTCGATTCTCCACGATGGGGCGGTTGCAAAAGCGGCAGCAGAGCTGCCGCACTCCAAAACTACGGGACGATGATACGGGATTCCTCGCGCTTGAGCTCGGGGGCCTGGGGGAATTGCGCGCGAAGGAATTCGATGAAGCGGCGCGATCGCGGGCGGCCGTTGGTGCGCAACAATCCCATGCGGTAGAGAAAAACCAGCAAAAAGAAAACCTCCGAGTCTTTCCACGCTGCGGAATTGGCCCGTTCGGCTTGCTGTTTCTTGACTTCCGTGAGGAAAGCGATCAAGGCGGCGTAAAGTTCGCGCGGCAGAGGTGCGACCGGCGGGTCTTCGTAAATGATGCCGGAGCCGAGCGTTTTGTAGGTCTGTGCGAGAGCCTCGAGGGCGGCGAGGACATCAGGATCGGTGGCTGTCGGCTGGACGGCGCAGAATTTGGCGATGGAAAAGGCCAGCGCGGACATGAGTTGTTGGTGCGCATAGACGGTGTCCTGCGGGATTTTTTCTTCGAGCAGGGGAGTGTCCGCCGGAATCGAGCGCCGGTGCTCGTTTTCGTAGCGGTGCGCGGCGATGAGATACGAGCAGTCCGACGGGCAATTGATCGAGACTTCGCGCTCCGTGCCGCAACACACGGCGCAAATCTTTTCGCCCTTGGCGGGGCAAAAACGCTCGGCTTTGCGCTTCGCACAGATCGGACAGGACACGGACGCTCCTCACTCCGCCGGAACAACCGAGCAGAATACGCCGCGGAGCGGGAAAAGACAAAAAGGGGCCAACCGAGAGTGGGCTGTCAGTTTCCGATGTCTACCCTGCAAACTTTGTTGTTAGGGACGTTCAGGAGGTTGGCTTAATTTCAGGCCGGGAGACTGATCCGTCGGGCCTAACATAGTAAACGGCGGTAGGTTGCTTCCCTGGTTCAAAGCGAATGACAAGTTGGCCGACCGATCCAGCGCTATCTGGTTTGGCAAGCCACTCGGGACTTGCTGGGGTGGCTTCGAGATCGAGCAGGCAGCTCTCGACCAGCGTAGAAAGAGTCTCGTGGGGAATACCTCCAAGAGAGACGACATGGACAAAGCGCTCGCCGGTCTCGCTGGCCCCGCACTTTCCCTGAATGTTTCCGGGGTTCGAGGCGAATCTGTCAGTAAAGATGAGAAAGTGGTGCACACTCTCAGCGATGAGGCGGGCGTCGAAAGGGGCGGCCGTTCCCTGCCGGTAGTCGCTCGGATGAGTTAAGGCAATACGCTGAACCGGACCCTTTGGCGGTGAGAGTTCGAGGATTGTGTCTCGTCCTCGCTGGAGCAGTTCCGCGCGGCCGGAGCGAACGTGCGGGATCCTCACTGGCCGTTGCTGAGCAACAGCGAGAATAGCCGCCACCGCTATTCCGGACGAGAAAAAACACACAGAGATCCGATGGGCATTCATTTTGGATCGACAATTCACCCAAAATTCAAATGTAACGGTACTTGCCAATTCAGCCAACCATTATAGTGCCGCTATCGGGGACTGTGATAGGGCGCTGCGGTTGGACTACGTGATACACGGGGGCGATTCCAAGTGGCCGATAAGTTGGATTATTGAACGCTGACTCGCTATTTTGCAGAATCGTCAGCACTCGGCTGGGGGCAACGCCTGAGAGGGCGTAGTTTGCTGCGGCTTGCTGCCTTTGCGTTTCTGGACGGCTTGGCGGAGGAGGTATTCGATCTGGCCGTTGACGCTGCGCAAATCGTCCTGCGCCCAGGCTTCGAGTTCCGCCCAGAGCGCAGGATCGATTCGCAGTAGGAAAGATTTTCGTTCCATCATCCCTGCCAATCAGTTGTACAGCGTGCCGGTGTTGATCACGGGATGGATTTCAGATTCGCCGCAGAGAACGACCATGAGATTGCTGACCATGGCGGCTTTGCGTTCGTCGTCAAGCACGACTACATGTTTGTCGGCGAGCTCCTTGAGCGCCATGTCCACCATGCTGACGGCGCCATGCACGATTTTCTGGCGCGCGGCGATGACCGCTTCGGCTTGCTGCCGGCGCAACATGGCCTGGGCAATTTCCGGCGCGTAGGCCAGGTGCGTCAGGCGCGCTTCGTCCACTGCGACACCTGCCTTGGCCAAACGCTCCTGCAATTCGGCGCGCAACGCCTGAGAGACTTCGACGACGTTGCTGCGAAGCGTGATCTCATGCTCTTCGCCGTAATCGTAGGCATAGAGGCTGGCCAGGTGGCGTAGCGCGGATTCACTTTGCGTGGAGACGTAGTTTTCGTAATTGTCCACGTCGAACGTCGCCTGGGCGGTATCTCCCACGCGCCAAACAACGACAGCGGCGATTTCGATGGGATTGCCGCGCTTGTCGTTGACCTTCAATTTGTCACCGTTGAGGGTGCGCGCGCGAAGAGAGATCTTGTTTCGGCCCATCTTTTGCGTGGAAGCGGCAGAGCCCGGCTTCGTGCCGGCGAGTTTGCTCTGCATCTGTGCGGCCTGCGCCAGCAAACCCGGTTGCCCCGGCCCGTTGGTATAGAACGGATTGCCCCAATGAAATCCGCTCGTGCGGACGGTGCCTTTGTAGTCGCCGAAAAGCACCAGGACGCGCGCTTCGTTTGGCTGCAACGTAAAGAAACCTGTCAGCAAAAGGATAAAGAGAGGTAGAAGCAGGATGCTGAGAAACAGCAAGCCAAAATGCGGCTGCCCGGTTGTTTCAACGCCGTCCTTGATCGAGAAAATGAGGAGAGCAATGTCGCCCACGATAAGCACAATCAAGGTGGGCAGCATGACCCAGCCATTCGGAGCGGAGACCGCGCGCTCGTGGCTGGTTGTGGATAGAGTGGTGTTCATGAGAACGTCCTTTCGTGTGAATCGCAGGATCCATATCGAAATGATATCATAATGATTTCAAGTGTCAAGTACAGAGCGAACGGAGAGATCCCCGCATGTGCCTGGGGAGGTAAAGCCATAGGAATGATTGGTTTAGATAGATTCGTTCCTGGAAGGATTGTGAACTGTATGATGTATGGGGATTAGGATCTCCACAACAAATACAACAGAAGCAGGAACACCCCGGTTTGTACCGGGGTGTTCGGAGATTGCTTGAATCCGGAACGCCTACTTCAGGGAATCGGGGTCCGAGAGATTTTTCGGGGACTTCTGGTTCAAGTACGCCACCATTTTCTGGGCGGCGGGTGGTACGGCGACAGCACCTTTGAAAACGATGGATTCGGCTTCAACCTTCTTGCCATATATGCGCTCGTTGCCGTCGTTGTCGGGACGGACCGTCGAGCCTTCAAGCGAGATGCCGGCGAAGAGACCGCGGGCGCGGGAATAGCTCAAGACTTCGGCGCGCATGGTGACATCGGTGGAGGCATTGGCCGTGCGGCCCTTAGGACCTGCCGCCGCCGAGGCATCTGCTCCGAGCTTGACTTTGCTGCTCAAGATGGCGCGAGCGCCCCGCGGATTCATGACCAGCAGGACGAAATCCGTAGCTTGACCGCCGATCTGGAAACCCACGCTGCCGCCCTCCAGAGCCATCATCGTGGGGGCGCCCCAGGGACCGGTGAAATGCTCACCGGTGCGGCAAACCATGGCTCCGCGGCCGTAACTGCCGCCGACGACAAAAGCCGCCTTGAGCACGGACGGAAAAACGATGATGCATTCCGCTTTGTCGATGAGATCCTGCGGGATGTCATCCGGGATATCCATGACTTCCTTGATCACCATGCCGCAGTTTTCCAGGCGATCGGTTTCCTTCTTGTCACTGGACGCGTAGAGCGGCAACGCGATCAACGCCAGGGCCGTTAGACAAGACATCATTCGCTTCATCACAGTTTTCACCTCGTCAGAATTATCTGGGCTACCACATCATAGAGTGCCACACGGCTGGGCGCAACCTTGGGCCTGTTGGAAAGGGCTGGATACCAGTGGTTCGTTCTATTAGTAGGACGTGGAGAGGGCGGAATGTGTTGCCTTTCGACTATACTTTTCCGGGACGATTCAGGCATGGGCAAGAAATGAACATTGAAAAAATAGCAAGGCGATGGGCGGTGGCGGCGCTGACAGGCTTCGTGGCCGCTTTCGCGAGTGGTGCGCCATCGTTGCATGCGCAAACGAAAGCAAAGACGGAAGCTGCTCGCAGTGCAAAGAAACCGAGTGGCGCGTCGAAAAAAGCCACTGCAAAATTCGCGGCGCGCGCCGCCGCTTTGCTGGGCGCCGCGCCCACGAGCAAGGGGGAGTGGGGGCTCTTAATCCAGGATGCGGAGACGGGCGAGACGCTCTACGACCAGAACGCCGACCGTTACTTCGTGCCGGCGTCGAACATGAAACTGTTCACCACGGCGCTGGCGCTGGCGAAACTCGGGGCGGACTACCGCTTTCACACCACGCTGGAAACACGGGGGGTGATTTCGGCGGACGGAGTACTGGCGGGCGATGTTGTGCTCGTAGGGCGCGGCGATCCGAATCTTTCGAATCGAAAGTTTCCGTACGAGCTGAAGGAAGAGTTTGACGGGCCGCCGGAGAAGGCGCTCGCGCAACTGGCGGATGCGCTGGCGGCCAAGGGCGTGAAAGAGATTTCCGGAGACGTGATTGGCGACGACAGTTATTTCCCGCGCGAGCGGTATCCGAATGGCTGGGAAATTGACGACATGGTGTGGGAGTTCGGCGCGGCAATTTCCTCGATCGTCGTGGACGACAATACCGTGACGCTGACACTCACGCCCGGCGAAATTGCGGGAAATCCGGTGCAAACGGCGCTGACTCCGGCGACGCCGGATTTTACTGTCGAGAATGACGTGGTTACTTCGGCGGCGGACGTGAAATCGGATTTGACGCTGACGCGTGAGCCGGGGGCGAATCTGGTTGTAGTGAAAGGCACGCTGCCGGCGCGCAGCACGCCGCGGAAACTGCTGCTGGCTGTGGAAGAGCCGGCACAACATGCCGCTGCGATTTTGAAACGAATGCTGGAGGAAAGAGGGATAAGAGTCGGAGGCGTCGCTAAGGCGCGGCACGATTCCGAGGGAGTTCGCAGCGAACCGACGTTGCTCGCGGAATACGTCTCTGTGCCGCTGGGAGATTCCGTGAAGTTGGTGAACAAGATCAGCCAGAATCTCCATACGGAGGTGCTGCTTCGGACAGCAGCCCGCCAAAGTGGCTTATGGAAAACGCCGGACGATTTGATGAAGATTCCTGCGGACTTTTACGCAACGGCGGGAATTACGGCGGGCGACGTGATTCAGACGGACGGTTCAGGATTATCGCGGCATGACCTGATCACGCCGCGGGCCGTCGCGGCGTTGCTGGGCTTTGCGCAGAAGCAGCCGTGGTTTACGGTGTATTACGGATCGCTGCCCGTGGCGGGCGTGGATGGCACGCTCGAAGACCGCATGAAGAACACCCCGGCGGTCGGGCGAATACACGCGAAGACGGGATCCGTCGAGCATGTGAGAACACTTTCGGGATTTGCGGAGACAGCGAGCGGACGACGTCTGATCTTTTCGTTCTTGAGCAACAATCAGGGCGGGCGAAGCCACGAAGCCGCGGACGCGCTGACGGGGCTCTGCGTGGCAATGATTGAAGAGTTCGACGTGACCGCGGCAAAGCGCAAAGCCAAACAGAAACAGCCGCGATAGATCCGTAATCTGGGGATGAGCAAAGAACAAATCGTCACCGTGTTTGGAAGTTCGCGGCCGAAGGAGGGAGACGCGGATTATGAGGAAGCGCGGGTGCTCGGCCGCGCTTTGGCGAGGCACGGCTTCGCGGTTTGCAGCGGCGGTTACGGCGGCGTGATGGCGGCGGTTTCGCGCGGAGCAAAAGAAAGCGGTGGAACGACGTACGGAGTCACGGCGGAATTCTTTGCGAACGCAAAACTGAATTCGTGGATCGACGTCGAAGTGAGGAAGAAAACCTGGGAAGAGCGATTGTTCGAATTGATCCGGCTTGCAGATGGATTCGTAGCCTGCAAAGGCGGAACGGGAACGCTGGTGGAACTGGCGGTGGTGTGGGAGATGCTGAACAAGTCAGTGATGAGCGCGAAACCGTTCGCGGTGCTTGGCAGTTTTTGGCAGCCGGTGCTGGATCGCGTGCGGGAAGTGGAGTTGGGTCATCCGGCGCCGTGGGGCGAGGCGAACGGACGGCTGGTGCACGTGGCGCCGACGGCGGGCGATGCCGCGGGCTATCTGGAAACCAGCTTGAAGCAGCGGTAACCATGTCACGGACAGCACAAGACGTTTTGGAATTCGACAAGCTGCGGGAATTGCTGCGGCTGCGGACGACGTGTGCGCCGGGGCGGCGGGCGGTGAACGCGCTGGAGCCGGGGACGGCGCGCGCGGCGCTGGAATCTGCGTTCGCGGTAATCCGTGAAGGGCGAGAGTGGCTGCGCGCGGGGCGCGAATTGGGATTCGGCGCTTTGGCTGATCCGCAGGGCTGGCTCGAAAAACTTGAAGGCCCGGGCATAGTGCTGGAGCCGGGACAGTTTCTGGACGCGGCGTCGCTGCTGGAGACGAGCGCATGGCTGCGGCAGCAATTCCGCGAAGAGGCCGCGAAGTTTCCTTTGCTAACGGCGCGGGCCGCTGCTGTCGGTGATTTTCGGGACACGCATGCGGCCATCCGGCGGTGCATTCTGCCGAACGGCGAGATCAGCGATGACGCGTCGCAGGCGCTGCGGCGCATTCGCGTGAGCATCACGCAGACGCGCGACTCCATTCAGAAAACGCTGAAGCAGATTCTGCGCTCACGGAACGCGGAAGCGGGCGAAGACTACGTCACGCTGCGCAACGAGCGCTTCGTAATTCCTGTGCGCGCGGAACAGCGCCGGAGCGTGCCGGGGGTGGTGCACGGAGCCAGTGGCACGGGGCAAACCGTTTTCATGGAGCCGTTCGAAACGGTTGAATCCAACAACCAACTCGTGCAACTCGCGGAAGACGAAGCCGCGGAAATCTTACGGATCCTTCGAGAATTGACGGAGAAGCTTCAAGTAATTCGTGGCCCATTGCTTGCGGCCGTGGAAGCAATTGCGGAATTGGACAGCGTCTTTGCGCGGGCGCGGTTTGCGCAGGAATTTGATGCGGCGATTCCGGAATTCTCTGAGTCGAGCGAATTGCATCTAGTCGACGCGCGCCATCCGGTGCTCGAAGATAAATTGCGCAAAGAAAATCGCGCCATTGTTCCGATGACGCTGTCGCTCGGTGGCGAAGAGCGGGTGCTGGTGATCAGCGGGCCGAACACCGGCGGAAAAACCGTGGCGCTGAAAACCACGGGAATGGCGGCGCTGGCCGCGCAATCGGGGATTCCCGTGGCGGCGCAACGCGCGGTGCTGCCGATTTTCGATCGCGTGCTGGTGGACATCGGCGACGAGCAATCGATCGCTGCGGATTTGTCCACGTTTTCGGCGCACATGCTGAATTTGAAAGCCATGCTGGAAGCAGCGACGCCGCAATCGCTCGTGCTGGTGGACGAAATGGGCACGGGTACCGCGCCGGAAGAGGGCGCGGCGCTGGCGGTCGCGCTACTCGATGAATTTCGCGCAAAGCGATGCATCGTGCTGGCGACGACACATCACGACCGGCTGAAAACTTACGCATCGACGACGCCGGGGGTGGTGAACGCCGCGGTGGAGTTCGATGATGTGAATCTGCGGCCGACGTACCGGCTGATGGTGGGAGTGCCGGGAGGGTCGAGCGGGATTGCCATCGCGCAGCGGCTGGGAATTGCCTCGGGGATTATTGAGCGTGCGCGCTCGCTGCTTGCGCCGGAATCGCGGGAAGCCGCAGATCTAATCGCATATTTGCATCGCAGCCGCGACGAGCTGGACCGCTTGCAAAAGCAGATGACCGCCGAGCGCCACGCACTTGAGGAAGAACGCAAGAAACTGCGCTCCGAGTGGGTCGAGCGGCAGCAGAAACGGATTAAAGAGCTGGAAGCGCAATTTACGGAGATGCAGAAGCGCTTCGATGAAAATGTTGCGCGCGTGGTGGAGGCGGTGAAAGAACGCGAGTTGCGCGGACAGCTGGAGAAAACGGCGCGGCGCAAGATGCAGGACGCACGCGGCGAAGCGCGCGACGAGCTCAATGCCGCGGTGGTGCAGACGATTTCCGATTCGCAAGCGGACCTCGGCGCGCATGCCGCTTCCGCAACGGCGGTAAGCGCGGAACGGCTGCAGCCCGGCGCGCGCATTCGCGTGCGCGGATTCAGCAAACCGGTAGTGCTTCGGCGCATCGACGGATCGTCCGCGGAAATCGAAGCGGGGCCGCTGCGCATGAAAGTGGCCCTCGATGAAATCACATCGGTCGAAGGAGAATCAGGAACATCGAAGATGTCGTCGCCGGGCGCTAAGTTGGAGGGCGTGACGGTGACCTCGCAATCCGGCGTAGGCACGGGCAGCGACGAGATCAACGTGATTGGCATGACCGTGGAAGAAGCCACGGACCGCCTGGACAAATTTCTGGATGATGCGGCTCTCGGGCATAGGACGGAGTTAAGAATCATTCATGGCCACGGAACTGGAGCCCTGCGCAAAGGTATCGGCGAGTTTCTTTCTTCCCACCCGCTCGTGGAGAGACATTCGTTCGAGACGGAAGAGCGCGGCGGAAAAGCGATTACGTTGGTGAAGCTGCAAAAGTAAGAGAATTCAAATTCATGATCGGGCGGAACACTGAGCCGGAAGTACCCGTG
>Ga0210409_10007681_pt1 | contig 11080 bp, 8 predicted proteins | sample IncBWH17MmetaG_FD_161649 | JGI IMG/M metagenome (GOLD analysis project Ga0210409, IMG submission 161649) | Forest soil microbial communities from Barre Woods Harvard Forest LTER site, Petersham, Massachusetts, United States - Inc-BW-H-17-M | ecosystem: Environmental > Terrestrial > Soil >...
CCCGCTACACCTCCGAGACCGCAAGGTGTCGAGCGAAACGTGGTTATCACCGAATGGGACTGGGCGGACCCCAAAGCGTATCTCCATGATGAGATCGCGACCGACAAGCGGAACCCAACTCTTAATACCAACGGCCTGATTTATGGAGCCACTGAACTCAGCACGGACTATCTGCCGGTTGTTGATCCGGTGAACTCCGTGACGAGCCAAGTGAAGCTGCCTGTTCGCGATCCGAAGACTCCATCAAGCGCCGACGACAAGGTTGTCGCGCCTTCGCCGTATTGGGGGGACGAAGCCATCTGGCACAGTCAAGCCAACGTCCACAATCCGATGTTCGACGCGCAGGGGCGAGTCTGGATTACCGCCAGAATTCGCCCGAGCGAAAATCCGGCGTTCTGCAAAGAAGGCTCAAGCCACCCTTCGGCGGTCTTATTCCCCCTCAAGACAAGTGGCCGACAACTCGCTGTTTACGATCCAAAAACGAAGCAGGTCACGCTCATCAACACCTGTTTCGGCACGCATCACTTGGTGTTTGCCGAGGATGCAAACAATACATTGTGGACGAGCAGCGGTGGCGGCGGGGGAGCGGTAGGTTGGCTGAATACAAAGATGTTCGACGAAACCCACGATGAAGAGAAGTCGCAGGGCTGGACTGCACTTATCCTCGATACCAATGGAAACGGAAAACGCGATGAGTATGTGGAGCCGGATCAGCCCATCGATCCCAGCAAGGACAAGCGCATCAACGCTGCTTTCTACGGCGTCACTGTAAGTCCAGTGGATGGGTCGATCTGGGGAACGGTCCTGGGATTCCCAGGTGCCGTCGTTCGGCTGAACCCTGGACCAAATCCTCCGGCAACCGCTCTTGCAGAAATCTACGACCTGCCATGGAACAATCCAAATGTGCCTGTTCACGGCTTCTCGCCTCGCGGGCTCGACATCGATCGTAATGGTGTTGTGTGGACGGTGATTGCCAGCGGTCATTTAGCAAGCTTCGACCGGCGCAAGTGCAAAGGGCCGCTTAACGGACCGACAGCAACAGGGCAACATTGCCCTGAGGGTTGGACGCTCTATCAACTACCGGGGCCGCAGTTGCAGGGGGTTACCGATCCAGGCAGCGCCGAGGCCAGCTATTACGATTGGGTGGATCAGTTCGACACTTTGGGACTGGGAAAGAACGTGCCGATTGCCACCGGCAACGGAAATGACGCGCTACTTGCACTGTTGCCCGACAGCGGTAAGTTTGTTGTGCTTCGTGTCCCGTATCCCATGGGATTCTACGCGAAAGGGATGGACGGCCGGATCGACGATCCGAAGGCTGGTTGGAAGGGAAAAGGACTGTGGGCAACCTACGGCACCCGAACTCCTTTTCACGCGGAAGGCGGTAAAGGAACGACCAGCAAGGTCTTGCATTTCCAGCTTCGCCCGGACCCTCTCGCGCACTAGACACTAGCGCACGACAAACGCGCTCCCTCCGACGCTAAGTTCCGGATTGCCCGTCATCCACCGGAATCGGCGGCAATCGCGAATCCTGCTTCCAACTTACCGGAACCATTTCGGCGCGGCCCTCGTGCGATCCGCCTCAGCGTCTTGAACCCGCGCATGGTGAACCTAGACCCGCGGTTGACCTTGTACCGCGGTGTAGGGTTTATACTTCGGATATGAAAATTGGAGAATTATCGAAGGAGGCTGGAGTCGAGGTCGGAACCGTCCGGTTCTACGAGCGCCGGAAACTACTGAAGCCGCCTGCGCGGACCTCGTCGGGGTATCGTTTGTATGTCCCGCAGGACGTAAAAGTCGTGAAGGGAATCAAGCAATTGCAGGAGCTTGGCTTCACGCTGAGAGAAATTAAAGAACTCATTGACCTCCATCGTACTGCCGAATGTGTATCGAATAACCGTGCGGAACCCCGCGGCGTTCAACGCATGATCGCGCTGACGAAAGAAAAGCTGCAGGTGATCGAGAAGAAGAGCCGGCTTCTCCGGCAGATGCACAGAGACGTTGCCAAGATGCTGAAGAATCTTCAAACGTCGGCTGAGAAAGCATGCCCTGTCGCCCGTGAATTGCCGGACCCTTCTTCCTGCCGCAAGTCCTGAAACGCAGCCCGCCTTGTCTGGATCCTCGGATTGACGTCCCCGTCGTCTGCATGAAGCAGGTCTGCCATCGCTGACAATGCAATCGCCATGCACGCATGTTGATTGACCCCAAATTTCTTCTTGACTCTGCACCTAGGTGTAGACGGCAGAATTTGCCTCGTGGCGGGTTTCACGCCGGAATCGGCGAAAATCCATCGGAGTGCCATGATCGATCAGCGGTACAAGCGCCTTACAGCCTTCCTTGTCATCGTGGTGTTCGCCGCGGTGCTCGGCGCCACGGCATTTGCTGCGGTCGACGTATCGGGTGAAGCGGAGCCATCGTGGCTGGAGAAACGGTTCGCCTCCGTTTTGTTGGGTATGAAACTGCGCGCAAACCGTCCAACGAAGCTTTGTCCACTCACGCCAACCGAGCAGGACCTCGAGAGGGGTAGCGACATTTATCGGGAGCAATGTGCTTTCTGTCACGGAGCGACTCGCGGCAGGATCGCGCCTTTTGGCAAATCTCTCTCCCCGCGTCCACCGCAATTTGTAATCGAGCCGGCGCACGGGCCGACATGGATGGACGCCTATGTGATTCAGCATGGCGTTCGATGGAGCGGAATGCCCGCATTTCGGGGATTGTCGGAAGCCGACGCTTGGCGAGTCGCTCTGTATGTTGAAGGACGAAGCCAACCGAAGGAGTGACGATGAACCGAGGCGGCTCACCAGTGTCGTTCATGTTCAAAGTTTCAACTTTTTTTACGAAGTGAGTTGCTTTTCGTTGCGGCCGCGAAGCTTATCCGCGACGAAGATGTTAGAGAACAAAACTAGGAGGAAATATGAAGACCACAATGTTCATTCTGGCGCTGTGCCTGACGGCAACCGGAGCGTTCGCCCAAAAGCACAGCGACTTTTCCGGCGCATGGCAGTTCAATCCCGAAAAGAGCAAGAACGTCGGCATGATGTCGCAAATGAAGATGAACCAGACCGTCGAACAGTCAGACTCGTCGCTCGACACGACTACCCACACCACGTACCAGGGCAGGGATGAGGACAGCAAAACACATTACGACCTTACCGGAAAGGCGGCAACGAACGAATCACCGATGGGCGGACCCAGTGAAACAATCAGCAAGTGGGACGGCGGCAGGCTGGTAACTACGTGGACGAGCGAAAGTGCCGTCGCCGGAGGACCGAAAGTCGTGCGCAAGGAAACAAGATCGTTGTCGGCTGACGGCAAGACCATGACTGTGGAATCGGTGCGCGGTTCGAATCCGGCCATCGTGATGGTGTTCGAAAAGAAATAGTCATGCGTCGTTCCGCAATCACCATTTTGGTGTTGTTGTCCGCTGGCGGCGTGGTGGCGAGCTTGTACGTCGTGCGAAGCAACGTGCGACAACCCGCGGTCGAAGCAGCACGCCTCATCCATGCTGAGCGGCGCATGGTGGGCAACACGGTAAACGCGACGGGAACAGTGAGACTGCGAGTCGGGTCGGAGGTGCGAGTCGGCTCGCAGCTTTCGGGCATTGTTAAAAAACTGAACGTAACCGTCGGGTCTCGCGTGCGCGCCGGCGAGGTAATCGCGGAGATTGATGATGCACCGATCCAAGCTCGACTCGCTCAAGCGGAAGCGCAAGTGGAACTGGACCGGACCAGTATGGAGCGTGCCAAGGTGAACTTCGAACGTGCGCGGCAGTTGATGTCCCAGGGGCTGATCCCGGCGCAACAAGAGCAAGACCTGCAGTTGGCCTTTGGGGAAGCAAAAGCGCGTTCCGACAAATCGCTCCGTGATCGTGATGTTGTCAAAGTCGATCGCGGCTATGTCGACATTCGGGCGCCGATCAGCGGCATCGTCTCTTCCGTTTCGACGCAAGAAGGCGAAACGGTCGCAGCCTCGTTCACGGCTCCGACCTTCGTCACCATCATCGGTAACCATGCCCTGCAACTTGTGGCGATGGTGGATGAAACCGATATTGCTAATGTAAGGTCCGGGAATCCGGTTACCTTCACGGTGGATTCGTACCCCTCTCGCGATTTTCCCGGCGTAGTACAGACCATCGCCCCCAAGGCAACCATTGTCTCCGGCGTGGTGAATTATGAGGTGACTATCAATATCCAGAAGGATGCCGACCTTCTTAAGCCCGACATGACGGCCAATGTCTCGGTTCAAACGGCACAGCGCGAGGCGCTGTTGGTTCCGGCGGCGGCTGTACACCGGGATGGCGAGCAGACTTTCGTATACGTCCCGGGCAAGCGTGGCCCTGACCGCAAACCGGTGCTGGTCGGAACCAAAGAGAAAGGCATGGTGGAAATCAAGCGAGGGATTTCCGCCGGTGATGAGGTTTTGCTGAGTCCTCCGAGCGGTCCGGAAGTAACCCGGCCTGGTGAATCCGAGTGAACCCATGATTGAAGCAGAAAACATTTCGAAAGCTTACTCGCGCGGCGAAACCGGAACCGTTGAGGCCTTGCAGGCCGTTTCGTTTCAAATTGGTCCGGGAGAGTTCGTGGCCGTACGCGGAGCCTCGGGCTCCGGTAAGTCAACCCTTTTGAACATCGTTGGCTGCCTCGATCAGCCGAGCTCCGGCAGTTACAGGCTTGACGGCGAAGATGTCGCAAACTACGGGGACAAACAGCTTTCCCGCATTCGCAATGCAAAAATCGGATTCATCTTTCAGTCCTTCAACCTGCTGCCGCGAACGACCGCCCTCGAAAACGTAGAGATTCCCATGGTCTATCGTGACGGCCAGGTTGACCGCCGGCGTGCCCTGTCTGCGCTCGAACGTGTGGGACTGGCCGCGCGGGCGCATCATTTCGCCACCCAGCTTTCGGGCGGCGAACAACAGCGAGTCGCGATTGCCAGAGCCTTGATCAATAGTCCTGCCCTGATTCTGGCAGACGAACCGACCGGGAATCTCGATGCTAGTGCGGGACGTGAAATCATGCGGCTGCTGGAAGACTTGCACAGCGAAGGTCGGACGATTCTTCTGGTCACCCACGATGACGCGATCGCCGCCTCCGCTTCGCGCGAGATCCAGTTATGCGACGGAAAAATCATTTCTGATCGCGAGGTGCCGGCTAAACCCTCACAACCTCATGCGGAAGGTGCCAAATGAAAGGGCCGAAGCTTGTTTCGCAGGCGACGCGCAGTATGCGCCGTTATCGCCTGCGCACCCTCCTGATGACACTCGGGATTGTGGTTGGAATTGCCTCGCTGACCGTCCTTTCCTCAATTGGTGAGGCGACCAGGCGCGAAACGATGCAGCGATTCAAGAGCATGATTGGAACCTTCGATACGATCATCGTCAGGCCGGGCGGGGGCCGCTCTCGGGGAATGCCGACCCTGGTCAATGTTCCTCCCACATTGCGATTCGAAGATGCCGCTGCGATCGCAGGAGACCTGCCCGAAATCAGAGCCGTCGCGGAGATGCAAACTGCATTCGACGTGGATATCAAATACCGGGACCACGCTGCATCTCCCGCGGTGATTGGTACCAGCCCGAATTGGCTGCAGTTGCGCTCCGACGAGGTTCAGGACGGTGTCTTCTTTACGGAAGATCAGAACGCGGCTCTCGCACGAGTCGCAGTGATTGGGGCGGATGTACGCACAGCGTTGTTCCCCGATGAGGATCCGCTAGGGAAAACATTGCGAATCGCAGATGTTCCGTTTCAGGTGATCGGATTGCTGAAATCGCGCGGAGCCGGTCCCGCCGGCGGAAGCCTCGACAACCTCGTCCTGATTCCTGTCAATACCGCCTCGCGTCGGTTGTTCAATCGCGATTTCCTGACGATGGTCATCGCGCAGGTGAAGGATCCTGAACGCAACGGCGAAGCGACTGGGAAGGTCACGGAGCTTCTTCGCGAGCGCCATCACATCCGACCGCCAGCGCTGGACGATTTCACCATCACGAATCCGGCAGCAACCATGGCGCAGGTCACCCGCGCCAGCAGCACGCTCACGAAGATCCTGACTGGCGTTGCCGCGATGGCGCTCTTGATCGGTGGCGTTGTGATCATGAGCCTGATGTCGATTGCTGTTTCGGAACGCTGTAAGGAAATCGGTGTCCGGCGCTCCGTTGGGGCCACAAGGGGCGATATTGTTTCACAATTCATGCTCGAAGCGACTCTTGTCGCCTTGATGGGAGGAATCGCGGGTGCGGTCATGGGCTGGGGCGGAATGCAGTTCGCCACGCGAATGCAAAAACTGCCGCAGATCCTGGTTTGGCGCCCGTTCGCTGCGGCGATCCTGCTCTCCATGATTGTCGGAGTGGTGTTCGGAATTTACCCCGCGTGGAAGGCGTCGAGACTCGATCCAATACAGGCACTGCGGTCCTAAAATGACTGCTCGGCAACGTCAAATCATCGTTCGTGCGCTGCGTTTGATGTGTAGGTACCGGCTTCGTTCCGCCTTGCTCATGCTCAGCGCAGCACTAGGAGTCTGCGGCGTAGCGTGCTCTGTGAACTATGGAGCGAGTGGAACCAAGCAGATCCTTGACCAGATCCGCCGGATGGGAACGAACGCGCTGATTATTACGCCTGCCCAAAGTCGTGTTATTGCAGGTCGCGCGCGCACCGGCGTCGCCGTTACGACGTTAGTTGAGCGCGACTACCGTGCCGTGAAGAATGAGGTTCTCAGTCGGACGCGTTCTTCGGCGTTGGTGACGCAGAGTTTCTGGAATAAGGCGGGAGACTTTTCGAAAAACAGTGTCGTAGTGGGCTGTGAGCCTGAATACTTTGCCATTAAGGACTGGCCGGCGGTCTCGGGTGATCTGTTCGACTCGACCCAGGAGCGAACGGCGTCGCGTGTCGCCATATTGGGCTACACCGTTGCACGTGATTTGTTCGGCGCGTCATCGCCAATAGGACAGCGGATGATGATCAATCGGGTGCCCTTCACGGTGATTGGTGTGTTGAGCGAGCGGGGACAAGGGCTTGACGTCAGCAATGAAGATAGCCAAATCTACGTGCCACTCGCCACTGCGATGCGTCGACTCATGAACGTTGAACATTACACAGGGATCGTCCTGGAGATCGACTCTTTGGATTCCATGGACGCAGCGGCCGAACAGAGTCGCTCCTTGTTGCACCAGTTGCATCGCGCGCAGCCGAACCGACCGGATGATTTCCAAATTCAAAACCAAAAAAGTTTGCTCGATACGCAAATGGCAGCCGCGAGGCGGCTTGATTTGTTCTTGCGATGGATCGCTGCTACCACACTGGTAGTGTCTGGCCTAGGAATTGTCTCGATCACCTGGATTGCAATGAAAGAGCGAACACGTGAAATCGGAACGCGGCGAGCATTGGGTGCTACCTCTTCAGATATTTTTCTCGAGGTAACATGTGAGATGTTGACGCTGGCATTGGGCGGAGGATTACTTGGAATGGCATTCTCATGGCCAACGTCACGTTTGATTAGCGACTCAGTCCGATTGCCTTTTGTTTTCGACGGCAAGAGCGCAGTATTGGCCTTTGCCGCGGCGGCGGCTCTGAATCTAACCTTCTCGATCTTTCCTTCACGCAAGGCGGCCTCGATACGTCCGATTGAGGCGCTCAGATTCGAATAGACATGCCACTTTGGGTCAAAGATCGCACCGCGCGCGGAGATTGAGTCCTGGGCGAGTTGTCGGCAACATGGCAGCTACCGTCCGGTCCAGCGGCATGCGAGAGGGTTCGCTATACTCGCCAGCGTGAACCATCCTCCGATCCTTCTCGGGACTTCATCGTTCACAGCAACAGGCTGGTTGGGCTCGTTTTATCCAAAGGGAACGCCATCCGCGGACTTCCTGACGTTCTATGCGGAACACTTTCAAACGGTCGAGGTGGACTCAACCTTCTATGCATGTCCTACGGTTCGTACGGTTAGCAACTGGGCCGCCCGAACTCCGGAGGGCTTCATATTCTCTGTTAAAGTTCCGCAGGCTATCACGCATGACAAAGTACTAGTGAACTGTGATGCTGAACTGAAGCAGTTCCTCGAGACGATGGATCTGCTAGGTCCAAAGCTCGGTCCGATTGTCTTTCAGTTTCCGGTTTTCAATCGAGGTGTGTTTCGCGATCGACATGACTTTCTAGACAGGCTTGTTCCATTCCTGAGAAAACTGCCAGGTGCGTACAAGTTTGCGATTGAGATTCGCAATAGGGACTGGCTTGATGCTGAATTTGCAGACCTTCTAAGAAATCGCAAGATGGCTCTGGTGCTTCAGGATCGGTCGTGGATGCCAAACCCGGCAGAACTGAAATTCGATCCTATTACAACGGATTGGACTTATATCCGATGGCTGGGTGATCGCAAAGGTATCGAAGAACAGACGACAACCTGGGATAAGACCGTTGTTGATCGCACTACTGAACTCAGCAGTTGGGTCGATTATTGTTACCAGCTTACGAAGCGGGGAGTGACGATCTACGCCTACGCCAACAACCGCTTCGCCGGCCATGCCCCAGCGACAATCGAGCAGTTTCGCAATCTGTGGCAGGCGAAGGGATTCCCTGAAATCGACAAACCGAAGCCAACGAGGTTGCGGCAGCAATCTTCGCTGTTTGACTAGGAGTTGGCTCTGACGGGGAACTGCATCACTAGAAGCTCTTGATGCGGGCAAACGTGGACCGTGTGGGTCGGTTTCGCCTTCTTCCTTCACGAGCCCCTCTAACCCGCATGCTGTTTATTCGTCAAAGGCCGGTAGGATGGTGGGAACAAGTCTGGGGGGCAGGAACGTTTCCTTAATGGGCTTTCTCAAGGAGTGATTCAACGGAATCGGCGAGGGGGATAGATGCTGCGAGACCTGCGATTTGCGATTCGGATGCTGTTGAAACAACCCGGCTTTAGCCTGATTGCCGTGCTGACGCTGGCGCTGGGAATTGGGGCGACGTCGGCGGTGTTCAGCTTGATTCAGGGTGTGCTTTTGACGCCACCACCCTACAAAAAGCCGCACCAACTTGTGCTCGTGCCGACGGCGCGAACGGATGGGCAAAAGCAGGACGACCCGCGGGGGTGGTCGGCGCAACAGTGGATGGAGTGGCAGAAGGAGGCAACGTCGTTTTCGGCAATTGCGGCCTACGGCTGGACGTTTAATTTTTTGATTCGCAACGAGGGCAGCCAGTCTATGCAAGGCATGGAGGTAACGAAAGACTATTTGCCGGTGATGGGGCTGAGGCCGGCCTTGGGGCGTGGCTTTGAGGATTCGGATTTTGGGCAAGGGCCAGTGAAGGCGATCTTGCTCGGGTATGAGTTCTGGCAGCGGACGTTCAACGGCGATCCAAAAATCATAGGTAAAACCGTTCGCATCAGCAGATGGGACGTGCCGCCGACAATTATCGGTGTGATGCCGCCGGGAGTGCGGTTTCTGCCTTCGCCGGGCGCAGCGAAGGAGCCGAATTATAACGTCAACGCGACAGTGGATTTTTGGGTGCCAACGGAGCCGAATCCGAAGTATATGAAGGATTCGTATTGGAACGTCGTGGCGCGGCTGCGTGATCGCGCGACTCAGCAGCAAGGGCAAGGCGAGTTGGCGGTGCTGGCGGCGAGAGAGGCGCAATCGGAGAAACAATTCGAAGGTTTCATGCCTCGGCTGGAATCGCTGAAAGATGAAATGAATCGAGACGCCAGAGGGATTTTGTTGCCGCTGCTCGGCGCGGCTGCGCTCGTGCTGTTGATCGGTTGCGGTAATGCCGCGGCTTTACTGTTAGTGCGTGGACTGCAGCGGCAGCAGGAATATGCGGTGCGGAGCGCGATGGGCATGGGGCGAGTTGCTCTTTTGCGTCAGGTTTCGGCTGAGAGTTTGTTCCTGGCGCTGCTGGGTGGGACTCTTGGAGTGGGGCTCGCGTTTGGTGTGGTGAAGCTGTTCAAGCTGATTGCGGGACATGCTGTTCCGCGGCTCGATAGCGTGACGGGCGGGTGGGCAGTGCTGGCCTGGGGATTCGGTGCGGCCGTGGTTGCGTCGATGCTTGCGGGAGTTTTTCCGGCGTTGCGGGCGTTTCGGCTGGATCCGATGGAGGTGTTGAAGAATGCTGGGCCCAAGGGAACGGCAGGACTCGGGGAACGGCGGCTTCTGCGCGGAGTCACGATGGCGCAAACGGCGCTGACGCTGGCGCTGCTGGTAGGAGCCGGGTTGCTGATTCGGACGATGATCAACATTGCGAAAGTGCCGTCGGGCTACAACACGGGTCGCATCTTAACGATGAGTGTTACCGAAGTGCGTAGCTATTCAGAGTGGACTAGTTTTCACCGGCACGCTTTGGAACGGGTTTCGGCTGTTCCCGGCGTTCAATACGCAGCGTTCGCTTGGGGAGTGCCGCTTACTGGCAATAATTGGCCGGCGACAATGGAAATCGAAGGGCAGCCGCCAGCAACCAAGGAAAGCGGGAAGACAGCGTTGCCGCTCCGGGCCGTCACGGAGGACTATTTCAAGTTGATGGGTGTGGCAATGCTCGGGGGGCGAGAGTTCCGTTCGAGCGATGAGTACAAGGGTCCAAACGTAGCGATCGTGAACCAGGCATTTGCAGATCGCTACTTTCCGCATGCCGATGCAGTCGGACGGAAGATTTGGCTGAACGGGCGTGACAAGGCAGCTACGGAAATCGTCGGCGAGGTCTCGAATGGCCGCACGGACGATTTGACGCAGGAGGCGTCGCCCGAGATTTATCTGTCGTTGTGGCAGGCGACGGCGTTTTCGAAACATCTGGTGATCCGCACGGCGGCGGACCCACGCGCGGTTCTGATTGCGGTGGAACGCGAGTTGCGCGCCGTTGATCCAACCGCCGCCATCGAAAACCCGAAGACTTTGCAACAGATTCGCGATGATTCGCTGGCGTCAAGAACCTTTGCGATGCAGTTGCTCGTTGGGTTTTCGGTTGTGGGCAGCGTGCTGACGCTGGTCGGAATTTACGGCGTGCTTTCGCTTTCGGTGGCCTCGAGGCGGCGCGAGCTCGCAATTCGCAGCGCGGTTGGTGCTGAACAAAAGGACATTCGGAACCTGATCTTCGGCGAGGGATTTCGATTGATTGCGAGC
>Ga0210409_10007682_pt1 | contig 11077 bp, 13 predicted proteins | sample IncBWH17MmetaG_FD_161649 | JGI IMG/M metagenome (GOLD analysis project Ga0210409, IMG submission 161649) | Forest soil microbial communities from Barre Woods Harvard Forest LTER site, Petersham, Massachusetts, United States - Inc-BW-H-17-M | ecosystem: Environmental > Terrestrial > Soil >...
CGCGAGCCGATCGCGGTCGAGGACGACGGCTCGGGGCTCCTGTCGATCGACGCGCTCTTGTATCGAGGACGCGCGGCGCTCGACCGGGCACGCGTTGTCCGCGACGAGATCCGCCAGGCCGAGCGCACGGGCACCGCGCCGCGCCCCGAGTGGCTCGCCGAGCTCCTCGACTTGATCGACCTTGCCGCCACAGCGTAATCCGAAATGAAGTTGGATTGGCGCGGCGCGCTGGGCATTGTGCTGAGTGTGGCACTGCTGGCGTGGGTCCTATCGCAAATCCCGCTGGCACAAGTGTGGGCGGTGCTTCGCTCGTCGAACCTGCTCCTGTTCGCCGCAGCATCGTTCATGGCGACGATCTGCGTGCCGCTCCGCGCGATTCGTTGGCGTCCGATTCTCGACCCCGTCGCGCCGCGATTGCCGTACCGTTCGCTGTGGCGCGCGAGCGCGATCGGGATGATGGTGAACAACGTCGTTCCCGCGCGGGTCGGTGAGCTGGCGCGGGCTTATGCGCTCTCGCGCGAGGAGCCAACGGTTCCCCTCGCAGCGTCGCTCGCGTCGCTCGCGGTCGATCGTTTGTTCGATGCGTTCGTCGTGTTGATCCTGACCGTGATCCCGATGCTGTTGCCGTCGTTCCCGAAGGGCGCGAGAATCGGCGATGTGTCGACCACACGCGTAGCGATCGTCGGGGCGATCCTGCTGGCCGCGCTCACCGTCGTGCTGTATGGGATCGTGTACTTCCCGAAGCGGCTGATCGGCGCCTATGAGACTTTCGCGCGAAAGGTGGCGCCGAGGTTCGAGGAGCGCGGTCGGAATGCGTTAATTCATTTTGCGGCCGGGCTCAGTGTCTTGCGCAGCCCGGTGCGTTTTATGGTCGTGCTCTTCTGGGCCGTGCTCCACTGGCTGTGCAACGGACTCGCGTTTTGGCTCGGGTTCCTGGCCGTCGGGATTCACGTACCATTCGGCGCCGCGCTCTTCTTGCAGGGTGTGATCGCGATCGGCGTGGCGGCGCCGGCGGCGCCAGGATTCTTCGGCGTGTTCGAGTTCTTCGGGGTCCTGGGACTCGGCCTGTATGGCATCCCGAAAGCTCAGGCGACGGCATGGGCGATCGGCTACCATCTCATCTCATTCGCGCCCATCACGCTGATCGGTGCCTGGTATTTCATTCGAATGGGAGTGCACCTCAAGGATGTGAAGGCCGTGGAAGCGGCATGAGCGCCCGACCACGCTCCGCGCGCGTCACGGCACAGGCGAAGGTCAACCTGTTCCTCCACGTCCTGGCGCGCGAGAAGAGCGGGTACCACCAGCTCGAGACGGCGTTCTGTCGACTCGCGCTGGCCGACGAGGTCGTCGTGCACACTCAGCCCGCCCGCATGGGCGGCATCCGGACGATCGACTGTCGCGGCGCCGATGTCGGGCCGGCCGGCCGCAACCTCGCGTTCCGCGCCGCGGTGGCGTACGCTGATGCGCGTGGTTGGCCCGCCGGGTTCCGGATCGAGATCGAGAAGCGCATTCCGGTTGGTGGTGGCTTGGGCGGCGGCAGCGCGGACGCGGGCGCCGTGCTGCGCGCGTTGGCCACGCTCGACCCGAACCCGCCGACGCGCGACGAGATCCTCTCACTCGCGCTCTCGCTCGGCGCTGACGTGCCGTTCTTGACGTTGCGCTCCCCCCTTGCCGTGGCCTGGGGCCGCGGCGAGCGCATCCTGCCACTGCCGCCCCTGCCGGAGCGCCCGGTGGTGCTGGCGACCATGCCGTTCGGCGTGCCGACAGCCGATGCGTACTCGTGGCTCGCCGCGATGCGCACGTCTGCGCCACCGATTCCGCGGGTGTTGCCGCTCAATGCATTTCGCGCGTGGGATGCCCTGGCGCCGCTCGCATCGAACGACTTCGAGAAGGTCGTCATCGAGCGACACCCCGAGATCGGCGCGGCGATCGGGTGTCTCTCATCCGCCAAGGGCGTGCAGTTCACGCGGATGAGCGGCTCGGGTGCGACGGTCTTCGCCGTGCTCGCCGAGGGTAAGGCACCGTGGTCTGTCGCCAAGGAGCTGGCTAGCCCTGCGACGGCCCTCACAACGGCCACCGCGATCCGCGTGGCGCCCGTGCAGATCATCGACGATTAGGGCAGTTATACTTCCCCTGCTACGACCGACTGCCCCTTCGTCCAACGGCAGGACATCGGACTTTGGATCCGGTAATGGTGGTTCGAATCCACCAGGGGCAATAGCAGCATTGGTACGACAGCCGCGACGCGAGATGGCTCTGTTCATTGCGACCGCCCCAGGCATTTTGGGCGATGCCTATCGCGATGCTCGTCGCCGGAGTCCTCTGTCTCCTCGTTGGATTCGTCGCCACTCGGGGGCAGCCCGGCCGTCCGTTCTTCGGTGCTCCCTTGGCGGTCTTTGGCGTACAGCACCTCACCCAGCCTCAGGCCATCATGCAGGTGGTGCCGGTGTTTATGCCGTTCCGCATCTTCTGGGTGTACCTCGTCGGGATCGCGCTGATCGTCGCGGCGTTGAGTATCGCCACTGGCAAGTACCTCCGCTTGGCGGTTTTGCTCCTTGGGTGCATGTGGATCGGGTTCGTGCTGTTGATCCATATCCCGAATGTCATACTGCAGCCCGACCGATTTATGGCGGCTCTCGTGGGACGGGATCTGGCGTTCGGGGTTGCCGCATGGACGCTCGTCGGGAACCAGCGGCTTACTGCCGCGTCCCGGATCATCTTCGGCGTGCTCATCCTGTTCCTCGGCATCGAGCATCTGCTGCACCCCGAGTTTGCTCCCGGCGTTCCGCTCCAGATCATGACGCCGGAGTCGATTCCTATTCGCGCCGGCACACTCGCGTTGTCGCCACGTGGCTCGGCGTGGCGGTCACGGTCGCGGTAGTCGTCATCTATCTGCCGATGCTGCTGGCTGCTCCGCGGTCGGGTTGGGTTCTGCCCATCGACGCAATTTTTGACACGCTGCTTTTTGCCGGGAGCGCCCTGTTGATCGCGTTGGCCATGCCCCGTGAGGCGCGTTTAGAGACTGCCTCCTAGAGCAATAGCTTACAGGAAGCCGAGGACGATCGGCCGCGACGCGTCGCCGGCCTCGAAGCCGACGACCACCTCTCCCGTCGCCCGGGCTCCATTGCCGGTGCAGACGCGGGCCCAGACCGGACCGACGGCGAGCGAGGGCACGCTCACGCGCACTCGACCCTGTCGGTCCGGATCACCGCCGCCGACCGCTTGCCCGATGTACACGCCAAAGAACTGTCGCATCATCGCCTCTCGGTTATCAGCCGTTGCACGTCGACCTGCCAGACCTCCCCATGCTCGTGGTCGGCGAGCCAAATCGCGCCGTACCCGACGCGGATCGCGTCCACGCCGCTGCCGCCCACGAATTGGACCGATACGCGGTTCGTATGCGGATCGATCCGCGTCACCGGCGTACCGTCCGCACTCAACCAGATCGCATCTTCGCCCGCGGCGATATCGCCCCACTCGGTCGGGGCGTGAGATTCGATCCGCGCGGCCTCGCGGCTCGTGACCGGATCGATGCGAGAGACCGATCCGTCGCGACGATTCTGGACCCAGAGGGCACCCGAGCCGGCGGTCATGAACTTTGGCGACGGCCCGACTGCGATACGCGCGCTCACGGTGTTGGTCGCCGGATCGATCCGGAGCACCGTGTCCGTCGCGCTGCTCGCCACCCATAACGCTCCGAACGCCGACACCACCACGTCGGACCGGGCGCTCACGCGTATTCGGCGTTCGATCCGCCCTGACCTCGCATCGACCCGCGCGATCTCGGGTGATGTCGAGTCGGGGACGTTCGCGGGGATCCAGAAGCTCCCATCGCTGAATGCGAAGGATCCTTCGCGGCCGAGCGCGATCGGGAGCGGCCAGTGCGCGACGATACGGTTTGTCGTAGGGTCGATCGCGGTCATCGCGCCATCGCCGCAGGTCGGGATCCACACGCGGTCCACCGCGACGACGATGCCGAGGCACGCCTTGGAGGCGAGCGGGATTTCGGCCGTGACGCGAGCGGTCGTCGGGTCAATGCGCGATACACGGTCCGGTTTGTAGTTCACGACCCAGACCGCGCCATATCCTAACGCCATCCAATCGGCCGACGCCGGGACCGCGACGCGCGCGCGAATCGGCAGATCGGCGATAGGCCGCCGCGGCGTCTGCGCGGCTAGTGCTACCGGGAACAGCAAGAGCGCGCTGCGCACGCGCCGAATATAGGTCACGAAGGCTTATGACGCCGCAGCCACGAGGTGATGGTCTCCGGTAAAAACATATCATCCGCAATGGATGCCACGCGCTCGGCGTCCGCCCACGCCGTCTCGAGCTCGGCGAGCTCGCCCTCGAGGGCACGGCGCTCGGTGTCCTCGTGTACCGCCATCTCGAGGCTGAGGCGCTGCTCGTAGCCGAGCCCGAGGATGCCTTGCTCGCCGGCGCCGCGAGACGCGGCGAAGTCGAGGAGACGATCGGGTCCGCGGAACCATTCGAGCTTGGTGACCGCCTGGGTCACCTGGTGCTGGGAACCGCCGTCGCGGTTGGACAGCGCCAGGAGCGGACCGAGTGCCCGGATCGCCGCTGCCCCGTGCAACACTTTCGCGCCGACCGCGTGTACGATCGTGAGCCGCCACCGATCCGTTGCCGCACGCGAGAAGCTCGCGAGTGACAGATCCTTCGCCCGCACGACGAGCGGATCGCCGTCTCCCACCGGGATGTGGATGGCAGGCAGGGATGGCAGCACTTTGGCGCTGATCCCGATCGCACCTGCGGTGGCCAGGATGGCTGGCCAGCCGATGAAACCCGCGACGACGAACAGGCCAAGCCCTTGGACACTCGTGAAGAGGTTCGGCTCGGCCACGGCTCGCGCGTAAGCGCGCGCGGCGTCGGCAGCGAGGATGCGCGGGCGATGGCGACGGCGCCGTTCGAGAAACTGCGAGCCATATCGCCACGCCGCGAACTCGGGATAGATCGGCTTCCCGATGCGAACGAGCTCCAGTCCATCGCGGAGGCGCGCCAGTCCGATTTGTTCGGTCGACACCCGGACGGTCGTACCGCGATACAGCCGCTCGCAGTCCTCGATCGCCTCCCATCGCTCTTCGACTGGCGTCAAATTCCACCGCCGACACTCGAGGCATACCACCCATAGCCGACCTTTCGCGGCATCGAATGCCAGTCGCCGCCCAACGGGAAATCGCTCGAGCGTTTCATTGACGCCGAGCGCGCTGTGGCAGAACAAACAGGTCGAGTACATTCTGACTATGGATCGGCGGGAGTCACTGCGAGCGATGGCTGGTACCGTCGGTCTGTTGGCGCTCGGAAAACGCGCCCATGCGCTGGCACGTCTGGGCCCACTGCGCGTCCTGAGCCCACATCAAGACGCGATCGTGATCGCCGCGTCCGAGCGCATCATCCCTGCGACTGATACGCCGGGCGCTGCGGGAGCGCAGGTCGATCGGTTCATCGACACCATGCTCGCGGATTGGTATACCCCCGCGGAACAAAAACGCTTCCTCGCGGGATTGGGGACACTCGACGAGGAGCAGTTCCTCGAGCGCACGTCCGCTGAGCAGACGGCGATCGTCGAGCGACTCGACAGCGAAGCGACTGACGGCCACTGGTTCGCGATGCTCAAATATCTCACGATCTGGGGCTACTATACCTCCGAAATCGCGCAGACGCGCGAGCTCGGCAATTGGCCGCTGCCTTGGCGTTACGATGGCAATGCTCCGTACGCGCGCTGATCGCGACTTCGACGCGATCGTCGTCGGGTCCGGCATTACCGGTGGCTGGGCGGCGAAGGATCTGACGCAACGCGGGCTCCGGACACTGGTGATCGAAGCCGGGCGTCCGGTCGACCCAGTGCGCGATGCCGTCGAGCACGTGCCGCCGTGGGAGATGCCATTCCGCGGGCTCGGCGACAAGAAGGCAATCGAGGCGCGCCAGCCCATTCAGCGCCGTTCCGTCTCGTTCGACGAGATGAGTGGCCGGTTCTGGACGGACGACGTCGACAGCCCGTACACGACGCCGACTGACAAGCCGTTCAACTGGTTCCGCGCACGCCAACTCGGCGGCAAGTCGATCATCTGGGGGCGCCAGGTCTATCGCTGGAGTGACCTCGACTTCGAGGCCAATCTGCGCGATGGCATCGCGGTCGACTGGCCGATCCGCTATGCGGACCTCGCGCCCTGGTACGACCACGTCGAACGCTTCATCGGCGTGAGTGGCCGCGCCGAGGGATTGTCGCAACTTCCCGACGGCCAGTTCCAGCCGCCCATGGCCATGAACGTCGTCGAGGAGCACGTTCGCGACCGGATCGCGGCGAAGTTCGGCCGCGATCGCGTGATGACGATCGGGCGTGTCGCGAATCTCACGGCGCAGTTGAATGGCCGTGACCCGTGTCACTATTGCGGACCGTGCCAGCGAGGGTGCGTCACCCGTTCGTATTTCAGCAGTATCAACGCGACGTTGCCGGCCGCCGCCGCCACCGGTCGGCTGACGCTCAAGACGTACAGCATCGTCGAACGCTTGCTGCACGACGAGACGACCGGTCGCGTGACGGGCGTTCGCGTGATCGATGCCCGGACGAAGGAGGTCACTGAATATCGCGGGCGCGTCATCTTTCTCTGTGCCTCGGCGTTGGAAAGCACTCGACTCCTGTTGCACTCCGGGATCGCGAATTCCAGCGGGCAGGTTGGACGCAACGTGATGGATCACATCAAGGGCGGTGGCGCCACCGGCGAGATCCCGGGGTACCTGGATCGGCATGTGATTGGGGTTCGCCCCAACGGCATCTATGTCCCCCGCTTTCGGAACGTTCGCGGGTCAAAGGTGCCATTCATGCGCGGGTACGGGTTCCAGGGTGGGGCCCGTCGACTCGAGTGGGGCGACATCATCTACAGTCGTGGCAACCGCGGGGTCGGCGTCGATTTCAAGAAACGACTCAGCACACTGGGACCGTGGAACATGTCATTCTGGGGTTACGCCGAGTGCTTGCCGCGCGAGGAGAACCGCGTCACGCTCGACCCCACCTGGGTGGATGCCTGGGGCATCCCGGTGCTGCATATCGAGGGGACGTGGTCCGCGAACGAGCGCGCCCTGCACCACGACATGTCCGTCAGCGCAAGCGAGCTGCTCGAGGCCGCCGGCGCGACGAACATCAAGCCGGCGACGCAGCCCAGTGTCATGGGCAGCGCCAATCACGAGATGGGGACCGCGCGCATGGGGCGCGATCCCAAGACCAGCGTGCTCGATGCGAACAACCGGACGCATGACATCCCGAATCTCTACGTGACCGACGGCGCCTGCATGGCATCGAGCGGGTGGCAGAATCCCTCGCTCACCTACATGGCGCTGACCGCGCGCGCCTGCGACCACGCGGTCGCATCGATGAATCGGCGCGAGATCTGAAATGGCGAAGCTCGATCACGTCGGGCTCGCGGTCATCACGCTGCGGGCCGAAGTCCAGCGCGATTTCGAGGGGACGATGCGGCAAGTGGCCGCGATCGGGTATCGCGACCTGGACATGTACATCTATGAGAGCAACCTCGAGGCACCCGCCACGCGCGCGATTCTCGATCACCTCGGTCTGACCTGCACCTCGGCGCGGGTTCGGACGACATCCCTCTATCGTGGCTGGGAGCGGTTCCTGGATGCCGCCAACACACTCGGCGCGAAGTTTATCACGCTCGCCGACGTTCCGTCGCCCGAGCGCCAGACGCTTCAGGACTATCACGAGCTCGCGGCATTGTTCAACCGGTGTGGCGCGATCGCCCAGCAGCACGGGCTCACGTTCTGCTACCACAATCACGACGCCGAGTTGCAGGCGCTGGAGGGCCGCGTCCCGTACGACGTGCTGGTCGTGGAGACGGATCCCAAGCTCGTGCATCTCCAGATGGACGTGTATTGGATGGTGCACGGGGGGCGCGATCCCGTGCCTGAGTTGCGCCGACTGGCCGGGCGTGTCTCCACGCTCCATCTCAAGGACATGCAATCCTGGCCGCGGCGAGGCATCACGACCGTCGGCCGCGGGCGCATCGACTTTCGTGAAATACTGCGTACGGCCATTGATACCGGTGTCCGGTACTGGTACGTCGAGGAGGACGCGCCGGTAGGACCTGGCATCGATTCCGCTCGGGCCGCGTACGCGTATTTGAGCGGGCTCGACGTATGAATCGTCGCTCGTTTGTTGGCGCTACACTCGCCGCGTTGCTCGTCACGCAACGCCGGCGTGGGCAGACTTCGTCGCTCGGCATCGAGCTAACCGCGTACGATGACTCGACGCTGAGCGCCATCGCGGCGATTGGGTATCGCGACGTCGCGATCAACGACTTGTACGCGCCCGCGCTTCGCGCGGCGCTCGCGCGCGCGGGGCTCACGGCTTCGGCTGTGCATGTGACGACGCCGCTACTGTATCGCGGACTGGACCGGCATCTGGGCGTGGCCGCGGGCCTGGGGTGTCGATATTTCGTGTGCGGTCGTGTCGATCCCGAGGAACGGAGGACGGCGCAGGATTGGCATGAGCTCGCCGCGCTATTCAATCGGGCGGGTGAGGCTACGAGAAAGGCCGGACTGCGGTTCGGATATCGCCTTCTGGGCGCCGAGGTTGACGTGATGCGAGCCGAGACTGACCCGGCGCTCGTGTGGTTCGAGGCCAAGGCGCCTGGGGCGCGTTGCTTTGCCATCGACCTCGACGACACGGCGAACGCGGACGCGGTGCGCGTGGCCAAGGCGGCGGGCGTTGAGCACTACTACGTCCAGGCGAGGTCGGTCGACGCGGCGCGGCAGCGTTACGAGTTATTGCGCTTCTGACGGCGGAGCCAGGCGGTCACGGACTCTGGCAGAAAGAGGTCGTCCGCGATGCGCGTGACAGAAAAGACAGGTCGAGTACACCGACTCAAGCTAGGGTGCTCGCTGCGCGGCGCTGTCGGAGTGAGCCTTGTTGGCCTTGAGGCGGGCGGCTTCGGCCATCTTGTGCTCGAACCGCCGCTCCGCCGAATCCGGGAGCGAGCTCTCGGTGGCCTCGAGGCTGTCGAGCCTCGCGTTGTGCTTGGTGCGAACGCTGTCCATCGTGGCCTTCTCGTTCGCGTAGCGCGGCGCGACATCTTCGCTGACAGTCGCGGCCTCGCGTTCGAGCGTGGTCGCCGTGTCGTTGAAGACCGCTTTCGCCGGCGCGGGGGCGGCAGGCACGGCGCCCATGCGCGTCGGCATCGGGGCGGCGCCAGACGACACGACAGTCGCGTGTTCGACCGGAGGCGTCGCGGGCTGCGCCGGCGCCTTGTGTGGGGCCGAGCTATTGGATACCGGAGCATGGCGCGCCTTCGGCGCGACCGTCTCCTTTGGCTCCTCCGGCGGGCCGGCAGCCGTGAACGCTGCGCCGAGCGCGGCGATCGCCGGTGACACCGGGGCCGCAGGCGCAACAGGGGCCGGGGCCGCCGAGACGGCGGGGGCGCGGTGGAGAATGTCGATACTGTCGCGCCGCACGACCTGCGCTTCGACCTGATTCGGGTCGGTCGCGATCACGTCTGGCCGATTCTGAGCCACTTCCCTCGCCTGGGCCGCGCGCCGGAATACGTCGTTTCCAGTGGTCGATGTATGGCTCGAATCGGTCACCTTATGGAACACGTCGGAGCCGGAGTCGGCCTGGGCGTGAGCTTGAGTGACGACCAAAACGGTCGCGAGCAGGAGCATCGCGGGACGCATACCTATATCGACTGTTGCGCGTCCCGCGTGGTCACGCCACGCGACTGAGCGATTCAGGCCACGTGAGCTCGTACACGTAACCGTATGTCTGCCACTGCCCGTCCGGGGCCTGGAAGATCTGTATCACGCCAGTGGCGGCCAACTCACGATAGAAGTCGAGGTTCTCGACGACGAACGACTTCGCGGGCAACGCCGAGAAGTCGATCAGCCGAGCCGCGTAGCGCGCCAGGGCGGCTCGGAGCGTTCCGTGGTAGTCCGTGAGCGAGTGGACACCCAGGTACAGTCGCGACCGGGCGTGCATGTAGCGGTCGGCAACGGCGAGTAGCGCCAAGAGGTGCTCGTTGCCCCGCTCGCCGCCCGAGAACGTGCGCGCCTCGTCCGGTGCCAGGCGCGCCAGGTGCGCGGGAGCCACGATTTCGTTCGGCAGGTTCGCGAGAATGACCTCGAACGGGCCGGTGAAAGGACCGAACAGCGCGCCGACGGCGACGTCGATCGAGACGTTGTTGAGGGCCGCGTTGCGCTCCGTCGCGGCGACGGCGCGCGGGTCGATGTCGGTGGCGACCACCTGCCCGCCCGCCTTCGCCGCGGCGACGGCTAGGACGCCGGAGCCGGTTCCAATGTCGATTACGCGCTCGCCGCGGCCGATTCGGATCGATCGGGAATAGAACATCCCGTTCGGAGTCGGTATGAAGACGCCGGCGGCCGGTTCCAGCACGATCGATGCACCGAAGACGGTGACGATCGACGCGATCGACATGGAATCAAGATATGCGCGCCGGCAGCCAAGGTTCTGATCGACGCTTCGCGTCGGATCGCCAACACCGAACTGGACAGAAGAGTTCGCTAGGGCGAAGCGAAGCGAGCGACGCGAAGCGTCGATCAGAACCAGTCCAGGCGCTACCGGTCAGACCAAACGGCGAGCTCGTTCCCGCTCGGATCCGTGAAGTGGAATCGGCGTCCACCCGGGAAGCTGAACACCGGCTTGGTGATGGTCCCACCCGCGGCACGCACGCGCTTCTCGGCGTCGGCGAGATCGAGGGCGAAAATGACGATCAGGGGTCCACCACGCTGGACGCTCGCGGCCTTCGTGAAACCGCCCGCGAGTCGACCGTCGGCGAAGCTGGTGTAGTCCGGACCGTAGTCCGTGAATTTCCACCCGAATGCGTCGACGTAGAACTTCTTGGTCGCGGCAATGTTCGTCGCCGACATCTCGATATAATCGATGCGGCGGTCGTGTTCGGCGGGCGTCAGTGGCTGTTGGGCGCTCATAGGAGTGAGGGCAAGGGTGGCGAGCAGTACTGCATATCGCATGGGCGTATCCGGTAGGAGACGCCGCCAACCTATTGCGCGCTCTCGTCCTCGTATTGAACGAATCGGA
>Ga0210409_10007683_pt1 | contig 11076 bp, 10 predicted proteins | sample IncBWH17MmetaG_FD_161649 | JGI IMG/M metagenome (GOLD analysis project Ga0210409, IMG submission 161649) | Forest soil microbial communities from Barre Woods Harvard Forest LTER site, Petersham, Massachusetts, United States - Inc-BW-H-17-M | ecosystem: Environmental > Terrestrial > Soil >...
AAGGCGCGGTGGTCGTTGAGGGAATCATTAACCTCGACGGCAGAGTGAGCAACATCAAAGTCGTGAAGGGTGTTGGGATGGGACTGGATGAAAACGCCATTGCGGCAGTGAAGACGTGGCGCTGCAAGCCCGCAGTTGGACCGAGCGGCCAGCCGGTTCGCACGCTGGTTCCAATTGAAGTCACCTTCCGCCTCTATTAATTCTTTCCTGTGTGCTCCTGGGAGGCGGCAACGTGTTGCGTCCCTTGCAACTATCCTGATTTTCAATTTCGAAACGTAGAGTTGTTCCACTCTCGGGCAACCAATCCAGTCTAGATGGCTTCTCATCAGGCGTTCGCTGCCCGACTCGTCGAGGAGTGCGGCAAAACTTGAGGCGGGCACGGAGGCCTGCCCATGCGCGAAACGCTTTCCCGTAACTATTCTTCTGTTCAGCCGTCTCAGGATTCCTGGTTTCATCGTGTACGTGATAACTTTCATCAGCTTTTCGCGCCTGCGCGCATATTGCCGTCCGCAGCAAACGAAGCACCGGTCCACTCTTTGAAATGGGAGCAATCCAGGCGAACTGGCCGTGCGCAGGGCGCTTCTTTTTTGACTCATGCCGCGATCCTCTCCACATTGATTCTTGTGGCGCTCGACCCGCAAGGGCCAAAACGCGATCCGGCTCCACCAGGGGAAAGATTGGCGAATTACCTTCCGTCGCCGACGAAGCTGCTCGACAGTCTCCGAGGCCCTCGGCCGTCCAGCGGAAGTGGAAATGGAAGTGGCCATGATTCTCGCCCCACTAGACAGGGGAACTTTCCTGCTGTTTCTTCGATTCAGCTCTTGAAACCCACTCTCCCGCAAAATCAGGATCCCGAGATGCCCGTTCCCCCGACGATTCTGGATCCCTCAGCGCCGCGCGTTCTGACGGCAGTGGATAACATAGGCCTGCCCTCAATGCCGGAACAAAACAATTCTTCAGGTCGCGGCAAAGGCCACACCATCGGCGACGGTCCTGGGGACTCGATTGGGGATACGCCGGGAGATGGTGTCGGCCAAGGACCAACACCTGGCGTCTATCGTCCAGGTATGACTCCGCCCAGCTGCGCGTACTGCCCAGATCCGCAATACACGGATGAAGCGCGAGAGGCTAAGTTGCAGGGTAAGGTGACGCTGCAGGTTTTGGTCGGCGCAGATGGTCGCGCAAAGCAAATTCGTGTGGTGCAAGGAATCGGGATGGGGCTTGAAGAGCGGGCCGAGCAAGCGATTCGCAGCTGGAAATTCGTACCCGCCCATGATGCGGCACGTCGGACGGTTCCGGCCTGGGTTACCGTCGAAGCAGTATTTCGCCTGTTCTAGACATGGTTACGACAACGGAGTAGCATTTTCTGCCGTGCCATACGATTTCGCGGAAGACGAATTTGAACTTGAGCCGCAAGCCTGTTCTGCGAAGGCTGGCGGGCCGCCGCGCAAATTGAGCGGTATCGGCGTCCTTGACCCACCGTTTCCACCCAAGAGGCCGCCTGGTCCTGTCCCCAGTATTCCCTCTTCCCTGTTCATGCGGATCCTGGCGGGATTGCTGCTCGCGGGGGTTGTAACAGCCGCGCTATGGTTGCTGATCGGGAAGCATTGATGACGTCATGAGGACGGCAAGAATCGCAGCGCCGCTCTTCTTCCTGGTGACCATTTCTGCTTTCTCCGAGAGCCCGAAGTCCTTCCGCGATTTGCAATACCGATACCCACGTGTTCGAATCGCGTCTGCAGAAAAAGATGAAGTACTAAGGCAGCGATTCAAGGAAAAGGATCTCGCCTACCCGCCAAAGGTGATGCTGCTACGCGCCTTCAAACAAGAAGGCATATTGGAGCTTTGGGCAGCGGAGACGGGAGATAAGCCTCTTGTGCTCGTGCACGAATATCGGATTTGCACTTCATCGGGGATTCTCGGGCCCAAGCGCCGGTTCGGTGACGAACAGGTGCCGGAAGGCTTTTATGAACTGGATTGGTTTAATCCACAGAGCAATTTTTTCTTGAGCCTGCACATCAGCTATCCGAACGCCTCCGACCGCATCCTGGGTTCCCATCAGAATCCGGGCGGAGACATCTTTCTTCACGGCAACTGCGCCTCCATCGGCTGCATTCCGATCACAGATGATGGGATTAAAGAAGTCTACTGGCTTGCCGTTCTGGTGCACAGCCGGGGTCAGCAGCACTTGCCGATTCAGATTTTCCCAGCGCGGCTTACGGATTCAGGTTTGAAAACATTGACGGCAACTCATCTGAATCAACCAACGTTGATCGCTTTTTGGAACAATCTCAAAGAAGGCTACGACCTTTTTGAAAAAAACCATCGCGGGCCTCACATCAAAACACTCGCTGATGGGGCGTATTCCTTTTCGGAAAAGTAGCGATCTGCGGAAACAGAAGAGACTAGAGGCTTGCAGATCGCCAAGCGAGAAAGCATCGTCCTGCGATCGAGACTCGAAGCAGGAGGCCGGGAGGCGTGGAACGTGCAGAAAACCGCGACTACCGATGTGCTCTCGATGCGCATGGTCAAGAAAACCGCAGAGATCGAAAAGCTTGCCAAGCAACTGAAGAACAAGGCCAAAGGCGGCTAGGGCCGGACGGATGCCGCAGCCGGAGTCCACTGAACTCCTGGGGCTAGGATACGCGGGCGGGAACTTCTGCGTTTTAGCTTTCCATTTCTGTTACGATTTTGGCATGAGAAAAGCAGTCGTTCTTACCATCTGCGTGGCTACGTTTGCGTTTTCGCTTGTGAACGAGGCGCGAGCGCAGAGCGAGGCAGGCGCAGTCGAAATCATCGCGCGCATTACTCCGACGGCAGCGCGACCGGAGCCGGTGCGCCAATTCACGTTTTATCTACTCACCAGAAGCTACTCGGACATTGTGAAGGAAGTGGCGGACAAAGACCCCATTCCGCCGCGCGATACGTTCATCGATGGCCTGAAGGTTTCTCCCGAGCTGCGCACCTGGCTCAAGGGGCACGACATTCTGGATCTCTCGGGGCCGGACCTGGACAAGCTGCTGACACCGGACGACGTTCTGACCGTTCCGGAATTCCTGCTGGCCTATCAGAAAACGAACGGCGGCGGTGTAACCAGTGGCGTGCCAAAACCGAAGTTTTCGGAAACGGACAAGACAGAGCATCCGGAGAAGTACGAGAAACTAAAGCAAGATTATATGACCAACCTGAAGAAATTCGTCCGTGCTCGTCCCGAGACCATTTCTGGCGTAGAACTGGAGTTGGACGCCGTCAATCCACAGCACAAGTGGGCCGCGCTGCAAAACGATCGCCGGAAACGCGTCCTGCGAGTGGCTCCCGACTTGGCCCAGCTGAGATTTCTCGCCGCCAAGGCGGACACCGACCTTGAAGGACGGGCTTCCATTTCGGGTCTCGCTCCGGGCGACTATTGGATCAGTTCACTCAATCTGGACGCCGATGCCGGAGATATGCGGGTGCGCTGGGACGTTCCGGTGAGAATTGAACGCGGCAAGACCGTCCGCGTTGAGCTCTCGAATTTGAACTCCATCGATGCCCACGGTTCCACTCCCTAGCGCGTCCGGGTGCCGCTATGGGAACTCCCGTTTCCTGGATTGCCTTCAATGTATTCATCGCTATTGCGATTGCGCTAGACCTGCGGGTATTTCACCGGCGCCCGCACAAGATCGAAGTTCGCGAAGCGGCTTTCGCCAGTTTCGGCTGGATCGCGGTTTCAGTCCTCTTCGGGATTGGCGTGCTGTATTTCTACGGCGAGCAGCCTGCGCTGGAATTCTTTACCGGCTATTTGATCGAAAAGGCCCTGAGCGTAGACAACCTGTTTCTTTTTCTGGTGATCTTTCGGGCGTTTGCGCTGGATGAGCGACTACAACATCGGCTCCTCGAATGGGGTGTGATCGGCGCGCTGGTGATGCGTGGAGTGATGATCGCGCTGGGCGCGGAATTGATCGAACATTTCTCCTGGGTCATGTATATCCTGGGAGCCTTCATCGTCTACGCCGGGGTGCGGATGCTGTTCTATCACAAAGGAGACATTCACCCGGAGCAGAGCAGGATATTTCGTTTCGCCAGCCGGCATCTTCGAATCAGCCATGACTATCACGGTGAGAGATTTTTTGTAAGGAATGCAGGACGGCTGTTTGCAACGCCGCTGTTTCTCGTACTGCTGGTGGTGGAGATAACGGACGTCACACTGGCGGTGGATTCCATCCCGGCGGTGTTCGGAATTACGCGCGACCCTTTCATCGTGTATACCTCGAATGTGCTGGCGATTCTGGGACTCCGGGCGTTGTATTTCCTGCTGGCGGGAGTCATTGACCGTTTGCGCTTTCTGGACGAGGGTTTGGCGGTCGTCCTGGTCTTCATCGGCGGAAAGATGATAGGCGAACGCTGGCTGCACATTCCTGTGACGATATCCCTCGGTGTCGTAGGTGGCGTGCTGTTGCTTGCGCTGTTGGCGTCGGTCCTGCTTCCCGTGGAGAAGCAGAAATAAGTTTCATTCTTCTTCGAACATCAGCTCATCAACATAGCACCACATCCAGTTCTCGCCGGGCTCTTGCGAGCGGACAATCGGATGTTTCGTGGCGTGAAAATGTTTCGTGGCGTGCTTATTCTTGGAGGAGTCGCAGCAGCCCACATGGCCGCAGCTCAAACACAGGCGTAAGTGAACCCAGCCGTCACCCATCTTCAGGCATTCCTCGCAGCCCTTGGTCTTTGGCTTCACGCGCTTGATTTGATCGAGGTGAGTGCAGTTTTCAGCCATACTGTTTCTCCCGCGTAATCACATCGCCGCTTGAATCGGAATTCGCACCTGGAATCGCGTATCTCCCGGAACTGATTTTAAGGTGACGATCCCGCGCATTTTTCTCACGATGCGGTGCACCACATCCAGACCGAGACCTGTTCCTTCGCCCACACCCTTGGTCGTAAAAAACGGTTCGAAGATGCGAGACTGCACTTCTGGTGGAATTCCCGGGCCGTCGTCGGCAATCTCCACAAGAACGTAGTCATTTTCACGCACGGCGCGCACCAGGAGTTTCCCCTTTTCTTTCATGGCGTCGGCCGCGTTGTCAATGAGGTTGGTCCAGACCTGGTTGAGCTCGCTGCCGTAAGCCATCACTTTCGGCAAGTCGGAAGCAAACTCGCGCGTGACGACGATGCCGCGCTTCAACTTGTGATGCATGATAATGAGGGTCGTTTCCAAACTGTTCTTGATGTCCACTTCCTGGAGTGGCGCCTGGTCCATGTAGGAATATTCCTTGATAGCCTTGATGAGATCGGAGATGCGCGCGGTGCTGTGTTCAAGCTCATCAGCGATGCGCTCCATTTCCAGAAGAGTGCCGAAGCGCATCAACTCCGGCCCAAGGGAAGTTCCGGCGGCACCTGCAAAACTCTCCAAATCCGCATCGGTCAGGTTTGCGTCAGCGAGAAGTGGAGCAAGCTTCCAAGCATCGGCAACGCCGCGCGCTTCCAGCCAGGCCTGGATGGCCTCTTCGCGTTCGACACGGGCGAATTCATCCTTGTGTTCGGCGGGCTTCAAACCGACCCGTATTTCCTCTTCCCGCTGGGCGAGCAAGCCGCAGTCTTCCGGGCCGATGCTCGAATCGCGAGCGGCAACGCGCAAGCGTTCGAGGCAATCGCGAAGGGATGCTGCCGAACGGCGGGCCGCCGCAGACGGATTGTTGAGCTCGTGCGCGAGGCCGGCGGACAGTTTTCCGAGTGCGGCGAGTTTTTCGCGTTGTTGCTCTTCACGGGTAACGTTTCGAACGCGGTCCGTCAACAATCCGACGAGGCGCTGGGAGAGTTCGGGCATGCGCTGGAACAGTTCGGGAAACTTCGCGGCCGGAAAGGAGAGCGAATGGATAGGCAGAACCGCGCGCCCGGTTACCCCGAAAGTCTTCATTCTGGAAAACGGCAACACTCCGGTGACATCGCCGGCGCGAGCCGTAAACACGGGACCATCTTGTGCACCGCTTTCGCGCCGAGCCCGGAGTTCTCCCTCAAAAATCACGAACATGGTGTCCGCCGGGGAGTCTTCTTTCACGGTGATTTCTCCCACGTTCAGGCGGCGTTCTTCCGATTGGGCGACAAACCACTCAAGATCGGCTTGGGGCTGGTCCGCAAACGCAGCGATCGTCCGCAATTTGGCGACCAAGGAGTCAACTCGTTCTTGGTCCAGTGCCTGGCTCATTGGACCTTCGCCAGATACTGGTGCATGAACTGCACAACGACGGCGCCTTCGCCGACACCGGAAGCCACACGTTTCACAGAGCCGTGACGCACGTCGCCGACGACAAAAATTCCTGGCACGTTCGTTTCGAGCAAGCCAGGGTCGCGATCGAGCGTCCAGGAAGCCGGCCTCTTTCCGGCGTGCAACAGGTCCGGCCCGGAAAGGATGAAGCCGCGCTCATCGCGGTCAATCGTGTCGCCAAGCCATTCTGTCCGCGGCTGCGCTCCGATGAAAATGAACAGGCTGGAGGCAGGGAGTTTTTTTCTTTCCCCCGAAGGAGCGCACTCGACGGTAATTGCGGTGAGCCGCGTTTCTCCTTCCACCTCGACCACGCTAGTGCGTGGCCAAAGCTCGATGTTCGGGGTCTTTTCGATTTGCTCGATCAGGTAATGTGACATGGTAGCGGCGAGCGAAACGCCGCGCACCAGCATGACTACTTTCTCGGCAAACTTCGAGAAGTGCATGGCGGCTTGTCCGGCGGAATTCGCGCCGCCAATGATGTACACCGTTTCGCCCTTACACGCGAGCGCTTCGGAGGTTCCTCCGCCGTAGTACACACCCGCTCCTTGCAAGTGATCGATGCCGGGAACGTCAAGAGTCCTCCACTGAACGCCCATGGCCAGGAGGAGCGCGTGGCAGGAGATCTCCGTGCCATCAGCAAGTTTCAGATAGCGGTACGGGCCGTCCACACGAATGCCGACGGCTTCCTGTGGGGCGATAATCTCCACGCCGAAGCGGCGCGCCTGCGCGACGGCGCGCCGGGCTAGATCCATGCCGGTGAGTCCGGAAGGAAAGCCTAGATAGTTTTCAATACGAGAGCTCAGTCCGGCCTGTCCACCCGGGGCTTCGCGCTCCACAATCACGGTGCGCAAGCCCTCGCTTGCCCCGTAGACGGCAGCGGCCAGCCCCGCCGGACCTCCGCCGACGATAGCAAGATCATAGAAATTGGTCAGGGCATGTGTGCGCAGTCCGATTTTGTCCGCGACAGCAGGAAGAGGCGGCTCGGGAAGGCGGGTGCCATCCGGAAAAAGGATCAGAGGAAGTTTATCGGCCTCGGGTCCCAGCGAATCAATCAAGCCGCGAACTTCGGCGTCGCTTTGCGCCAATTCCACATCAATCCATTGATAGGGGACCTGATTGCGCGCCAGGAATTCCCTCAGTTCGTAAGAGCGGTTTGACCAGCGCGTGCCGAGGACTCGAATTCCTTCATAGGGCGGACGAAACGTCGCGGTCCAGTCGTGCAACAGATCGTCGAGCGCAGGAAAAAGCTTTTCCTCAGGCGGATCCCAGGGCTTCATTAGATAGTAGTGCACGCGGGCCTCGTTAATGGCGTCAATGGCCGCGTTGGTGTCCGCATAGGCCGTAAGCAGGGCACGCTTGGCCAGCGGGTGCATCTCCATCGCTTCGGCGAGGAAGTTCACGCCGTCCATCTGGGGCATGCGTTGATCCGCGAGCAGCAAGGCCACGGGATTATTGCGGGCTTTCAATTCCTTCAGGGTGGCTAGACCGGCGCTTCCGGAATTCGCGCGCATTACGCGGTAGCGATCCGCATAGCGGCTGCGCAAATCGCGTTCAATAGCCCGCAGCACTTCCGGGTCGTCATCGACTGTTAATAAAACTGGTTTTGGCATACCCCTCAGATGACGCGAGCTTCGATTTCGTTGCAACTTTGGATAGCGCTTGCCCAGGTACAGCTTCTATTGGCCTGGCCCTCAAGCTACAATCCTTGGCGTCGCCATGTCCAGCCCTCTTGGTACAGCTATCACGAACCTATCGTCTGCTGAGTCGTCGGTAAGGCTCGCTGCGGCAGAAGAGGTTTATCGTCTCGGCCGAGCGACCGGAGGGTCTGCCGTTTCCGCCTGGTGGGAAGAGCGCGAACTCTCCGCCCTGCTGCTTGGACCTAACCCCGTCATAACGGTCGGACTTGCCGTGCAACGTGATACGTTTGGGCGAATCCGAGTCGCCAACGAGACTCCCAGGCTCGCGCAGGTTCCTCCTGACCAGGATGCCGAGGAATTCGAACTGCATTTTGGCAAAGAGGTCGCGCTGGATGTTCTGACGACGCGCGAGCCGGGCGGCTCTGGGGCCATTGCAAAGTACCTGGCCAAGTTTGGAGAAGGGGTCCAGCAGGTGGAGTATCGCTGCACCAATGTTGACCGGGCTACCGAAGTCCTGAAAGAAAAATTTCGAGTTTCTCCTGTCTATCCGGAAACTCGAGCCGGCGCAGACGGCACACGGGTCAATTTTTTCCTGATGGCATCTCCGGATGGGGGCAAGGTGCTCATCGAGCTGTATGAATTGCCAACCCGCGGATAGATGGCCGGATTCACCGGGATCAAAATACTTCTAACTCACTGCCGGTGCTTTTCCGGCCGCTATTTCCGTCCACACGCGCAAGACTTCCGCGACGGTCCAGGCCTGGGCGATCGAGCCGCGTGGCGTGAAAGGGGCATCGCCATCAAAGATTTCGCTTAACGTGCCGAGACCACTTGCGTGGATCTGACGGCCGAGCGGTTCGAGAAAACTGAAAGCCGCTGCGGAGTTCTGGTAGACACGATGGTGCGCGAGCGCAAAAGGACCAAGCAACCAACCCCAGACCGTGCCCTGGTGATAGGCGGCGTCGCGATCGCGGGGGCTGCCGCCGTAATGCCCCGTGTATCCGGGTTCGCCAGGCGCGAGGCTTCGCAATCCATGCGATGTCAAGAGACGCCACGCGCAAATATCGACAACTGCTTTCTGTTGCTCGTGGGTGAGCGGGCTGACCGGTAAGGAGACGGCGAAAACCTGATTTGGCCGCAGCGCAGCGTCATTTCCCATGCCAGGTGAATCGATGACGTCGAAACAGCAATTGCGGTCCACGTTCCAGAACCTCTGAAAACTTTTCTTCGCTTTGCTCGCGAGTTTCTCGTATGCCTCGCCCGGCTTCGCCAGCAGGAAGGCAAACACCGCCATGGTTTCGAGCGCGTTGATCCACAGCGCGTTGATCTCCACAGGTTTTCCAGTGCGGGGAGTCACAACCCAGTCGCCGACTTTTGCGTCCATCCAGGTGAGTTGAACGCCGGGTCCACCTGCGTAAAGAAGTCCGTCTGCCGGATCAACCTGGATGTTGTAACGAGTACCGGCGATGTGCGCATCAATCATGCCTGTGAGCAGGGGAAAAAGTTTTTGAAGCGTTACAGTATCTTGCGTCGCCTCGACATATTGGCGGACGGACTCGAAATACCAGAGTGTCGCATCCACGGTGTTGTATTCCGGCTTGCCGCCGGCGTCCGGGAAATTGTTGGGGAGCATCCCGCCGTCCACGTAGCGGGAAAACGCAAGCAGGATGCGCTTCGCTAAATCCGCGCGGCCCGTTGAGAGCGTCAACCCTGGAAGCGCAATCATCGTGTCGCGGCCCCAGTCGCCAAACCAGTGATAACCGGCGATGATGCTGCGGCCATCGGGCTCTTCCGGAAGGCTGCGCCTTACGATGAATTGGTCGGCGGCGAGGACGAGTTGCCAGAGCCACGAAGGCGCTTGTTCAGCGATGGCTTCGTTTCTTGACTGCCATTTCTGGAACAGATTTACATCGTGATTCGGGCGCTCCGCGCGGGCGGTTTCTTCATCGAGCGAGGCGGCCGATTCTGTTGAAAGAACCAGAGTGACGCTGGAACCGGGTTCCAGTTTTGCGTGGAACAGGGCGGCAAAAAGACGGTCTTCGCGGTCACTCAGGCCCCGCCGGGTTTCTTCCGCGAAGTAGCAACCAAGATGCCACTCGTGGCGCAGTTCGCATGTCGCTGTAGGACTCTTCAGGTAAAAAGGAGTCGCGCCCTCAAACGGGATTACCTTTACGCCTTGCTCTACAGCGGAGATATTCATGTTCCAATCGCCGCCGTGGGTCAAGGAATGGAAGTCGCGATAATTTACGAGCGCTTTCAATTCCATTTCGATGGCCTTGTCGCCCCTCACGAGGGAGTACTGAATGTAGGTGGTGTTTTCACCCTGGCGCATCCAGATGCGCTTTTCCAGGAGCGCCTCGGCCAGCGCGTAAGTCCACACGGGCGTCGTGCCTTCCAGGTGAAAATCTTCGAGGAGCAGAAAACCTTGTGGTTCGACAGCGCCGCTGGCCCAGCGATGGGTGGCAAGGGAAAAATCGGCGCCGCCGTAGTGGACGATTTCGTCGATAGCCGAGACTAGTTGTGTGCGCCCCACGGGCGGGTGCAATGCAGCCACCAAGAGTCCATGGTACCGGCGCGTCTGACTTCCCGCGATTGTTCCGGAAGCGTATCCGCCGATCCCGTTCGTGACAAGCCATTCACGCGATTCGGCGGCGTCGAGGTCCCCACAAATTTCGCGGCCAAACTGAATCTCCGCTTGTTCTGACAACGCAGCTCCTGTGCCGCTTGGGATCGCCCTGCTCCAGCAGAGTCGGGCGGCTTACATTCGGCTTCATTTCCGGAATGAAGGTTTCAGCTATCTCCGTAGACCGGGATGGCGGCGCCGTGAATAACCTTGGCGTCGTCGCTGCATAAGAACAGGATGACACGAGCGATGTCCCCGGGCTTAGGCCACTTCGAGAAGTCTGCCGCCGGCATGGCCTTGCGGTTCTCGGCTGTATCGATGATGCTGGGGAGAATCGTATTCACGCGAACGCCGCTCCCTTTCACGTCGGCGGCCAGTGAATCCAGCAGCGCCACGGCGGCGGATTTTGATGCCGCGTAAGCGGCCGCCCCCGCCGCGTGATCAAATGCCGCTTTTGCGGCGACGTTTACGATAGACCCGCGGCCTGCCTTCAGCATCGCTCTTACCGCCGCACGCGCCAGCGCATAACCAGCGCGCAGATTGAGAGCCAGCATCTGATCGAAGACTCTGGT
>Ga0210409_10007684_pt1 | contig 11072 bp, 8 predicted proteins | sample IncBWH17MmetaG_FD_161649 | JGI IMG/M metagenome (GOLD analysis project Ga0210409, IMG submission 161649) | Forest soil microbial communities from Barre Woods Harvard Forest LTER site, Petersham, Massachusetts, United States - Inc-BW-H-17-M | ecosystem: Environmental > Terrestrial > Soil >...
TCCACGCCCTGGGTCGCCCGCTGACGGGCGCGGAGAAGGCCCCGTCTGGTTCGTTGGGGCCCTCGGGCGCACGCTCAACGTAGAGGGACTACGCCTCGCGTGCGCGCTTCGGGCCCCGCCTCGCAGCTGGGCCCTTCTCCACGCCCTGGGTCGCCCGCTGAGGGGCGCGGAGAAGGCCCCGTCTGGTTCGTTGGGGCTCGCGGGCGCACGCTCAACGTAGAGGGACTACGCCTCGCGTGCGCGCTTCGGGCCCCGCCTCGCAGCTGGACCCTTCTCCACGCCCTGGGTCGCGCGCTTACGGTCCGCGATTGCGAGCGCGAGGCGGGCGGGCTAGCATGCTGGCCCTGGGAGGGCCAACATGCGGACGGTGATCGAGGGCGGCTGGGTGGTGGCGTGGAACGGGCGCGGCCACGAGGTGCACGAGCAGGGGAGCGTCGTCTTCGAGGGCGACCGCGTCGTGCACGCGGGCGGGCCCTACACGGGCCCCGCCGACGCGCGCATCCCGGCGCGGGGTAAGCTGGTCTCGCCTGGCTTCATCAACACCCACGTGCACACCGCGGGCAACGGGGGCGACTACCTGCTGCTCGACATGGCCAAGAACGACTACCGCACCGCCAACTACATGGCCTTCGCGGCGCCGCTCAAGGGCAAGATGACCCCGCCGTCGCCGGAGGCCACCGCGGCCATCCGGGCCTTCGTCTTCCTGCACGCGCTCAAGAACGGCACCACCACCGTCATCGACGTGGGCGGCCTGCGGGGGGACTGGGACGGCTACGCGCGGCTGGTGGACGAGCTCGGGGTGCGGGTCTACGGCGGCCCTCCGTTCCGCGACCGCGACACCTACATGGACACGCAGGGGCGGCTCACCTACGAGGAGGACGTGGCGGTGGGCCGGGCCCGGCTGCAGGAGGCGGTGGACTTCGCGCGCAAGTTCGACGGGGCGGCGCAGGGCCGCCTGCGCGCGCTCTTCAACGCGGCGCAGGTGGAGACCTGCACCGAGTCGCTGCTGCGGGCGGGCAAGGATGCGGCGCGCGCGATCGGCGCCCCGATCCACACCCACGCGGGCGGCAACCTGGTCGAGTTCCAGCGAATCATGGACGAGTACCGCAAGACCCCGGTCCGCTTCCTCGCCGACATCGACTTCCTCGACGAGCGCACCCTGCTCGGCCACGTGGTCTTCACCACCGCGCACGAGTGGGCGCACTATCCGTTCGGCGACGACCTGCGGCTGCTCGCCGAGCGCGGCAGCACCGTCGGCCACTGTCCCTACAAGTACGCCAAGATGGCGATGACCCTGCGCTCCTTCCAGCGCTACCTCGACGCGGGGGTGACGCTCGCCCTCGGCACCGACACCTTCCCCCTCGACATCGTCTCCGAGCTGCGCTGGGCCTCGATCCTGGCCAAGGTCACCGACGCCGACTACCAGGCCGGCCTCGCCCGCGACGTTTTCAACGCGGGCACCCTCGGCGGCTGCCGCTTCCTCGGCCGCGAGGACCTGGGGCGGCTCGGTCCCGGGGCCAAGGCCGACATCCTGCTGATCAACCTCGACCACGTGGGCGGGCCGGTATACGCGGACCCGATCAAGGCGCTGGTCGACTCCGCGTCCGGGCGCGACGTGGACACCGTGATCGTGGACGGCCAGGTGCTGGTGCAGGGCGGGCGCGCGACCCGCGTCGACGAGGACGCGGTCTTCGCGAAGGCCCGCGAGGCCACCCAGCACTACTGGAGCCGGGTCCCCGGGTGGCGGTGGGACCGCGCCACGGTGGACCAGATCATCCCGCCCGCGTTCCCCATCCACCGGGCCGCCCACTCGTGAGGCGTCCGCTCGGGGTCCTCCTCGCGCTGCGGCTGACCGCGGCGGCGCCGGCGGTCCGGGCCGCCGACCCCACCGCTCCCTGCGAGGAGCTGAGGCTCCGCGCCCGATGAGCAGCTCCCCTCAATGACCAGCTCCCCCCATTGAGCACTTCCCCGATGACCAAGCGGCAGCGGGTGACGGCGGCCCTCCGGGGCGAGCCGGTCGACCGGATCCCCCTCGCGTTCTGGCTGCACAACTTCGCGACCGAGAACTCGGCGCGGGGGCTGGCCGACGAGACGATCCGCCTGGCCGGCACGTTCGAGTGGGATTTCCTGAAGCCGCAATCGCGCGCCCAGAGCTTTGCCGAGATGTGGGGGCTCACCTTCGCCCCGTCGGGCGAGAAGGCGCGGCCGTACACGGTGACCCACGCCCCGCTGGCGACCGCCGACGACCTCGCGCGCCTGCCGGTGGCGGACCCGGGCTCGGGCGCGCTCGGCGAGCAGCTCGAGGCGCTGCGCCTGATCCGGGCCGCGGTCGGCCCCGACGTGCCGATCATCTGGACGGTGTTCGCGCCGCCGATGATCCTGCCCATGCTGGCGCGCGGCGGCCGCGAGCAGGCGCTGGGGTTCCTCCGCCAGGCCCCCCGCGAGACCGCGCGCGCCTTCGACGTGATGGCGGACACGCTGGCCGAGTACGCGCGACGCTGCGTGGCCGCGGGCGCCGACGGCCTCTTCTACGCGACCAACGTGGCCACCACCGCGCTGATGAGCGCGGAGGAGTGCCGGCGCTGGCAGCGCCCATGGGACCTGCGCATCCTGAGCGCGGTGGAGAGTGCGCCGTTCAACCTGCTCCACGTCTGCGGGACCGGCATCCACTTCGACGAGTTCGCCGACTACCCGGTCGCCGCGCTCTCGTTCGCCCGCGTGCCGGGCAATCCGACCCTGGCCGAAGCGCACGCGCGGACCGGCCGTGCGGTGGTGGGTGGGCTGCCGGCCAAGCCCGAGATCGCGGGGATGACCGAGGCCGCGCTCGTCGAGCGCGCCGCGGCGGCGCGGCGGGAGATGCGGGACCGCTGGCTCCTGCTCGGGCCCGACTGCTCGATCAATCCCGACACGCCCGAGCGGCTGCTCCACGCGGTGGGCGCCGCGGTGCGGCACGCGGCGGTCTAGGGGGCTGGAAGGGCCCGTAACGCTGTGGTAGCATCCCGCCCACACCTTCTCCTTCTCAGGAGGCGGGCATGGCGCTCGACATCGGCAAGATTCGCAACGTTGCGTTCGTCGGCCATGGCGGGGTGGGCAAGACGTCCCTCGTCGAAGCCCTCCTGCACGCCTGCGGGGCCACCACGCGGCTGGGCAAGGTCGACGAGGGCACCACCACCACCGACTTCGACCCCGACGAGATCAAGCGCAAGATCTCGCTCAACACCGCGGCGGCCTTCTGCGACTACAAGGGCCACCGCCTCAACCTGATCGACACCCCGGGATACGGCGACTTCGTGGCCGACGCCCGCGCCGGGCTGCGGGTGGCCGGGGCCGCGATCGTGGTGGTGGACGCGGTGGCGGGCGTGCAGGTGCAGACCGAGAAGGTGTGGAAGTTCGCCAACGAGTACAACCTGCCGCGGGTGCTGGTGATCAACCGCCTCGACCGCGAGCGCGCCGACTTCTACCGCACCCTCGAGTCGCTGCAGAAGCGGCTGAAGGGCCGGCTGGTGCCGCTGCAGCTGCCGATCGGCAGCGAGGCGGGCTTCACCGGGGTGGTGGACCTCATCGCGATGCGTGCCCTCGTGTCGGCCGACGGCAAGCCGAAGGACGCGGAGATCCCGGCCGACCTGGCCGAGCCCGCCCGCGCCCACCGCGAGAAGCTGGCCGAGGCGGCCGCGGAGACCGACGACGACCTGCTCGCCAAGTACCTGGAGGAGGGCGCCATCGGCGAGGAGGAGATGCTGGGCGCCCTGCGCCGCGCCATCATGGCGGGCGACGTGGTGCCGGTGCTCTGCGCGTCCGCGACTCGCGGGATCGGGGTGGGGCCGCTGCTCGAGCTGATCGCGAAGGAGCTGCCGTCGCCCGCCGAGCAGGGCGAGGTGGCGGGCGCCGACCCGCGCACGAAGGCCGCGGTCAAGCGCGCGCCGGATCCGAAGGCGCCGCTCTGCGCGGTCGTCTTCAAGACCATCACCGATCCGCACGTGGGCAAGCTCTCCGTGTTCCGGGTCTACTCCGGCACCCTGCGCGCCGACAGCCAGGTCTACAACGCGACCCGCGACAGCCGGGAGCGCGTGGGGCACCTGGGCTGGCTCGCGGGCAAGACCCAGAAGGCGGTCGACGCGCTCGGCCCGGGCGAGATCGGGGTGGTGGCCAAGCTCAAGGACACCCTCACCGGCGACACCCTCTGCGACGAGGCGAGCCCGGTCGCGCTGCCCGGCATCAGCTTCCCGGAGCCGGCCATCTCCTTCGCGATCCAGCCGAAGACCCGCGGCGACGAGGACAAGATCTCGACCGCGCTCCACCGCATGGCCGAGGAGGATCCCACCCTGCACCACCACTACGATCCCGAGACCAAGCAGCTCCTGGTCTCCGGGATGGGTCAGCTCCACGTCGAGGTGGTGGTGGAGCGGATGAAGCGCAAGTACAACGTCGACGTCTCGCTCCTGCCCCCGCGCATCCCCTACAAGGAGACGGTGAAGGGGCGCGCCGAGGTGCAGGGCAAGTACAAGAAGCAGACCGGCGGGCGCGGCCAGTACGGCGACACGTGGCTGCGCATCGAGCCCCTCACGCGCGGCGGCGGCTTCGAGTTCGTCGACGACATCTTCGGCGGCGCCATCCCCCGCAACTTCATCCCGTCGGTGGAGAAGGGCGTGCGCGACTGCATGAAGCGCGGCATCTACGCGGGCTACCCGGTGGTCGATCTCAAGGTCACGCTCTACGACGGCTCCTATCACGACGTCGACTCCTCGGACATGGCCTTCCAGATCGCCGCCTCCATGGGGCTGCAGAAGGGCTTCATGGACGCCAAGCCGTGCCTGCTGGAGCCGGTCATGAACGTGGAGGTGACGGTGCCCTCCGAGGGCGCGGGCGACGTGATCGGCGACCTGAACGGCCGCCGGGGCCGCATCGTGGGCATGGAGCCGGAGGGCGACGTGGTGGCGGTGCGAGGCCAGGTGCCGATGTCCGAGATGCTCACCTACGAGTCGAGCCTGCGCTCCATGACCGGCGGTCGCGGCGGCTACTCGATGGAGTTCTCCCACTACGAAGAGGTTCCGAGCCAGCTCGCCGAGAAAGTGGTGGCCGCCCACCGCGCCGAGAAGGACAAGCACTAGCGGGTCCCGACGCGTCCGCTCCGGGCGCGCCGGACTCGCCTCCGATCCCCCTCACCGTCTTTCCATCGAGGACTCCGCATGTTCGTGACCCACATCGAATGCACCGTCTGCGGCCAGCGTCACGAGGCCGGCCGCCTGCTCACCGTCTGCCAGGCCTGCGGCCAGATGCTCGCGGTCCGCTACGACCTGCCGCGCGCGGCGGAGGCGGTCTCCAAGGAGACCCTCCGGAGCCGGCCGCCCGGGATGTACCGCTTCCGCGAGCTGCTGCCGCTGGCCGCCACCGAGGAGCCGGTGACGCTCGGCGAGGGCGGCACGCCGCTCCTCGCGCTGCCCCGGCTGGCCGCGCACCTCGGGCTCCGGCACCTCTGGGCCAAGGACGAGGGCCAGAATCCCACCGGCACCTTCAAGGCGCGCGGGCTCGGCATGGCCATCACCAAGGCCCGCACCCTCGGCGTGCGCGGGCTCATGATTCCCTCCGCGGGCAACGCGGGCGGCGCGGCCGCGGTCTACGGCGCGCGCGCCGGCCTGCCGGTCGCGGTGGTGGTGCCGCGCGATACGCCGGAGGCGGCGGTGGCCGAGGCCGCCCTGGCCGGGGCGCACGTGTTCACGATCGACGGCACGATCGCCACCGCGGGCCGGGCCATCGCGTCGGTCGCCCCGGCCCTCGGCTGGTTCGACCTCGCCACGCTCAAGGAGCCCTACCGGCTCGAGGGCAAGAAGACGATGGGCCTCGAGCTGGCCGAGCAGCTCGGCTGGGACGCCCCCGACGTGCTGCTCTATCCGACCGGCGGCGGCACCGGGCTCGTCGGCATCTGGAAGGCCTACGAGGAGCTGGGCGCGATGGGCTGGGTCAAGGCCGGGCAGCCGCGCTTCATCGCGGTGCAGGCGGAAGGGTGCGCCCCGCTCGTCCACGCCTGGAAGGACAAGGCCGAGACCACCTCACCGGTGGAGAACCCGGTGACCGACGCGCCGGGTCTGCGCGTGCCCGGCCCCTTCGCCGGGCGGCAGATGCTCCGCATCCTGCGCGACACCGGCGGCTTCCCGCAGCCGGTGGGCGAGCGGGAGATCGTCGACGCCCAACGGCTCATGGCCCGCGTCGAGGGAATCTGGACCGCGCCCGAGGCGGCGGCCACCTTGGCCGCACTCCTTCATATGAAGGACGAGGGGCAGGTGGAGCCCACCACCCGGATCGTGCTCGTGCTGACCGGCGCGGGCATCAAGTACCCGCCGCCCCCGATGCCGCGGCCGGTGCACCTGGAGGGATCGGCCGAGGCCATGCTCGCGCGCTTCCGCGAGGCGATCGGCTCGTAATTCCCTTGACACCGTCGCGCGCCCGTCGGTAGATTCTCGGCACTCCCGGCCGACGCGCGGGAGATCTCCCCACGCTCGCAGCAGGAGGACGCCATGGGCGCGCTCACTCGCCGGAGATTCCTGACGGTGTCGGGCCTGGGGCTGGGCGCCTTGGCCGGCGGCGGGCTCGCCGGCTGTGCCGCGTCGATGAAGGGCGACTTCGCGCCCAAGAGCGGGCCGCGCGTGGTCGTCATCGGCGGGGGCTGGGGCGGGGCCACCGCGGCGAAGTACGTGCGGCTGCTCGACCCGGGCGTCGAGGTCGTCCTGATCGAGCCCGGCCGCCGGTTCGTCTCCTGCCCGTTCAGCAACCTGGTGGTCGCCGGCGTCCGCACCATCGATTCCCTCACGATGGGCTACGACGGCCTCCGCCAGCGCGGCGTGCGGATCATCCACGAGACCGCGAGCGCCATCGAGCCGGACACGAAGCGGGTGCGCCTCGGCGAGGGCTACCTGCAGTACGACCGGCTCGTGGTCTCGCCCGGGGTGGACTTCCAGTGGGAGCAGGTGGAGGGGCTGGCCCAGAACCAGGAGACGATCCTCCACGCGTGGAAGGCGGGCCCGCAGACCGCGCAGCTCGCCCAGCAGCTCGCCGCGATGCCGGACGGCGGCGTCTTCGTGCTCAGCATCCCGCTCGCGGCCTATCGGTGCCCGCCCGGCCCCTACGAGCGGACGTCGCTGGTGGCCTGGTACCTCAAGGCCAACAAGCCGCGGGCCAAGCTCATCGTGCTGGACGCCAACCCCAACATCATCTCGAAGACCGCGCTCTTCCGCGCCGCGTGGCAGGCCTATCCAAACATCGACTACCGGCCGGCCAGCCGGGTGATCGGGGTCGACCCGGGCGCGCGCGAGGTCCGCACCGAGTTCGATCGCGTCCGCTACGACGTGCTCAACCTCATCCCGCCCCAGCGCGCGGGGGCGATCGCGGTGCAGGCGGACCTGGTGGGCGGGGACAAGCGCTGGTGCGAGGTCAACCACGTGACCTACGAGTCGGTGAAGCAGCCGGGCATCCACGTGATCGGCGACGCGACCATCGGGCTGCCGGTGCCGAAATCCGGCAACGTGGCCAACGCGATGGGCAAGATCGCGGCGGCCTCGGTGGTGAGCCTGATCAACGGCAAGCAGCCGCCCATCCTCGCGCCCGGCAACACCTGCTACAGCTGGGTGAGCGATCGGGAGGCCATCGCGGTGGTCAACGCCTACAAGATCGACAACGGCAAGGTCGTGCAGATCGAGCAGAAGCTCACCCCGGCCCAGAGCCCGCTGGTGGCCCAGCGCGCGGTGGGTTGGGCCCAGTCGATCTGGGCGGACGTGCTGTCATGAGCGCGGCGACGCTGCTCGCGGCCGGGCTCCTGCTCGGCGTCCTCGGGGCGACGGCCGCGGAGGCGGCCGGCCCGCTCGACGAGCGCGGCGCGGTGAAGTCGGTCACCTGCTCCGCGTGCCACGGGGTGGGCGGCAACAGCCGGTCGGCCGCCATGCCGATCATCGCGGGGCTCGACGCCGGCTACCTCAAGAAGCAGATCGAGGCCTACGCGGCGGGCAAGCGGCTCTCCGCCGAGATGGAGCCCTACGCCAAGCAGGTCCTCGACCTCGGCGTGGACGACGTGGCCGCCTACTTCGCCGCGCGCCGGCGCGAGCCCACGCCGGTGACGTCGCCCGCGGACGCGATCGCGCGCGGGAGCAGCGCGGCCGCCCAGTGCGCGAGCTGCCACGGCCCCCGGGGCCAGGGCGACGCGGGCCGGGGCATCCCGGGTCTGGCCGGCCAGGCGCCGGGCTACCTGCGCGAGCAGATGCTGCTGTTCAAGGCGGAGCGGCGCAGCCCGGGCGATCCCGCGGTCGGCGCGGTCAAGGCGATGCTGAAGACGATCCCGGACGACACCTTCGCCGACCTGGCCGCCTACTACTCGAGCCTCCGCTAGCGGCAACTCGCGCTATCATGGTGGCTCCCATGAGCCACCCGGGAGGAGGAACGGCGGAGTCGCCGGAGTGACGCTGGCGCTCGCGCTCCTTCTCTTCGGCCTCGCGTTCTGCGGGGCCTTCGTCTCCGGCCTGGTCGGCGTGGGCGGCGCGGTGGTGATGATCCCGCTCCTCTACTACGTGCCGCCGCTGCTCGGCGCTGGCGAGCTCCCGATCCAGGACGTGGCCGGGCTCAGCATGACGCAGGTCCTCGCCGCCGCGCTCACCGGCGCGTGGAGCCACGGCCGGCACGCGCTGGTCCACCACCGCCTGGCCTGGACCGGCGGGCCCGCGATGGCGGCGGGCGCGCTGCTGGGCGCGATCGCCTCCGCCCGGGTCTCGGGCCGCGCGCTGCTCGCCACCTTCGCGCTGATGGCCACCGCGGCGCTGCCGCTGATGTTCGTCACGCCGGCTGCGCCCGCGCGGGACGGCGACCCGGCGCTGGCGCGGTTCAGTCGTCCCGCCGCGGTGGGGCTGCCCGGCGCGATCGGGCTCATGGCCGGGCTGGTGGGCGCGGGGGGCGCGTTCCTGCTCGTCCCGGTGCTGGTCGGCGTGATGCGGGTGCCGATGCGGCTCGCCATCGGCACCTCGCTGGCCATGGTCGGCATGGCCGCGGTGACCGGCTTCCTGGGCAAGGTCCTGACCGCCCAGGTGCCGCTCTGGCCGGCGGCCACCGTGGTGCTCGGCTCACTGAGCGGGGCGCCGCTCGGCGGCCGGGTGAGCCGCCGGGTGCCGGTGCGGGTGCTGCGCGGCGTGCTCGCGGGTATCATCGCGCTGGTCATGCTGCGCGTCTGGCACGACGTGGCGACCCACTGACATGCGATACGGCTTCGTCATCGATCAGCGCAAGTGCATCGGCTGTCACGCCTGCACGGTGGCCTGCAAGGAGGAGAACCAGGTCCCGCTCGGGGTGAACCGCACGTGGGTGAAGTACATCGAGAAGGGGGTGTACCCGGACACGCGGCGCTACTTCAGCGTGATGCGGTGCAACCACTGCGACAACGCGCCGTGCGTGACGATCTGCCCCACGGTGGCGCTCTACCGGCGGCCCGACGGCATCGTGGACTTCGACGGGGAGCGCTGCATCGGCTGCAAGTCGTGCATGCAGGCGTGTCCCTACGACGCGCTCTACATCGACCCCGAGACGAAGACCGCGGCCAAGTGCCACTACTGCGCCCATCGGGTGGAGGTCGGCCTCGAGCCGGCGTGCGTCATCGTGTGCCCGGTGCAGGCGATCGTGCCCGGCGATCTCGACGACCCGCACAGCACGATCTCGCGGCTCGTCGCCTCGCAGCAGACCCAGGTGCGCAAGCCGGAGCAGGGGACGCGGCCCAAGCTCTACTACCTGGGCGCGGAGGCCGCCGCGCTCACCCCCGACATGCAGGAGCGCCGCGGGGGCTTCGTGTTCTCCCAGGTCGGGAGCATTCCCATGCCGGGCCAGCCGAATCGCCCGGTCGCGTCCGCGCCGGCGAGACCGAGCGCGCCGGCCACGTCCCTGAGCGACGGAATCGATCTGCTCGCTCTGGCCCGCACCGTATACGATGTCGCCCACCCCGAGCGGGCGTGGGGATGGAAGGTCGCCGCGTACCTGTGGACGAAGTCGATCGCGGCGGGCGCGTTCCTGGTCGCCTCGCTGGGGCTCGCGGCCGGGCTCTTGACCGTGGATGCGCTGGTAGGGCTCGCGGTCCCGGTGATCGGGCTCGCGTTCTTGCTGCTGACCTCGCTGCTGCTGGTGTTCGATCTCAAGCGCCCCGAGCGCTTCCTCTATCTCGTGCTCAAGCCGAATCCCCGCTCGTGGCTGGTGCTGGGCGGCTTCATCCTGTTCGCGGCCGGGGTGCTCGGCGCGCTGTGGCTGCTCGCCGGGCTGCTGGCGCACCTCGTGGTGCTGCAGCTGCTCGCGTGGCCCATGGCGGTGGTGGCCGCCGCCACCGCGGGGTACAGCGCGTTCCTCTTCGGCCAGGCCGAGGGCCGCGACTTCTGGCAGAGCCCGCTGCTGCTGCCGCACCTGCTGGTGGCCGCGCTCGTGGCCGGCTCGGCGAGCCTGCTGCTCGCCGCCCGTGCGCTCGGCAGCGCGTCCCTCATCGCGGGCGGCCTCGGGCTCGTGCTCTGGGGCTCGCTCGCGGTGAGCGCGCTGGTCCTGTTCGCGGAGCTGTTCACCGCGCACGGCACCCGGGACGCGGCGCGGGCGGCCCGCCTGCTCACCCACGGACCGCTGCGGGTGCCGCTCTGGGGCGGGGTGGTGGTCGCCGGGATCGCGCTGCCGCTCGTGCTGCTGCTGAGCGCGTCGGTGCCGCTCGGCTCCGAGCTGGCCGCCGGCCTCGCGCTCGGCGGCCTCTGGCTCTGGGAAGAGCTCTGGATCCGCGCGGGCCAGATGATCCCGCTCAGCTAGGAAGGGGTCAGGTCTTGCATTACGACATTTTCGCGACGCGAGAGCCAACCACGAGGGAGGGAATGTCGTAATGCAAGACCTGACCCCAAACGAGCCGCTGCATCCGATGGCTCGGACGCTGGCGGCGCCGGCGCCCGGGCTGGAGCGGTTTCCGCCTCCAGCGCGGTGGGACGACTGGGAGGAGCTGGACGGCAAGGCGTGGCCGCGCAAGGTGAAGCGGCGCTTCCAGCTCATCCCCACGATCTGCTTCAACTGCGAGGCGGCCTGCGGGC
>Ga0210409_10007685_pt1 | contig 11072 bp, 11 predicted proteins | sample IncBWH17MmetaG_FD_161649 | JGI IMG/M metagenome (GOLD analysis project Ga0210409, IMG submission 161649) | Forest soil microbial communities from Barre Woods Harvard Forest LTER site, Petersham, Massachusetts, United States - Inc-BW-H-17-M | ecosystem: Environmental > Terrestrial > Soil >...
GCTTTGATGTCACACACATGCGGAACCATCTGCGAGCGGCGGGGGCGAGATGGGGACGCGCCTTCAGAACGAAGGGCCGGGCGACGGTCGCGCGTCGCTGAATCCATTTGCTTTTCAAGGACCTTGCCGGCTTGCGAGCGCGCGCCGGTGTTCCGCCGTCGCACGTCCGCTCGCAATCCGCGTCTGAGCCCAAGTTTACACCACGACGGCGCATCGTTCGGGAGGCTTATAGGCCAGCCCAATAGCGGAAATCGATGTGCCTCCCCGACCTTCCTCCGGACCGACGTCGACGAAGAGGACCTGATCCTGGTCGTGATGAATGATGCCTCCGAGCCGCGCACGCAGCTCGACCAGCGCGCGATGCGTCAGCTCGCATCGAAAGACGGAGAGCTGGACGTGCTCGCCGTAGCCCTTCATCAGCTTGAACACCTTCCGCAGGCGTTTGGGATCGCTGATGTCGTACGAGACGATGTACGTTTGACGCATCGTCGACCTCAGCGCGTCCGGAAGGCGGGGTAGTCCTCGATCTCCCCGAGCAGGCAGCGTGCGAGCAGTCGCGCTTGTACTTCCAGCACGCGCCGGTAGCTGATTCGATAGCCGAACACGGGATGTGTGATGAGTTGTTCCATCCGGCGCTCATAAGCGAAAAGGAGACGCCGCCGTGCGGCGGGACGCATCGACACGCCCGACGGATGGGACGAGAAGTCCATGGGACCGAAGCTGCCGCCGTTGACGGCGCCGATGACGACCGAGTCGGCGACGAGCGGGCGGAACTCCTCCATCAGGTCGAGGGCCAACGCCGGACGGCCGAAGCGCGGCTGATGGTAGAAGCCCAGCAGAGGGTCGAGCCCGACCGCCGAGAGCGCGAGGACGAAGTCCTTGGTGAGCAGCGAGTACACGAACGACAGGAGCGCGTTGACTGGATCCCTGGGCGGCCGGCGGTTGCGTCCGTCCAGATCGAAGGTGCCAGCGAGGGCCGCGTCTCCCTTGAGCATGCCGGTGAACTCGCCGAAATAACTGCGGGCGGCGGTGCCCTCGAGACCCAACAACGTGTCGAGAGCCTCTGCCCGCTCCGCCTTTTTGGCGAGCTGTTCGAGCTCCGACAGGACGAGGAGTGGAGGTGCAGCGTGATTGCGGCGCAAGAGCGTGCGACTGTTGCGCACCTTGGATGCGACGAAGCCGCGCGCCAGCCGCAGGCAGAACGCGGGGTCGAAAGCCGCCCTGTGCTGCGCGAGACGCAGCTCGACATTCTTCGACTCGACGCCGCTCGCCCGGCCGTAGTACCAGCCTCCGTAGCTCAAGAACGACACCGGAATGCAGCGCTCGAGCAGCGCGCGCATCGCCTGAGCGCTCACCTGCACGTTCCCATAGAGGACGACGTGGGACGTGTTCGGAAGTCGGGCCGTCACCGACCCCGCGGCGGAACGCTCACCCTCCTGCGACCGATTGGGCCGGCCGCGCACGACGAGGCAATCGCCATCGAGCCCGATACGCGCGCCCTGCTCCTGAACATAGAGCGGCAGCTTTTCGTCGCTTGCGGGATGCAGGCGGCGGAGCGGCCGGACAGGCTCGGAAACCTCGCCGCCGAGATCCCAAGGGTCGGGGTCGGTGATCACAGGAGCGTCGAGGACGGCGAGCGGCTCCGACCGAGGGGGCTCCAGGTCTTCGAGGCCCCCTCGCTCGAGCCCACGAAGAAGGTTGACCTCGTCCGGCAGACAGATGCCGACGAGCGAGCACCCATTGCACTTGGGGCTATCGACGAGAGGCGACGGGGCCTCGGCAGCCTCCGTGAGCTGACGCGCGCGCGCGACCGCACCCAGCGTCGCCGTAACGAGTGCTTCATCCATTGTGATCGTCACACGCCGGCGCGACCCCGCGAAGTAGATGTCGCCATGATGGCAGCGATAGCCATGCTCGCGAAGCAGCAGCACCTGCGCGCAGAGCTGAGCGCGCTCCGGCAGGTAGGCGCCTTCGGGGAGATCGGGCGCCTTTCCGCGCTTGTACTCGATGGGGACCACGTACCCGTCTGCACTCCCTTCGACGACGTCGATCTTGGCTGTCATTCCGACCCGCTCGGACGAGAGCCACAGCGTGCGCGCCTGATACGGCAAGTCGAGGGGCAACGAAGAATCGGAAACGTCCGCCGTGGCCGGCGCGGACGCGCCGACGTCCGCGATCGCCTCAGAATCGCGGCAAGCGCCGTCGCTGGGAGCCGCCGGTAGCTTCCCTCCCGGTTGGTCCGCCCGCTTGTGCGTTGCGCGGCCCTCCACCGTGAACGCGTTGTCCGCGAACTCGCCCTGCGCCCACTCGAGGTAGAGCAGACGCTCGCAGTAGAGCACCTCGTTGATCATGCGCGCCGGCACGAGAGCGGGCGCCGAGCTGACTATCGGTAGGCGGCGCGGCAGCGGCTTCGCGCGCGCTTCGGGAAGGGGGGACGCGATGGGGACAGAAGAGGGTGCGGGATCGGTAGGCATCGGTTTGGCTCCAAGACCATCTTGGAGCCCCGCCTCTCTCGAAACGGTGGTCGCGTTGGGCGCGGCTGGGCTGGCGTTCAGGCCGAGGTGCGGCTCGGCGATCAGGCCGCATACAAGAGCTCACGCGAAGCCAAGACCTCGTCGCGCACTGCCGGCTTGAGCCCCCGCAGGGGTACAAGGTCCACGGGACGTCCGAACAGATCCGACAGCTCGCGTCGGAGGCGGGCGAGGGTCAACAGGCCAACCGACGCATCCGGTTTGAAATCCACCAGGACGTCCACGTCACTGTCCGGACGGAAGTCCGGACGGAGAATCGAGCCAAAGAGCCACAGGTGGGCGACGTGCGTCGAGCCACACACCGCTGCGAGCTGGCGCGGGTCTACCCGGAGGCGGCGTTCGATATCCACGCCTGTCTTTGTAGCACCGACAGTCGAGGGCCGTGTCCCCGTCCGCAGCCACCTGAGCTCCGTCCGTCGCTCAGCCGCACGCGGTGGCGGCTCGTGGCGTGGCCGGCTGACGCGGCGCGCGTGATACTCTCACCAGGCGACGGATGACCGTCGTATCAACGCGCTTCGGGCCGCTTTGGCGGAGGATTCCTCGGTGCAGGTAGCGTACCTGTTTGGATCCGCCGCCCGCGGCGAGGACGCAGTAGGATCCGACATCGACGCGGCGGTTCTCACCGACCAGAGAATCGATCTGCGCCGCCAAGCCCTCCTCTCCGAGAGCCTCGGCCGTGTGGCGGGGAACGGGGTTCGAGTCGACGTCGTCGAGCTCAGGACCGCGTCTCCGGTGCTGTGTTGGGATGTGGTGCGCGACGGCGTTGTTCTGGTGGAGCGCGATCGCCTCGCGCGCTTCGATTTCGAGATGGATGCGATCCGCCGGTTCGAGGATACCCGTCCGCTCAGGCGTATCCAGCACGAGCTGCTTCGAGAGGCCGCCCGTGGTCCTGCGTGAAGAAGCGCTCGCCGAGCGCATCGCGCTGCTCCTGGGTTCGCCTGTCTACCGGTCGCCGCGTATACTCACCTTCATGATCCCGAAGGAAAACGTCGTCGAGCTCGTCGACGCGCACGCGCGGCTCGAGCAGGAGCCCACGACGGGCGCTATCTGGATCCGTCCGGAGGCCAGCGAGGCCTGGTTGGTGGAGGTGATTCCAACGATGGCCGACGACGAGAAGGCTGAGGAGCCTACGTTCTTCAACCCGGGGGTCGAGTTTCGGTTTCCCTTGGTCCTCATCGCGGGAAACAGACGCAGCCTCGAGGCTGCCCTTCGCCGCAAGCTGGACCTTGCGCGCGCGGTGGCGGATGGCACCGTCGTGCTCGACCTAGGAGACGCCGCACCTCTCGTCCAGCTGGCACGCGAGATCTCGCGAGCTGCCTGAGATGGCCGACGAACGGCTGAGGGCCTGGATTCGCCAGGCTCGTGCGGATCTCGATGCCGCGAGACTTCCGAACGGAGCCGAGTGCCACAGGCGTTATTGGCTCCAGCAAGCCTGCGAGAAAGGAATCAAGGCGCTTGGCTTGATTCTCTGGCGCGGGGCGGTTGCTGACGAGGCCGGGTTCCAGAGGTTCTTCCTGCACCACCATTCGCCACTAAAGCAGCTCAGGGACGAGATAGGCGCCGACCCGGCATCGGCCAAGTCGTTGCGGCTGCTCCTTCGCCAGCTCGACGCGGAGCTCCAGAACCTGGACGGCGAGGGTCTGCTTCGCAAGGTGGACGCGACGACACCGACGACCGATCCCGCCGACGCGAGCTATCGGTATCCCTTCCGAGACTCAGCTGGCCAGGAGATGGCCCCGGTCGATTGGCAGACGGCTGATTGGGACGCTTACCAGGGTAATTTCGATGGCGTTACAGCGTCGATAGGCCGTTTCCTTCGCAGCGTCGAGAACCGTCGCCAGCGGGGCCGCTCCATCGCGTGAAAGCGGCGGACACGGATGGACAGGGCGGCGACCGGCTAAGTGGCCCGCGGTCTGGTGACCGCGCCTCTTTTACGATACGCGCGGCAGCCCGGAGCGCATCGTTGATCGCCTTGGCGCTGGGGGGAAGACGGTCCAGACATCCGGATCGATGGTTACCGCGTGGACGTTGTCCAGGCGAGCGTGCGTGCCGCGCCTCGCTCGGCTGAAGTCGTACTCAGGCAGCGCGTCATCGTGAGCGCCGCCGCGAGCTACCTTACGAGGTGCTCTCTTCACGCGTCCCCTCTCGAAAGGACACCGCGGTGCGCGCGCAATTCGTCACGACGCTAGGCGTCGGGAGCCACGCGTCGTACCGCGATCATGTCGCCGGCGCCCACCTTTCGGACGTCCGGTACTCGGAGAGTGACGAGCCCCTGGGTCCGTCCGGAAGCGGTCACGAACTCCATCTCCACGCCATCCGGCTCGTACAGCTCGACGACGGCCCCGAGATCCCCCGCCTTGAGGCCGTGCTCGGGGATGTCGCGGGTCAAGGCAACGCATTCGAGTGGCTGGAGATCCATCAGGAGCCTTCCGGGTACAGGGTGACGAGACGCGGCGCGTGTTCGCCGCGCCGGACGATCCAGGTTGACACGACGGCCGCAGCGCGGCCAGCCGGAACCTCATAGGCCTCGCGCCGGGCTGAAGTTCAATTTGTAGTTCGCTCCGACCCCACTTTGAGAGGACGCTGGCAAACGCACCATGCCGGACCTCTCAGCGTTCGCGATCCGCGCGTTTGGCAACACTTGCAGGTGAGAAACTCCCGTAGCCTCCCTGATCCGTGCGATCGATCGCCGACTCGAACACCACCGGCACGCCGCGCGCGCGGAGAACGCGCGGATCCACGTCGAACAGCTCAGGCGACGTCACGAGGGACGACACCACCGCGCGCGTCAGAGACCCCGTCCAGACCGGCCATCGGAAGAAGCCGGTCTTCCATCCACCACGGCACCCCGTCGTGAGGATGCGATCGCGCACCGGAGCGACCCTGATGAATGAAAGGCCGCGAAACGCGAGCCAGTCTGCGCCCGACACACCCAGCTTCTTCTCCTTAGAGGGGTCGCCGGCTCGGAGCGCGTAGTCGCGCGACTGCGAGTTGTCCCACTGGAGAACAGGCAGGGGTTTGGTGTACCGCCACGGCCCGAAGATCGCCTCCTCGAGATCCTCGCGTTTCACCCCCTTCTGTAGGTCACTTACCATCGCGAGGAACTCCTGCTGCCCTGCCGTGAAGTGCAGCGCGGTCGGCTTGATGTTCCCGTTGTTGTCGGTGGCGACATCCGTTGCGAATGCCGCCGCGAGCGCGAGGCTCCGGTCTCCCTCTGCGGCGACTAGCCCGCGAAGATATTTGACGAATTCCCTCGGCGGAGGCTTGAGGTCATGCGCCTCAGCTCCGTCGCCTCCCTTTCTGTAGTGAAGCTGCACTGCCGGCTCGCTTGCAAAGCTTTCCAAATCAAGCCTGAGCACGTCGAGTAGCGCGTCCCGGTCCGGCCCATCCACCAGGACTGGCCGGTACGTGCCGACGGAACGCCACGCGAGCTTCGGTTGTGGCTGGCCATCCCGTGCGTGATCGGCGACCACATTGAGGGCACCCAACGCCGCAAGGAACCCGAGAGGGTTCTTTCCGTCGAGCCCAGTGAGCAGCACCTCGCTCATGTCGACTCCTGGTCAGCGAAGGCTCGCCTCTGCTCCTCTTCGCTCCGGCGATGGTCCGCCAGGCGTAGGATCGCCTCGAGCCACGCAAGGCCGAACCACCCGTATCGCTCTACGAGCAGCCAGAACCGCGCAGGGATCCCCGAGTCGAGCGCGGCGAGGTCGTGCCTGCTCGACACCTGGACTTGGACCCCCTCCGCGTCGAGAGTGAGCTGAACCGGTTCGCGATCTTCGACGACGGGTGCGAACGGACGGCACCAGCCGTGGTGAGAAGCCACCAGATGGAGCACGAGATCCGTGTCCGCGGCTTCGGCGAGGAGAGAGACTCCTCTCTCAAGCAAGGAGACAGACGAGAGTTCGTGGCGGGCTCCTTTCGGGTATTGGGAGCGCTCCCGAGCGCGGATGCGTGTGGCACGATCTGCCGCGACGATCCTGCTCTTCGCGAGCGGCTGGGAGGCGACATCCGCGAGGGGGCTCCCTCCGCGAAGCATTCGCTGAAAGCGCGGGTCGACTTTTCCCGCGTCGTGCCACCGCGCGGCGATCTCGAGATCGCGGACCCGCTCCGGAGGTAGGCCGCATTGCGTGGCGAACTGCCCCGCCCACGTGCGCACGCCTTTCATGTGAGCATCAAGCGTCACTTCGACGCCCGTGTACGACGCGCCATCGTCCTCGGTCGAGACGTCCGCGCCGTCGTCGCCACCGTCCATGGGGACGCGCACACGACCGACGAGGCCGAGATAGCCGGGCTCTAGGTCTGCGCTGTCCTTGACCTCGGCGCCCACGAGCCGCACGATTGCCGGCGGGCGACGTCTGTTCTTCGACATCGCGCTCACGACCTCCCTGAACACTCCGGTAGGGGCGCGGACTGCATCGCCGCCAACCAATTGGCCACGCCTTCTCGCTCGCCGTCATCCGGATCGTCTTTGATGAGGGGCGGAGGTGTCGGCCAAGCCGGCGACATCAGCGCAGGGTAAAGCCTCAGCGTCGGACGTCGCGTCTGTTCCCATCGGGCGCGATCGCCAAGGTCGGCGACGCGTTCGGTCGAGGACGGATCCCAGGTGCCGTAGCCGAGGCCACCGTAAGTGCTCGGAACAACGATGGTCATTCCGGGTCTGAGGTCGTCTGCCTGAACGATAACGCTGTCTTCCCCCTTCCAGAGCAGCGCGCCACGCGACATCCTTTGATCGGGGCGCTCCTTCTCGTCTTCCTTCTCGGAGCGGCCCTCAACGTCGGCGACGTCTGGCACAACGGTCCCTGCGAGCCACGCACGCGCTGCGCCGATCGGCACGGCCAGCGCCTCCAATCCGGTCGGGGGGCACACCTCGATGCGCGCCAGAAGCGCCGCCAGGGCGCCCTGGATGCCTCGTAGCTCCTCCGGGCTGACTGCCACTCGCGGGTCAGCTCGCGCGACGAGCTCTGCGGTCATGTCAGCGCGCCAGACGATTTGCACGTCCGCGTCCCGCTTTTGGTCCACGCCGTGAAGCCACAATGAGACGTCGGGATCGGGTTGCGGAATCGGCGCCGTCTGCGTCCACGTGTCAAGGTGAGCGGGCAGCATGACAGGCGCCCGCGACGACGGCGGCAGCATCTTCGCGAGATCGTCGCCGCTCGGCAAGCACACGTCCATCGCTTGAATCCCGAAGTCGCGCGGCGCCCCTTCGATCCACTTCCAGGTCTCTTCGAGCGCCCGGCCGTAGACGAAGTCTGGCTCGTCTTTTCCGAGCGCGTCCGAGCGTACGAGCACGACACCGCGCGCGTCGGTAATCGCGCCAAGTCGATTCAGTCGTCCAAAACGCTGTCGGAGGGCGTCCAGGGAAGCACACTCGGTAACGAGAGCGTCGAAGTCGAAGTCTGCGCCAGCCTCGATGCACTGCGTAGCGATCACGATGATTGGCAGGGCGGTCGAATCGCGCCGACGGCCAGAGGAGACGAGCTCCGAGAGTCTCTTGTCGACGTCGTTGCGGTCGAGCGGTCGCATGCGCCCCGTGACCAGGAAGACACCCTCGTCTCTGCGGCTCTTGACGAGCTTGAACACGTCGAGGGCCGTCGCCACGCGATTGACGACAACGCCGACCACGCGTCCCGGCATTGCGAGGGCCTCGACGCGGTTCGCGCACTCCTCGGCGAGCTTCGCGCGCCGCGCGGCCTCACTTCCCACGACCTTGACCATTGCGTGCTCAAGGGGTTTGGCTGCGCGCAGTCGACGAACCAGCCGTTCGTCCCGATGGTCCTCCTCCGTGAGCCCGAAGCTCGAACCCTTGCTGCCGGGTGTCGCCGACATCGCAACGAACTGCCAGCGGTCCGGAAGAGATGTCTTCGCCCGGGTTCTGTAGCGACGGATAGCTTCGAGCGTCTCCAGAAACGGTTGCGACAGATGCACCTCGTCCAACAAGAACAGGCTGTCGTGACCGAGCAACCCCGCGTGGATCGGACGCATCGCATCGCTCACGCCGTAGCCACGAAAGAGAAGGCGCGACCCCACCTGATCGACCGTCGACACGGCGACCAGCGGTTGATCGGGCCTCTTTGCCCACGTATCGTCACGTGGCATCCCACCGCGTAGCTGGGCCCGGGCCAACGGCTCCTCCGTACCGCTCAGGCCGCAAAGCCGCTCGCGCACAGCGCCGAGCACACCGTGCGTCGGGCCCTTGAGTGCGTCAGAGATTTTCTTGGCTCGCTCGAACGCCTGGTCGACGACTGTGCGTCGATCGACCACCATGACGATGCGACGCGGGGCGTTGCGCTCTCGGGCCGCACGCCCTGCATCGAGGGCGAGATGGAATACGGCTACGTCGATCGCGGCCGTCTTTCCGGAGCCCGTCGGCAGATCGAGGAGCGAAGGCCATCGCCCCTCCTTCGCGACTTGTTCTAGGAGGCGAGCTTGCCACGGAAAAGGACGATGCTCGTGCACCGCCTCGAAGTACGCCGGGAAGTCATGAGGAGCGAGATCAGGCATTGTCCCTCAGCGGCCGAAAAAGGCCGAGCCCCACGTACCGCCCCGCCCCGAGAAGGATCGGACCCTCGACGGGCTCGTCGAAGGTGAGCGTTGCGTGAACCAGGACGCGCTGAATGGGGGGCTTCCCCGTCTGATAGGGCGGGAACTGTCGCGCCTTGTCGCCCCCGGCGAGCGGCGCGGCAGCCATGGCAGTGACACGCCTCGGTCGCGGGAGGCCAATGCGCTCGCAGGCGACGGCGATCGTCTGCTCCGCTTCAGCGTACGCGGTCGACTCCTTCCTCGCATCCGAGGATCGCAGGTCACCCGGATTGCGATCCAGCGCGAGCGGCGTCGCGCTCGCCCATGTCAACGCGCGGCCGCACCATGTCCTCGCGAGAAGCGTGGCCTGTTTCGCGTCCTCTTCGAGCGCGACCAGGAAGAGTACGCCGGATCTGCCGAGAAAGACCGGAAGGCGCGGCATCTCCTCGTCGCCCTTGCGCTCTGCCTTTTGCCATGCACGGACCGCGAGGTACACGGCGTGTCGCTCCTCTTTTGTCGCGGCGGTTGGCAGGACCAAGCCGACGCCGAGGATCGAACCATCAGCACGATCATGCCCGACGAACGGAAGCGGCACGATCGCGAGGTGCGGCCGCTCGCTCGGTTCGCCTGGTGCCCGGTGCCCTGAGAGGATCTCGGGCGCCGCTTCGCCGTACGCCTTGAGGAGGGCCTTCCGTACCGTGCGCGCGACGTCCGCAGCGCGCACCGACGGCAAGCGAGGTCCATCCACGCGTCGAAGGACGATCCAGTCCGGGCTGAACGCTGTCGTAGCCGCACGCTCCTCCAATGAGGTCGTCGGACGCACGTAGCGCTGGAACGACGCGGGCATCACCCGTCCTGGCTCGTCGCCCTGGTGCTCGAAGATCGCGTCGAGCGCTGCCAGTTGGCCTGGCTGGACGACGCGCAAAACCCTCTCGTCCTGGCCGTCGCGAACCTCGCCGGTTTCATCCGGAATCCACGTCGCCTTCGGTCCCTCCTCGCAGAGGCGGACCGTTACCAGCGACGACGAGTGCCCGAGGCGCACGACCCGTGCGGCGAGTGTGTCGATCGCTGCGCGGAGCACTGCCGAGACGTCTGCCTTTGGCCACGCAAAGACGACGCGGGGATCTGCCGGCGTGATGGAGGGGAACGTGCGGGGCTGTTTGCCTCGATGCTCCGGGAGGAGCGACGTGGCCCTCGAAGGACCATCCTTGCCTTCCTTCCCTGACGGCGCCGCGGCGATCGCCTTCCGCACCGCTTCGTCGAAGCGCGTACTCGCCTTGGCCATCTTCTTTTCGGCGGCAGTCAGCGCTTTGACGCTCTTGCCCTCCGCGGCGGCGACTTCGAGACGCGTATCTTCCAGCGCCCGCGCTTCGTCGTCTACCGAGTTCACGACACTCGCGTCGTTCACGGGAACGAAGACCGTCACGACCTCGCGAGCACTGGCTTCCGAGGCTGTGATCTCTGGGGAGCCAAGCCGCTCCATCCACTCGAGCGCCGCGCGCTCCGCTTCCGAAGGCTCGGGCGTCTCAAAATGGGTGGCCGCTAGAGCAGAGAACAATCGCGCAGGGTGCGGCGGCCACTCCGCGCGTCCGCGGTCATCGAACGCCGTCGCCACATAACGACCCGTCAGTAGTGCGACCTCAATGGTTAGCATCAGGTCCCGCCCTCCGCTTCGCCCTCGCCGCTCGCCGCGACCTCGCGACTCTTACGAATGAGCCCGGAGAGCTTCGGCGCAGGGAGCAATGTCAAGGGCTTCGGGTCCCAGCCGAAACCGTGCTGACGCGCTGCTTGCTCCGCGGCCCTAACCAGAGCCGCCGCTTCGACTTTAGAAAGCGAGAAGCGCGCCGGGTCGCCTCCGTCGCGGCCAATGACCTCCAGGACCAGCGGCTGCTTGGCCACGAGGATCGAACGCGAGCGCAGGTCGAAGTCGTTGTCGCGCTGGTACGCAATGGCTGCGAGCGCCAGCGCCGCGAGTGAGGTGCGGGCGACCGTCTCCGCCGCATCCCGCGTCTCGGCAGCGAT
>Ga0210409_10007687_pt1 | contig 11071 bp, 4 predicted proteins | sample IncBWH17MmetaG_FD_161649 | JGI IMG/M metagenome (GOLD analysis project Ga0210409, IMG submission 161649) | Forest soil microbial communities from Barre Woods Harvard Forest LTER site, Petersham, Massachusetts, United States - Inc-BW-H-17-M | ecosystem: Environmental > Terrestrial > Soil >...
ATAACTTTCTGGCGGAGTATGTTTTTTCGACCAACTATGGCCTGGCCCCTTCCAGCCACGTTTTTCTTCTCCGTTACAGCTTCAGAATGCCCGAGCATTGAAACAATCCTAGCCCTGGCACATGCGCGTCCAGGCCCTGCATAGCCAGAGAAAGCTTCATCTGCGAGAAATGCGGCCTGCCTCGCTCCCGACACCTGCGGACACCCTGCGGCACGTCGAGACAATCTCTGCCGTGATGTGCGGCAGATTGCCGCCTGTCGCATGCAACTTTGACTTTTGCGAGATAAATGGTCCCATTCGCTTAATAGTTTGAGCCGATCGATGTTTTGGTCTCCCTTGTGGTGATGGCGAGCAAGCGGCGGGCCAGGTCTGCCTCGAGTCAATTGCTGGGATTGCACGAGAGTCATTTTGCTCCCGCCCTTCCTCTTAAGTTCTGGTTGTCGCCCGCGCAGAAAGGGATCGTAAAATTCGCTACTGCGCAGAAATCCTTCCGGGCGGCAACTGGACACAGCGGAGAACCCTGACCGCGGCAGAATGCCGCGAGATTTGGGTTCGCAGTACCGGATGGAAGTCTCACTTCTTTACTTTCAGCGAGTTAGTTGTGCAATGAAGACCCAGCATGGCGTTCGAAGTGCACATGGCGATTGAGGCAGCAAAGGAGCTGCCGAATCATGAAAAAGTCAATGTACATGTTGTTCGCCGTTGCAGCATTGATGCTGGCTGGCGGCCGTTTGTCCGCTCACAGCGTCACGTTGTCCAGCAGTCACACTGCGTCCGTGATGCAAGCCGTTGATGATGAACCAACGTCGCCGGACCCGGCAGGCGACCCGGATGGCCCCAATGGGCCGGACGGCGGTCCGGACGGCGAAGGAGAAGGTGGACCAGGAGCTGTGTAGGCATAAGAAAGCCGTCACATCTCCGTAGTGTAGTTACCGGTGACCGCCGGGAGGTCACTACGGGACACTCTCTCGGGTGTCCTCCCGTCGGCTGCTTTCCCCAGCCCGAGAAAGTCATTCATGAAATATCCAGTCTTTACCTTATCTTGTGCTTTCGTGCTTCTTATCACTCTGTTCTCTAACTTATTGGGCTTCGCGCAAGGCAAGAACCTAGGGACGATCATGGGACAGGTATCCGATCCGTCCGGAGGATCGATTCCGTCCGCGACAGTGGCGCTCATGAACGGGCAACGCGTGATCAAGAGCACCCTGTCCGGTGATGACGGAACCTACCGGTTGACCGCCTTTCCTCCAGGGCGTTATCGAGTCCGCGTTACCGCCGAGGGCTTCGCATCGCAAGAGAGTTCTCTCTTCGACCTCGCTTCAACCCCATCAAGAGTTTTGAATTTCACACTCAGAGTGGAATCGGTTAACGAACAGATCAACATACACTCGGAATCGCCCGGAACGTTGAACACGGAAAAAGACGCTAATGCCAGCGGCATCATTCTTACGGGCAAACAATTAGACGCGTTGTCGGATGATCCAGAAAACTTGCAGGCGGATCTCCTAGCTCTCGCTGGGCCGGGTGCAGGGCCGGACGGCCCGCAATTCGTCGTCGATGGCTTCACTGGAGCGCGGCTGCCTCCCAAAGAATCAATCCGTGAGGTGCGCGTTAGCAGAGATCCATTCTCCGCCGAGCGCGATCAGCTAGGCTATGGACGCATTGAGATCTTTACCAGCGCAAGTTCTGCCAAACTTCATGGTCAGGCATTTTTCAACATAGACGACTCCGCACTAAACTCGCGAAACCCTTTTGCCTCGAACAAGCCCGGAGTTCAATCTCGCCGGTACGGGGGAAATCTTGCCGGTCCACTGACACAGCATCTCTCCTACTTCCTCGATTTCGAACGCCGTGATATTGGCGATAGTGCGGTCATCAATGCCACGGTGTTGGATTCCACGTTTCGTCCAATGAGTCTTAGGGAGGCGATTTTCAATCCGCGGAGTCGGACTTCCGTCAGTTCCCGGCTTGACTACCAGTGGAACGCCAAGAATGCCCTAACAGGCCGTTATTCCTGGTTCGATTCACATGAAGAAAACTCCGGTGTAGGCAAAACCTCTCTCCTATCTGGTGCCTATCGTTCCACAATCAACGACGGAACGCTTCAACTCCACGAGACGTCTGTTTTGAGCCCCAGGATCGTTAACGAAATGGCCTTCCAATACGCTCGCTACCGGGCGAGTTTTATTGGCAGCACTTCGGTGCCTACGATCTCTGTCCTTGATTCCTTTACGGGCGGCGGAGCTAGTGTGGGACCGTCCTCCAGCGATCTGCATCACTTCGAGCTGCAGGACAACCTATCGATCTCCCATCGTGAACACATCTTGCGGTTCGGCGCCAGAGTTCGCACCGTTCTCCTCAAGGACGCTTCTACTCAAACTTTCAACGGCAACTTCCTTTTTGCAGGAGGATCCGCTCCTCTCTTGGGCGCTGGCGACCAGCTGATCCTCGATTCCTCCGGTAATCCACCGTTCATTCCAGTCACCTCGCTCGAGCGATACCGCCGAACACTTGTCTTTTCCCAACGAGGACTTTCCGATTCCGCAATTCGTGCACGTGGAGGAGGCGCTTCCCAATTCTTGCTGGCAGGCGGAAACCCTGCTGTCAGCTTGCATCAGACAGACGCAGGGGTCTTCGTAGAAGACAACTGGCGCGTTCGCTCGAACTTGACTCTCGGCATGGGACTACGTTACGAGGTGCAGAATCACCTCGCGGACTGGAGGGATCTCGCTCCGCGAGTGAGTCTCGCATGGGCCCCTGGAACGAGCTCACAGAAAAAACCGAAGGCGGTGATACGGTTGGGTTCAGGCCTATTTCACGACCGATTCAGTGAAAATCTGACGCTGCAGACGGTTCGTTTCAACGGGAGCAGACAACAGCAGGTTATGGTCAACGATCCAAGTTTTTTTCCTCAGGTTCCGGCACTCGCCGATATCGGACCTTTTCACCCCATTCAGACGATCCGCCAAGCCGATCCAGGGCTTCGGGCGCCAACCATCCTCCAGAGTGCTGCGGGCATTGAATTCCAACTGCCGAGCAATACACTTCTTTCTGTCACGTACCTCAGTTTCCAAGGAATGCATTTGCTGCGATCCAGAAATATTAACGCGCCGATACCAGCTGTTCGATTGTCGGAGTCTGACGTGGGCAGTGTTCGGCCGCTGGGCTTGGGAAACATCTACGCCTATGAATCCACTGGCACCCTGAATCAGAATCAAGTTCTGGTGAAGATCGAAAGCAGGATCGGCAAAGAGTCCTCTGTGTTCGCCCAGTACGCCTATAGCCAAGCGTTCAGCGACACCGACGGGCCGGGTTCGTTTCCAGCCAACCAGTACGACCTGGGCGCTGAGTACGGGCGATCCGGGACCGATGTCCGGCACCGTTTTTTCTTGAGTGGAACGGCGAGCGGGCCGTTTGGCATCCAATTCAGCCCATTCCTGATTCTGCGTTCCGGCCTCCCGTTCAATATCACCACAGGCAGGGATGCTAACGGCGATTCGTTATTCACAGACCGTCCGGCCTTTGCCACGAACCTATTCAAATCCGGAGTGGTCGTCACGCGATTCGGTGCATTCGATCCAAACCCATCCGTCGGACAGTCAATCATTCCCCGGAATTTTGGAAGCGGGCCAGCCTATTTCACTTTGAGCGTGCGGTTGAGCCGGGAGTTCACCTTTCGACGTCCGACCATGCCGCTTATGACGGAGCGCTCCTACAAACTAAAGCTGTCTGTATCGGCCCGAAACCTACTGAACACGGTTAACCCTGGCCTCCCGGTCGGAAATCTTGCGTCGCCATTGTTTGGATTGTCGAATTCCATTGCCTCTAGTTCTGGTCCCGACCGGCAAGCTGGAAACAATCGTTCTTTCGATTTCCAGGTGCTATTCACTTTTTGAACCGCACCGCTTCGTCTCATCGGCACCGCCGAGTTGTCCAAGATGGTTCCCCAGCGAATTTCTCTCCGCCCTCTGGAAGAAAACCATTGAAGGTCACTGGCGATAGCCCGTGCCGTGCTACTTACCGTTTGGCCACGGAGGACAGGGATGCCCCGGCCTTGTTAAAAGCTCAACCGGGCCGCCAGCTGAATGATGCGTGGATCGTAGGTGTTCAGCACCTGCCCAAACGTCCCGCCATTGCCATTGCCATTGATGTTCGTATCGGGATTCTTGAACTCGGCATGATTGAACAGATTGAAGAAATCCCCGCGGATTTCCAATTTCAACCGCTCGCTGAGCGTCGTCGTCTTGGAAAGTGAGAAATTGAGATTCACGAAACCCGGGCCGCGGATAAAGTTGCGAGGCAGCGTGCCGTAGGTGCGAAGCGACGGGCAATGGACGGCCTGAAAATCGGACGGGAAGACACCGCCTCCCGGAGGCGCACAATCCGTCACGTCCGCGCTTTGGGCGTTGCTGAAGCTGGTGGGACTGAACCAGTAGTGGCCTGCAAGCCCGTTGAACGTCTGGGAGCTTCGCGGATCAAATGTATTCGTCGGTCCTGTAAGGTTAGCATGAGCCACCCCGGGGTCTCCTGCTCCTGACGGCCCTTCGCCGAACGATCCACTTTCGGCGGGAAGATTCGCGAAAACATCGAGCGGGAAGCCCGTCCGCCACGTCAAGATGGGGAATAGATTCCAACCCTGTGTGAGCCGCTTTGGGCCGGACATCCAGGCTCGGTCGAACGGGAGTTCCCAGCCGCCGCTGAAGGTGATGCGATCACGAACATCGGTGTCGCTCGAAGCGCGGATCAGCTCGGTGTCATAGGAAGGCACGCTAGAGTTTCGCTGCGCGAATCCCGATGCATTGTCGATCGTATGGCTCCAGGTGTATGCCAACGTGAAATAGACCCGGCCCATCGAGGAGCTTCCCGTTTGCTTGGTCAGGCTCGCTGTGAGCCCGTTGTAGTCGGCATTCACGATATTCCTGAACTCCGAGATTGCCGCATAGCTGCAGCCGATCCCGCCGGAGTTGCCGGCGTTCGCGTCGGGGCAAGAGCTGTTGCCCGGCGCGAGATTCAGGGCGCGGTCGGTCGTACCGAGCACGAAGGGGTTCACATCCTGCAGCGACGTTAGACCGTGCGAACTGCTGCCCAGATAGTCCACCTCCATCACTAGGCTTGGCGCCAGTTCACGCTGCGCGCTCAGATTGTATTGATACGTGTAAGGGGTCCCGAGATGCGGGTCGACGAAGAACAGGCCGCTTCCGAAGGGCAGGGAGCTCGGCTGGCTGAAGTATGACGTGCCCGAGAGAGTGGGTTTTGATGGGAACGGGTTCGAGGCGCATGTCGAATCATATGGGTCTGAGAAATACGTGATCGGCTGGCCCTCCTGGTTGGAGGCAGCGCAGGTATTGCCCATCAGACTCGTGGGAAACGAAAAAAGCGACCCGCTGAAGAATGGTGGCTGTCCGTTGAACTGGAAATTATCCTCGGCTTTGAGGATGTCGTAGAAAATCCCGAAGCCGCCCCGGATGCTCATCCTGCCGTTGCCCTGGGGGTCCCAGGCAAAGCCGAAGCGGGGCGCCCAGTTGTGCTTGTCCGGGAAGTTGACTCCGCTCGGAGCGCCCTTGTCGCCCGGGAAGATGAGACCTGCGGGAGCATTGGGGAACCGCGTGGAGTGCGGGCCTGAGATAACCGAAAATGTGCGGCCTTCCGTGTCGTATTTGGGACTATTGTACTCGTAGCGTATCCCCAGCGTGAGCGTCAGCCGCTTGGTAGTGTGCCACTCATCCTCGAAAAAGCCGTCGAAGGACTTGGTGCGAATGTTTGAGGGCGCAGCGGGACTCTGCTGAAAATCGGTCGGGGCGCCCAGAAGGAAATCGGCGAACGCGTTGCCTGTTAGCGAGCCGTTGAAGTCATAAAGCCCGTTGGTGACGAAATCAAAAATCTGGTTGTTCTGGTATCCGGAAAACCCGGCTCCCGTCTTCCAGGTGTGCGCTCCGCGAATCCAGGTGAATGTATCGGAAACACCGAACGTATTGTTTACCAGCGTTGTAGGCCCGAGGTATGTGTAGCCGATGGCCGTCTGCAGGTTGTTCAGGTCGACGAGCGGAGGACCGATTGGATTATCCGGCGTGAGGTTCCTAAAGCCCAGCGATGCGGCCGTATTCGCCGCATTCGCGCCGGTCGGCACGCCCTGCAAGACGCGCGCTCGCTGTGTGACAAATCGCACCTCGTTCAGTATCTCGGGCGAAATCGTGCGCGTATAGGCCACGTTCAAGAAATAGTCGTTGATTTTGCCCGTCACCGAATAGCCTCCGATAGTGGCCCAAGGAATGAGGTTGGACGCAGTGACAAAGGGATCGAGCGTTGGGTTGCGCTGCCCTCCCAGAGTGACGGTTAATTGGCCCTTCTCGGTAATACGGAAATCGAACCGCATCGTCAGCTCGTTCCGGTTGTCGATTGCCGATCCCGTCGGAGCTACGACGCCGCTCGGCGTCACAGGCATCAGCCCCTTCCTGATATAGGTCACGGCCACGGGGTTGAGGGCCGCCGGGTTGAGAAATCCGGCCGGCTGGCTGGGATCGTGGTAGAACGGATTGGCTGCGAGGAACGCCTTCACGCTCGGGTCGAAGGAAAAGTTGCATCCCTGCGCCGGGGCGGAAACGCACGTCGTCTCGCTGGGGGTGAACACAGGCACTTGCGACAGGACCGGTGTTGCCTGGTCTGACTGCTTTTGCCCTTGATAACCGACGAAAAAGAAGAATCGGTCCTTTCCGTTGATCAGGTGCGGAAGCATGATCGGTCCCCCGAATGTTCCACCATATTGATTGCGCCGGAGCGGATCGCGCGGGACGCCATTAATCTTGTTGAAGTAAGAATTGGCGTCCAGGTCGCCGTTCCGGAGATAGTCGAACGCGCTGCCATGCCACTCGTCGGTGCCGGACTTCGTCACCTCACTGATGATTCCGCCGCTGTTACGGCCGTATTCGGCCGAGTAGTTGTTTTCCAGAATGCGAAATTCGGCAACTGTGTCGGGGTTCGGATTGAAAACCACGCTGTTGTCAAGCAAGTTGTTATTCAAGCTGCCGTCCAGCAGAAATGTCACCGAATCCGTGCGGCCTCCGGCGATGCTGTAGTTTCCTGCGCCGGTATTATCGGGGTTCGTTTCCGTCACGCCAGGTTGCAAGAGGGCCAGGTCGAGCGTGTTGCGTCCATTGAGCGGGGCTTGCTGGATCGCGTCGCCAACAACGGTCGCTCCGATCGTGGGGTTGACGGTCTCGACCCCCGAGACATTCGCCTTCACCGTGACGCTTTCGTTGGTGGCTCCGACCGTGAGAGTGATGTCAAAACGCAGAGACTGGTTGATCTGCAGAGTCTTTTCCTGCGTAACGGCCTTCGAGAAGCCCGCCTGTTCCACTTCGACCTGATAGGATCCGATGGGCAGATTGGGCACCTCAAAGGAACCATCGCTCCGCGTTGCGGTCGTGTGATGGATGCGAGTGGACGTGCTGATCACTGTCACGGTTGCGCCCGGCACGACGGAGCCCTGCTGATCGTAGACCGTTCCGATCACTTTGCCATTTGCGTCTTGTGCGAAGGTCGGCTCCGCTAACAGGATGAGAATCCCAAGGACAAACACAACCGTAGGAAACACAAAAGCTCGTTTCATGTCCACCCCCGCAATCCCTTACGGGCATACCTCCAAAAGAGCAAAGGCCCACCTCTTCGGAGTGGTTTCGCGAACCAGAGACTCCCGAGAGTTCGGTGCCCGTGTAGCACCTCGGGCAAGCAAAATTGAACGGCCACGTGGCTCGCCGCTTAAAGGCCGTTTACCTTGCAAGCATAGAGCAACAAACCGAGGTGTCAAACGCGACTGATCAGAGCGCACAACCATCATACTCCCTGGCTCGTCCAGGAGTTCACCGCTGAGGCGCATATACTCTCGTTTGTTCGCCGTTTGGCGTCACACTCCGACAGCAGATGTCTTGTAGACCTGAGCAGGTAAGGTCATTGCAAGCAGGCAGTGGTGTAAGTCGAGTAGGGTGCCCTTATGGGTTCAATCTGAGTAATTTGATGCACAAACCATCGGATCCGTATTTCGAACGGTGATTCCCCCGAGCGCAGATTTGAATTGGCTTGTTCCACCTCGACAGGCCTAAAGTAAACGTTGAGCGAGAGCTCGGATAGCCGGATGATAGACGTCGATACAAGATTTCAAATAGACGTGATCTTTATCGGAGAGTCCGATGAATCAACTCAGGCGGCGACAGCTGAAGATTGCTTGGTTGGCACTTTTCATCTTGGGGGCTGGCATTCAGGTACAAGGTCAGAGTGCAACAGGGGCGATAGAAGGACGAGTGTCGGATAGCCAGCAACTTGCGCTCCCGCAGACTGCAGTCGAGCTCCAAGACGCTCAAGGGAACACGGTGCGGAAGGTGATTGGCGACGCGGAGGGACACTTCCAGCTCGATTCTGTGTCCCCAGGGATCTACACGCTGCGATTCAGTCACAACGGATTTGAAACGGCTGCGAAAAGACCCGTGACCGTCACAGATGGCCGGACTACCGTGCTCGATGTGATCCTACAACCCCAACAGGTGGTCCAAACGATCACCGTCACCGCCCCGGAGAATGACCGGTTGGTGGCTTCAAAGACCGATATTCCCACTATCGCGTTGCCAGTCACCGTAAGCACCGTGCCGCTGGAGCTGATTCAGCAGCAGAACTCGACCGATGTCGTCTCCGCGATCAACAACATCCCGGGAGCCAACGCATGGACGCAGTATGGCTCGCTGAATTATTTCGTGTTTCGTGGCTTTGCGGTGGATCACGATCCCGGGTCGGCTGTCTTGCTCAACGGCCTCCGCATTGAGGGAAATCGCGCCGACTCCCAAATCAATAGCGTCGAGTCGGTTGACGTTCTAAAGGGCCCCGCCTCCATGCTCTATGGTACCGAAGACATGGGCGGCACGATCAACATTGTTGAGAAGCAGCCGCTCCCTGATCCTCACTATGACGTTGTTCTTCACGGGAGCCGCTGGGGCACAGGGGGGATCGAGTTTGGAGCGACGGGTCCGGTGCGTTCGGACAAGCTGCTCTATCGTTTCGATGCGGCCTTCATGCATAGCGATGGATTTCGGAGTGCAGGCTATAACCGTCTCAATATCTCGCCCAAGCTCTACTGGCGGATCGGGTCGCGCGATCAGGTGCATTTCAACGTTGGCTACAACCGAGACCGCTTTGATGGAGACGCTGGGATCCCGCTCTTACCCGGGCCGGATGGCACGACTTTCACGGTTCCCAATATTGCTCTCTCCAACAGATACAATACGCCCGGCAATTTCGAGTACTTGAACACTCCCGTCGCCCAAGCCTTTTACGAACATACGTTTTCTGACAACCTGCGTCTCAGAGAGGCGTTCCAGTACCAGTTCATCGGCGATGAATATTGGCAGTCTGAGGGTCTCCGTATTGATACCTCCACCACGCCCTTGCGGGTTCTTCGCGGCCCAGATGACTTCAGCGTCTACTTTTTCCACCGCGATCACGCTGCACTCAGCCAGACGGACCTGGATGGCAGTTTCCATCTGATCTGGAACCATCAATTCGTGCTCGGCTACGAGTACGACGTCTTCTTTCACAAGACAAAACGCAGCGCAGAGGCCCAAAATACGCCTGTTCCGCCGATCGATCTTGTGAACCCCGTAGAGACTGCGGCAGCGGTCACCAGTTTTCCTGCCAGCCGGTACGATGGGCTCCGCAATCGTTCGAACGCTGTGTACTTTCAGGATTACGTGCGCATTCATCCGAAGCTGCAGCTCCTGGTGGGGGGCCGCTATGATGCATACCAACACTACGATTTCCTGAATCCGGTCGTAGGAGGCGTGGAAGTGATCGGTCCACACCAAAACGTCTTCTCCCAGCGTCCATTCACCTATCGTGTGGGCCTCAACTCTCAGCTTTTGCCCTTCTTTTCGGTCTATACATCCTATTCCACATCGTTCACGGCGCAGACCGGGCTTTCCACCACGGGCAACACACTCAAGCCGGAGACCGGAAAGCAGTTCGAAGTAGGGGGCAGGTTCAACCTCTTTCAGGACCGCCTGAGCTTAAATGTTGCCTGGTACCACATCATTCAAAAAAACATAGCGGTGGCGCGAGCGAACGGAGAGATCGACCAGGCGGGCCAGCAATATTCGAAAGGTGTCGAGGTGGAGCTCCGTGGCCGTGTCAGCCAACGACTCAACGTTTTTGCGAGCTATGGATTCACACAAACTGCCTACGATGATTTTACGACCGGCAGTTTGTTTAGCTCTTCGATCGTGAACTTGCGCGGGTTCGTACCCGGTCTCGTTCCTAAACACACGGCTCGCATCTGGACGAACTACGATCTCCCCAAGGGCTTCGGTGTTTCGCTCGGAGGGCGCTACCTGAGCGGACGTGCAACCGATCCATTCGATATTTTCTGGATGGGCGGCTTTACGACATTCGATGCGGCGCTCCGCTACCGGCGCAAGAGATTCGATTACAGTGTCAACGTTTCAAACTTTCTCAGCAAGACACACTATTTCGTAAGCGCAATCGATGACTTCCAGATCTATCCGGGCCCGCCGATTGATGTCGCGGCCACCGTGCGCTATCGATTTTAAGACTGGGTCCCGAATGTCGAATCAGCGACTAGAACCGTCAGTGATAACCCGCCTCAAGTGGCAATGATGTCGGGCGTCGGCGCACAGCTCAAGAAAACCGTAATTCTCATACATCGCTGGATGGGAGTGGCTTTCTGCTTATTGTTTCTGATTTGGTTCTCGTCTGGAATCGTCATGATGTACTGGGACTATCCGAGTGTGTCAGCGGCGGATCGATTGAGCCGGGCCCCGGCATTGGATCCCTTCAAGATTCGGCTTTCGCTCGAACAGGCTTATTCCCAGTTGCGGACGAGCCAGCCAGCCGCTCAAGTGCTGCTCGAGACGTTCGATGGACGTCCGGTTTACAGGTTTCGCTTTGCCCATGCGGAGAGGATCGTCTATGCAGACGATGGACAGGAACCGTCTGGTTTTCCGTCCGAAATGACCCTGCGGATCGCCTCGGCTTGGACACGAGAGACGCCCGGCACGGCAAAGGTCGATGAGAA